>Ga0134126_10010556_pt1 | contig 11638 bp, 9 predicted proteins | sample KB31752_FD_96881 | JGI IMG/M metagenome (GOLD analysis project Ga0134126, IMG submission 96881) | Terrestrial soil microbial communities with excess Nitrogen fertilizer from Kellogg Biological Station, Michigan, USA - KB3-175-2 | ecosystem: Environmental > Terrestrial > Soil > Unclassified ...
ACGCCGCCGTAAGCCATCGACGAAATGCCGAGGTAGCGCGAGAACAGAAGGCCGCCCAGAATGATGCCGCCGCTGTAGAAGAGAGGGCCTATAGCAGGCAGGAAGAACATGCGCCGCGCTAACAGTACCGCCGAGGCAACTCCACCGATGTAAAAGAACAGCTGCGCTGGAAGCAGAATTCGACAAATGTGAACACACAAGTCGAATTCCGCGGCCGGCATTTTCCCGAACATCAGACGATTGAGCTGGGGCGCAAAAATCTCTCCCAGCACAATACCGCCGATCAACACCAAGCTCATGATGGTGACGATTACGGAAAACGTCTTGCGCGCGTCCTCTTCGCGTTTTTGCGCCAAAAAACGTGTGTAGATGGAGATGAAGGTGATGGAAGCGGTCCCGCCTGCGGCGAAATAGTTGACCAAATCTGGAATCTGGAATCCGGCGTTATAGGCATCGGTGATGGAAGTGGCGCCGAACGCCCAGGCAACGTAGATTTCGCGCAAAAAGCCGACCATCCGCGAAAGCAGGATGGTAGCGGCCAACAGCACGGTCGCTGAGAACGCCGTGTGCTGGTGCGACGGGTGGAACAGGCGTGAGAACCGCTGCAGCAGGGATTTCTGGGCAGGTGCCGGGGGAGTCGGCCCGTTCTGCTGGGATTGTGGTGAGGAAAGATCCGAGGAGGCCTGCATTAAGGGGGATTCTACACGGCCAGGAGAGCCGGAAATCCCGGACAAGGTGGCGAAAGGGATTCGGCTGATGGGGATCGGGGTCCAAGCTTTAGGCTCCCGGCATTAGGCTCCAGGCGCTTCAGGTTTAGGCTTGGCTCTTAGCGCTGAGCAATGGGGCCACGAGCAAACAGCCAAGAGCCAACAACCAAGAGCCAACAACCAAGAGCCAACAACCAAGAGCCAACAACCAACAACCAACAACCAACAACCAACAACCAACAACCAACAACCAACAACCGTGTTTTTCCCCAGCAACTCTTTTCTCTCAGGGCGAATCAGAAGTGCGAACACTCCCGAATACCGTGATTGAGCAGGCCACAATACAGGGTTCTCCGGGATCGGCGCTTCTCCGGAGGTCGTTCCGAAAGACCTTTCCACCCGCCGTGCGAGGGCAAGGTGCATATCTCTGGGATGGCCGCGGCAAGCAATACCTTGATTTGGCCGGCTCAGGGGCCGTCAATTTCATCGGCCACGGTGTCGCCGAGATCGTCACCGCGATGGCGGATCAGGCGCGCTCTGTCGAGTTCGTCCATTCCAGCCAGTTCACGACGCCAATTGCCGAGCAGTATGCGACCGAACTGCTTGACTTTGCAGGTGCTGGGTACAAAGGTGGGGCCGTGTATTTCACCACCAGTGGGTCGGACGCGGTGGAATTCGCTCTGAAGCTGGCGCGCGAGTATCAGGTTGAAATCGGCAACTTCGGGCGCACGCAGATCATCAGCCGCGACCAGAGCCAGCATGGATCCACGCTGGGGGCGATCGCAGTTTCGCGCAACGGCCGGCGCTCGGAAATCTACCGGCCGATGGTTCGCGAGTTCTCCACTATCAGCACGCCTTATTGCTACCGCTGCAGCTACGACTGCGAAGACGGTTGCGCTAATTGTGCGGTGGCGTATGCGCTGGAACTTGAAGCTGCCCTCGCCGCGACCAACAACAAAGCTGCCGCCATGCTGCTCGAACCCGTCAGCGGAACGTCGCTAGGAGCGGTCCTTCCGCCTCCAGGGTATCTGGCTAAGATCGCCGAAATCTGCGAGAAAAACGAAGTCCTGCTCATCGCTGATGAGGTCACCAGCGGCATGGGACGCACCGGACGCAACTTTGCAGTCCATCATTGGGGCGTGACGCCAGACATTCTCGTGACCTCGAAAGGCCTCTCCAGCGGGTATGCGCCACTCGCCGCCCTCATCGTCTCGCCCAAAGTCGTCGAAATTGTCGCGTACGGCTCCGGCGCGCACATGCACGGGTTCACCTACAGTTCCCATCCGATTTCATTGGCGGCGGGGCGGGCAGTGCTGAACCACATCAAGCGCAACGATATGGTGAACGCGGCCGACTCCGATCACACGGGAAGCATTGCTTCCCAACTGAAAGCTAGCCTGAATAGCTTGCGCGATCTGCCCTCCGTGGGTGACGTGAGGGGCATCGGACTGCTGTGGGCTGTAGAGTTCGTAGCCGACAAGGATTCGAAGACCCCATACCACGCCGGCCAGAACTTCAGCGGACTGGTAGCCCAGGCGGCCACGGATCGTGGTTTGCTGGTCTATCCCGGCCAAGGCTGTGCTGGCGGCGATTGCGGCGATCACATCCTGCTCGCGCCTCCCGCCGTAATCTCTCCCGATCAGGTGGAGTGGGCAGTGGGGCAGTTGGCCGAAGCCATCCAGGAAGCCAACCAGCGCGCCATGCAATAACCCGAAGCCTGTTGAGAGCAAGTTTCCAGCGAAACCCGCCAGATTTTGATGGTGCGTAAGCAACTGAATACAAAACTTTTACGGGATTATATTCAGTTGATCTCCGTTTTACCCGCAGAGCATTGCCCCGCCAGCCCTCTCGCGTGCATGATGCCACTGGATGGAGGCGCAGCATGTCGACACCAGTCGTAAACAGCCATGCCGGCTCAACTTTTCGGACCGCCAAGCGTATTCACACCAGCATTCTGGCTGAAGCAGAGAAGCAGGCGCTCCTTTGGCTGGCCGAACGTACCCCGGCTTGGATCAACTCGGACCATCTGACGATCCTTGGGTTTGCGGCCCAGATTGGGACGGGGGGGTGCTACGCCCTGGCGCGTTTCCACCGCGGCTGGTTGTTGGCCGTAATCGCTTGCCTGGCGCTGAACTGGTTTGGCGACAGCCTCGACGGCACTTTGGCCCGGGTGCGCCACAAGCAGCGGCCCAGGTACGGCTTTTACGTAGACCACATCCTCGACAGCATTGGCTCCGTGGCGCTCATGGGCGGCTTGGCGCTTTCCGGCTACATGAGCCCGTGGATTGCGATAGGCCTGCTCGTGCTGTTCCTTCTGCTCTCGATCCAGTCCTATCTCGCAACCTACACGCTCGGCGAGTTCCACATGTCATTCTGGAGTTTCGGGCCGACGGAACTGCGAGTCTTGCTGGCGATCGGAAACCTCGCGTTGTTCGGCTGGCCATACGTGCTCCATGGCCATCGTCTCTTTGACGTGGGCGGCATCTCTGGAATCATTGGCATGTCGGTCATGTTGATCTTCGCCACAGCGCGCAACATCCGCCGCCTCTATAACGAGGAGCGGATCGCATGAGCAGCGCAAAACAGAACTGGATCCGATGGTGCAAGTTCAACGCCGTGGGCGCAATGGGAATCGTCGTGCAGTTGGTCGCGCTGACCTTGCTGAAGAGCGGACTTCATTTGAACTACCTGGTTGCGACGGCGCTGGCGGTGGAAGCGGCGGTGATCCACAACTTCTTCTGGCACGAGCGTTACACGTGGGCCGACCGGGAATCTACGTCGCGCCTGATCCGGTTTGCGAAATTCAATTTGAGCAACGGGGTGATTTCGATTCTGGGCAACATCGCGCTGATGCGTCTGCTGGTGGGCGCTATCGGCCTCAATTACTTCGTAGCGAATGCGCTCAGCATCGCGGGCTGCTCGCTCTTAAACTTCGTGGTCAGCGATCGATTAGTATTCACAGGGCAAACTCAATCCATGTGCCGCTGCCGCTCAACCGACCAGATGTCTTCAGAATTCTTCTCGAATGGATAGACGTGCACCATCCAGCCAAAAACCTGGGGAAAGAACTTGCCGCCTGCGGCATCGCATTCTTCCTTGCTGGCAATCGATCCGTTCAGGCCAAACTTGTGCCCCGGCTGAATCACGTCTTCACGACGCGTCAGTGCAGGAACGCATAGATTCACGTGCGCATGCCACTGCGCGATGCTCAACGGAATCCGCGCGTTCAGTTCTTCTGGCGTGGCGTCTTTCCTCGCGGTGTACATGACGCCGACGAGCTTGTAGCCATCGCCATTCTTCTCGTAGAGCAACGAGGTCGGAAGCGAGGGATCGAAGTGGTCCCGGGCAAGATACGCGTTGTGATAATTGGTGAAATGGTATTGCTTCTGCGGAACGTTGGGCAGAAAGATCTGGTACCCATCGGCAAGGGCGACATTGTAATCGATGTATTTCTCAGCAGCTTGTCGTGCCGCTTGTTCTACTTCCGCGGCCTTGACATTGTCACCGGCTTGAAGTGGGCGCAGATCCGTCATCTTCATGTGCGGGCCCATGTCCATGTGGCGGCCTTGCATGGACTGCATTGCCTCCGCATTACCTTTGCCTTCGTTTCCGGCAGGCAAGTGCGACATATCCATGCCTGGCATGGAATGGCTGCCCTGGTTGTCGGTCTGTGCACTTGCACAAACAGCTATAACAAGGACGATTGCACCAAGCACCTTGTACATGCATTTCCTCGCTGTACCATTTAACCCCAAAAAAGCTGAACCAACGTTAGGTTTGGCAAAGAATTGAATAGTTTCGTAAACGGACCGGAGAACCTATGAGGAAGATTCGAAGCCAACGCTGGCCATCACGGATGCGGCGGCTTCGGTACCGGCCCGGACGCAATCCGGCACGCCGATGCCGCTGTAAGCATTGCCGGCCAAAGCGAGCCCGGGCATTTGCGCGACCAGGGATTTGATTCGGCCCACTCGCGCAGAATGTCCAACCGTGTACTGCGCCATGGCTTTACGCCACTTGTACACGCGCGTGAATAACGGGACGCCCCTAAGACCGAGAATGGATTTCAGTTCACCTTCGACGGCACGAGCGATAGTCTCGTCGCGCTCGAACATTTCTTCCGCTACGCTCCCACCAACGAAGCAGCGAATGATCGCGCGGTTCTCTGGCGCTCGGTGCGGAAATTTGTTGTGCACAAAAGTAGCGGCCAGAATTTTTCGTCCTTCGGTGCGGGGAACCAGGAATCCAAAGCCTGGGGGCAGTGCCGCGCGAACGTTCTGGTCATAGCCGAGGACGACAGTCATCGACGAAGTGTAAGGAATGGCGCTCAACTCTGTGGCAAGTTCTGGCTGGGTCGGCAAAATTGCCGCCGCCGCGTGTGCCGGAGTCGCGATCACTACTCGGTCGTACTCCTCTGTGCGTCCCTCGTGGACCACCAGCCACTTGCCCGACTCCGGCTTGACCGCTTCGATGCGCACGCCAGGACGAAATACGTCTTTCGGGATTCGTGTCACCAGAGCATTCGTCATCTGCTGCATGCCGGATTTCAGCGAGGTGAATAACGGGCGAGGTGCACCGGCGGAAGAATTTCTTCTTGCCGCAACCATGGCGCGACCCAGGCTGCCGTACTTCGTTTCCATTTGCACGAAGCGTGGCAGAACCGCATCAACGCTAAGTTGATCGGCGCTGCCGCCGTAGACGCCTCCGAGCAGCGGATCGGCCACACGGTCGACCATTTCGCGGCCATAGTGGCGTTCCACGAACTCCGCGACGCTCATCTCTGTATTCTTCGGCTTTGGCGGCGACAGCCACTCGCGTACAATCCGCGCCTTCGTTCCGAGTGAAAACATCGGCGATAAGAACGTCGGCAGCAGCTTGGTCGGCACCATGAACATCAGGCCGTCAGGGATCGGAACCAGGCGACCTTTAACGAGCATGTAGGTCTTGCGCTCGGAGTCATTCGATGAGATGAGTTGGTCGCCGAGGCCCAGTTCGCGGCAGAGATCCGACGCCCAAGGCTTCTCCGTGAGGAACGAATCGGGACCTGCCTCGATGACGCAGTCGTCGATTCGCTCGGTTCGGATCACGCCGCCAAGGCACTGGCCCGCTTCGTAGACAACAAACTCAATCGGAGTTCCAGCTGATTTTCTTTTCTGGAGGGAGTACGCAGCGGAGAGACCGGCGGTTCCTCCTCCGACGACCGCGATCCGTTTCGTCATTTCACTCCGCCCGAACTGCGGATTTGGATTGGACGATATCCGCCAAGGCCTCGGTCAGCAGAGGAGAACTGTTCAGCGATTCGGCGCGCCACAGCTTCATGCCCTGGGACGCGGCAAACTCTTTGAAACCGATGTCGATGTCGTAAAGAACCTCGATGTGGTCGCAAAGAAATCCGATGGGCTGGACGAAGACGCCGTTGTGGCCTGCCTCTTTCAGTTGCTGAATCGTCTGCTCTACTGTGGGTCCGAGCCACGTGCCGCCAGACATGCCTTGGCTTTGGAATGCAAACTTCCATGCGGATCCGCCCAGGCCAACTGCTGCGGCCACAAGCTCTGCGGTGTGCTTCGTCTGATCTTCGTATGGATCGCCTTCCAAAATCGTCCTCTCCGGCACGCTGTGCGCCGTGAAGATCACGGGAGGAAGTTTCCCGCACTCCTGCGCGGCTGAGGCCAGACCAGCCTTCAACTTCTCCGCGAAAGCCTCAATCAGCTTCGGGTGGTCGTGCCAGGACTCGACGAAATCAAAGGTCGTGCCCTCGTCCGCAGAGCGCAGGGAACTACGATATAAACCCACGCTGGTTCTCGAGTTCTGCGGCGCCATGCAGATCACAGTCGCATGCGAAATCCCGTCGGCAGTCATGCGCGCAAGCGTATCTGCGACAAATGGGTGCCAGTTGCGCATGCCAACATAAACAGGAATGCCCAACTGCTCTGACAACAGTTCCGCCTGCTTGTTGGTCAGGTACGTTAACGGGAAGCACCCCACTTTGCCGTAGCGATGCTTCACCTCTTCCACAACCGCAGGCGGCAGCGGACGCCCGCCCGTGACCTTCGACAGGAACTCCGGAATCTGGTCGACAGAGTCAGGACTCCCGTGTGCCAGCAGGAGTACCGCGCTCCGGCTTTTTCCCGAACTGCTCATCCCCGGTGAGTCGCCGCCATTCTTTGGGAATACTCGTGAACAAACGCGACCAGCGCCTTAACGTTCTCAACTGGCGTTTCCGGCAGAATGCCGTGCCCAAGATTGAAAACGTGTCCCGGTCTTCCGCTCGCCCGGTTGAGCACGTCGCGCGCAGCGTCTTCTACATTCTTCCAGCCCGAAAACAGAACTACAGGATCGAGATTGCCTTGCACGGCGCAGTCGTAGCCCAGATACGCCCAGCCATCGTCGAGCGGAATGCGCCAGTCCAGGCCGATCACCTCGGCGCCCGTTTCCTGCATGGCACTCAGTAGCGTGGAAGTGTCGGTTCCGAAATAGATGACTGGCACGCCGGTTTGTTGCAATCGCTGCACTAATTCGCGAGTTCGCGGCAGCACATAGTGCCGGTAGTCGTGCGGCGACAGACATCCGACCCAACTGTCGAAAACCTGGATCACATCTGCGCCGGTCCTGACCTGCTCGGCTGCATATTCCGCCGTCACCGACACCAGCTTCGTCAGCAGCTGATCGAACAGTTTCGGCTCGCTGTACATCATGCGCTTGGTATGGATGTAATGACGCGATCCGCCGCCCTCGATCATGTAACTGGCGAGCGTGAATGGCGCGCCGCAAAAGCCGATTACCGGAATCTTCTCGCGGAAATGATCCGATACCAGTCGCACGGCTTCCGCGACATAGCCGAGCTCGGACGCGGAATCGGTCCGCAACTTCGCAATATCTTCCGCCGTCCGCAACGGCTTCTCGATCACTGGGCCTTCGCCCGCCGAGAAACGGAACGGCACCCCCATGACTTCCAGCGGCAGCAGGAGGTCAGCGAAGATGATCGCCGCATCCACATTCAGGATTTCAGCCGCAGTGATCGTCACTTCCGCCGCCAGTTCTGGCTTTTTGCAGATCTCGATCAGCGAGTGGTTCTTGCGGACAGCGCGGTACTCAGCCATGTAGCGCCCCGCCTGGCGCATCAACCAGACGGGTGTGCGGTCGACAGGCAGGCTGTTGCAGGCGCGCACCAGCAGTGAGTTGGGAGCCGACATCCAGAATTACTGTAGCATTTGGCCGCTACGCGGAAGGAATGACGAACTAGCGCTTGCCAATCTCAATGGGTTCGTCCAGCGGCAGATCCAGCCCAACCTCAATGCGGTTCCTGCCGTTACGCTTGGCGTTGTACATGGCGGTGTCAGCCTGTGCGACCAGGAATTCAGGATCGCTTTCCGCCGTGCCCAGAGTCACTCCCAGGCTGAGAGTCACTTTGGCTGATGCGTTCCCTAAGTCCATCGGTTCGTCGGCAATTGCGGTGCGTATGCGCTCGGCCAACTTCTGCGCCATTGCGAGATCGCAGTTCGGCGCGATGATCAGGAATTCCTCGCCACCATACCGTCCGAGCGCGTCATAAGAACGCAGGACGGATGTGATCCTTTGCACCACGCTCACGAGAACCGCGTCACCGGCAGCGTGGCCGTGGTGGTCGTTGATCTTTTTGAAGTGGTCTACATCGCCCAGAATGACGCCCAGCGTATTCTTTTCACGGCGGCAGCGCGCCAGCTCTTTTCGGAGTGAATCGCGAATGGCGCGCCGGTTCAATACGCCAGTCAGCGCGTCGTGCTCGGCATGGAAACGGAGCGATTCCTGGGCCTGCATCAAGTCCGACTTGGTCTTCTGAATGGCGGACAACATGGTGTTGATCATGCGCGCCAGCGTGCTGAGTTCGTCTTTGCCTTCTGAATTCAGGCGCAAAGAAAGGTCGCCGCTCACCGTGACCTTGCTGACCTCACTACCCAGCAAGGCGATCCGGCGCACCAGCACTTCCTCCACAAAAAAGAAGAGAATTCCGCAGTAGACCACGCCGGCGAGCATGAGCAGGCCCAGCAGGTATCGGCTCTCCTTCCTGCCTTCAAGGAAGAACGAGCGTTGCGTCCGGGTCACCAAAAGCCTGCAAGTGGTGCCGGAGAAGTCACGGATAGCGACATAGTCCAACATGGTGGAGTCGCTCTCGACGCGGGCAGAATCGAAACCGTTCGTCCAGGCGACACCTTGAGAGTCGTTTGCAAGGGTGTTCGCGGGCTCGAGCCACACTTGAAATCCTAGCGAGGTTGAGAGCATCGCGATTTCTACGCCGTCCAATTCCCGTGCCATCACCAGAGTTCCGCGCGACTGGCCGGTGCCAGTTCCGGGCACGACTGGTTGATAGCAAAGCAGCATTACATGACCGCCTACTTCGAGAACTCCACGCGCCGGAAAACCATTTCTAATGGCTGAATATCGGGAGCCTGCGCTGGTAATGGTCTGCAACTCGGCAGCGTCGGGAAGCCAGCTGGAGGCAACGCGGTAGAACGCGAGATTGTTGCCGTTGTCGAGAATCGCAACCATATCCACGTGCAACGCCTTCAGAGCATCGGGAGTAAGTGCGGTCTTGGCGTAGTCGGGATTCTTGCTCTGCAGAAAATCGTAAGCGGCGTCGGACTGCGCGTAGTCATGCGCAACCGCTTCGAGATTGTTGTGCTTGTGTTCGAGAGCGCTGCGCATCTGATGCACGGTCGTCTGCGCGGCATCGCCGTCCAGGCGAGCGAATGCCTTCATCAAGGCAAACCGCGAGACCAGGAACACCACGGCCAGGAAGGCTCCCAGGGCCAGCGCGGAAAACAAGATGATCTTTTTGCGAATCGTCATAGTTCAAACTCAACGCGTCTATCTGCGTTGAGCATCGCTGCGTGGGAGATCTAAGAATGTCGCCACTCTCAACCTCAGCGGGGAACGCGCAGCACAATACACTTCGGCCATCTGGGGAGCGTCTCTAGAAAACTAGCATGGAAAAATCGCAGCATCGTTATCCTAAGGGGCTTACGGCAACACTTTAGTAACAGTACCTTGCCCAGAATATGCCGTTTCGTGGCGCATCCAGCGCGTGAACGGAAACTCTCGCGATTCCTTTAGCGATGTCGTAGCTGCTCGTTTGCCTACAGCAGTGAGGCTCTCTACAATAAGGGTTCACCCCACATCTATGATTCACTTCCCCGTACCTGAAGCCCTCACTTTTGATGATGTGTTGCTGCAACCGGCCCGCTCGGATGTAGTCCCCGCCAATGCCAGCACCCAGACACAGCTCACGCGTAACATCCGGCTGAATATCCCGATCGTGAGCGCCGCCATGGATACGGTGACCGAGTCCCACATGGCGATCGCGCTGGCACAGCAGGGCGGTCTTGGCATCATTCACCGCAATCTCACGGTCGAACAGCAGGCCGAAGAGGTCGACAAGGTAAAGCGGTCCGAGAGCGGCATGATTGTCGATCCGGTCACCATGAGTCCGGACGAGAAGGTTTCCGACGCTCTGGAGATGATGCGGAAGTACAAAATTTCCGGCGTTCCCATCACCAAGAACAAGAAGCTGGTCGGCATTCTTACCAACCGCGACTTGCGATTTGAAACACGCTTCGATATTCCGATCAGCCAGGTGATGACCAAGGACAACCTGATCACAGTCCCTGTAGGCACAACGCTGCAGGATGCCGAGAAAATTCTGCACAAGCATCGCGTCGAGAAATTGTTGGTTGTCGACGACAACTACAACCTGAAGGGCCTGATCACGGTCAAGGACATCCAGAAAAGACTGAAGTATCCCAATGCGGCGAAGGATGACCACGGTCGCCTGCGCGTCGGGGCTGCGATCGGCGCCACAGGCGATTTCCTCGAACGTGCCGAAGAACTGGTCAAAGAGCATGTGGACGTGCTCGCCATCGACAGCGCCCACGGACACTCCAGCCGCGTTCTTGATGCGGTGAAAAAGATCAAGGCAAAGTTTCCGGAAGTGGATCTTGTCGCCGGGAACGTCGGCACTTTCGATGGGGCCTGCGAACTTGCCAAGGCCGGCGCCGACGCGATCAAGGTGGGCATCGGACCGGGTTCGATCTGTACAACTCGCATCGTGACCGGAGCCGGTGTGCCGCAGATCACGGCGATTGCCGAGGCGTATCGCGCCACCAAGGATGCAGGTGTGCCGATTATTGCGGACGGCGGAATCAAGTATTCCGGTGATATCACGAAAGCCATTGCGGCGGGCGCGAGTGCAGTCATGATCGGCTCCATGTTCGCAGGGACAGACGAAAGCCCCGGCGAACTAATCCTGTACCAAGGCCGCACATTCAAGTCCTATCGCGGCATGGGATCGATTGGCGCCATGGCAGCAGGCTCAAGCGAACGCTATTTCCAGAGCGCGTCAGAAGAGGCCACGGCCGCCGTCCCCAACATGGGTGCTGATCCAAACCGGTTGGCAAAACTTGTGCCGGAAGGAATCGAGGGCCGCGTACCTTATCGCGGTTCAGTCTCGATGATCCTCTATCAGATGGTCGGCGGTTTGAAGTCCGGCATGGGATATTGCGGGTGCTCGACCTTGCCCGAGCTGCTGCAAAAGACCCGCTTCGTTCGCATCAGCGGAGCTGGGCTGCGCGAGAGCCACGTTCACGATGTGATGATTACGCGCGAAGCCCCGAACTACGCGGCGGAATAGGATCAGTACATCGCGTCGTAGCTGGAGACAACCCACTCTCCGCTACGGCTGTCGAGTGTGACCGAAATTAGGTCCTGATATCCTGGCGCCTCGTTGTTGCGCCTTCCGGTATAAGACAGGATCCGCAGCGGGGGCTGGTCTTCCCAGTTGGCAATCTTCCACGAGACCAGGGGATGCTTCGTTTCCGAGTCGCAGATGAATGCCGCCCGGCGCGACCGGTAGTCCTTCTGCCAGTCTTCAAGTTCGTCGTGGCACTTGCCGTCACGCA
>Ga0134126_10010557_pt1 | contig 11636 bp, 10 predicted proteins | sample KB31752_FD_96881 | JGI IMG/M metagenome (GOLD analysis project Ga0134126, IMG submission 96881) | Terrestrial soil microbial communities with excess Nitrogen fertilizer from Kellogg Biological Station, Michigan, USA - KB3-175-2 | ecosystem: Environmental > Terrestrial > Soil > Unclassified ...
CGCCGAGATCGTGGCGGCGTTCGCGGAGACGCATACGGCGCTGGCCCGCGGCGAAGGCTGGGCATGGCGCTCGACGCCCGCCGGCCGGCTGGCCGAGATCATCGTGCTCGACCAGTTCTCGCGGCAGATTTATCGCGGCAAGGCGCAAGCCTTCGCGGCCGACCCGCTGGCGCTGGGGCTGGCCGAGGAGGCGGTGGGCGGCGGTCACCACAGCTTCCTCCCGATGCCGCAGCGCATGTTCGTGCTGCTGCCCTTCATGCACTCGGAATCGCCGCTGATTCAAAAGGAGTCGGTGCGGCTGCACACTGCGCTCGGCGACGCGGACATGCTCAAATATGCCGAGGGCCACGCCGACGTGATCCGGCGCTTCGGCCGCTTCCCCCGCCGCAATGCGGCGCTGGGCCGGGTGTCGACACCCGAGGAGGAGGCATACATGACCTCCGGTACAGGGATGTTCTAATCAATCCAGCAGCGTGTGTGGCACCAGCGCGCCGCGATGGCCGATGACGATGGCGGCGGTGGCATGGGCCATCGCCGCGGCCTCGAGCGGCGCGACGCCCTGCGCCCTTGCGGCGAGATAGGCGCCATTGAAGCTGTCGCCGGCGCCGGTGGGATCGACGCTCACAGCGCCCGGCTTTGGCGCGACCCAGCCGGCAGCTTCGCGCGAGGCGACATAGGCCGGCTCGCCGCCATTCTTGACCACGACCTCCTCGGCGCCCCAGCTCAGGTAGCGCTCGGCTACGGCTTGCGGCGAAGCATCGCCGAACACCGCCGCCTCGTCGGGGAACGTCGGCAGGACGACATCGGCAACGATCGCCGCCGCCGCGATGGTGGAGCACATGACGCGCGGACTGGTCCACAGCGCCGGGCGCTCGTTGGGATCGAAGGCGACGCGGGCGCCGGCCTGCCGCGCGAGGTGGATGGCCTCAATCAGCTTGCCGCGGCCGCGGGGCGGCAGGATGGCGAGGCTGATGCCCGAGAAGTAGACGACGTCGGCGCCGGCAACGGCCTGCTGCAGCGCCCCCGGCGTCTCGGCCATGAGCCGGGCCGCAGACTGTCCCCGCCAATAGGTGAAGTGGCGGTCACCGGCCTCCTGATGGATCAGATAGAGGCCCGGCCGGCGCCCCTCGACCTTCTGGATGTGGCCGGTGCCGATGCCGGCGTCGGCCATGAATTCGACCATCTGCTGCGAGTAGAGATCATCGCCGAGCGCCGTCACATAGTCGACGTCCCAGTCCTGCGGCAGGCGCGCCCGCGCATACCAGGCGGTGTTGAGCGTGTCGCCGGCATAGCCCAGCCGGTAGAGGCCGCTTCCGTCCTCCGACATCTCCACCATGCACTCGCCGACGCTGACGAACCGCGGCATGTTGCTCCTTGAAACGCGAAGGGCGGCATTGCTGCCGCCCCTCTAACCGGTTGTGACAGAGGCGTCTACTTCTTGATGGTGATGCGCCCGTCGACCTTGGCGTCCACCGTCTTGTGTGCGGCGATGTAGTCGATGACGTCGGAGGCCATGAGGTGCGCGGCCTCCGCCGAGACCAGCGTCTTGCCCTTGCCCAGCGCCGTGTAGCCGTCGCCGCCGCCCAGCATGTAGTCGTTGGTTGCGACCTTGTAGGTCGCCGCCGGGTCGAGAGCCTTGCCGTTCACCATGACGTTCTGGACACGCGCCCCCGGCGCCTTGCTGAGATCGGCGACCACGGTCATGCCCGCGACCTGCGGGAAGCGACCGGCCACCTGTTCGACCTGGCTGAAGCCATTCTCGAGCGCCGCGAGCAGGTCGGCGCCGCTGATCTCGGCGACCACCGTCTTGTTGCCGAACGGCAGCTCGGTGAAGACGTCGCGGCGGGTGAGGGTGGTCCCCGCCGGATAGACCTTGTTGCCGCGGATGCCGCCGCCATTGGTGATGGCGACGTCGGCGCCCGTCTGCGCCTTGAGGGCATCGGCGATCAGGTCGCCCATGGCGCTTTCCTCGCCGCGCACCGTCGCCTCGCGGCTGTCGAGCTCGCCGGTGGCCGTGCCGATCTGCACGTCGAGATCGGCACTGAGCTTGGTCTTCAACTGGTCGACGATCTTCTGCGTATCGGGGTCGGGTGTCGCCGTCGCGGTATCCACGATGCGGAACTCCGGTTCCCACTTGACGCTGCGCTTCTTGTCGCCCGACGCCGGCGTGACGGTGACGTTGAGGTCGACGATCGGCAGGTAGTTGGCCTCGGTCGAGGTCTCGACATAGGCCGAGATGCCGTCATAGCCCATGCGCAGGTCATGGTCGTGGCCGGAGACGATCAGGTCGAACTTGTGGCTGTCCTGCAGCGCATAGTCCTGCTGGTGCGCCGCGTGCACGACGGCGATCACGAGATCGGCGCCCGCATCGCGCGCCTTCTGCGCCGCATCGAGAGCGGTGGCGACGGTGGGGTCGAACTTCCAGTCCTTGGTGGTCGCGAGCGTCGGGGTCTGGTCGAGCTCGACCGGAACGAGGGCGACTTTCACCCCGGCGAAATCCTTCATCACCGTGTCATGGCCGACGCCGGGGACCGGCTTGCCGTCCGGACCTTCGACGTTGATGGCGGCCCAGGGATAGGCCGACTGCTTGACGCGGTCGAGGAACACCGCGGGGCCGAAGTCGAACTCGTGGTTGCCGGGCACGGCGAGGTCGAACGGCACGACGTTGGTGAGCTGGATGGTGTTGGCGCCCTGGTCGAGACCGGAGAGCAGCGAGGGCGAGATCATGTCGCCGTCGAACAGATAGAGCGTGTTGGGGTTGGCGGCCTTCTCCGCCTTGGCCACGGCGTTGAGCCGGGCGAAGCCGCCGCGCACCTTGCCGCCATCGAAGGCGTAGATGTCACCGACCCCGACGATGGTGATCTTGACGCTGTCGGCGAGCGCCGGCGCGGAAAAGGCGGCCGGCGCCGAGACGCCGAGCAGGGCGGCGAAGACGAGCCGCGGCAGGATGTTTTTCATTCAAATCTCCCCAATGAGCCCTTAAGACAGACAAGTTAAGCCGAGGACGGCGAAGGTTTCCAGCCCTGATGTTTAGCGGCGCCACATGGCGGGCGGACGACAGCGGGAATCGCGGGCGAACAGAAGCGCCCGGTGACCCGGTGCCTGGCGAATCTGACGTGAACGTCGACGCGAAAGCGCGGCGGTCCTAGGCCCGGCCGTCCATGGCCCGGTCGAAGATCTCCAGCGCCCGCGCTTTGGTCAGCTCGATGGGGTTGCCGCCGGCGGTGGGATCGACGACGGCCATGTCGCCGATGAGATCGCGTTTCGATTCGTCGACCTTGAAGTCGCGCAGCGTGTGCGGGACGTTGAGCTTCTGCCGCAGCGCCATGACGGTGTGGAGGAAGGCCTCGAAGCTCGGCGTCATGCCGCAATAGGCGGCGAGCCGGGCGATCTTGGCTTCGATCGCATCGCGGTTGACCACCAGCACATAGGGCATGAACACGGCATTGGTCATGCCGTGATGCGTGTCGTAGAGCGCCCCGACCGGATGGCTCAGCGCATGGATGGCGCCAAGGCCTTTCTGGAACGCCGTCGCACCCATGGCGGCGGCGCTCATCATGTGGCCGCGCGCCTCGATGTCATTGGGGTTGGCGGCAACCTTGGGCAGGTTCTCGAACACCAGCCGCACCCCTTCGACCGCGATGCCGTCGGCGAGCGGATGGTAGCCCGGCGCGCAATAGGCTTCGAGGCAATGCGCGAGAGCGTCAAAGCCGGTGCCGACGGTGATGAAATTGGGCATGCCGACGGTGAGCTCCGGGTCGACGATGACGATCTTCGGCATCATCAGCGGATGAAAGATCACCTTCTTGGTGTGCGTCGTCTCGTCGGTGATGACGCCGGCGCGGCCGACCTCCGAGCCGGTCCCGGCCGTGGTCGGCACGGCGATGATCGGCAAGATGCCCTTGGGGTCGGCGCGGGTCCACCAGTCGCCGATGTCCTCGAAGTCCCACATCGGCCGGGTCTGCCCGGCCATGAAGGCGATGACCTTGCCGACGTCGAGGCCCGAGCCGCCGCCGAAGGCGATGACGCCGTCATAGCCACCCTTGCGGAGGACCTCGATGCCGGCGTTGACATTGGCCGAGATCGGGTTGGGCTTGACGTCGGCGAACACGCCCACGTCGAACCCCGCGTCCTTGAGGAGCTTCACCGTGTTCTGCGTCACCGGCAGGTTGACGAGCCCGGCGTCGGTGACGAGCAACGGCTTCTTGATGCCGGCGGCCCTGAGCGCGTCGGGCAGCTCGGCGATGCGGCCGGCGCCGAAGCGCACCGAGGTGGGGTAGTTCCAGTTGGACTTGATGGCCATGCGTGATTTCTTTCGTGCTCTGGCCAGGTGAGGCGAAGGCCTGGCCAACCGCTGTGTTCAGACGATCTTGAAATGGTAGCTTTTGGGTTGCGTGAGGCTCTGGTAGCCGATCTCGCTCAGTGCCCCGCCCTTGCCGGTCTCCTTGACGCCGGTCCAGACCAGCGCCGGATCGAGGTAGTCGCAGCGATTGGCATAGACGGTGCCGGTTTCGACCCGCGCCCCGATCCGGGCGGCGGCATCGAGATCGTCGGTCCAGATCGAGGCGGTAAGGCCGTAAGGACTGTCGTTCATCAGCGTCACGGCCTCGTCGTCATCGGCGACCTTCATGATGCCGATGACCGGGCCGAAGCTCTCCTCGCGCATCACCGCCATCTGGTGGTTGACGTCGGTCAAGACCTCCGGGGCGAGGTAGGGCGAGCCGGCCTTGTCGTCCTTGTACCGGGTGTGGAGGTGCGCGGTTGCGCCCTTGCGCAGGGCCTCGGCGGTCTGCTCGCGCACGAGGTCGGCAAATTTCGGCGCCGCCATCGGCCCGACCACGGTGTCGGGATCGAGCGGGTTGCCGAGCGTCCAGCCCTTGCTGACGGCGACGAACCCCTCGACGAATTTGTCGTAGACGGCGCTGTGCACATAGATGCGCTCGACGCCGCAGCAGGACTGGCCCGAGTTGAAGAAGCTGCCATCGACCAGGTTCTCGATTGCATGGTCGAGCTTGGCGTCAGGCCGCACATAGGCCGGGTCCTTGCCGCCGAGCTCGAGTCCGAGCGAGGCAAAGGTGCCCGCCGCGGCGCGCTCGATGCGCCTTCCACCTTCGACCGAGCCGGTGAAGTTGATGTGGTCAATGGCGCCCGACGCGATCACCCGCTCGGTATCGGCGTGCGACAGAACGAGGTTCTGGAAAAGACCCTCGGGCAGGCCGGCGGCTCGCATCGCTTCGGCGAAACGCTCGCCGACGAGCAGCGTCTGCGTCGCGTGCTTGAGGATCACGGCGTTGCCGGCCATCAGCGCCGGGACGATCGAATTGCAGGCGGTGAGGAACGGATAGTTCCAGGGCGCAATCACCATCACCGTGCCGAGCGGCTCGCGTCCGATCCAGCGCTTGAAGCCGGGCTTGTCGGGGCGGGGCGACGGCGCGAGGCTCTCTTCGGCGATCGCGATCATGTGGCGCGAGCGCTCCTCGAGCCCGCGCATCTCGTTCTTGTAGCGGACCGGCCGGCCCATCTGCCAGGCAAGCTCGGGCACGATCTCGTCGTTCTTCAAGAGGATCGCATCGACGAAATGTTCGAGGAACTTGGCGCGCTCCCGCACCGTGACCTCGCCCCACGCCTTGCGCGCCGCCTTGGCCCTGCTGAGCGCCGTTTCGATCTCGGCACCGCTGGCGACCGGCCGCTCGGCGTAAACGCTGCCGTCGACCGGCGAGATGATTTTGACCGTGTCGGTCATGGGGATTCCTTCGGTTCAGCAGGCAAGAGCGCGGACGTGACCTTTGTCCGCGTAGGCGAGGATGGGGCCGTCGCGCGTTACGATGGTCAAGTCAAGGGCTCGCGCGGTGGCGATCAGAATGCAGTCGGCAGGATCGCGGTGAAAGTCTCCCGGCAGAAAGCAGGACTCAATGAGGATGTCGCTCGTCAGCGGCACGACCTCCACCTCCGGGCGGGACGTGAACCTCTCGAACCAAGCCTTAGGTGAGAGAGGTGAGGTCAGCTTGTGCTTTGCCGAAAGCATGGCGCGCTCCCAGGCGGAGTACAGCCCCAGATAGACCGGGCGGCCCTCAAACGCCGCCCGATTTATTTCCAGAGTTGCCTCCGGCGAGATACGCTCGTCCTCGGTGATCCAAATCGCGGCACAGGTGTCGAGCAGCAGCTTCATTCCAACGATCGTCTCTTCTGTTCCTCCGCGACGAGGACGTTTCGGACGTGCTGGTAGCGTTTGTTCAAAAGCTTCGCGATCTCCGCGCGGGGCACGCCATAAGCATTGAGTGCCCTGATCTTACCGGAGACGTTCAATTTGGGATCGGACACGATCTTGGATACTTCGTGCTGTGCGATTACGTCTTCTGGATCGTAGGTCTCATACTTTTTGAACCAGCCGGCATCCAGAAGGTCCATGGTAGGGGCTGTAGGATCGAACCCTGGCGCCAGAAACGTCGTCCCCTTCATGCTGCCGAAGAGCGGGCTGCGCCGAATTGGGCCCGTCATCGGCGCCAAGGGGGTGGACGCGGCCTCCGAGTGGAATGTTACCTTCTCCTCGCCGACGTCCACTTGCTCCGTTTTATAGCCAGCCGACAACCAAGCCTGGGTCATCGTGTTGTTGGTTGCACTATTGCTCCACCATGCTGGGTAGCGCTTGGACGCGGGCAGTGGAAAGCCAAGAACTTGCTCAATTTCTGCAAAGGACAAACGCAGGTTGCGTCCATTGGCCTGCTTAAGAAATGCCGTCAGCGGCTCATATTTTGACATCGGCAACTCCTTTGCGATCCGTCTCCAAACAGACTGGGCTGTGTGCATATTAGGATACATTTAAAGGTTGTCAACTATCAAAAATTAGCTCCGTTCGAATCCGCGCTTCAACTCCCAATCGGTGACCCGGCGGTCGTATTCGAACTGCTCCCATTCGGCGGTGTGAACGTAGTGGTCGATGACGCCCTGGCCGAAGGCTTCGACCAGCATTTTCGATTTCCTGAGCGCCGTGGTGGCCTCGCGCAACGTCTTGGACACGTCGCGCAGCTTTTTGCCCGAATAGGCGTCGCCGGCGAACGGGGCCTCGAGCTCGAGCTTGTCCTCGATCCCCTTGAGCCCGGCAGCCAGCAGCGCGGCGTAGGCAAGATAGGGGTTGAGATCGGCGCCGCCGATGCGGCATTCGACGCGCACGCCCTTGCTGTTCTCGCCGCAAAGTCGGAAGCCGGCCGTGCGGTTGTCGCGGCTCCAGATCGCCGTGGTGGGTGCGAAGGTGCCGACCTGGAACCGCTTGTACGAGTTGATGTAGGGCGCGAGGAAATAGGTGATGTCGCCGGCATAGGCGAGGAGCCCCGCCATGTAGGACTTCATCATCGGGCTCATGCCGAGCGGATCCTTGCCGTCGACGAAGACGTTCTTGCCGCCCTTGGCGAGGCTCATATGGATGTGGCTCGACGAGCCGGCGAGGCCGAAATCCCACTTGGCCATGAAGGTCACCGCCTTGCCGTTGAGATGCGCGATCTCCTTGGTGGCGTTCTTGAGCACCACGTGCCGGTCGGCCATGGTGAGGGCCTCGGCATAGGTGACGTTGATTTCTTCCTGGCCCGGACCCCATTCGCCTTTGCTATTCTCGACCGGGATGCCCGACGCCTGCAGGTGCTTGCGCAACTGCCGCATCACCCCCTCTTCCTTGGTGGTCTGGAAGATGTGGTAATCCTCGATGTAGTAGCCGGCGGTGGTGAGGTTGCTGTAGCCCTTCTCGTGCGCCGAGCGGAACGTCTCGTCGAACAGGTAGAACTCCAGTTCAGACGCGAAGTTGGCCGTCAGCCCGAGCTTTTCGAGCCGCGCAAGCTGTGCCTTGAGCATGGCGCGCGGGCTGTGCGGGATCGGCTCGTGATGGTGGTCGACGAGATCGCAAAGGATCAGCGCGGTGCCCTCGAGCCACGTGCACTTCATCAGCGTGCCGAGGTCGGGCTTCATGACGAAATCGCCGTAGCCTTTGGCCCAGTTGGCCGCCTCGTAGCCGGGCACCGGTTCCATATCGATGTCGTCGGCCATGAGGTAGGTGCAGGCATGCGTCTCGTCGACGGCGCTCGACAGGAAGTATTCGGCCTGGAAGCGCTTGCCGATGAGCCGGCCCTGCATGTCGGGAAAAGCGCACAGGACGGTGTCGATCGTGCCGGCGGCGACATCGGCCTTGAGCTGCGCGAGGCTGTAGGCGGCCATTGATGGAATACTCCCTGAACGTTCTTAATGTGACAGCGTGAGTGGACAGGCTTTGGGACGCGGGTCTCGCCGCTCTGACATCGATGTGGGATACCGCTCTAGGCCGGTGTGCCGGGCGTGCCGCGTACCACCGTCCGCGCGATGGTGAGGCATCGCGCCAGCCGGTCGGCCCAGAGCTCGATGCCGTCGGGTTCGAGGATTTCGTCGTGGCGAATCTCGATCATGGTCGCCTCGAGGCCCTGGCCGTGGTGATCGACGGTGTAGGAAACGCCCTTGGACGAGGCGTAGGGTTCGTTCCAGCCGATGTTCATCTCGGGCAGCTCGGCGGTCAGCGCGTTGAACAGCTCGCGCGTGAACACCTCGTCGGGCGCCGGCAGGAGGCCGATCGGCCACGGGCGCTGCACGCCGTGAAACACCGGCGTGAACGAATGCATGCAGACGAGGATGGTCTCCTGGCCGGCGCCGCGCCGCGCCGCGAGGAGCCGCTCGACGCCGTCGTGATAGGGCACATAGTACCGCGCGATGCGACCGGCCCGATCCGCCTCGCTGATATTCCGGTTGCCCGGCACCTCGGTGACCTCCGAGATTGCGGGCATCAGCGTGGGCGCATCGAGGAAGCGATTGCAGTCGACGACGAGCCGCGAGGTCGTGGCGTGCACCACCGGCGCGTCGAGCAGCTCGCTGAGCCGGAGCGAAACGGCGAGAGCCCCGGGGTCCCACGCGATGTGACGGATGCGCTCGGAGGGCGGCAGGCCGAGGTTGTCGTAGGCCGGCGGGATGCGGTTGGAGGCATGGTCGCAAACGATGGCGAAGGGGCTGTGGCCAGCCGCATTCACGGTTCTGACCGGCGCAACATGATCCGCGTCCACCTGCGGCATCGCCGCGTAACCCATACTGCCCCCGCTCGGCGCGCCCGCACGACCGCCGGAATGACCGGCCTGTCGCAGCACTTGATGCGCTTTTTGTGGGGCTGTCAAACGGGGGGCGGGGTCCGCCGGCGCACCCCGGCGCCGCGGTCAGCTCTGGCTGTGCTGGCTGATGTAACGGTCCGGATCGACGACGATTTTTTCGTCGACTTCGCCGACGGCCTTGGGGTCCTTGCCCGCATAGTCCATGTTGGCGAGCAACGTGCGGATGAGCTCGAGCCGGGCACGCTGCTTGTCGTTGGCGAGGACGACATGCCACGGCGTTTCAGGCTGGCTCGTCTCCTTCAGCATGCGATGCGCGGCGTCGGTATAGCTATCCCACTTGCCGAGCGCGGCGATGTCGATGTCGGAGATTTTCCATTGTTTTAGGGGCTCGTGCCGGCGCGAATGGAAGCGCTTGAGCTGCGTTTCGCGCCCGATGGCGAGCCAGAATTTGAACAAATGGATGCCGTCGCGCACCAGCATGCGCTCGAAGCGCGGCGCTTCATCGAGGAAGGCATCGGTCTGCTCCGGCGTGCAAAAGCCCATCACCAGCTCCACGCCCGCCCGATTGTACCAGGACCGGTCGAACAGCGCGACTTCGCCGGCCGCCGGGAGCCAGTCGATATAGCGCTGGAAGTACCACTGCGTGCTTTCGCGGTCGGACGGCCTGGGCAGCGCCACGTCGAGCCAGTAGCGGCCATTGGTATGCTCGCGCAGGGCATCGATCGAGCCGCCCTTGCCTGCGGCGTCGCGACCCTCGAACAAGACGACCATGCGGCGCTTGGACTTGATCAGGTGGCCCTGCAGCTTGACCAGCTCGAGCTGCAGAATGCGCAGCTCCTTGGCATAGGCTTCGTCGGAGAGCTTTTTCTCGTACGGATAGCCGCCGGATTTGAGCGCGCCCTTCTTGATCCATTTCGGCAACTCCGGATCGTCGATATCGAAATGGTGCTCGTCGTCGGCCATGACCGGTGCTCCTTGGGACTTGGGACCGTGCATCCCGGCGGCTTTTGTGGCAAGTGGCGCGCCTCAGACTCAGTTACCGTCGCCTCAAGGAGGTCCATTCGATGGCCGACGCGGTATCCCCGGAACAGCGCCATGACATTCTCGGCGGCTTTGCCGATGCGCTGCCGGACCCGTGCTTCCTCCTCGACCGTCGGTCGCTGGTCATCCACCGCAATGCCGCGGCGGCGGGCGAGTTCCCTGAGGCGGTTCCCGCGAGCCTCCTGACCTCGAGCCTCAGATTCCCGGCGCTGTCGTCGGCGATCGACCAGGCACGGCAGAGCGGTCATCCGCAGACGGTGGAGCTGCACCGCACGGTGCCCAACGAGACCTGGCACCGCGTGCACGTGGCACCGCTCCCGGCCGACGGCTGGCTCGCCATCACGCTCCATAGCCTCACCGAGGAGCGGCGGATGAACCAGCTCCGGTCCGATTTCATCGCCAATGCGAGCCATGAGCTGCGCACGCCGCTGACCTCACTGATCGGCTTCATCGACACGCTGCTCGGGCCGGCGCAGAAGGACGATGCGGCGCGCGAGCGCTTCCTCAACATCATGCGCCAACAGGCCGCGCGCATGTCGAACCTGATCAACGATCTGCTCTCGCTGAGCCGGATCGAGATGCGCCAGCATCTGCGGCCGACCGGCAGCGTCGACCTGCCGATCCTGCTGCGCGAGGTGAGCGAGGGGTTCGAGACCACGGCGGCCACCGCCGGCGTCACGATCGAGGTCACCACGCCCGAGCCTGCGGTGGTGACCGGGGAGCGTACCGAGCTCTACGAGGTGTTCGAGAACCTCATCGACAACGCCATCAAATATGGCGGCGATGGTCGCCGGGTGGAGGTGGCGGTGGGTCCCGGCCGCGGCGGCTACGACTATCTTGTCACGGTAACCGACCATGGCGAAGGTATCGAAGCGCAGCACGTGCCACGGCTGACCGAGCGGTTCTACCGCGTCGACGCGGAATCGAGCCGCAAGAAGAAGGGCACCGGCCTCGGGCTCGCAATCGTCAAGCACATCGTCAGCCGCCATCGCGGCCAGCTCACGATCAAGTCGAAGCCGGGTGAAGGGACCCGCGTCGAGGTGATGCTGAACAGGTGAGCCTTTGCACGCGTCCCGGATGTTCCGCGGAAATGCCTGCGATCTCATGCAGTTGACCTGTCACGCAAGCGTCGTCCAACTGACATAAAAGCTGAGCCTGTGACCCATAGGACTCGGCCCAGCGAGGCAGGGGCAGCAGGGCTCCGCCTCCGGGCACTCCCGCCCCTTAGTCGTCGAAAGGGACAGACATGAAACACGCAATTCTGGGCGGCATCGCCGCCATTGCCGTTGCCGTCGCGCTGACTGGAACGGCGCTCGCCGCCGACATTTCGGGCGCCGGCTCGACTTTCATCTACCCGGTGTTCGCCAAGTGGGCCGACGCCTACAAGACCGCCACCGGTACCGGTCTCAACTACCAGTCGATCGGCTCCGGCGGCGGCATCAAGCAGATCGAAGCCAAGACCGTAACCTTCGGCGCGACCGA
>Ga0134126_10010559_pt1 | contig 11636 bp, 9 predicted proteins | sample KB31752_FD_96881 | JGI IMG/M metagenome (GOLD analysis project Ga0134126, IMG submission 96881) | Terrestrial soil microbial communities with excess Nitrogen fertilizer from Kellogg Biological Station, Michigan, USA - KB3-175-2 | ecosystem: Environmental > Terrestrial > Soil > Unclassified ...
AAAAGCAAACTCTGTCTGTCTTTGCGGCGTTCTCCCCCTCACCCCCAACCCCTCTCCCCCGAGTACGGGGGAGAGGGGAGTAAGAGGGGTCACCACGTAACTGGATGCGAAAGGGGTTGCTACTCCCTTGCCGGCGCGGCGGGCGAGTCACTTTGCTCCCGCGCCGCGCCGCTTCAGCTTCAGTGGTGGTGCGGACGACTCGGCATCCTTCAAGGCAGCAGCTACCACCTCGTCGGAGACCTGGAACAATCCTAGCCTGCCGATGTACGGGAGAGGACGAGCGAAGATGCGCGGGTTAGCCAGCACCCAGTGATATTCAATTTCGTCGGGGTCGGCGTCGGGGTGTCCAAACGCGATACAGTCCATCAATTCGACGACACCCACGAGGGCGTTGCAGGACATGCCTTGGACGGATGCGGAGCTGTCTCGGGTCGTCTTCATCTTGCGGGCGTGGATTAACAGCAGGCCCCGATGATCGGTCCGCCAGGAAGGATAGTGGAACGGCCGTGGTCCCGTGAGGATTGTGGTCGCATGGGGTTGGTCGATGCTGATAGCATACATACGAAATTTCCTCAGTCCTGGTTGGCCGCTCTTCTGCCTGCCCCTCATCCTGTTGTCGGGGAGGAGCGGAGACGATGGTCTTTTCGTGCATCCATAACAGCGGCGGAGACCGAGCCGCGGATGTCGGTGTTCATCCGTGATGCCGAGAAAAGAAGGATGACGCGACACGAACTCCGGCGGAAGGATTCCACGCCCCGTCACGCCCTTGGCATGGGACAGAGGGAAGGTCAGATGGAGGTGCGTTACAACCACGGAACCTTGCTCAAGGCCCAGAAGTATCAGTATAGCCGAAACGCTTCACGAAAGACAGCAAAATCAGGGATTGCCCAACGGCACGGGACGCCAACGGATTCCGGCGGCTTGCTCAAGAGGGCTTGACATGCTCGGACAGCAACCTTAGACTTCCAGATAGATAACGTGTTTTGCCTTCCGTAAATAGACGATCATGTCCCGTCCCTATCTTCACCAAGGGTCTTTCCACCTCCTGACATTGGAGGCCGGATCGACACTTCCGGAAGTTTTCGCGTGAGGAATGGGTTACACGGACAATGGATTCGTGGGCCTGTCCGGTCTTGGATGTCGCTACTCTTCGTTCGAGTCTTTCCTCGCGGGCAACAACCCCTGAACCGCTTGGGCGGAGGCATTCACGCTTTGCCAATCGTGTCTTGAGAAGACACGATCCCCGAGTTCGCGACCGATACTTCGTGCATCCTTCACGCTCCCTCGCGAGCATGTTTTTTCCCTCATGAATAGCGGATTTGTGCCGTCATGTCGTCGGGCACGATAAGCGGGACGTTCTATCTGGTCGATGCGCATGCGCTCATCTTCCAGGTCTTTCATGCCATCCGCGGCATGACAAGCCCGTCCGGGGTGCCGACCAACGCCCTGTTCGGCTTCACGCGCGATCTGTTGTTCTTGCGCGGTCTGCGGCCCGACTATCTCGTCTGCGCCTTCGATCGCGCCGAGCCAACGTTCCGCAGTGCGATCTATCCGGAGTACAAGGCCCACCGCGAGGCGATGCCCAACGATCTGCAATTGCAGATGCCGCTTATCCATCGGCTGCTCGACGCCATGAATGTGCCGGTCCTCAGTGTCGCCGGCTTCGAGGCCGACGATGTGCTTGCCACCCTCGCCCTTACTGGCTCGCGTCACGGACTTGAGGTTTTTTTGTGCAGCAGCGATAAGGATTGCCGCCAGCTGATCGATGATCGCGTCCGCATGTACAGTCTGCGCAAACGGGCGGTCTTTGGCCGCGATGAACTGCTGGCCGATTGGGGCATCAAGCCCGAACAGGTTGTCGATCTGCAAACGCTGGTCGGCGACGCCGTCGATAACGTCCGTGGCGTGCCGGGCATCGGCATCAAGACGGCGGCCAAGTTGCTGCAAGACTTCGGCACGCTGGAAAACATCCTCGCCAACATCGACCGCGTTCCCGGCGCCAAGCGGCAGGAGAGCCTACGCAACTCCGGCGACATCATCGAACAAAGCCGTAAACTCGTGCGTCTGTCCACCGAGGTTCCGATCGAACTCGACTGGGAGGCATGGCGATTGCGTGACATGGATCGATCGCGACTGGGCGAACTCTTTCAGGAGTGGGGCTTCCACAGTCTCGCCAATCAGTTCCGCGAGTCGAGCCATACCACCGGCCAGGTTCAGGGCGAGTTATTTCCCTTCGGAGCCAACGCGCCGGACGATTTTGGCGAGCGGGGTCGCGTAAGCGCCCCGAGTGAGCAAACTCTCGGGGCGCTTACGCGACCCCGCTCGCTGCAAGATTGGCAGGCGGATTATCATCTGGTTGATTCCGAGGATAAATTCGAGCTGTTTTATCGCCAACTCCGCGAGCAGAAGCGGATCGCCTTCGATCTGGAGACAACCAGCCTGAGTCCCTTGCAAGCCGAGATCGTGGGTTTCGCGTTCTCGTGGCGTGCCGGCGAGGCGTGGTATCTGGCGCTGCGTGGTCCCGAAGGCGCGGCCGTACTCGATCCGGCGACGACTCTGGCGCGTCTGCGGCCGATCCTCGAAGATCCTGGAGTTGCCAAGATCAATCAGAACATCAAGTATGATCTGCTGGTGTTGCGCGGCCGAGGCGTGCAGCCGCGCGGCGTGGCCGGCGATCCGATGGTAGCCGACTATCTATTACACGCCGGCGAACGCAGTCACGGTTTGGAAGAATTGGCGCGACGGTATCTGAATCATCAAGTAATCCCCATTACCGATCTGATTGGTAAGAAAAGTCGCAAGACACCGCAGTTGCGCATGGATCAGGTGCCGACCGAGCGCGTCGCCGTGTATGCCGGCGAGGACGCCGATGTAGCCTGGCGATTATGCGAGTTGCTGGAAACACAACTAAACCAGCCCGAAGCGCAAGCAAGGGGTTCGCTCCGCAAGCTGTACGACGATGTGGAAGTGCCGCTTATTGAGGTACTCGCGGAACTGGAATTCAACGGCATCCGTCTCGATCTTCCGCTGCTGCGGCGTCTCAGCGTGGAGATGGGGCAACAGTTGGCGATCATCGAGAAAGCGATTTACGAACTCGCCGGGCATTCGTTTAACATCGGCTCCCTGGTGCAACTGCGCAAGGTACTCTTCGAGGAGCTGAAACTGCCGGTCCAGGGCAAAACCGGCATCACCGGCGCGGCGAGTACGGACCAGGAGACGCTCGAAAAATTGGCCGCACTCGATCATCCCAGTGCGGCGCTGCCGCGCAAGATTCTCGAACATCGCCGCATCGCCAAGCTCAAAAGCACCTATGTGGATGCGTTGCCCGAAATGGTCAACCCGGACACTGGCCGGGTTCACGCTTCCTTCAATCAAACGGTGGCCTCCACGGGGCGGTTATCGTCGAGTGATCCGAACTTACAAAACATCCCGGTGCGTCGTGAAGACGGACAGCAGATTCGGCAAGCGTTTCTGCCGGCCGAGGGTTGGCAGCTATTGACCGCCGATTATTCGCAGATTGAGTTGCGATTGCTGGCGCATTTCTGCGGCGATGACGAACTGCGCCGCGCCTTCGCCGAGGACCGCGACATCCACGCCACCGTCGCCGCGCAGATTTTCGGTGTGCCGGAAACGGACGTGAACGCCGATCAGCGCCGCATGGCCAAGACGGTGAACTTCGGCGTGATTTACGGCATCAGTCCCGCCGGTCTGGGACAGCGTTTGGAGATTTCACGCGACGAGGCGGCCAAGTTCATCGCCGCCTATTTCGCCCGCTATCCCAAGGTGCAGGAATATCAGGATCGCCTGCTGAGCAATTGCCGTCAGGATGGCTATGTCGCCACGATTCTCGGCCGACGCCGTTACTTCGACCGCGAGGCCATCCGAAGTAACTCGACCTATCAGCAGCGCAACTCGGCCGAGCGTGAGGCGATCAACATGGAAGTGCAGGGGTCGGCCGCCGATCTCATCAAGCTGGCCATGCTCAATGTTCATCGTCGTCTGCACCGTGAGAAGCGCCGCGCCCGGCTGCTGTTGCAGATTCACGATGAGTTGGTCTTTGAGGCGCCGCCGGAGGAACTGCACGCTCTCGCCGAGTTGGTGCGTGAGGAGATGACGATTCCGGTGGCGCGGACGCTGAAACTGGAAGTGCCTCTCCGGGTCGATCTGGCGTCGGGACCGAACTGGCTCGACGTGACGGAGATGAAATCCGCATGACGACCGCGACGAGAGAAAAACCGGTGATTGGGCTGATCGGCGGTATCGGCAGCGGCAAAAGCCAGGTAGCCGCCGCCTTCGCTCGCCACGGTGCGCGCATCATCGCCGGCGACCAATTAGCGCACGCCGCCCTGCGCGATGCCGACATCCGCGCCCGCGTTGCCGCGCGTTGGGGCGAAGGCGTTCTTGAGGAGGATGGTGAGATCAATCGGCGTCGCTTGGCCGCCATTGTCTTCGCCGATTCGGTCGAGTTAAAGGCGCTGGAAGCGATCACGCATCCGTGGATTCGCCAGCGCATTCGCGCCGAGATGGAGGCGGCCCGTAATGATCCGCGGGTGCCGCTGATCGTCCTTGATGCGGCGATCATGTTGGAGGCCGGGTGGCATGATGTGTGCGATCATCTCATTTACATCGAGGCTCCGCGTGAGGTGCGCCTCCAGCGTGTGGCTCGTCAGCGCGGTTGGACCGCGAAGGAGGTGGAAGCGCGCGAACAAGCGCAATTGCCCTTGACTGAAAAGGTCATGCAAGCCGATCATGTGTTCGATAATTCCGCCTCCCTCGAGCATCTGAACCGCCAAGTGGATGACCTTCTGCATCTCTGGGGATTAGCCCAAGGCCATACTCAGAGAGAACCCGAACCTTAACCCGCCGGCCTTTCGGCCGCGGACCTGTGACCTTCGTGAGGAATCGCTAACCCTGTTTGAGAGCCACGCCGCTGGGGTTTTACCGTGCCGGACGCGACACGACAATCATCTCCGCGTCCGACACGACGAAGGAATGCAGAATGCAGAATGCAGAATGCAGAATGAAAAATCACCGTTTGTCTTTTCATTCTGCATTCTGCATTCTGCATTCTGCAATCCTTCCTTCCCGCCCCAGCAATCTGTGAAGGAGAATATGACATGGCCGAAGCCAAGAGCCGACGCGAGTTTCCCCCCCGACCCCGGATTCGGAGCAAGACCGACCTGCCCGTTGAGGGGGATGAGCGCATGCCCGACGAACGCACCTCGGTACTGACGGAATCCACGCCGTCCGATCCCGACATGCGCGAGCCGCGCCGCGACAACGGCCCGCCGCCCCCGGTCGAACCGCGTCCGGCACCCTCCGTCATGGAGCGCCCCGCGCGCCCGCATCGCGATGACGATTACCCCGGCTTCGACGAGGAGATTAATAATCGCTATGAGGAGATCAAGCGCGGCAGCACGCACATCAGCGAACTCCAGCAGATGACCATGCCGCAACTGCTCCGCATCGCCAAGGAAGAAGCGCTCACGGACTATACAGGTCTTAAAAAACAGGATTTGATCTTCCGAATCCTCAAGGAGCGCGTCAAACAGAACGGTTTGATGTTCGGCGAGGGCACTCTGGAGACGTTGCCCGACGGCTTCGGCTTCCTGCGCAGCCCCGATTACAACTACCTGCCCTGCCCCGACGATATTTACATTTCGCCGTCGCAGATTCGTCGCTTTGGTCTGCGCACGGGTGCCGTGGTCGCCGGGCAGATTCGGCCGCCCAAGGAGAACGAACGCTACTTCGCGCTGCTCCGCGTCGAGGCCATCAATTATCAGGATCCGGAAATCCTGACGCAGAAGGTCGTGTTCGACGATCTGACGCCGTTACACCCCAACACGCGGCTTCACCTGGAGAGCGATCCAACCGAAATCAACATGCGCGTCATGGATCTGGTGACGCCGATCGGCAAGGGGCAGCGCGGCCTGATCGTCGCGCCACCCCGCACCGGCAAAACCATCTTGTTGCAGAAGATCGCCAACAGCGTGTTGCGCAACCATCCCGAATGTTACGTCATCGTGCTGCTCATCGACGAACGGCCCGAGGAAGTGACGGAGATGGAACGCACCGTCAAGAGCAACAACTCCGAGGTCGTCAGTTCGACCTTCGACGAGCCGGCCTCGCGGCACGTTCAGGTCAGCGAGATGGTCATCGAAAAGGCCAAGCGCATGGTCGAATACGGCACCGACGTAGTGATCCTGCTCGACTCCATCACGCGGCTGGCGCGCGCGTACAACACGGAGGTTCCGCATTCCGGCAAAATCCTGTCCGGCGGTGTGGACGCCAACGCCCTGCACAAGCCGAAGCGTTTCTTCGGGGCGGCCCGCAACATCGAGGAAGGCGGCTCGCTGACCATCCTGGCGACCGCCCTCATCGACACCGGCAGTCGCATGGATGAAGTGATCTTCGAGGAGTTCAAGGGCACTGGCAACATGGAGTTGCATCTTGATCGCCGCATGGTCGATAAGCGCATCTGGCCGGCCATCGATGTAAACCGCTCCGGCACGCGCAAGGAAGACTTGCTCATGGACCCGGAGGAACTGCGCCGCATGTACATTCTGCGCAAGGTTCTCAGCGACATGAACCCGGTCGAGGCGATGGAGTTGCTGACCAACCGCATGAATCGCACCAAGAGCAATGCCGAGTTCTTGATGAGTATGAATTTGAGTTAAATCCGCTATCCGCTTTCCGCTATCCGCCAAAGACAAGAGCGGAAAATGGAAAGCGGGTAGCGGAAAGCGGAAAGCGGATAGCGGATTTATGCCAACCATCTACGAAGGTACGTTCGCGCCGCCGTCGGGGCGATTCGCCCTGATCGCGGCGCGTTTCAATTCCGCGATTGTCGAGCCGCTCGTCGCCGGAGCGCTCGATGGTTTGCAGCGTCACGGCGTCGCCGACGATGCCATCGACATCGTGCGCGTGCCCGGCTCGTTCGAGATTCCGCTGGTAGCTCAGCGCGTGGCCGGCAGTGGCAAATACGCGGCGGTGATCTGCCTGGGTGCCGTCATTCGCGGCGACACGGACCATTATGACTATGTCGCCGGCGAAACCGCCGGTGGCGTGGCGCGAGCGTCGCTGGCGACGAATGTGCCGGTAATCTTCGGGATTTTGACGTGTGACACGTTGGAGCAGGCCATCAATCGCGCCGGAGCCAAGGCCGGCAACAAGGGATTCGACGCCGCGCTGACCGCGATCGAGATGGTGAATCTGCTGCGAAATCTGCCGAAATGATTTCATCCATGAAGGATCATTTATGACCGTTGCCGAACTACTGAAGAAACTCGGCGGCGTTTCGGCCGAACGTGTCCTGCTTGATCCACCACCCGGAACCGCCACGGAAAAGGACGTTCTCGCCGTGGAGCAACGGGAAAGCAAAATTTGCGAATTGATCGATGGCGTCCTGGTAGAGAAAGCTGTAGGGTTTGCGGAATCGGTCCTGGCGGTAGAGTTGGCGAATCTCCTCTACCCATTCTTGATCGAACACGATTTGGGTATCCTCACGGGCGCGGCTGGTCCTTTCCGTCTCAGGCGGGGTTTGGTTCGCATTCCGGATGTTTCTTTTATCTCCTGGAACCAACTCCCCAATCACAAGGTCCCAATGAAACCCATCCCGAACCTATATCCCGAGTTGGCCGTGGAAGTCCTCCGCCGCAAGAACACGAAAGCGGAGATCGATCGCAAGCTCCACGAATATTTTCAAAGCGGCACGCGGTTCGCCTGGGTGGTGGACCCGCGCAAACGCTGCGTGAGCGTCTACACCGCGCCCGATCAGTCCTATCTACTTAAGGAAGATCAATCGCTCGATGGCGGCGACGTGCTGCCGGGGCTGAACGTGCCGCTGCGCGAAGTGTTCGCGCAGTTGGCCGAGGAACCAGCGCGGCGAAAACGGCCGAAAGGATAGCTTCACGGTCAATTCCACCGTGCCACCGACGCCTGTGCCTGTGCCAGCAATTGCTTCACCATATCGGCATCCTTCGCCTTCGGCGCTGCGTGCAAATACGCCTGCAAATGATCGATCGCCCGGCCCGCCTGTCCCGCCTGTATCAACGTCGCACCCAGATCGCGGCGTTGCAGCGCATCGTCGGGAGTCAACTGGCGCAATCGTTCAATAATCCGCGCCGCCCGCACATAATCGCTGATGCGCAGATAGGCCCCCTTCAGGTTTGTCAGCATCCGCAGGACCATCGCCCCCAGCGGCACGGCCGAGAGAACCGCGCGGTTGACCTCGAACGGCATTCCCGTCGCTTGTTCGACCAGACGCCGGCACTTATCCGTCGTCAGCTGGCGGCCGCCGTGGAAGGGATCAAAAAGGACTTCCTTGTCATCCTCGACCGCCTTGGCGACAAAATGGCCAGGCAACCCGACGCCGACAATAGCAAGCCCCACACGCTGACCGACCACCATCGCAACCGTCGAGAGCGTGATGGGAATACCCGTCCGACGGTCCAGCACATCGTTGAGATAACTGTTGCGTGCATCGTAGTAATCGTGCTGATTGCCGCGAAAGCCCATGTCGTGAAACAGGTAACGGCATAGTCCTTTCACGCGCGACGCTAGGCCACCGTGAAGATGCGGTCTGGCTTCGTGAGCCATGCCGTCGAGTTCGCCGAGATACGCTTCCACGTCGAGGGAGGGATATTCGTCCTGCGCCAACGACAAGGCCAACTCCGCCAGGTCGAGGGGAGCGTCGGGAGTATGCGACAGAAGCGTTAGCGCCAAATCCAGGTTCATAATGGTATTATAAGGAAGGAGTCCGTGGTCCGTAATCCGTAGTCCGTAGCAAAGAAGGGGTAGTTTTTGCTACGGACTGCGGACTACGGACCACGGACTCGCGGAGGAAGACATGGAACTGACGGTACAGAATGTCTACGGGCTGCTTCTGCGCAGCAAGCTTCTGCCAATCGACGAAGCCAGGACTATGTACGCCCGCTGGCAGCAGGAGGCGAAGGATGCGGCCACCAATCTGGCCAAGTTCGCCTCCTGGATGGTGGCCAACAAATACCTCACCGAATATCAGGCCCAACTGCTGGCCCGCGGCCACGCCGATGGTTTCTTTCTTAACGAATACAAAATCATCGATCGCCTGGGCAAAGGGCGCATGGCCGGCGTCTACAAGGCTCAGCATCATCTCGGCCAGATCGTCGCCATCAAGGTGCTGCCGCCGTCCAAGGCGAAGGAAACCACTTTGCTGGGCCGTTTCCATCGCGAGGCACGGTTGGCTCTCCGCCTCAAGCATCCTAATATCGTCCGCTCCTTCCAGACCGGCAACGCCGCGGGACTTAATTACCTCGTCATGGAGTACCTCGAAGGCGAGACGCTTGAAGATGTCATCGCGCGCCGCGGCAAGATGCCGCCCGGCGAAGCCGTTCGGCTGGTTTATCAGGCGCTCCAGGGTTTGCAGCATATCCACGCTCAGGGACTCGTTCACCGCGATTTGAAGCCGTCCAATTTGATGCTCGTCGGCGCGGCACCAGACAGCACCCTTCGCGCCACCTTGAAGATCCTTGACATTGGCCTCGGCCGCACGTTGTTCGAGGAAGGGGCGAGTGAACCCGGTGATCCCGGCCTGACCACGGAAGGCGTCCTGCTGGGCACGCCGGATTACATGTCTCCCGAGCAAGCGCGCGATCCGCGCAACGCCGACATCCGCGCCGACATCTACAGCCTGGGGTGCGTCCTCTATCAACTCCTGGCCGGCCAACCGCCTTTCCCCGACACCAACATCATCAGCCAGATGATCCGCCACGCCACCGAAGCGCCTAGGGCGCTGAAGGAACTCAATGCGGCGGTGCCGGATGGCTTGCAGCAAATCGTCAACTGGATGATGGCCAAGGATGCCGCGCAGCGCTATCCGACGCCGGAGCGTGCCGCACAGGCTTTGCAAGTTTTCCTCGCCGCCGGCTCCGAGTCGTTGGCCGCGCCCGAGGCGGACCCACGCATGCGGCCCTACCTGACGTGGCTGGAAGTCGAGAGTGGCAAACAGCCTGTCTTGGCCGCCGCCGCGCACACGGTTCCTGCCGCCAAGCCGCCTTCGGGCACGCTGCCCGCGGCCAAGCCGCCTTCCGGTACATTGCCCGCCGCCGCCAGGTCGCCCAAGTTGCCGCCATCGGCCGAAACGCCCAAATCGTTGGAACGTGTGCCCAACGGCAAGCGTCACAAGAAAAAACACCGCCCGCCTCCCGTGCCCGCCGCCGAGAACACTCGGCCGGTTCCTGCTTCAACCGGCGAGAAACCCGTGCAGATCGACGTGGAGTTGGTTCCGTTCGACCCTTCCGCGGGCGCGGAGAAGTCCGCCCGCGGATTGCGGCTGAGCCGTCGCGATGCGATCGTCTTCGGCATCGGCGCTATCCTGGGCGCGGTCGTCACATTCGTCGGCGCCGTCATCGCCCATATCAGCCGACGTGAGTGAAGAAGGTGACAAGGTGAACACAGAAAAGTTAAAGTCGGCATCGACGTCTTCCTCGCCTTGTCGCCTTGTCCTCCGCGCTCATCACTATGCGACCGGCGAACGAATGGACATCGCCTGCGAACACGGCCTGATTACCAGCCTGACGCCTGCTGAGGATCATCCCGTCGATCTCGAAGCCGACTGGCTCGCTCCCGCCCTGTTCGATCTGCAAATCAACGGCTGCGACGGCATCAGCTTCAATTCGCCGCGTCTTACGGCGGACGACATCCGCCATGTCGTCGGCGTCTGCCGCCGCCACGGCATCGGCGCTTTGTGTCCCACGCTCATCACCAACGCCCATGAATCGCTGACGCACGGTTTCACGATGCTGCGCCGCGCCTGCGACGCGGACGCCGATCTCTCGCGCGCCCTGCCCGCGTTCCACCTGGAAGGACCGTATATCAGTCCCAATGACGGCCCACGCGGCGCTCATCCACTCGGTCACGTCCGCCCGCCCGACTGGGACGAGTTCCGTCATTTCCAGGATGCCGCCGGCGGCCGCATACGCCTGGTTACGCTCGCTCCGGAGCGTGAGGGCGCTGTACCGTTCATCGAAAAACTCGTCGCTTCCGGAGTCGTCGTCGCGCTCGGCCACACGGCCGCGACTCCCGCCGACATCCGCACCGCCATCGCCGCCGGCGCTCGGCTGTCCACGCATCTGGGCAATGGCTCGCACGCCCAGATGCCGCGGCACGACAATTATCTATGGGAGCAACTCGCCGCCGATGAACTATGGGCCAGCGTCATCAGCGACGGCCATCATTTGCCGCCGGCCGTGCTGCGCTGCATCCTGCGTGTCAAAACGCCGGCGCGAACGATCTTGACCTGCGACGCCAGCAGCCTTGCCGGTCTGCCGCCCGGCCGTTATCGCGAATGGGATCAGGAATTCGAGGTGCTGCCGACTGGCCGTATCGTCGTGCCGGGCACGACATTCTTGGCCGGTTCCGGCGTCTTCACCGACGCCTGTATCGGCCACCTGCTCGCTCTTGGCGACACATCGTTGGCCGACGCCGTGGACATGGCCGGGGCACGGCCTCGTCAGTTGCTCGGTCTGGAGACACGGCCGTTGGAAGTCGGCGCACCGGCGGATCTGGTTCTTTTCGATTGGCAGGCAGGCTTTGACTCCCCTCTCCCCTGTACTCGGGGGAGAGGGGTAGGGGGTGAGGGGGTGGCTTCTCCCCCT
>Ga0134126_10010560_pt1 | contig 11635 bp, 9 predicted proteins | sample KB31752_FD_96881 | JGI IMG/M metagenome (GOLD analysis project Ga0134126, IMG submission 96881) | Terrestrial soil microbial communities with excess Nitrogen fertilizer from Kellogg Biological Station, Michigan, USA - KB3-175-2 | ecosystem: Environmental > Terrestrial > Soil > Unclassified ...
CCACAGCACCAGCGTCGCCAGCGCGAAGCCGCCGAGAAAGGGGTAACCTTCCGGGTGGATCGGGGCGAGTTGGTCGCGAATGGATTTCATCACCGCCATGCGGACCTCAAGGCTTGCGAAAGCTCCGCCTTTTGGCGCCGATGGCCGCTAAAGTCACTCCGCCGCTTCCGCGCCTTCTTCGAAGGCGTGCTCGGCGCGGTCGGCTTCGCGCAGCTTGTCCTGCGCCTCCGCCAACTGGCGCTGGCGGTTCCACAATCCGGCGTAGAGGCCGCCGCTGGCGAGCAGTTGCTCGTGCCGGCCGCGCTCGGCGATCACCCCCTTGTCGAGCACCAAAATCTCGTCGGCGTTGACGATGGTGGTGAGCCGGTGGGCAATCACCAGCGTCGTGCGGCCGAGCGCGACGCGCTCCAGCGCGTCCTGGATTTCGCGCTCGGTATAGCTGTCGAGGGCCGAGGTCGCCTCGTCGAGCACCAGGATCGGCGGCGCCTTGAGGATCGTGCGGGCGATGGCGACGCGCTGCTTCTCGCCGCCCGAAAGCTTGAGGCCGCGCTCGCCGACTTGGCTGTCGTAGCCCTTGGGCAGCAGGCGCATGAAGCTGTCGATGCGCGCGCTCTCGGCCGCCTCGTGGACCTCAGCTTGCGTTGCGCCTTCGCGGCCGTAGCGCACATTGTACGCGACCGTGTCATTGAACAGCACGGTGTCCTGCGGCACCATGCCGATGGCGGCGCGCAGCGACGTCTGCGTCACCTTGCCGATATCCTGCCCGTCGATGGTGATGCGGCCGCTCGACGGCTCGTAGAAGCGAAACAGCAGCCGCGAGATCGTCGATTTGCCCGCCCCCGAAGGGCCGACGATGGCGACCGTCGAGCCGGCCCGCGCCTCGAACGACACGCCCTTTAGAATGACGCGCTGTGGGTCATAGCCGAACACCACGTTCTCGAAACGCACGACGCCCTGGCTGACGACGAGTTCCTTGGCCCCGGGCGCGTCTTTGATTTCGGCAGGCTGGGAGAGAATGTCGAACATCGCGCCGATGTCGACGATCGCCTGCTTGATCTCGCGATAGACCATACCCATGAAGTTGAGCGGCTGATAGAGCTGCATCATCATGACGTTGAGGAGGGCGAAATCGCCGACGGTGTTGCGCCCGGAGCGCACGCCGGAGACGCACAGCAGCAGCACAGCGATCATGCCGAGGGAGAAAATCACCGCCTGCCCGGCATTGAGCACGGCGAGCGACACATAGGTGAGCACGCTCATGCGCTCGTAGCGCGCCATCGACTTGTCGTAGCGCGCCGCCTCGCGCGCCTCGGCGTTAAAATACTTCACTGTCTCGAAGTTGAGCAGCGAATCGATGGCCTTGGTGTTGGCGTCGGTGTCGCTCTCGTTCATCGAGCGGCGGATGGAGATGCGCCAGTTGGTCGCCAGCGTCGTATAAAGCAGATAAAGCGCCACCGTGGCGATCAGCACCAGCACATAGCGCCAATCGAAAGTGACGAGAAACGCGCCGACGATCAGCACGAATTCGAGCCCGGTCGGCACGGCGATCAGCATCGAGGTGCGAATGATGGTCTCGATCGCCGTGCGGCCACGCTCCAGCACGCGGGTCAGGCCGCCGGTCTTGCGCTCCAGATGGAAGCGCAGCGACAGTTCGTGCAGATGCACGAACACCTCGATGGCGAGGCGGCGCACCGCATTCATCGCCACCGCCGCGAACAGCGCGTCGCGGCTTTGCTGGCTCAACGACATGAGGATTCTGAGCGCGCCATAAATCACGGTCAGGGCGAACATGCCGGTCAGCGCCGTGGGCAGCGCCATGTGCTTGACGTCGGGCGAACCGACCAGCGCGTCGGTCGCATATTTGAACGCGTAAGGGATGGCGATGGTGACGAACTTCGACACCACCATGGCCAGAATCGCCAGCACCACGCGCAGCTTCAAATCGGCGCGGTCGGCCGGCCAGATATAGGGCGCGAGCAGACGCACAGTGCCCAAAAATGTGCCGCGCACGTCGAAATTCAGCAGGGTCGGCGACGCGTTCGGACTGTTATCCGGGCTATTATCGGCTGGCATGAGGGTCCGTGCTGGCGGCGGCTGGCCGCGTCCATATAGGGCCGCCGGCGCAAAATATAACCCCGCCCGCCGCCGGCGACGCGCATGGTGTCGTGGGCGCGACGGCGCCAGAGCAATCTGCGCGCCAGAGGCGCAGCGACGCCGCCATGTCGCCGCGTCAAGCAGCTAAACCGTTCTACAATCATCATATAGATCAATATTGAATCGTGTGTGAAATCGGCTATACATATTCCATCGAGATTGACTGGCGCGACGTTACAAGGTGCGACTTTCGGTTTCGTGGTGCGACGAAATTGCCAAGGGCGGGCTTGTTAGCGTACTTCACGGCTCGAACTATTTTGTACAATTCACGTCAGGATTTTGAGAAAATGCAAGAAGAAAGGCCAAATAACACCGTTCACTTGGCAGCCTCGATCGTCTCGGCTTACATCTCGAACAATTCGCTGCCTATGGCGGAGCTGCCAAGCTTGATATCATCGGTGCATTCCATCGTGGCCAAGCTGGCTGGGAATTCCTCGCCGCCGCCGCCCGCCGAACCGCAACGCCCCGCCGTCGCGATCAGGAAATCGATCTCCGACGACTATCTGGTCTGTCTAGAAGACGGACGAAAATTCAAATCGTTGAAGCGCCACCTGCGCACGCAGTACAATATGACTCCCGAGCAATATCGCGCCAAATGGCAATTGCCGACCGATTACCCAATGGTCGCGCCCGCCTACGCCGCGACACGCTCGCGCATGGCCAAGGATATGGGCCTTGGCCAACAAAGGCGCGGCAAACGTAAGAAATAAGCCTGCCGGCGGCGAACGCCGCCGGAACGGGAATGAGCGGGATGCATCCCGCTCATTCCCGTTCCGGCGCCGCTGCTTGCCAATTCCGAACCCGTCCTCGCCAATTCAACGAACCGGACAAACGCCAGCCTCGGCGAATCAATGGATTTCGATGCTAGAGCGGTTGCCGAACAGATAGAATCGGCGCCGCCGTCTTTGCGAGCCAAGCAAACTATCTCGCCGAGATCGCAAGCTACTCGGAGCGCTCAGTCCGTCGGAGGCATGGATTGGCTTCGCTTGGCTCGCAAAAGACGGTGGTTCATCTCGATCGGCAACCGCTTTTAGTCTCGACCGACTTTGTTCCGTTCGATTTGGGGTTTCTCTTCCGACAGGTCGACTTGCGTAGATCGCGCTCGACGTGACGCCCCGGGACTTGATTCCCGTCCACCCAAGCCTTAGCGTTCGTTAACGCACAGCCTCAAAAAGTTGCAGTTTTTTGGGCAGAAGAATGCGTTAAAACAAAACGCTAGAGCGCTCCTTGCAGGGAGTGGCGGAGGTTTGCAGCGTGGTGGCCTATGCCCGGTATCGGGCCAGCGAACTTCCCAAGGCCGTCGGCCTGGATGGGGCGGATGGCCGGCGCAGGTCGGACGGCCGTTGCGGACATATTTGCCACGGCCCCTACATCACCCTTGGGCCCGGCCGCTACACCGCGGGCTTTTACGTGCGGCGCGCGCCCGCCGCTGAGGAGGGTTGCGTCGAGATCGAGGTCTGCGCCGAGCACGGGCGGCGCATGTTCGCCAGCCGCTCGGCGCCGGTGAAGGATCTGTTCGTCTCCATCGCCGGCCTCGTCCATGTCGATTTCTCGATCGACGCGGTCGAGCGCGGCTGCGAATTGCGCCTTCACGTCCCGGCGTTGACGCAGATCGAGATCACCGAGGCCGTGCTGTTTCGCCGCGACATCGACGGCTGGGACGCCCGATGAGTCTCACCCATCCCTGGCGCTCGCGTCCCGCTGCGCCCGCGCCCGCGCATGTTGGCGAGGAGGAGTTGCGGCGCGAGGTCGAGCGGCTGCGCGCCTATGTCGAATCGCGCCTACAGACGCAGGAGCACCTGTTGCGCGCGATGCTGGCGGAAAGCCCGGTTCGTACCGCCGAAGCGCTCGAAGGCCGCATCCAACTCGCCGCCGGCGAGGCCATCGCCTTCGCCGAGAGCGGGCTAGAACGGCAAGAGGCGACGTTGCGCGCTCTGGCGCGCCGGGTCGCCGAACTCACTCGCGAGGCGCCGGCGCCCGAGACGGCGCGCGTTGCGCCCGCCGCGACCGGCGCATTCTGGATCGGCGCGGGCGCGCCCGAGGCGCAGGACCTGCGCCGCCTCGACATCCGCGAAGATTTCTATCTCGCCGATCTCGCCAATTTGCCGATCCTGCCGGGCGGCGCGTCGAGGCTGACGGCGGCCCATGTGGTGGAATTCGTGCCTGCCGCCGCGCTTGCCGAATCGATCCTGCCGCACTGGCGCTCGCGCCTCGCCCCCGGCGGCGAGCTTGTCGTTGTCACCCTCGACGGGCCGGCCTGGGCCGCCGATCTCGCGCGGGGCGATTTCGCCACCCTGAGCCGCCGGCTCGGCGCGGACGGCGCCGGGCGGCCGCCACGCAACTTGCTCGACGCCGCCGGCCTCGCCGAGGCTTTGCACGCCGCCGGGTTGCAGCCCGGCGAGCCGCGCCACGCGCCGCCATTCGCGCTGACGATCGCCGCCCGAGCCCCGGCGATATGAGGCAACGGGCGTTTTCGGTCGTCATCTGCACAGACGGTCGCTTGCCCTTTCTGAAAGCGACGCTGCGCGGGCTGGAGGGGCTCGAATATCGCGGCTTCGAGTTGTGCATCGTATGCGGGCCGACTGACGACGGCGCCCGCGCCTGGCTCGAAAGCCTCGGCGGCGCGATCAAGGTCGGCCATTGCCCGGTGCGCAACCTGTCGCAGGCGCGCAATATCGGCATCGCCATGGCGGCAGGCGAGATCGTCGCCTTCCTCGACGACGACGCTATTCCCGAGCCCGAATGGCTCGCCGATCTCAACGCGGCCTATGAGGCGCCCGGCGTCGTCGCCGCCGGCGGAATCGTCTACGAGCCTTCCGGCTTGGCGTTTCAGGCGCGTTACGTCACCATCGACCGGCTCGGCTACGCCCATCCGCACTGGATGGTGGCGGCGCCGCAACTCAACTATCCGTTCTCGACCGAATTCCCGCATTTGCTCGGCGCAAACTGCTCGTTCCGTCGCGACGCGCTGCTGGCGCTCGGCGGCTTCGACGAAGAATACGAATATTTCCTCGACGAGACCGACCTCATCACCCGCGTCAATGATTCCGGCGGCCTCATCGCGCAACTTCCGCGCGCCGCCGTGCATCACAAATATGCGCCGAGCGCGCTGCGCAACGCCAACCGGGTGACGCGGCATTGGCGGCCTTTCGTCAAGAACCGCATCTATTTCGGCCTGCGCAACGGCGCGCGCCACCATACGCCGTGGGAAATCCTCGCCAGCGCCATCGCCGAGATCGAGGAGATGCGGCGCGAGGTCGAGCGCAACATCGCCATTGGCGAACTGAAGCTAGCCGACCGCGCTCGCTTCGAGGAGGAGGCGCTGTCGGGCGTCGTCGACGGGCTGGCGGCGGGGCGCGTGCCGCAGCGCAAGTTGATGCGCGCGCCAAGGCCGCCGGCGCCGTTGCGGCCGTTCCCGACGCGGACGCCGCCGACGGGCCGGCTATGCCTGGCGCTGGTGACGCAAGATTATCCGCCGGGGCAGAACGGTGGCATCGCCCGCAATGTCTTCGAACTGGCGCGCGCCTGGGCGGCGCTCGGCCACCATGTGCATGTGTTCACTCGCAACCGCGGAGCGCCGCCGAGCCTCGATTTCGAGGATGGCGCCTGGGTGCATCGCATCGAGCCAACTGAGGGGCCGCCGCCGCCCGATCTCGTCGCGCCAGAGGCGATTCCGCAGCCGATCTGGGACCATTCGCGCGCTATGTTCGAGGAGGTCGCCAAGCTCGACGCGCGGCGGCGGGTCGATTTCGTCTATGCGCCGTTGTGGGATTGCGAGCCCGTCGCCTTTTTGGCTGAGCCGCGCTTTCCCCTCGTTTGCGCCTTGCAGACGACGATGGATTTCTGGCTCGATTCGCAGCCGGAGCGGCGCGACGACGCCGAATGGATGCGCGCCCGCGGCGCGCCGCTGCTGGCGCTGGAGCGCTGGATTTTGGCGCGCGCGCCGCTGCTGCACGCCAACAGTCGGGCGATTGTCGAGGACATCGCGCGCCGCTACGATCTCGTATTGCCGGCCGAGCGGCTGGTGTTCGCCCCGCACGGGCTGTCGGATTGGGCCGAGGGCGCGCCGGCGCGGGCGCCGGGGGAGGCCGTGCGTTTCCTGTTCGTCGGCCGGCTCGAATCGCGCAAGGGCATCGACACGCTGCTGGCCGCCGTGCCCGAGGTTCTGCGCCGCTTCCCCGGCGCGCGGCTCGATATCGTCGGCGACGATTCCATCGACGACGGCAAGTACAAGGCGGGTTTTCTGGCGCGCGACGATCTCGAAGACATCGCCGCCCGCATTACCTTCCACGGCCGCGTCGAGGAGGAGGTTTTGCGCGCGCATTACCGCGATTGCGACGTGCTGCTGGCGCCGTCGCGCTACGAGTCGTTCGGGCTCGTCTATGTCGAGGGGATGATCTTCGGCAAAGCCGTGATTGGCGGCCGCGCCGGCGGCGGCCCGGAAGTGATCGAGGAAGGCGTCACGGGTCTGACCGTCGCGCCGGGCGATGCGGACGCGCTCGCGGCGGCGATGCTGCGGCTGGCGGCCGACGCGGACCTACGGCGCGCGATGGGAGAAGCGGGGCGACGGCGGTATGAGGGGCGCTTTCGCGACGAGATTGCGGCGAGGGAGTTGCTGGAGGGCGCGCGGGCGCACGCGAGCGAGCACACGACCTAAGGTTGGAAGCCGATCATTTGAGGGAAGCGAACAGCGGCCCCGGCTGTCTGTTGGCCATCGTTCGCGTCTCTTGCTTCGAGATCGCCGCGTCAACGATAGCGGGCTGAATAACATAGACCTATCAAAGACCGTCGTTGATCGGTTCGACGTCGCTCACCCGCAGCAAGGGAATGCGCGGAGAAAATTCGAATAAGATTCCCTTTTCCCGTGTTCTTCACTCCAAGGGGCAGCAGCCGTCGGCGCTGGCCGCAAGAACGCTTTGGCCGACAGAGGGAGCCGGGAGGAATCCATGATCTACGGTTCAACAAGACACCCCAAATTGTCAGACGACCAAACGCGATCTCATAATGTTTCCGACGCTTTGTCCAACCCGCTTGACGATGCCTCCAACGCCGCCATGGCGCTGCTCAATTCCTGGCATGACTGGAACACAAACATCGGACATTCCCATCGCCAGGAGTTTAGCCAGTCGAATCTGGTGTCCGACAGTCAGGCCGGACACCTAAACGCTCAGATACAGGACCCGAACCTGATCAATCCCTGGGGCGTCGCGTTCAGTTCGACTGGACCTGTTTGGGTCAACAACAACCATACGGGCACAGCGACGATTTACAATGTCGATCCGAAGACGAATGCAACTACTGCCCTGCCGCTCGTCGTCACCATCGCGCCGCCCGAGGCTGTGTCCGGCGTGACGACCGCAAGCCCGACCGGCATCGTCTTCAATTCCGATCCAAACGGCTTCATGTTGAACGGCAAACCCGCGACATTCATCATGGACACAGAAGACGGAACCATTTCGGCCTGGAACGGCGGCGCATCCACCACGCTTGAGGTCGACAACTCCGCCAACCCCGCTCACGGCGATCCCACGATACCGCCGGACGAAGGGATCGGCGCTGTTTACAAAGGCTTGGCGATCGGTACGCAGAGAAACGGAACCACGTTGCTCTACGCGACGAATTTCCGCCACGGCACCGTGGATGTCTTCAATACCAATTGGCAGCAGGTGAACAGTTTGACCGACGGCGCTCTGCCTGCCGGCTACGCGCCGTTCAACGCACAGGTGCTCGGCGGCCATCTCTTCGTAACATTCGCCAAGCAGGATGAGTTCAAGCACGACGATGCAGCCGGCCCAGGCAATGGCTACGTCGACGAGTTCTCGCTCAGCGGCAAGCTGATCGGCCGCATCGCCTCCAACGGGCCGCTCGATTCGCCGTGGGGATTGGCGATCGCGCCGCGTGACTTCGGCAAGTTCGCCGGAGATCTGCTCGTCGGCAATTTCGGCGATGGGACAATCGATGCGTACAATCTGAAAAATAACAAGTTCGTCGGCGAACTCGATGGCGTTGACGGGAAGCCGATCGTCATCGGCGATCTCTGGGATCTGACGCAGGGCAATGGCGCCTCAGCCGGCTCGAAGGGCGAGATATTGTTCACGGCGGGAGTGCAGGATGAGGCGGCCGGTCTGTTCGGCGCGATCGCCCCTGTTCCAGGCCACTCCAATGCTTTCATGGTGACCTGACTTGCGGCGCAGTTGAGGGGATCGTGCGGGTCACAGCCGATTTGTTCTTGGCCAGTTCGGAGCGTTGGGATCGAGGCGGCCCGAATTGTTTCGGCGCTCGCGCCGCCTCACCCAAACACCGCCCCAATCGCCCCCACCTGCCCCGCGCTGACCGCAACCTTCCCGTCAAATCCGTCCGCCCGCGCGGCCAGCGCCTCCGCGCGCAGTCCTTCGAGATCATCGCCAACGAACGCCGCGTCGATCGCCAGCACGCCCGCCGCCTTCGCCGCCAGCAGCGTCATATCGCGCGCCAGCCGGAATGGGCCGCTGCGTCCGCCAACCGCCCCCAACGCCGCATCCAAGGGCGCGACGCTCCACACCAGACCCACCAGCCGAGCCGACGCGCCGCGATAGCTGGCGAGCCCGAAAATCGCCTGCGGGCTCTCGGTGGCGAAGGCCAGCACGCCGAGCGCCCCCTCCTCCAGGCCGAGCGCCGCCTCCTCCACCGCCAGCCGCGCGCCGAGCCGCTGCACGTCGGCGCCGCCGGCCGTCGCCAGCGCGACGCCGCGCGGCCGCAGTGCCGCCGCCGCCTTCATCTCGTCGAACGCGCGGGGATCGTCGAGCGCCGGCAACCGCACATAAAGCGCCGGGCCATGCCCGCCCGCCGCGGCGCTCGCCACATCCGCCACCACCGCGTCGGCGCCGCTGGCCAGCGCCTCGGCGTAAGCGGCGCGATCGCCGGGCGGCACGATCAGCAGCGCGCGCATCACACCGCGATGGTGGCGGGCGGGCGCTTGCACATGAAGGCGGTGCGCCGGCACTCCGCCACCAGCGTCCCGTCCTGCTTGAAGGCGCGGTGCAGGAACTCGACCAGCCCGGCGTCGGGCCGCGATTTCGAGGCCCGCGTCGACACGACCTCGGTGGTCGAATGCACGGTGTCGCCCTCGAACAGCGGATTGGGGAAGCGCACGTCGGTCATGCCGAGATTGGCGATCGTCGTGCCGACGGTGAGGTCGTTGACCGACATGCCGATCATCAGGCCGAGCGTGAACAGCGAATTCAGCAGCGGCCGGCCCCATTCGGTCTCCTCTGCGCAGAACGCAGCGTCGATGTGCAGCGGCTGCGGGTTCAGCGTCATGTTGGAGAACAACATGTTGTCCATCTGCGTCACCGTGCGCCGCAGCTTGTGCGGGAACTGCGCGCCGGGCGCGAAATCTTCGAAATAATAGCCGCCGCGCGGATGCGGCGTGCGTCCCTCGATCATTTTTAACTCCCTGGCGCAGCGTCTTAAGCCGTCATTTACCCTAACGGCCGGAAAAGGGTGAGGCCAATCGGATCCGGGATCAGCCCTTTGAACGCCCTCGCCGCCGCGGAGTCTCAAGCCCTCATCGACGACGACGCCAGCCTGATGCGCCGCTTCCTGCAATGGACGACGCGCGCATTTCCGCACGAGCGCGCCGCCGCCGTCAACGCCCTGGCGCGCGCCTATCTGCATTCGCCGCTGCCGCCGGAGGCGCGCGCCGATGCCGAGGTGGCGCTGACCCGCATGCTCGACGATCCCGAGCCGATGGTGCGTCGCGCTCTGGCGGAAGCCTTCGCCGGCGCCCATGCCGCGCCGCGCCATATCGTGCTGGCGCTGGCCGCCGACGTCTCGGACGTGGCGCGCGTCGTGCTGGCGCAATCGCCGCTGCTCGGCGCGGCCGATCTCGTCGATTGCGCCGGCTATGGCGATGCGGTGGCGCAGCGCGCCATCGCACGGCGCGCCCGGGTGCCGGCGCCGGTGGCGGCGGCGCTGGCCGAGATCGGCGAGCGCGGCGCCGCGCTGGCGCTGATCGGCAATCTCGGCGCCGAACTCGGCAAGCCGGCGCTGTGGCGGCTGTTCCGGCGCTTCGAGGCCGATGCGGAATTACGCGAGCGGCTGATCGAGCGTCCGGGCCTGCCGCCGGCGCTGCGCGCGGCGATCGCGGCGGCGACGACAGCGGATATTTCGGGCTTCGCTGCTGAAGCGCACTGGCTGGAGCCGCGCCGCGCCGAGCGGCTGGCCCGCGACGGGCGCGAACAGGCGTTCGTCGCCATCGCCGCCGAATGCGACGGCGCCGATCTCGCCGAACTCGTCGCCTGGCTGCGCGGCGCCGGGCATCTCACCGTCGCGCTGCTGCTGCGCGCGCTCGCCGGCGGCGATACGGCGCTGTTCACTCAAGGGCTGGCCGACATGGCGGCGATGCCGGTGCTGCGCGCGGCGGCGCTGGCGCGCGAGCCGCGGGGGCAAGGCTTCGCCGCGCTTTATGCCCGCGCCGGCTTGCCCGCCCATCTGTTGCCCGCATTTCGCATCGCCGCCGAATGTGCGGGCGGGGCGAGCCCCGGCGTCGCCGTCAACTATGCGCTGACGATGCGGATGCTGCGCGCCATCGAGACGCTCGCCGAGCCTGCACTGGCGCCGTTCACGGCGATGCTGTGGCGCCTGGCCGGCGAAGGCGCGCGCGACGACGCCCGCGAAGTCTCGGCGTTGGCGCTCGCCCCCGAGCCCAAAGCCGAGGCGGCGCCGGATGAGATCGAGGCGCAGGCCCCGGCGGTGTTGATGCTCAACGTCGAGCCCGGCAACGAAAATTTCGCCCCGCCGGTCGAGCTAGACCTCGCGATTGCCGAACCGGCCGCCGCCTAGCCGCTGGCGCCGCGCCGCGCGGGCGCCTATGTGACGCCCCGGGGTTCGAGGGCGCGATCATGACGATTATGCCGCCGCTGATGTCGCGCGACGACCTCGCCGATCTCGCCGAAGCGGTGCGGACGCTGGAGGGCGAGACCTTCGCGATGCGGCTGATGCGGCTGTTCGGCGCCCAGGTGCGCATGCTCGGGCGCACGCTGCCGGCATCGGCGCGCAAGGCGATCGCGCTGGAGACCGACGCGGCGCTGAAAACGGCGCTCCGGGTGGCGCTGCGCTCGCTGAAGACCAGTGCCGGCGGCAAGCCGCGCAACCGTCTGCATCAGGCCGCCGCCGCCGCCACCGGCGCGCTCGGCGGCGCTTTCGGCATCGCCGCCACCGCCGTGGAGTTGCCAGTCTCCACCACCATCCTGCTGCGCTCGATCGCCGAGATCGCGCGCGACAACGGCGAGACCCTCGGCAATCCCGAAACCGGCTTTGCCTGCCTCAACGTCCTCGCCCTCGGCGGCGAGCGCGGCCAGAGCGGTGGCCGCAGCCGCTATTACGAGACCCGCGAAGACCTCGCGCACGGGCTCGCCGACATCAATTTCATGCTGGTCAAGCAAGGGCTGGCGGCGGAATTGTCGCCGCTGCTGATGCCGTATCTGTCGCGGCTCGGCGC
>Ga0134126_10010561_pt1 | contig 11635 bp, 10 predicted proteins | sample KB31752_FD_96881 | JGI IMG/M metagenome (GOLD analysis project Ga0134126, IMG submission 96881) | Terrestrial soil microbial communities with excess Nitrogen fertilizer from Kellogg Biological Station, Michigan, USA - KB3-175-2 | ecosystem: Environmental > Terrestrial > Soil > Unclassified ...
CGGCGCGATGAAGCATGCCGGGCCGGTGCGCCGCGAGCTTGGCGTGCGCACGATCTTCAATATTCTCGGGCCGCTCACCAACCCGGCCGGTGCGGCGAACCAGCTCGTCGGCGTGTTCCACCCCGACCTCGTCGGCATCCACGTGCGCGTGCTGCAACGCCTCGGCAGCCGGCGGGCACTGGTCGTCTGGGGCAAGGACGGCATGGACGAAGTCTCTCTCGGCGCGGCGACGATGGTGGGCGAGCTCCGGAACGGCGAGATCCGCGAGTACGAGATCCATCCCGAGGATTTCGGGCTGCACATGAAGTCGCACCGCGGGCTCAAGGTTTCAGGCGCGGCCGAATCGAAGGAGATGGTGCTCGAAGCGCTGTCGGGGGTCGAGGGGACGCCGCGCGAGATCGTCGCGCTGAACGCCGGCACCGCGCTCTACGCCGCCGGCCTCGCCGATTCGATCGATGCCGGCATCGATCGCGCGCGCACGGTCATCGCGAGCGGGAAGGCGATGGAGAAGCTTGAGGAGTTCGTCGCGGCCACGCAATCGGTCGCCGCGTGAGCTCGGACGACATCCTCGCGCGGATTGTCGCCGCGAAGCGCGACGAGATCGAGGCGGCGCGAGCGGCGCATCCGGTCGCCGACGTCGAGCGCGCGGCACGGGAGGCTTCTCCGCCGCGCGGCTTCGCCGCCGCGCTCGCCGCGAAGATCGCCGCAGGGCAGCCTGCGGTGATCGCCGAGATCAAGCGCGCCAGCCCGAGCCGAGGCGTGTTGCGCGAGAGCTTCGATCCCGCAGCGATCGCCGCATCCTACGAGCGCGGGGGGGCGGCGTGTCTATCGGTATTGACCGATCGCGGCTTCTTCCAGGGTGCACCCGAGCACCTCGTCCAGGCGCGTGCCGCGTGCCGGCTCCCGGCGTTGAGGAAGGAGTTCGTCATCGACGACTACCAGGTGGCGGAATCGCGCGCGCTTGGCGCCGACGCGATCCTCCTGATCGTCGCGGCGCTCGACGACACGACGCTCGCCGCGCTCGCCGCGAAGGCGCGCGCGCTCGGGATGGACGTGCTGGTCGAGATTCACGACCGTGCCGAGCTCGAGCGAGCGCTCCCACTCGACCACGCGCTGATCGGCATCAACAACCGCAATCTGCGCAGCTTCGTCGTATCGCTGCACACGACGCTCGAGCTCCTGCCCCACGTTCCTGCCGGGCGTCTCGTCGTCACGGAGAGCGGCATCGTCGCACAGCGCGACGTCGCCCAGATGCGCCGACACGACGTCAACGCGTTCCTCGTCGGCGAGGCGTTCATGCGCGCGCCCGATCCCGGCGCCGCGCTCACCGCGCTCTTCGGTTGAAGCGATGTCCGCGATCGGTGCCGAGCACGTGAGCAAGCACTGGTCGACGGCCGAGGGCGTCGTGCGCGCCGTCGACGACGCAACGTTCGCGTTCGACGCAGGGACGCTCAACGTGCTCCTCGGCCCGTCGGGCTGCGGCAAGACGACGACGCTGCGTCTCGTCGCCGGTCTCGAAGAGGCCGATGCGGGCCGCATCACGATCGGCGGTCGTGACGTGACCGGGCTGCCGCCGGCGAAGCGCTCGATCGCGATGGTGTTCCAGAGCTACGCGCTGTTCCCGCACCTGACGGTCGCCGAGAACATCGTATTCGGCCTCCGCGTACGCAAGATCGCCGGCGCCGAGCTCGACGCACGCCTCGCGCGCGTCGCCGACCTCCTCGGACTGAAGGCGCTCCTTCAGCGCAAGCCTTCGCAGCTGTCGGGCGGCCAGCAGCAGCGCGTGGCGCTCGGGCGCGCGATCATCGCCGAGGCGCCGGTGTGCCTGATGGACGAGCCGCTCTCCAACCTCGACGCGCAGCTCCGCGCCGAGATGCGAATCGAGATCCGCGCGCTGCAGAGGAAGCTCGGCATCACGATGGTGTACGTGACGCACGACCAGGTCGAGGCGATGTCGATGGCCGACCACGTCGTGCTAATGCGCTCGGGGAGGATCGAGCAGGACGGAACGCCGGTCGACCTCTACGAGCACCCCGCGAGCACCTTCGTCGCACGCTTCATCGGTACGCCGCCGATGAATCTCCTGAAGCTCGCAGCGGGCCGGGATGGTGCGGTGATCGATGGTTCCGACGGCCCTGCGGTCCTCGACGGTACCTGCGTTGGAGGCACGCTCGGCCTGCGTCCCGAGCACATCGCGCTCGCGTTCGAGAAAGGGCTTCGCGCCGCGGTCGAGTCGATCGAATACCTCGGCGGCGATTCGCTCGTCGCCTGCAAGGTCGGCGCGCAGACGGTGTCGGTCCGCACGCCGGGAAGCGTCGGGCTGTCGCGCGGCGATACCGCCTGGCTTACCTGGGCGGAGGGTGCCGAGCATTACTTCGGGCCGGATGGACGGCACATGCAACCTGCACCGCGACGGCAAGGGGTCACGCAATTCGCGTGAGGCCGTCGGCTAGAGTCGGGCCATCGCGCAAGCGGGGCCGTCACGTTCACATCGAGGAGGAGAGAATGGGTCGAACGATGAGGTTCCTTCGCGTGCTCGCGCGCGCCGCTACTGCGCTTTTCGTTGCACTCTGCGCAGCGCCGGCCTTCGCACAGGCGCCGGTCGAGGTGCCGTTCTACTACCCGGTCGCCGTCGGCGGGCCGATCACCAAGATCATCGACGGCTACGCCGCCGACTTCGAAAAGGATCACCCGAGCATCAAGCTGAAACCGATCTACTCGGGGAGCTACCAGGAGTCGATCGCCAAGGCGCTGACCGCGGTGAAAGGCGGCGATCCGCCGGTCACTTCGATACTGCTGTCGACCGACATGTACACGCTGATCGACGAGGACGCGATCGTCCCGTTCGACGGGCTCATCAAGACCGACGCCGACCGCAAGTGGCTCGCGAGCTTCTACCCGGCGTTCATGGAGAACAGCCAGACCGGCGGCAAGACCTGGGGCATTCCGTTCCAGCGCTCGACCGTCGTCCTGTACTACAACAAGGATGCGTTCAAGGCCGCGGGCCTCGATCCGAACCATCCGCCCGGGACGTGGAAGGAGATGACTGCCGACGCCGAGAAGCTCACGAAGAGAGACGCTTCAGGCAAGGTCACGCAGTGGGGCGTTCAGATTCCGTCCTCGGGCTTTCCATACTGGCTGTTTCAGGGCCTCGTGATCGAGAACGGGATCAACCTGATGAACGCCGCGGGGACCGAGGTCTACTACGACAAGCCCGAGACCGTCGGCGCGCTGCAGTACTGGGTCGACCTCGTCAACAAGTACAAGGTCCATCCGCCGGGCATCGTCGACTGGGGTACGACCCCGAAGGACTTCCTCGAAGGCCGCGTCGCGATGATGTGGACGACGACCGGAAACCTCACCAACATCCGCAAGAACGCCAAGTTCGACTTCGGCGTCGCGATGCTGCCGGCGAACAAGCGCCGCGGCAGTCCGACCGGAGGCGGCAACTTCTACATCTTCAAGAAGTCGACTCCGGCGCAGCGCGAGGCGGCGTTCGAGTTCATCAAATGGGTGACGCAGCCCGAGCGCGCCGCGCAGTGGGGCATCGAGACCGGCTACGTCGCGGTGCGCGCGGACGCGTGGGACACGCCGGAGATGAAGAAGTACGTCGAAGGCTTCCCCGCCGCCGCGGTCGCGCGCGACCAGCTTCCGTTCGCCAAGGCCGAGCTCTCGACGCACGACAACCAGCGCGTCACCAAGGCGCTGAACGATGGCCTCCAGGCGGCACTCACCGGCAGCAAGTCGCCGGCCGCGGCGATGAAGGAAGCGCAGCGTGAGGCCGACCGGCTGCTGCGTCCGTACCGGTGATGCGCTCGTTCCGCTGATGCGCTCGTATCGCTGATGCGCGAATCGGGGTCCGTCCGACGTTCCCGCGGGGCGGACCCCGTGATCGCGTGGCTATTGCTGCTGCCGGCGGTTGCGCTCCTCGCACTCTTCACGCACTACCCCGCAGTCGCCAACCTGGTCCACAGCTTCTATTCGACTCCGCGCGCGAACCATCCGTCGACGTTCATCGGCCTCGACAACTACCGCAACCTCGTCGAGGATCCGGTCTTCTGGAAGGCGCTCGTCAACAACCTGTGGTACGCGTTCGGCACGATCCCGGTGTCGATCGCGTTGGCGTTGCTGATGGCGGTGTGGGTGAACGGTCGCGTCAAGGGGCGCGGCTTCCTGCGGCTCGCCTATTTCACGCCGACGATCCTGCCGATGATCGCAGTGGCGAACATCTGGCTCTTCTTCTACACGCCCGAGTACGGATTGCTCGAGCAGTTTCTCGGCTGGTTCGGCTTGGGCGGCCACAACTGGCTCGGAAGCCGTGACACCGCGCTTCCCGCGGTGATGGTCGTCGCGATCTGGAAGGAAGCCGGATTCTTCATGATCTTCTACCTCGCCGCGCTGCAGTCGATGTCGCCGCAGCTCGCCGAGGCGGCGGCGATCGAGGGCGCTTCGCGTTTCTATTTCTTCAGGCGCGTGACTTTCCCGCTGCTGATGCCGACGACGCTTTTCGTGCTCGTCAATGCGGTAATCAACGCATTCCGGATGGTCGATCACATCGTCGTGATGACGCGCGGCGGACCCGACAACGCGACCGAGCTCCTGCTCTACTACATCTACGAGATCGGTTTCCGCTTCTTCGATTCGGGTTACGCTGCAGCGCTGACGATGGTGCTGCTCGCGATTCTCGCTGCGGCGGCGCTCCTGCAGTTCGGCTTCCTCGAGCGCAGGACGCACTACCAGTGAGCACCCTGCGAGCCTCCGTGAACGTCACGCCGGCAACCGGCAGGCCCTTCCTGCTGTACGAATCTGACCGCGCGAGCCGTGCGCTCGAGACGCTAGGTGCGTGGATTCTCGGCGTCCTGTGGATCCTGCCGCTCCTCTACGCGTTCTGGGCGGCCTTTCATTCATCGGCAGATTCAACGCACTTCACGCTGTCGGCGCCGTGGACGCTCGCGAACTTCGTGCACGCGTGGCACGCGGCACCGTTCGCGCGCTATTTCCTGAATACCGTGATGCTCGTCACGATGGTGCTCGGCGCGCAGCTCGTGCTGGTGACGCTCGCCGCGTACGCGTTCGCGCGCTTCGAGTTCCGCGGGCGCGGTGTCGTCTTCGCGCTGGTGCTGGTGCAGCTCATGGTGATGCCCGACGTGCTGATCGTCGAGAACTACCGAACGATGACCGCGCTCGGCATCAAGGACACGATTCTGTCGATCGGCCTGCCTTACATGGCGAGCGCGTTCGGCATCTTTCTCTTGCGCCAGACGTTCAAGACGGTGCCGCGCGAGCTCGACGAGGCCGCCCGAGTCGAGGGTTGCGGGCCGCTCGCGACCCTTTGGAAGGTCTACGTTCCGCTCGCCCGGCCGACCTACCTCGCCTACGCGCTGGTGTCGGTGTCGTACCACTGGAACAATTTCCTGTGGCCGCTCATCATCACCAACTCGGTCGAGTCGCGCCCGGTCACTGTCGGCCTGCAGGTGTTCTCGGCGACCGACCAGGGTCTCGACTGGTCGATCATCAGCGCGGCGACGCTGCTCTCCACCGGCCCGCTGCTGATTGCGTTCCTGCTGTTCCAGAAGCAGTTCGTGCAGTCGTTCATGCGCGCCGGCATCCGCTGAGCCGACCGCTGACCCAGCCGTCGAGCCTATCGCGCGATGATCCTGATCACCTGGAACATCCAGTGGTGCCGCGGCGTCGACGGCCGCGTCGATCCCGAGCGGATCGTGCGCGAGGCGACGGCGCTCGGCGACTTCGACGTGCTCTGCCTGCAGGAGGTCGCCGACAACTTCCCGCATCCGCGGCTTGCCGGCGCCGACGAGACCGACCAGTTCGCGCGCCTCGCCTCGCTGCTGCCCGGATACACGGCGATCGCCGGCATCGCCGTCGATCATCCGGGGGAAAACGCTCGGCGGAGGCGCTTCGGCAACATGATCCTCTCGCGCCTGCCGGTCGCGCAGGTGTTCCGCCATCTGCTCCCGTATCCTGCCGACCCGGGCGTGCCCGGCATGCCGCGAATCGCCGTCGAGGCAGTGATCGACGCGCCCGGCGGTGGCATTCGCATCATCACGACGCACCTCGAATACTATTCGCCGCGGCAGCGCGCGGCGCAGGTCGACGCATTGCGGATGATCGTTGCCGACGGTGACGCACACGCCCGCGGAAATTCGGTGACAATCGACGACGGCGGCCCGTTCCGGAGCATCGCGCGTCCGCGCGCGACGCTGATCGCAGGCGACTTCAACTTCGAGCCCGACTCGTCCGAATACCTGCGGCTTCTCGCTCCGTTCGACCGAGGCGCCGCGTCCGTGCAGACCGATGCGGCGCCCGCGCTCGCCGACGCGTGGCGCGCGCGTCATCCAGGCATGCCGCACCCGACGACCTTCAAGCTCTACGAGAAGCTTCGCCCCGGCGAGCCCGAGCTCCACTGCGACTTCGTGTTCGCCGATCCGTCCGCGCTCGCGCGGATTGCGTCGATCGAGGTCGACGCGGCGACGCGAGCCTCCGATCATCAACCGATCGTCGTGACGCTCGAATGAACGAGCCGCGCATGGATGGGCCCCGCGTGGGGCAGCTGCGATACGGTATCGATCGGCTGATGACGCGAGGCCGACGGGTGTTCGGCTGGGGCTGGATCGCCGATCCCGGACGCTCGATCGAGTCGCTCACGCTGACGCTCGCAGGCGACGGCTGGCGGCGGACGCTGCCGGTCACCTACGGCCTTGCCCGTCCGGATGTCGAGGAGGCATGGCCCGAGCTCGCCGGAGCGGGTACGTCGGGCTTCGTCGTCACCGGCTACGTCGAGGCGTCGCCAACGCGCTCGATCGCGCTGGAGATTCGCAATGCCGAAGACGAGGTCACGGCGATCGACGTTACGGCCGCCGCCGAGCGCGCCGCGATCGGCGGTGTGCGCAAGCTCCGGTCGTTGGGGTATCTGATGCGTGCAGTCGGGCGGCGCCTTGCGCGGGGGGACCTTCGCGGCATCGCCGAGCGTGCAGGCGCGCAGAACTACGGCGCCGCATCCCTCGACGACGCTTCAGTGCTGCGCGCGCTCATCGCGCGCCTTGATGGCGACCGCCGGGTCGCGATCGTCTTCGACCACAACATGGGCGGCGGTGCAAACGTGTACCGGCGCGAGGTGATCGCCTCGAATGTCGCGTCGGGCAAGGAAGTCTTGCTCTGCACGTTCAACTTCCCGACGCTCGACTATCGCGTCGAGCACTTTGCGAGTTCCGGGGCCCAAGGCGGCATCTACCGCGCCGGCTCGTACCTCGCGCTCGAGCAGGTCATCGACGTCGGGGCGGTCGACGAGATCTTCGTCAACAGCCCGGTATCGTTCGACGAGCCGCTCGCGTACGCCGAGTGGCTTGCCGCGCTGCGCCTGGCGAAGCCCGCGATGCGGCTCACGATTGCCGTCAACGACTATTTCGCCATCTGCCCGTCGTTCGTGCTGCTAAACGCCGAAGGGCGCTACTGCGGCATCCCGGCACTTTCCGAATGCGCGCGTTGCCTTGCCGCGCACCGCGCGAGCTGGATGGCGCTGACGCCAACCTCGGCAATCGGCCCGTGGCGAGCCATCTGGGGGCGCTGCCTCGGTCTCGCCGACGAGGTACGCTGCTTTTCCGCTTCGTCGCGCGAGCTCATCCTTCGCGCGTGGCCGGCGCTCGCGACGTCAAACGTGACGGTCGTACCCCATCGCGTCGATTACGCGCCGCGGCGGCTACCTTCAGTCGATCACGCCGCGCCGCTGACCGTCGCCGTCGTCGGGCAGATCAGTGTGCAGAAGGGTGCGGAGATCGTGCGCGATCTTGTTCGGCGCGCCGACCGGGAGCAACTGCCGCTCAAGGTCGTCGTCATCGGAGCGCTCGATCTTCGCGTCGACTCGAAGCGACTCGAGGTGACCGGACGCTACGAGCGCGACGATCTCGTCGAGCTCGTCGAAGCGCACCACGTCAACATGGCACTCTTCCCGTCGATCTGCCCCGAGACGTTCTCGTATGTCGTCGAGGAGCTCATGCGCCTGGAACTGCCGATCGTCGCGTTCGAGCTTGGCGCGCCCGCCGAGCGGCTGCGGGGCTACGCCCGTGCGAGGCTCTGCCGCGAGACGAGCGCTGACGCCGCGCTCGATGCGATCGTCGGGCTCCACCGCGAGCTCGCGGACCATGTCGCGACAGTGAGCGCTGCGGAGTCACGATGAGCGGCGAGCTCCACGTCTTCACCAGCGCGGCGGTCAATTACCTGCCGAAAGTGCGTATCCTGTGCCGGTCGATCCGCCGTCATCATCCGGAGGCGGTGATCCACCTGGTGCTCGCCGACCTTCGTCCCGACTGGCTCGCCGTGGAAGGCGAGCCCTTCGACGACGTGATCGACGTTGCCGGGCTCGGAATCGCGGACTGGAAGCGCTGGGCCTTCGGTCACGAGATCGTCGAGCTCGCGACCGCGATCAAGCCGTTCGCGCTCGCGAAGCTCCTCGCGCTTCCCGATTGCCGGACCGTGCTCTACTTCGACCCCGACATCGTGCTCTTCTCGCGCGTCGACGACATCCTGGCGCTGCTTGCCCGATCGAACCTCGCGCTCACTCCGCACCAGACCCGACCGGAGACGACGCTCGAGGCAGTGCTCGACAACGAGGTCGCGAGCCTGAAGCACGGCATCTTCAACCTCGGCTTCATCGGCGTCACCCGCTCGGACGAGGGAATGCGTTTCGCGCGCTGGTGGGGCGAGCGCACCTACTCGCTTTGCCGCGCGGACATCCCGAACGGACTCTTCACCGACCAGAAGTGGGTGAACTTCGCTCCGGTGTTCTTCGACGGCGTTGCGATCGTCAAGTCGTCGCGGCACAACGTCGCGACGTGGAACCTCACCACGCGCATGATGACCGGCAATTTCGCCGGCGGCTTCTTCATCGACGACGAGCCCCTCGGCTTCTATCATTTCACCGGCTTCGACAGTGGCGCCCACCGGATCATGGCGATCAAGAATGCGACCCGCAACGCGTCGGTCGCCGAGCTGATCGGCTGGTACGAGCGCGAAATCGAAGTCGCCGACAACAGCCCGGTGAGCCGCACGCCCTGGGCGTTCGGTCGCTTTTCGAACGGGACGGCGATCAAAGCCTGGCAGCGCAGGCTCTACCGCGATCGCGCGGATCTGCACGAAACCTTTCCCGATCCGTTCGATTCTGGGTATCTCGACTGGTGCCGCGCCGAGGGTAGCTTGCAGGTCGGCCGTAACGGGGCCCTGCGCGCGCCGCTCTCGGGCGCGGCTGCGCTTCGGCTCGCGGCGCTGGCCATCGCGCCTCGGGCGGGACGCTCGCTTCGCCGGCGGATTATTCGAATCCTCCGGGCCGAAGGAATGCATGGCATCCTGCGCCGCCTGCGGATGCGGCGCGGAAGGCTCGCGCCGTGATCGACGTCGTCGTGCCCGTCTATCGCGGCGAGGCGGCGACGCGGCGCTGCCTCGACAGCGTGCTCGCCGCCGTCCAACGCACACCGTTCGAACTCGTCGTGGTCGACGATGCGAGCCCGGAACCGGCGATCTCGGCGTGGCTCGACACGCTCGCGGCCGGGCAGCGCGTCACGCTCATGCGCAACGCGACGAACGAGGGGTTCGTTCGCTCGGTCAACCGGGCGATCGCCCTCCATCGCGACCGCGACGTCGTGCTCCTCAACAGCGACACCGAGGTCGCAAACGACTGGCTCGATCGCTTCGCGGCGTGCGTCGGACGCGATCCGGTGATCGCGACGGCGACGCCGTTCTCGAATCAGGCGACGATCTGCTCGTATCCGTTCAATGGCTGGGAGGGCGGCGTGCCGGGAACGCTCGGCCTCGCTGCGCTCGACCGGCTGTTCGCGACGGTCAACGCCGGGCAGTCGGCACCGATTCCGACCGGAGTCGGTTTCTGCTTCTACGTGAGGCGCAAGGCACTGCAGGAGCTCGGCAGCTTCGACGCCGAGCGATTCGGGCGCGGCTACGGCGAGGAGAACGACTTCTGCCTCCGCGCCGCCGCGCGCGGCTGGCGCAATGTCGTCGCGGCCGACGTATTCGTCTACCACGAGGGCGCGGTCAGCTTCTCCAGCGAGCGCGAGACGCGTCTCAAGGAGGCGGGCGAACTTCTGCGCGAGCTTCACCCGGACTACGACCGCGCGATCGCCGAGTTCGTCGCGGCAGATCCGCTGCAATCGTTTCGTGCAGCGGTCGACGACGCCCGCGACACATTGGGCGGGCGCGAGCGTGCAGCGCTTCGTGCCGAGACGGCTGCGGGTCGCGCGATGCTTACCGTGCACGCGGCCAGGGAAGCCGAGCTCGTCGCGGCGCTCGGCCACGCGCAACGCCTCGTCGCCGAGCGCGATGCCGAAATCGCGAAGCTCACCGCTGCGTTCCGTCATGCCGAAAGGCTCGCCCTCGAACGTGAGGCCGAGCTCGAGCGGGTCAGGAACTCGCCGCTGTTGCGCGGCCTCGATTGGATCGCACGGCTGCGTCGCTGAGCATGTCGGTGCCCGGATTCGGCGCACGCTCGCGATCGACGCCGGCTACTCAGGCATTGCCGCGCCGGAACACGAGGTCGCGCACCGCGTGACCGAGCTTCATGCCGCGCGTCTCGAAGCGCGTCAGCGGCCGGTGCGCCGGGCGAGGTGCGAAGCCGTCGGCGGTGTTGACAAGAAGCGGCTCGGCTTCGAGCGTGGCGAGCGCCTCCTGCGCGTAATCGTCCCAGTCGGTCGCGACGTGGAGCACGCCGCCGGGCGCGAGACGCAACGCCAGTTCGTGCACGAACGCCGGCTGCAGGAGGCGCCGCTTGTGGTGGCGCTTCTTCGGCCAGGGATCGGGAAAGAACACGTGGATGCCGGCAAGCGAGCCCGGCGCGATCATCGTCGTCACGACGGCGACCGCGTCCTGGCGCAACACGCGCACATTGGCAAGCGCGCTGGCATCGATCCGGCGCAGCAGCGCGCCTACCCCGGGAAGATGCACTTCGACGGCGAGAAAATCGGTCCCGGGCTGCGCCGTCGCGATTGCAGCGGTCGTCTCCCCCATGCCGGAGCCGATCTCGAGGACGACGGGGGCCGCCCGGCCGAACACCTCGGCGAAATCGAGCGGCACGCGCACGGAAGGCGCGACGCCGTAGCGCGGCAGCAACTCGTCGCAGGCGCGCTGCTGCGCCGGCGACATGCGCCCCTGGCGCAGCACATAGCTCCTGATCGCGCGCCGCGCGCCGGGGGCGGCGCCGTCGTCGGCCATCGCCGGCATCGTGTCCGCTGCGCGGCGGCGAGAGCGCGGAATCGCGACGGTGGGGCTTACGAGCCGACGAGCCCGCTCGCCGGCGAGCTCGGGCTCGCGTCGTAGTATCGGCGCGGCATGCGTCCGGCGAGATACGCGTCACGCCCCGACTCGACCGCGAGGCGCATCGCGCGCGCCATGCGGATCGGGTCCTTCGCCTTGGCGATCGCCGTGTTCATCAGCACGCCCGAGCAGCCGAGCTCCATCGCGATCGTCGCGTCGGAAGCGGTGCCGACACCGGCATCGACCAGCACCGGCACCTTCGCCTGATCGAGGATGAGGCGAAGGTTCCACGGATTGAGGATGCCCATGCCCGAGCCGATCAGCGACGCGAGCGGCATTACGGCCACGCAGCCGATCTGCTCGA
>Ga0134126_10010562_pt1 | contig 11635 bp, 8 predicted proteins | sample KB31752_FD_96881 | JGI IMG/M metagenome (GOLD analysis project Ga0134126, IMG submission 96881) | Terrestrial soil microbial communities with excess Nitrogen fertilizer from Kellogg Biological Station, Michigan, USA - KB3-175-2 | ecosystem: Environmental > Terrestrial > Soil > Unclassified ...
AAAGACCGCGAATTTCTGCCATTGGGCAATTCTTGTGTTTGTAATCGCAACTCTGGGAATCGCCAGTGGGCAGACGCAACCTGGGTCCAGTGCGGGGCAATCAGGTTCGATGATCAATACTGTTCCGCCCCAGGCTACTCCTTCTCCATCGCCTTCTAAAGAGACGCAGCCGGCCAAAGACAAGGTCAGCCCCGTGCCGAGTGTCACTCCCATTCCCACTCCATCGCCAACTCCGGCGCTTGTGCCGGCTCACTCCGGCCCGGGCTTTGTATTTCCGGAACTCAATAATCACGAACTCGTGGTCACCGCGGTCGGTGATGTGATGCTGGGGACGACTTTTCCTGACGAAGCCGGCGGTTTATTGCCGCCCAATGACGGTGCTGATCTTCTGAGTGACGTCACTCCCATACTCAAGCGCGGCGACATTGTCTTTGGCAACCTTGAGGGTCCTCTTGTGGACGGAGATGGACCGTCACAGAAATGTCGCGGCAAAGCTCCGGGGCATTGCTATGCTTTCCGCGTTCCCACTCGCTACGGCGCTCATCTCAAGGCGGCGGGATTCACTGTAATGGGTCTGGCCAACAATCATGCCATGGATTTTGGCCAGGACGGCCGCACCAGCTCCCGGCAGACGCTCGACTCGCAGGGCATTGCCCACACGGGAGAGATCGGCGACGTTGCTTACCTGACCATCAAGGCTGAAAAGGTCGCGTTGATTGCCTTCGCCACTTATCCCGGAGCTTATAACCTGCTCGATCTCGATGACGCGTTGACCGCAATCAAGCAGGCGCGTGCGAACTCGGACCTGGTTATCGTCTCATTCCACGGGGGCGGGGAGGGTTCCAGCCGGCAACACGTGCTCCCGGGAGACGAGATGTTTCTTGGCGAGGATAGAGGCGACCTGCGCCGCTTTACCCATGCAGCCATTGATGCCGGAGCCGGGCTGGTGCTGGGTAGTGGGCCGCACGTGGTGCGCGGAATGGAGATCTATCAGGGGAAGCTCATTGCTTATTCGCTGGGAAACTTCGCCACCTATGGTCCGTTCAACCTAAGCGCGGAAAACGGTATTTCACTCATCCTGGAGGCGCACCTGGCGCCGGATGGATCATTCCTGAGCGGACAGGTCTATCCCGTAAAGCAGGACAAGCCGGGAGGGCCAAAGCTCGACTCCGCGATGAGCATTCTGCCCATCTTGCGAAACCTGTCGCTCGCGGACTTTGGCCAGAATGGCATCAGCGTGGGCCCAAGGGGCGAACTCCTGCTTCCCGGCGTACAGATACCTGACTGCAGCAACGCGCCGGACATGCTTGATCAGTTGATTGGTACCAGACCCTGCGGAATCTTTCCGTAATCGCTGCAATTGCAGAAAATGATGGTAAGTCTATGAAGAACTGGTACCTTTTCCTCATCTTTGTGCTTATCGCGGGAACTGCATTCAGTGGAGAGCCATCTGGTCGTATTGCCGACCTTCAGCCTGAGCTGAAAGAGGCGCTGACGCATGACGATGCCTGTGTTCGCACATCCGCTGATCCTTTGCAAAATCCGGTGGAAACTCAAGAGATCGTTTCCCGCGGCCGTGCCTCTGGTGTGATCGCGGCGCCTCAGGACGAGTGTGACTGCCGTAACGGCAATTGCTCTACCTTCGTTTATCTCAAATCCGGCGACAGCTTCAAACTGGCTCTCGAAGACAGATTGGCGTCGCTGCATCCCATGAAGATCAGCAAGAACGGATTGCCGTCATTGTCAGGCAAATTCCAAGTCAACGCGGCGGAGGAAGAAACCACCATTTACGATTGGAACGGCAAGGCCTATGAGCCGTCGCTATGCGCGACCGTCACGCAACGCAAAAATGTTCGCACTCCCAGCATTACCCGCCATCCTTGCAAAAATCCAGACAGCCGTAATTGATGGTAAGCGTTTCGCTTTAGTTCCTGCGCCGGGCGATACTATTTGTCAAAGGCAGCAGTTCTCGGTCAAAATAGAGTAAGTGCTTGGCCGAAGATACCGGGACAGATGATTACTCAGGACTCACAACGAAGTCCCGGCCCATTTCCTGTTTTCTTCCCGCCAAAGATTTCATCGGATGTTTAGGCGTCCAAATTCAAGGAGCCACCGGGTGACTCTTAAAAAAAGTTCTGTTGTTCTTCTCTTTTTGATTCCCGCTTTTGCGTTCGCGCAGCGGCTGCCGGAAGGTGTGCTGCCGCAGCATTACGAGCTCTCATTTAATCCCGATCTGGACAAAGCGACGTTCAGCGGCGAAGAAACCATTCAGGTGCAGTTGGCCAGGCCGATCGCAGCTATCACTCTGAATTCCGCCGAACTGGAGTTTCAACAGGCTGAAGTAAGCCAGGGCGAGAAAACGCAGACCGCGCAACCAAGCTTTGCTCCGGATAAAGAGCAGGCGACGTTGAGTGTGCCTGACCCGTTACAAGCTGGGCCGGCGACCATTCACATCAAATTCACTGGTATTCTCAACGACAAGCTGCGCGGATTCTACCTGGCCAAGACCAAGCTGCGGAATTACGCAGTCACCCAGTTTGAATCTACCGATGCGCGCCGCGCTTTCCCCGCGTTCGATGAACCTGCATTCAAAGCCACCTTTGACATCAGCATCATCGTAAATCAGGGCGATACGGCAATTTCCAATGGCAAGATCGTTTCCGATACTCCGGGGCCCAGCGACGGCAAACACACATTGAAGTTTTCGCAAACGGCGAAGATGTCCACTTACCTCGTTGCCATGGCGGTGGGCGATTTCGCATGCAATGAAGGCTCGGCGGACAATATCCCGATTCGTGTTTGCGGCACTCCCGACAAAAAGCCTCTGGGGACCGCGGCACTTCGCTACGCCGAGGAGATTCTGCAGTTCTATAACAAGTATTACGGCATTCCATATCCATTTGGAAAGCTGGATATCGTCGGCGCTCCTGACTTCGAGGCGGGAGCCATGGAGAACACTGGCGCCATTTTTTACCGTGAGTCCGACCTGTTTATCGACGATAAGCATTCATCTGTGTCCAATCATGAGGAAGTGTTCGAAATTCTGGCACATGAGATGGCACACCAGTGGTTCGGCGATCTGGTGACGATGAAGTGGTGGGACAATATCTGGTTGAACGAGGGATTCGCAACCTGGATGGAGTTGAAGCCTTCCCAGGCTCTCCATCCGGAATGGAACGCCACTCTGGAGGCGGTGGGTGCTACCAATCAGGCGCTTCAGGTTGATGCCCTAAGAAATACTCATCCCATTCGTGCGCGAGCTGAAACGCCAGAAGAAATCAATGAAATGTTCGATTCAATCTCCTACGAAAAAGGCGCTGGAGTGTTGCGGATGGTTGAATCGTACGTGGGACCTGAGGTCTTCCGGCGCGGCGTTAACAACTATCTGCGCAAATTCCAATACAACAATGCCACTGCGGAGGACTTCTGGAGCTCAATCGCGGCGGCGTCCGGGCGGCCGGTGGATATGATCATGCCGACCTTCGTAGATCACGCGGGCGAGCCTCTCATCAGCGTGAAGGCGTCATGTGCGGCGCCGGCTCCGGAGCCGAAGGTACGTTCACGGCGGCGGAGGCGTCAACTCGCCCCCGCACAGCCGAAAACAGAAATCACCCTTACTCAGGACCGTTTCTGGCTTGATCCTTCGGGCGCACCCGCAACTACCAAAAACTGGATGGTGCCGGTGTGTGTAAAAGCCGGTAGCGCGAAACCGTTTTGCCAGATCGTCGGACAAAAAGAAACCGTGCTTCCGGTGGCCGGCGGGTGCTCTCCATGGATTTTTGTAAACGCCAGCGCTATGGGGTATTACCGCACACGATATGACGCGGATACTCTGCAGAAGCTCACGGCGGTGGCCAATACAGACCTTAGCGCGGCAGAGCGGCTTTCTCTGCTGAACGATCAGGCTGCCCTGGTAACTTCAGGCCAGGAAAGCGTTGCCAGCTATCTGAACCTGATTTCCGCGTTGAACCAGGATGAAGAGCGCGCCATCGTGGAAAGCTACATTCCCGCGCTTGAAATGATCCACGATCACCTGCTCACCGATGCAAGTAAGCCTGCTTTTATTGCGTGGGTACGGAGTACATTTTCGCCGATGCTTGCAAATTTCGGCTGGACGCCTTCCGCGGGCGAGACTGATGACCGTCATGAGGTCCGCGGCCAGTTGATTAAGATCCTCGGCGAGATCGGCGAAGACCCCGAAGTGATTCGCCATTCGGTTGAACTGGCGGAAGCATATGCAAAAGACAGCAGCTCGCTTGATCCTACTCTGGTACGCACGGTATTGAGCGTCGCGGCGATGAGCAATGATGGCCGGTTGTTCGAGCAGTATCTGGCTGCCATGAACGATCCCCAGTCCAGCCCGGAGCAACTGGGAGATTATTCCCGCGCGCTGGCCCGCTTCAGCGATCCGAAACTGGCACAGCAATGGCTGGAGAAGATTGTCGCGCCCGAGACCCGGAATCAGGATGCGGCAGGATATCTGCGTCGCGTGCTTGATAATCAAGCTGTCCAGAAGATGGCATGGGAGTGGACCAAACAACATTGGCCTGAGGTGCAAGCCAAGCTGACCATGTCCAGCGGCAGTGCTGTGGTGCACGGAACTGAGGGTTTTTGCGATGCCGCAATGCGCAACGACGTCCAGCAATTCTTCGGTGATCATAAGGTTGCATCGTCAGAACGGGCACTCGGACAATCGCTTGAATTGATAAATAGTTGCATCCATTTCCGCACGCAACAGCAACCCAATCTGGCAGCATGGCTGGAACAACACTCGACGACGGCAAACGTAGGAACGCGTTAAAGGCGAAGGGAAGAGATCGCTTCAGGCAGAAATCCAACGGCAGCCTGATGCTCAGGGCATCTGATAGTGGACTGTCACATCGCCCCACTGCTGCTCGCGTTGCCGAACGAAATCAGGGCCGCAGTGGGGGCAGCGCACCGTCAGGACATCCTGAGCGGACCATGCCAGGCTGATTCCCGCTCCGGCGGCGTCCTGCTCCACAACGAAAACCGTCCCCTGCGTGGCTTGCGCTGAGTAAAAACCGCGGCGAAGAGGACCAGCTGGGCGAAGGTTAACCAGCGTCACAAAGGGAGCGTCACCGCCGCAATGGCGTTGAAGAATCGCAGCGGTCCAGATCCTATTGGGACTGCTTGCCTCGCCAATCACACGGTCAGGACAGGTCGGCCATTCGTGGGCAGAAAACAGTTTTAGCACTCCAACCAGCAGCAACAGGATTGCCGCGAAGCCAATGCCGAAATACCACATTTTGCGGGCAAAAGGATCCATGGCTGTCAGGCAGGCCTGAAGGCCTCCTGCATGGAGTCCATCCGGGTCCGGATAGCGCGCCACAATTCTGCACGGCCGGCGCCGGTACGCGCGGAATAAGCAAGGACTGAAGGCACATTATGTTCGCGTGCCAGCATGGAGAGAGCGGCTTTGAGCTTATTGACGGACAGTTTGTCGCTCTTGGTGCCCACCACCAGAAAATCGCGTTGCACATGTTGCAGGAACTCGATTAACTGCTGGTCAGAGGGCTGCGGCGGGACGTTTACGTCGATGAGCACAATGGCCAGGTGGAGCGTCTGGCGCTCACGCAGGTAGGGCTCGATAAATCTGGGCCACTCGGCGGAAATCGATTTCGAAATTTTGGCGTAGCCATATCCGGGGAGGTCCACGAGAAGCATTTCTGCATCAGACTGGCCCGGCTTGTTGTAGATACCAATAAAGTTGATGGTACGTGTACGCCCGGGAGTGGAGCTGACATGCGCCAGTTTCTGGCCCAACATGGAATTGATCAGGCTGGACTTGCCCACGTTGGATCGGCCCAGGAAAGCGAACTCGGGCGGCCCTTCCCGTGGAAAAGCGTCAGGGTGTGTGGCAGACGTGAGAAATCTGGCGACCAGTGGCTTCATGGCAGCAAACTATCATTCTAACTAATGATGAGTCGACGCACTGCTGCCCGAGATCTCGAGTCTCTCAAACAGTTTTGATCTTTTGATCTTCTAAGGAAAAGTGAGCTGCGGATGCGTTCAACACCCGCGGGGCGACGGAGTGGGGCAGCGCTTTACCACTTGTGAAATGGACTTTGCGTGTTGCGCACCGAAGCCGTTCAGCAGGCTCGATTTTTGTGATGCGCTCCCATGGACGAACTCCACCCATTTCAGATCGTGGAGAACGAAATCATCCAGCGCCGATTCTCTGACTTCAATCCTGGTTCCGTCCGCGAATGTGATTTCCATGAACCTCTCCAAGTGTTTCCACTCCAATAGATGCGGAGGTGTTGATGAAAGCTTCACAAATCAGAAGTCCTGGTGCACAAAAAGACCCGCCGGGCAGCGGGTCTTTGGTAACAAAGGGAACCAGATTAGAGATAACGTTCGCGCGGAATTTCCTCAGTCGGAGCCGGAATAGGTTGCACCGTCTCTTCCGGCACATCCGGCAGCGGATTTACCAGAGCGACTTTCAGCACCTGGTCCATGTTTTCCACAAGATGAATCTTCATCTGGCCGCGGATGTTTTCCGGAACCTCCGGCAGGTCCTTTTCATTCTCTTTGGGAATGATGGCTTCGGTGATGCCGGCGCGCAGAGCCGCCAGAAGCTTTTCTTTCAATCCACCGATCGGCAGTACCTTGCCGCGCAGAGTAATTTCACCAGTCATGGCTATGTCGCGGCGAACCGCAATCTTACTCATCGCAGATGCAATGGCGGTCGCCATGGTGATTCCTGCGGAAGGCCCATCTTTAGGAATTGCGCCTTCCGGGACATGGATGTGGATATCGACATTGCGGTAGAAGTCTCTTGGTAAGCCAAGCTTGTGCGCGCGTGAGCGCACATAGGACATGGCGGCGTGAGCCGATTCCTGCATCACATCACCGAGTTGACCGGTGATGGTGAGCTTGCCTTTGCCGTCCACGATGGCGACTTCAGTGCTCAGGATGGATCCGCCCACCTCAGTCCACGCCAAGCCAGTCACCAGTCCAACCTCACTCTTTTCATTGGCGAGCGTGTCACGGAACTTGCTCACGCCGAGGAAGTCAGCAACGTTTTGTCCCGTCAAGCTGATGGAATAAGCCTGTCCTTCCTTCACAACCTTGCGCGCAACTTTTCGGCAGATGTTACCGATTTCGCGCTCCAGGTTACGCACTCCCGCTTCACGGGTATAGGAGCGGATAATCTCCTTGATTGCGTCTTCAGAAAACTGGACTTGCTGCTCTGTAAGGCCGGTGGCCTCACGCTGCTTGCGCACCAGAAACTGCTTGGCGATCTCGACTTTTTCGAGCTCCGTGTAACCATGCAAGCGGAGCACTTCCATGCGGTCCTGCAAGGCCGGCGGGATGCTGTGCAGCACGTTGGCTGTGGCGACAAAGAACACTTGTGAGAGGTCGTATTCCACGTCGAGGTAATGGTCCTGGAACATCCAGTTCTGTTCCGGGTCAAGAACTTCAAGCAGGGCCGCAGAAGGATCGCCGCGGAAGTCGGATGCCATCTTATCCACTTCATCGAGCATGAAGACCGGGTTCTTGGTGCCGGCCTTCTTCATCATCTGGATGATCTGCCCGGGCAGCGCGCCGATGTAGGTGCGGCGATGACCGCGAATCTCGGCTTCATCTCGAACGCCGCCCAGTGACAGACGAACAAACTTGCGACCTGTCGCCTTGGCGATGGACATTCCGAGGGATGTCTTGCCAACGCCAGGAGGTCCGACGAAGCAGAGAATTGAGCCTTTGGGATTCTTCACCAACTGGCGCACGGCCAGGAACTCGAGGATGCGATCTTTGATCTTTTCCAGGCCGTAGTGGTCCTGGTTGAGAATCTTTTCTGCGTGCTCGATGTTGCGGATCTCTTTCGACTTCTTCTTCCACGGCACAGCCAGCAGCCAGTCGAGATAATTACGAGACACGGTGGACTCGGCCGACATGGGCGGCATGGCTTCCAGCTTCTTGAGCTCCTGAATAGCCTTCTCGTGGACGTCTTTGGACATGCCTGCTGTATCGATCTTCTTTTTCAGCTCATCGAACTCGCTTTTTTCGCCGCGGCCCAATTCTTTCTGGATGGCCTTGATTTTCTCGTTGAGGTAGTACTCTTTCTGCGCGCGCTCCATCTGCCGCTTTACGCGGGTCTGGATGGTGCGGTCCATGTTCAGCTTCTCAATTTCAATGTCGAGAACATCGGCAATGCGGTTGAGCCTTTCAACCGGATCGAAGATTTCCAGCAGTTCCTGTTTTTCTTCGATGGAAAGCTGCAGGTTCTGAGCGATGGTGTCACTGAGCTTGGCCGGGTCGCTCATACCGGTGATGATGACGGGCTCAAGGTTAAGCGACTGGCAGAGCTTTACATACTGATCAAACAGCCCGTGGACACGCTGCATGGCGGTCTCAATTACCGGCGTTGTTTCCGTAGAATACTTTACCGTGCGGACGGTGGCTTCAAAGTAGCCTTCTGCGGTCTTCAGGTCCAGGATCTTGCCGCGTTCAACGCCTTCCACCAGCACCTTGATATTGCCGTCAGGCAATTTCAGATTCTGAACGATATTGGCGATCGTGCCGACCTGATAGATCTCGTGAGGCTTGGGTTCGTCCACACTCGCGTCATGCTGGGTGGCCAGAAAGATCTTGCGATCGGAGGCAAGAGCTTCTTCCAGCGCGCGCACGCTGGATTCGCGGCCCACGATAAACGGGGTCATCATGTAGGGGAAGATGACCACGTCGCGAATGGGCATCATGGGAAGCCGGCGTGTTTCGAATTTTTCCTTGTTTTGAGTCACTGATGAAAACCTTTTATGATTCGCCACCGCGCACTTCTCTGCAGGGTGGCTGACTGTACTTCAAGAATATCACGCTAGGCAAGGCTCAGAACCTGCCCATTCGGATAGGATCGTCGAAATTGACCCAGAATCAGTGCGTTACCTCGCCTTCCGGAAAAATTGAAAGCTAAATCGAGCTCCGGCCAGAAGTGCCGGTTGGCGGCACACTTTCGCCCTATCCTGTACATCTGTCCAGCAAGCAAAACCGCCTGCTCTGGGGCAGGCGGTTCACGTTCAAAATGATCAGCGTATCAGCCTGCCTTTTCCATAGCGGGCAGGGAAATGTCGCGGCGTTCCACCATTTCTTTGGTGACTTCAAATTCCTTGATCCGCTTCTGGCCGGGCAGGTGATACATCAGGTCCAGCATCATCTCTTCCAGGATCATCCGGAGACCGCGCGCGCCAACCTTACGCTGCATGGCTTCGCGGGCAACGGCCGCCAGGGAGCCATCAGAGAACTTCAGCTTCACGTTCTCAAACTCGAACATGCGCTGGTACTGCTTGATGATGGCGTTGCGCGGCCTGGTCAGAATCTCGATCAGGGCAGCTTCGTCCAGATCGTTCAGGATGCCGACTACAGGGAGACGGCCGACAAACTCGGGGATCAGGCCAAAGCGAACCAGGTCCTGAGGCTCTGCCCTTTGCAGAAGTTCCGTATCGCGCTTGCTGGCTTCAGTAAATTCCTTTTCCTTCTGCTCGCTGGTGCGGAAGCCCATGGATTTTTTGCCGATGCGCCGGGCCACAATCTTTTCCAGTCCGACAAAGGCGCCGCCACAGATGAAGAGGATGTTCGTGGTATCCACCGGCGTGAATTCCTGATGCGGATGCTTGCGTCCGCCCTGAGGCGGAACGTTTGCAATGGTGCCTTCCAGGATCTTGAGCAAAGCTTGTTGCACGCCTTCGCCACTCACATCGCGGGTGATGGAAGGGTTTTCATCCTTACGGCCGATCTTGTCGATTTCGTCGATGTAAATGATTCCGGTCTGGGCGCGGCCCACGTCTCCGTCAGCAGCCTGAAGGAGCTTCAGGACAATATTTTCGACGTCTTCGCCCACATAGCCGGCTTCCGTCAGGGTGGTTGCGTCCACAATGGCAAACGGCACATCGAGCATGCGGGCCAGAGTCTGGGCCAGAAGGGTCTTGCCAGTGCCAGTAGGTCCTATCAGCAGAATATTGGACTTGGCGAGCTCTACCTCATTGCCTTTGGCGCGGTTCATGTGGATGCGCTTGTAATGGTTGTAAACCGCGACGGAAAGCTTCTTCTTGGTCTGCTCCTGGCCGATTACATACTCGTCTAGGAATGCCTTGACTTCCTGTGGCTTGGGCAGATGGTTGGGTGCGGCCGCGGCATGGGATTCGCTGCGGTCATCTTCGAGAATGGAGTTACAGACGGCCACGCACTCATCGCAAATGTAGGCGCGCGGATAATCACTGGGGGAAGAAATAAGCTTGGCCACAGCATCTTGTGACTTGTGGCAGAACGAACAACGAAGGGTTTCTTCCGGCGACCTCGGTTTCACGGTAACTCCTTGATAAGGCGGACCTTACAGCTTGGCCAGCGGTCCGGCAATGTCCATCAACTACTTGTGTTTGTAGATGATGTCGTCGATTATCCCATACTCTTTAGATTGCTGTGCGTTCATGATGAAATCCCGCTCCACATCCTTTTCCACCTTCTCAAGCTTTTGCCCGGTATGCCTGGCTAGCATTTGATTGGTGATTTCCCTCATACGCAGGATCTCTCGTGCATGTATATCAATATCTGTGGCTTGGCCACTAAGGCCAGACATCAAGGGCTGGTGAATAAGAATCCTAGAAGTGGGTAGGGCAAAACGCTTACCGGCCGCGCCCGCACACAAAAGGGTAGCCGCCATACTGGCCGCCTGGCCGCAGCAGATGGTCATCACGTCAGGACGCACGAATTGCATGGTGTCGTAAATGGCCATTCCAGCCGTAATCGATCCACCCGGGGAGTTGATATAGAGCTGAATGTCTTTTTCAGGATCTTCGGCCTCAAGGAACAATAACTGCGCAATGACCAGGTTGGCTATGGTGTCGTCAATGGGAGTGCCGATAAAGATAATATTGTCCCGCAGAAGCCGGGAGTAAATGTCATAAGCTCGCTCACCGCGGCTTGTCTGTTCAACCACCATTGGTACAAGTGCCATATTCCCCTTCCTTCTACAACAGAAACGTTACTGCCCCAGTCCTCAAGAAGACTACTGCGCGTTGCTGTACAAAAAGTTTAACGCCTTTTCTCCGCGCATGCGGGCGCGAATACGTTCCAGACCATCATCCTTGGTGAGCTGATTTCGGACGTCTTCCGGCGTCTGTTGTGTGTGATACGCCAGTGACGCAATCTCCTGATTCAGCTCTTCCTCGCTTACTTCGATCTTTTCCGCATCAGCGATTTTGTGCAGCAGCATCCCGGACTTGGCTTCCTTCACGGCTGCCGGTTCCTGGGCCGCGCGCAGCTTGCGGAAATCCATGCGGCGCATGTCTTCCGTGCGCATGCCCTGTGCGGCGAGCGCACGCAATCCGCGCTCCAGCCGAAGGTCAATCTGATGTTCCACCATCGAGCGCGGCACTGGAAAATCATGTTTTTCAATCAATTGATCAATCAGCTTTTCCTTTGCGTCGTGGTCCGCCTGATGCTGACGCTGCTCGCGCAGGTTTTCACGGATCATCTCGCGAAGCTTGTCGATGGTTTCAATTTCAGGGCTCAATTCCTTTGCAAAATCGTCAGTCAAATCAGGCAAAGTCTTCTTCTTGATGGCGTTCACCGTCACGTGATAAGAAAAAGTTTTGCCCGCCAGCCTTCGATCATGAAA
>Ga0134126_10010565_pt1 | contig 11634 bp, 12 predicted proteins | sample KB31752_FD_96881 | JGI IMG/M metagenome (GOLD analysis project Ga0134126, IMG submission 96881) | Terrestrial soil microbial communities with excess Nitrogen fertilizer from Kellogg Biological Station, Michigan, USA - KB3-175-2 | ecosystem: Environmental > Terrestrial > Soil > Unclassified ...
ACCACGATGCGGCCATCGCCATTCAGTTCGCGCTGCGCGGATTCGATTGCATGCTTCACTTCGGGAACCTGATCGAACGGGACTTTTTCTTTCACGCGAATGTTCTGGATTTGCTGCGGGAATACCTTTAGATCTGAGATCAATTCGGCCAACGAACGTTCGCTACGCGCCATGATTTCAATCACGCGCAAAGCGGTGAGCAGGCCGTCGCCGGTGGTGGCTTCTCCGTCGCGAAAAATGACATGACCTGATTGCTCTCCGCCCAGCGACGCGCCGGTCTTCATCATTTCTTCAAGAACATATTTGTCGCCGACATTGGCGCGCAACATGCGAATGCCGGAGTTGCGCAGCGCGATTTCGAGCCCCATGTTCGACATCGTGGTCGCGACCAAGGTGTTGCCGCGAAGTATCCCGCGGGCATGCATGTCACGCGCCGCCAGCAGCAGCACGCCATCACCATTTACTACTCGGCCATCAGCATCGCTGAACAGCGCGCGGTCGGCGTCGCCATCGAATGTCACGCCCAGATCATACTTCCCGTTTGATGCTGAAATTTTTTTCGCAACCGCGTCCGCATAGAGCGCCCCACACCCCTCATTGATATTTTTTCCGTCCGGCGACGAGTGGATGAACTCGGCTTGAATGCGGCAGGCACGAAACAACTCCGGAGCCTCCGCGGCGGCAGCGCCGTTTGCGCAATCTACAAGCACACGCAAGCGGCTCAGGTCGGTCGAAATATTTTTCGCCAACCACCGGATGTATTCAGCCCGAAGCGAGTGCTCTCCTGGAAGGCTCGGTGAGGGCTTAGATGTTGGTTCGGGATGCGCCCCTGGGGATTGCAGAATCGCAAAAATTTCCTGCTCGATCGCCAACTCGCGCGAATCCGGCAACTTGAACCCATCGCCGGAAAAGACTTTGATTCCGTTGTCCATCCATGGATTGTGGGACGCCGAAATGACCACGCCCGCAGCGAATTTCTGCGAACGCGCCAGGTAAGCGACTCCGGGCGTGGTAATTACGCCCGCGCTGCAGACTTCGACCTTGGCCGAGGTCAATCCCAGCGCAACCCGGTCGGCGATCCAGCGGCTCGACTCACGCGTGTCCTGGCCTATGACGACGCGAGGTGCCGCGTTGGTCTTGATTAAATCGTGGCCAAGGGCGCGGCCGATTAAAAATGTGCTCTCCGCGGTGAGGGGAAATTGTCCCGCCACGCCGCGAATACCGTCGGTTCCGAAAAGCTGCCGGGTTTGCGATGTCATTGCGATTGGGGTGGAGCGGATGTAAGCGGTGCCCGTTCCATGATAATCGTGATGCGCACCGGATGGGAGTCGACTACTTGAATAAGCGGATCAGAAACGTAAGCGTGCCGCGAGTAGGTGGTGCGACTAATCAGGCCACTCACATCGATGGGGTCGGTAATCGCACTCTCGACGCCATCAAGCGACTTCTTTGGGCCGATGATCTCCACGTTCTCGGGATCGGATTTTATCTGCGCGATTGAGTACCCGCTGACAAAGGTGCCGACCACCCGTGGGCGAACCGGAACAATTCTGGTGATTCTCCGGTCGAACAAAAGATGTATCTGACTGGGTACGATCTGCACCGCCTCCAGTTTGTCGGGAAGGCTAACCTGACTTTTATTGAGGTCGAAAGTACGCTCGCCTGGCTTCATTCCCGTGAGATCAATTTCTTCGTGGATGTCAGATGCCTGCAGTCTCCGGACTAACCGCTCGGGACCACGCACGCGAACTTGTGCCGACGGTATGCTCTCCGAACTGATTTCAAGGTCCTCGGGCATATTCTGAAAGACAATGGCCACGTTGAAAGCCACTTCTGACGGCGGCTCGCTCGAAACTGCCAGCCATAAGCCGGTTGCGATGAGAAGAGAAATTACCTTCAACCCGAGATTATGAAAGATGTGCCTTCGGGCAAAGTCGCGAGCGCTCATCGTTCGCCTCCGCCCTGGTGCAGGTCCGAGCGCGATGGTATTTCCGTCTCGGCCTCGTCCAGCATTTCGACGCCGTCTGAAATCGGCGTGGGCAGCGGAGTTGGCGGTACGTAGCGGCGGAGCAGAGTGCTCATGCGTTCGCGCAGCTGTCCAACGGTGAGGTCGCGTTCGATGGTGCCGGCAACCGCCAAACTAATGCTGCCAGTCTCTTCAGAAACGATAATCGAAATTGCGTCGGTCTCTTCGGTAATACCGATGGCGGCCCGATGGCGCGTGCCGAGTTGCGTAGAGAGTACCGGATTCATGGACAACGGCAGAAAACAGGCAGCAGCTGCGACCCGGTCTCCCTGAATAATGACCGCGCCGTCGTGCAGAGGAGCGCTGGGGCGAAATAATGTCGCCAGCAGATCGTAGGAAAGTTGGGCATCGAGCGCGACTCCGCTTTCGATGTAAGTCCGCAGGCCGATCTCGCGTTGAATCACGATGAGCGCGCCGGTCTGGTTCTGGGAAAACAAATTTGCGGCCAGGGCTATGTCATCGTAAGCGTCAGCTTCGGCGGCCGCGGAGCGCGTCAGCGTCATGCGGCGTCCCAGCCGGGCCAGGGCTTGGCGAATTTCGGGAACGAAAATCACGATTAACGCGAAAACTGCGTATGGCAGTGCCCGAGAAATCAGCCAATTTAGCGTGACTAGTTCGCCCATGCGCGACACATAAAAGGCAAGGGCAACGATGGAAAGACCGATCAGGATAAGCGCAGCGCGAGTGCCGCGAATAAGCGCCAGGAATTCATAGATCACGATGGCCACTAGCAGAATGTCGATGACCGAAATCACCGTCAAGTGCGCCCATGCTCCGGCAACGTGACCCAATGAATGCCCCTTTCAGGCGGTGCAGGCGAGGCTTGCCAAAATATTGTAATGCAGGCATGGAGCAAGCGCTTATGTCTGTGAAATGGCAGAGACTAAGTATCCAGTTGCAAACCGAACATAGAGGACACAATGCCATGCAGAACTAAAGAGAGGCGGCCGGAAATTTAGCTTGTGGTTATTGCTTCTTTTCGATTTTCGCGGTCAGCGACCCATGGGCCAGGCGTGCAGAAATTTCCTCTCCCACTTCGACCTGGGCAGAGTTCTTCACCAGCTTTCCTGACGAATCAAAGACAAGTGCGTAGCCACGTTCCAGAATCGCGATTGGAGAAAGGGCTTTCAACTGATGCTCGATTTGCTCGAGGCGTGAACGACGGCGAAGCAAGAGAGTTTGCATGACCGAGGTGATTGCGGTGGCGTGCGAGGCCAGGTCGCGACGCATTCCTGCGAGCACGCGGCGCGCGTCGTAATGTCGCACCGCTGCGGACACCTGCTCCCATCTGCGGCGGTGTTTCTCAATCAACTTGCGCTCGGATTTCTCGAGCCGGTAGCGCAGATCGTCGAGCCGCTGCTGGCGCTGGTTGATTCCCTCCATCATTCGGGCGAATGCGCCGTGCTGGGCGGCTTCAGTCAGCGTTTGCTTTGCTATAAGCAGGCGGTAGCGCATTGCGCGTGTCAAGCGCAAGCGCAAAGCTTCGGCTTGTTCTTCGATTTCCTGCCGCGAGCGAATGACCAATTCGGCGGCGGCCGACGGCGTGGGCGCGCGCAGATCAGCAACAAAATCTACAATGGTGAAATCGGTTTCGTGGCCAACCGCTGAAATAATTGGGATGCTCGATCCGGCGATGACCCGCGCCAGACCCTCGTGATTGAATGCAGCCAGATCTTCGGCCGATCCCCCACCGCGAGCGACGATGATGACGTCAACACTCTTCACGCGATTGAAATACTTCACGCCATTGCTGACGTCGGCGGCCGCGCTCTCACCCTGCACCTGCGCCGGGTAGACGAGAATGCTGGCGCTGCGATGCCGGCGGCGCAGAATATTCAAGATGTCGCGCAGCGCTGCGGCTTGCGGGGAAGTCACAATTCCGATGCAACGTGGCAATACAGGAATTGCCTTTTTGCGGGACGCGTCGAAAAGGCCCTCTGACTCGAGTTTGGCCTTGAGTTGCTCGAATGCGATCTGCAACGCGCCCGCGCCCTTCGGCTCCAGGTATTCGGCCGAGAGTTGCAATTCGCCACGGCCTTCGAAAACCGTAACTCGCCCCCGCAGGACGACCTGCATACCATCTTCCGGACGAAAGCGCAGCAATCTGGCCTGGGAACGAAACATCACCGCGCGAATCTGCGAATTCTGATCTTTCAGCGTGAAATAAAGATGGCCGGAATCATGGGCGCGAAAATTGGAGATCTCGCCTTCCACCCAGATATCGCTATACTCTCGCTCCAACCGGGTGCGCACAGCGGCGACCAGGTCGCGCACGATCCATACTTTACGTTCCGGTGCGGAGAAAGTCAGGCCAAGTTGGTCGGCGGAAGCCACTCAGTGGAGTTTATCGAATTCAATTGAGCAGTGACAGGCACGGACTACGCGGATGAATTTCTGCCACTACTAAGCCTGGTAGATTTGCGGCATCTCCACCAGCGTGCCGATCGAACCGCCAGTCTGTTTCTGTTCGTTTACAAAGTTGCAAACCAGGCGCAGGCTCTGCACTTCCTGCTGCAGCTTACGCAATTCGGCTTCTTTGCGACGAAGAACTTCGACTGGATTTTTCATGGGCATCCTCTAGGGGAGGGCCTAGGAGAGCACTCTACGGGCTGGCGGGCGTGCGGGAAACATCACAAAAGTACAGGCCTGGATTTGGCGGTTCAGTGCCCCAGATGGTACGGATGCCCCTTCAAAATAGTGAACGCCCGGTAGATTTGCTCGAGCAAAACCACGCGCGCCAGTTCATGGGCGATAGTCATCTTTCCAAGAGACAGGGTGAAATCGGCATGAGTTCGGGTGTTCTCAGCAAAGCGATCGGCGGGGCCAATGGCGAATAAGAGAGGTGTGGGATTGCGGTCCTGATGGGAGCCGATGAACTGCGCCAGCTCTTCTGAAGACAGCTGCTTGCCGCGGGAGTCGAGGAGTATAAGGCGACGACGTGAGTTCTTTCCCTCATGGCCGGAAAGTTTCAGTAGAGCCGCTTCATCTTTGAGTGAAATGCCGTCGACTTCGGCGTACTGCTGGAGGCGTTTCAGGTATTCGTCGCTGAGCGACTGAATAGCCAGGTGTTTGGTTTTGCCGATCCATGCGACAGTGAGTTTCACGGGATTCAGAAAAAGATTCTAACCGCGGGCAGCGAAAAAGCCTTTAACCGCAGAGATCGCGGAGATTGCGCAGAGATCGCAGAGAATCTTGTGTGAGATTTTGGGGTTCTCTGCGTTCTCGGTTTTATTTTCTCTGCGTTCTCTGCGGTTAGAAGCTTTTGATCTTATGTGCAGATCCATGCGATGGTGATTTTCACGAGAGTAAAAAGATTTTAACCGCAGAGAAAACCGTTTAGATCAAATATCACGCTTGACTCTGTGGATATTCTCTGCGCGTGCTCGGTGGTTTGGTTTTCAAGACTTAACCACAGAGAACACTGAGTTTCACAGGGCAAAGCACAGAGATTGCAGAACTGCTTTTATAGTCCCGAGGGGACGGGATTTAAATAGCCCAGGACGTAAGTCGTGGGTGGCGGACAGAGATTTGCACGCGAGGCTAAAGGCCTCGCCGCTGGTGAACGATTGTCGCTCGGCTGCGCCTCGTGGTTGGATCGGTTACATGCCTGCCCAGCTCTGACGTGCTGGGCTATTTAACTGTCGTCCTGCGGGACTTGTGAGGGCGATTTCTCTGCGTTCTCGGGTTTACCTTCTCAGCGTTCTCTGCGGTAAAAAGCTTTTGCGTTCAACTATGCCGGCTTCTTCGCTCGCGGGCGTGCAACCGCGCGCTTGCGTGGCTTGGCGACAAAGTCAGCAGGCTCGATTTTCTTTGCCGATTTCCACAGCCGCTCAAGATCGTAATACTTCCGCGCCGTCTCAGTGAAAATGTGGACGACGAAATCCACGTAATCGATCAGCACCCACTCGCCCTGGCGATGACCTTCAATATTGTTGGGATAATGCCCGGCGCGCTTGAGGCGCAGCTCGACTTCATCGGAGATGGCCTGGACCTGCCGCGAATTGGTTCCGCTGCAGATCAGAAAATAATCCGTAAAGGCGCTGGAGTTCTGGTCCATTTCGAGCACCGTGATCTGTTCGGCCTTCTTGTCTTCGCAGGCGGCAAGCGCGACCGACATCTGGCTCTTCAGTTCGTTCTTTTTCTTGAGATCGGTTTTCTTCGAATCAGTCTTCTTCATGCGTGTCGTCGGCCGTGAGCCAACGCTGATCGTTGGCCAACTAACCACCATACAATCCCTCTTTCTTGATGTATTCTTCCACACTTTCCGGAACGAATTTCTTGATCGGACGTTTGACTTTAACCGCCTGACGAATTGCCGTCGCCGATATGTTCTGGTTCACGTTGTCGAGCAGATGCAGAGTCAGGCCGGGGAGGACGAGATCTCCGGCAGCAGGCTGCTTCGCGAACGGCTTCGTGACTTCGGCGCGTGGACGCAGTTTTTCGGGAAGCGATGCGGCCACGTCGGCCAGCGAAAAACCGGGACGACTGGCCACGATGAAATCGCATTCGGAGAAAAGCGCTTCGGACTCGCGCCACTTGGAAATGTCTTTGAAGGCGTCGACTCCGATCAGAAAAAATAGCCGGTCGGATTTTTTCAGCGATTGCTTTACCCGCCGAATGGTGTCAATGCTGTAGTTCGGAGCGGAGGCCACACTTCCCCGCGCACTTTTCTTGTCATGCAATACAAATTCACCCGGCCCCTCCAGCAAAGAGGGCACAAATGCTTTCTCGCCGTGCGTGGCCAGCGCGGTCATGGCGTAACGATGAAAGAAAGAGGCGGCAGGCTGCGTCGTTTTATGCGGCGGAACGTTAGTGGGGACAAAGTAAATTCGACCCAGGTGGCAGCGTTCACGAGCAGCCTCGGCCAGCGCCAGATGGCCCTTGTGAATGGGGTCGAAAGTACCACCGAAAAGCCCGATGTTCATATGCGGTCGTGCGTCGCTCGTCGCGCGTCTTGTGCCAGGAGTGTGCAACTCATGCGCTCACCTCAGATCCTGCGCGCCGTACTTCCTCAACTTTCTCCGCCATGGCGTATTTTAATTTTTCGATGCCTTCGCCGGTCACCGCCGAGATCGCGAAAAACTCGAGACCATGCGATTTTGCGTAACGCCTCAGTTTCGTCAGCTTGGTTTTATTGGCCACGTCAATTTTGGATGCAGCCAGAAGCATCGGCTTGTTTTCCAGACCCGCGCCGAAGCTGCTGAGTTCGCCCATGATCACTTCGAAATCCTTCACCGGATCTGGGCGACCGCTGGCGTCGGAGACATCGACCAGATGCACCAGCAGTCGTGTGCGCTCGATGTGACGCAGAAACTGGGTGCCAAGGCCCGCGCCTTCATGTGCGCCCTCGATCAGGCCTGGAATGTCGGCGACCAGGAAACTGATTTCGTGAGCCGCATCGCCAACCGCCACCACCCCCAGGTTCGGTTCGAGAGTTGTAAAAGGATAGTCCGCAATTTTCGGGCGGGCTGCGGAAATTCGCGAAATCAAAGTTGACTTGCCGGCGTTCGGATAACCAACCAGGCCAACATCGGCCAGCAGCTTGAGTTCAAGGCGCAGGGTGCGCTCTTCGCCGGGACGCCCGTCTTCGTGCTCACGCGGGGCCTGATGGACGGAAGTCTTGAACTGCGCATTGCCGCGGCCACCGCGCCCGCCGCGCGCAATCACCAGCCGATCGTCGGGCGAGGAGAAATCATGGACGAGTTCGCCCGAGTCGGCATCATAAACGATCGTGCCGACGGGGACTTTGAGCAGAACGTCTTCGCCCTCCCGGCCGGTTTTGTTCGAGCCTTCGCCGTGACGCCCGCGCTGCGCCTTGTATTCAGGATTAAAGCGAAAATGCACCAGCGTATTGTGGCGCTCGCTGGATTCCATGATCACGTCGCCGCCCTTGCCGCCGTCGCCGCCCGACGGGCCCCCGCGCGGGACGAACTTCTCCCTGCGGAAAGCGAGGCAGCCGTTGCCACCGTCGCCAGCCTTGATTCGGATTGTGGCCTCATCGATGAACATGGATGCCGTTGGTCGTATGTCGTGCGTCGTTGGCCGCTCGGATATGTCGTCGATCCTCAGACTTCGGTCGTCGGCAAAGACTTCAATTCAAACACAAAAATGCTCCGGCGATGCGGCCGGAGCTTTTGGGTTTACCTGATGGCTGAGAGCTAATGGCCGAAAGCGAACGGCTACTTCGCTTCCAGCGGTTCGATCATCACGAACTTACCCATCGAGCCGCGATCTTTGAACACTATCTTGCCGCTGATCTTGGCGAACAATGTGTCGTCTTTGCCGCGGCCGACGTTCAGCCCTGGCTTCACGCGGGTGCCGCGCTGTCGAACGATGATGGTGCCGCCGGGGACGGTCTGCCCGCCGAATGCCTTGAATCCCAGGCGCTGCGCGTTTGAGTCGCGACCATTGCGTGAACTGCCTAATCCTTTTTTGTGTGCCATACAAAACAGCTCCTAGCTTTTAGCTACTAGCTTCTAGCTTGAGCTGTCAGCTCTCAGCTCTCAGCTAACAAACATTTATTTCTTCTTCTTACTTTTTTTCGCCGCGCTCTTTTTGGGAGCGGCTGCCTTCTTCTTCGCGACCGGTTTTGCGGCCTTTGCCTCAGCCTTTTCTTCAGTGTGCGCTTTTGCTACTTTCTTCGGCTTGGCTTCTTTTTTGGGCAGCTCGGGCGCGCTGAACTTCTGGCCATCGAAGGCGATCTCTGTGATCCGCACATTACTGAAGGGCTGCCTGTGTCCCGCGATCTTTTTGTACTGCTTCTTTTTCTTGTAGTGGAAGACCAGGATTTTTTTGGCGCGGCCTTCATTGAGGATTTCGCCGGTCACGAGCGCGTTGGCCTGAGGGCGCGCAATCTCGCCTGCGTTGGCTGAAACCGCCAACACGTCATTGAATTCCACCGTGCCATTGCTGGCCGCAGCCTGGGTTTCCAGGCGAAGCACATCTCCGGGCGCCACCCGATATTGCTTACCGCCAGCGCGGATCACCGCGTACATACTCATGCCTCCAATTGCTCAACCGGACTGCTGCCAAGCGGGGCATACCTCGCCGAGGTTCTAGCCGGGGAGCAATTCTAAATTTTGTGCGCTTGCTGCTTTTCCGCGCCTGTCTCAATTTCCGACAATGACGGACGGCCCTAACCCGAGGTCCCGAAACGCATTTTTGCGCTGAGGTGGAAGAACAGAGCCGCAAGTACAGGCAAACTCAATTAGTTTAACGTGCTAAGCGGAATGCGGTCAAACGCCCATAATCGGTCTGCGGCGATTCCACAATTTGCTAAAATGCCGGTCGTGAAAAGACGAACACTGCTCCAATCACTCACCGCCGCGCCTTTGCTATCAGCAGCAGTTTTGGCCGCCTCTAAAAGCGCTGTCGCTAACGATGCGGCAACCGTCTATGAGCTGCGGGTTTATCGTGCTGTGCCAGGAAAGCTGCCAGACCTGCTTAGGCGCTTCCGGGAACACACTATCAAACTGTTCAGCAAGCATCGAATGAAGAGCATCGCTTATTGGACGCCAATCGACGAGCCGGAGAGCAGCAACACTCTCATTTACATCCTTCGGCATCCCAGCCGCGAAGCTGCGACGGCCAATTGGAAGGCGTTCGCCGATGACCCGGAGTGGCAGCGTGTCAAAAAAGAATCCGAAGCCGACGGCAAACTCACGGAGAAAGTTGAATCGACCTTTCTTGCGCTGACGGATTTCTCGCCACGCTTGTAACTGAGTCGGCTGCCTCAGCAAAAGCCTCGGCTTCAGACCTGCAGCTTACTGAGGTAGTCGTAGCTGATCTTTATGGCTTCCAGCGGGGGCTTTTCGCAATAGTCTTGCTCCACGTAATAGTGCTGCATGCCACCTTTCGGCGCGGCTGCGAAGATGCGTTTCCAGTTAATAGTGCCCTGACCTACCGGCGCAAATAAACCCATTTTGGCATCGAGTTCGTGCGTCGGCGCTGGATGGTCCTTCATATCCTTTATGTGGAGAAGCGGGAACCGTCCTGGGTATTTATTGAAATAAGCAACCGGGTCTTGACCGGCATGCGTTACCCAGAAACAATCCATTTCAAACTTCACCAGTCTCGGGTCGAGTTTATTCAGGAGGTAGTCATAGGCGGTGGTGTTGCCGTATTTTTTGAATTCAAAGTTATGGTTGTGATAGCAGAATTGGATGCCTGCCTTCTGCGTAGTCTCGCCCGCTTTGGTGAAGACCTCCACCAGGCGTTTGTAATCGTCGAATGACTTCCGCTCTTCTGGCTGAAGAATCGCATTTACCATGTATTTGAGATCGAGAGTTTTCGCCTCGTCGACATGCTTTTCCCAATTCGACTCTACATCCTTCAGCAGGTAATGTCCGCTTGATGCAGTAATTCCATTGTCGGTCAATATTTTTTTGAATTCCGCGGGAGACTTTCCATACAAGGAATAGATCTCCACATCCCGGTAGCCGATTTTGGCAACTTGCTGGATGGTGCCGGCAACGTCTTTCTCCAGTTGATCGCGCAATGTGTAGAGTTGGAGGCCGACGGGCTTGCCATAAGGGCTAGCAAACGCGAAATTGCTTAGCGGGCCCGATATCGCCGCCAGTGTTCCACCTACTGCAGTGGTACGCAAAAACTGTCTTCTGTTCATCACGGGATTTCCTCTCTTTTGTCATCCTTTCGAACATAACAGTACAACGATCTGGCTTCATGCCGCTATTGCATAATCAACCGGCGAGCCCAGATTATTGCGTAAGGGAGCGCCCTACGTCGCGAACTGCATGGTTTGCAGACCGGATGCTCATCGCGGCGCGCCTGACGCAAATCCCTTGCTGCAATTCCTTTCCTATGAGGATGTTGCTTCGCCCCCGGCCCGCAACCTAGGGTCGAGGCCAGACGAAGGTGCGGGGCTCGCCGTCAATTAAATCGATTCAGTGGCGTTTTTTCCTTGAAAGTAGACGGCCAACTATGCTCTCTTTAGCTTCGTTCAACTCACTCCAAGGAGGCTCCCTTGCAAGCATCCACTGGACTTCTTCGCAAATCTACTTTCGGCGCACTTCTAAAGCTGCTGATGATCATCGGGGTGGCGCTGATGCTGGCCCCGGCTCTATTGGGACAAGCCTACTTCGGAACCGTGAGTGGTGAACTGACCGACGCTACTGGCGCGGTGGTGACGGGAGCGAAGGTCGTCCTCGTGGATCAGCAGAAAGGATTCCACTTTGAGACGACCTCCGATAACAGCGGTCGATATCTGTTCCGCTCGATCCCTCCGGGCGCATACGTGGTCACGGCGCAAGCTTCGGGTTTCGGTACGACGCAGAGCGCCGGGTTCAAGGTCGACGTAAACCAGAATGCAACCGCAAACCTAATCCTGAAGCCGGCGGCTACCACTCAAACCGTTACGGTTGAGGCGGCGGCACAAGCGATTCAGACCGAAGATGCCGAGACTGGGCAGGTGGTCAATCGCCGCTTCATCAATGATCTGCCGCTGATCGATCGCAATATAGAATCGCTTACCTCCTTGGCACCGGGCGTTACTGAGATGGATGATCAATGCCCCGAGCCCTGCCTTGGCACCAACTTCGTTTCCAACGGTAGCCGTGGCGCTCAGGCCGACATTCTTCTGGATGGCGCAT
>Ga0134126_10010566_pt1 | contig 11634 bp, 6 predicted proteins | sample KB31752_FD_96881 | JGI IMG/M metagenome (GOLD analysis project Ga0134126, IMG submission 96881) | Terrestrial soil microbial communities with excess Nitrogen fertilizer from Kellogg Biological Station, Michigan, USA - KB3-175-2 | ecosystem: Environmental > Terrestrial > Soil > Unclassified ...
CGAGCTAAAAGAAGAAGAAGAAAAAGGCAATAAAGAAGATGTGATCGCTATCGCGGACGACCTTACCCAAAACCTGGAAAAAATCCGTCATCACGGCAAACGTGCCGACGCCATAGTAAAAGGGATGCTGCAGCACAGCCAATCGGGCAGCGGAGCAAAAGAGCCGACGAATATCAATGCGCTTGCGGATGAGTATATGCGATTGTCGTATCATGGCCTACGGGCAAAGGATAAAGGTTTCAACGCCGAGCTCATCACTCATTTTGATTGGAAGCTGCCTAAAGTAAATGTAATTCCGCAGGACATTGGCCGGGTATTGCTGAACCTGTTTAACAATGCCTTTTATGCGGTCAATCAAAAGCAGAAAACGGCGGGTGTTGATTACAAGCCGGAGGTATCGGTAAGTAGTTCATCAGAAAACGGATATGTCATCATCACTGTAAAAGATAACGGAATCGGCATACCTGATTCGATCAGGGAAAAGATAATGCAGCCGTTTTTTACTACCAAGCCGACCGGCGAGGGTACAGGATTAGGCTTATCTTTAACTTATGACATGGTGGTGAAGGGACATAGCGGTACACTGGACATTGTCAGCAATGAAGGCGAAGGTGCTAAGTTTATTGTTAAATTACCGCTGAATTAAACTTGCAAATGAGAAAAACCGCTACCCTTGCCTTATTGATATTTGCCTTTATTAACGCAAGTGCGCAGAACAAAAAGGTTGATAGCCTGGTCAATTTATTAAGATCAGCTGATGGTGAGCGACGGCTTAAGGTACTAAAAGAACTGGCACACGATAGCAGCGCAGTTACCATTGCAATCAAATACGGGCAGGAGGGCTTTGCCCTGGCAAAAAAAATGAATAGGCCAAAAGACGAAGAAGCTTTTTTGCTTGACCTTGCGCATGGCTATAATTTAAATTATAATTATCCAAAAGAACTCGAAACAACGCTGCTGGGGCTTGAGATCAGTAATAAAATAAACGATGATGTTTACAAATGCTGGTTCGCAAATGGTATAGCATTAAGTTATAGAACCGGCAATGAGCTAAATAAAGCTATCAATTACGGGCTGCTGGGGCTGCATTTTGCCCGAAAAATAAAAGACCAGCAACGTATTTCACAACTGTCCTACAATATATCTGATTTCTACATGTACGTGAATCGCTTGGACTCAGCACTTGCTTATATGAAAGAGAGCTATGCTGCCGGGTTGCGCATTAACAGTTCGTACATAAGTTACCCGATATTAGGATTGGGCGACATTGAAAACAAGATGAATCATCCAAACGCGGCACTGAATTACTATCACAGGGCTATCGAAAGCTGTATTAGCAGGAACGATGTTTTCAATACCAATAACCTGGGCAGGGCGTATGAAAGCATCGCTATTGTTGAACAAAAACAGGATCATATTGATTCGGCTTTATACTATGCAAGCAAATCCTACGATTTGGCACAGCATATAGGAGCCCTCGATGAGGTTTTTAAAAGCGGCAAAACTTTGTCCGAATTATATGCCGGGAAAGATGACCTTAAAAGCCTTCGCTATTACAAAATATCATCGATAGCACACGACAGTGTGCTTAATGAAGCAAAAGCCAGGCAATTTCAGATCGTTGCGGCAAACCAGCAACATAAAGAGACCGAACTTAAAGATGCGGAAGCAACGTACCGGAGCAAGCTGAAGATTTATGGCTTGTTGGGGGTCCTAACACTGGTATTATCCATTGCCGGCATTTTATGGAACAGTTATAAAAAGCAACAGGCTATTAACAAACTCCTGGTCAAACAACAAAATGAATTAAAGGCAACCCAAAACCAACTAATCCAATCCGAGAAAATGGCATCGCTCGGTGAGCTTACGGCTGGTATTGCACACGAAATTCAGAACCCGTTGAACTTCGTCAACAACTTTTCGGAGGTCAACAAAGAAATGCTCGAGGAGCTCAAAGCAGAAAGCAAAAAGTCGAAAGCTGAAAGGGATGAACAATTAGAAACTGAACTGATAAACGGCCTGATAGAAAACGAAGGAAAAATCAACCATCACGGCAAGCGCGCGGACAGCATAGTAAAAGGCATGCTGCAGCACAGCCAATCGGGCAGCGGAGCAAAAGAGCCGACGAATATCAATGCGCTTGCGGATGAGTATATGCGATTGTCTTATCATGGCCTAAGGGCAAAGGATAAATCATTCAATGCAGAAATGATTTCTCATTTCGATCCGGAATTGCCAAAAATAAATGTTGTACAGCAGGATATCGGCCGGGTGTTGCTCAACCTGTTTAACAATGCGTTTTACGCGGTGCATGAAAAGCAAAAAACAGCAGGTTCTGATTATAAGGCCGAAGTAGCTATAACAACTTTAACAGAAAACAACCATGTTATTATTAAAGTAAAAGATAACGGCAGCGGTATTCCAGAACATATTAAAGATAAAATTATGCAGCCATTCTTTACCACCAAGCCAACAGGCGAGGGGACCGGATTGGGGCTGTCGCTCAGTTATGATATTGTGGTGAAGGGGCATGGGGGTAATATTACCATCGAATCCGTCGAAAATGAGCACACTACGTTCACTGTTATTTTGACCATATCATGAAAAAAAATATATTGTTTCTGCTGCTTTTCTGCTCGTCCCTGCTAATAGGTCAAAACAAAATTGATACAACTATTTCGATCGCAGGAATTCCTGCAAACGGCTTGCTCCTCAAGCAGGGCTGGAAGTTTCATCCTGGGGATGACAAAACCTGGGCCAATCCTGCTTTTAACGACAGCTCCTGGACTGACATTGACCCAACCCAATTGATGCATTATTTGCCGCAGGTGCGCCAGGCACAAATTTGTTGGTTTAGGATAAGCCTTAATATATCGCCCACTCTTCGCCGCAAAGCTTTTGCCCTGCTGATAAAACAGTATGGCGCGGCCGAAGTTTATTTAAACGGTGTATTAATAAGAACCTATGGAAAAGTAAGCACAAGTTATACTGATGAAGAAACTTTTAGCGCAACCAGCCAGCCGCTAACCATGCAGTTTGGCGATCAGGCCAAACAGGTAATCGCCGTACGGTACTCGTTTAATAAAAAAAATCCTGTTATCGGCTACGGCAACACGGTTATGAGTATTTCAATAATGACGCCTGACGATGCATGGGAAAGCTTTTTTTCACGTTCGAATTACTATTCTACGCGCTCATTTGTAGCAGGCTGTTTTACAATTTTATTTGTTCTGCATTTATTTATTTTTCTAATTTACAGTAACCGCAAAAGCCTTTACCTTTCTTTATATGCTTTTTTACAGGCCTGTACGCTTATTAATGGCCTTATCGGTCCGATGTTTCACAGCATGACCTGGGACTTTATTCACCATTCGCTCTTTTCAGTATCTGCCCCGATCTGCTTTGTCTTTTTCGTGCTGATGGTTTACGAGCTATTCGGGCACAAACGAAAATGGTTGTTTCAAATAGTCGCGTGGCTCTCTATCCCAGTAATAGCCATTCAGTTTGTTGCTGATAATGCTCATAATGAGATAGTGCTGGCCATTTATGGAATAGCAATATACCTTGAAGTGACCCGCCTGGCTATTATAGCGTACCGGAACAATAAACCGGGAGCGCAACTTTTTCTGTGGGGCGAACTATGTTCGTTATTTTTCTTTCTTTGTTTTAATTTCGTTGACCGCATTTTTCCACAACCATATCTTTTACAGTGCCTTGAAGTTAGCCTCGCCTTTTTAATACCGGCTATACTGGTATCGATTCTACTCGCCCGCGAGTTTGCAGAAAATAAAATGGCCCTCGAGCAAAAGCTCCGGGAGGTTGAAACCCTTTCTCGGAAAAATCTCGAACAGGAGATTGAAAAGCAGTATCTGCTGGAAAATCAAAATCAAAAACTTGAACAGCAGGTAACCGAACGCACCAAAGAATTGAATACCTCGATCGAAAACCTTAAAGCCACGCAAACCCAGCTCATCCAATCCGAAAAAATGGCTTCGTTAGGTGAGCTTACCGCCGGTATTGCCCACGAGATACAGAACCCGCTCAACTTTGTGAATAATTTTTCGGAAGTCAATACCGAGATGATTGATGAGTTGGAGAGTGAATTAAAATCCGGTAATATAGATGAAGCATTAGCAATCGCGGCAGAGATAAAAGGCAATGAACTAAAAATAAACCACCACGGCAAGCGCGCGGATAGCATCGTAAAAGGCATGCTGCAGCACAGCAAGGCAAGCAGCGGACAAAAAGAACCAACCAATATTAACGCGCTGGCAGACGAATACATGCGCCTGGCCTACCATGGCTTGCGGGCAAAAGACAAATCATTCAATGCCGAACTAACGACCCATTTTGATAAAAATCTGCCAAACATCAGTGTCATTCCACAGGATATTGGCCGGGTCCTGCTCAATCTATTCAACAACGCCTTTTATGCGGTACACCAACAGCAAAAAACGGCGGGCGCGGATTATAAGCCTGAAGTGACGGTAACAACATTATCTGGAAATGGCCAGCTTATTATCAAAGTAAAAGACAACGGCATCGGAATACCGGATGCTATTAAGGAAAAGATCATGCAGCCGTTTTTTACCACCAAACCTACCGGGGAAGGTACTGGACTTGGCTTATCGCTGAGTTATGATATCGTTGTGAAGGGGCATGGGGGCGCCATTAGCATCGAAAGCAAGGAAGGCATTTATACCCTATTTACCGTAACCGTACCGATAACATAAACAATGATGAAAAGATTTTTTTTATTCGCATTCCTCCTGTTTGCAGGCGCCCACGCCGCCCTTGGGCAAAAAAGTAAGGTTGACAGCTTAATCGCGGCTTACAAAAAAAACAGGCAAGACACCACCCTGGTGCAGTTGCTGCTTGAAAAAAACGGGTCTGAATTTTCGAACGATAACCCCGACTCGCTGTTTGCCGGTACAAATAAAGCCCTTGTCCTGGCGCGTAAAATTCATTATCAACACGGCGAAGTAGAGGCCATGAGCATTATTGCTAATGCACTTAACCGCCGTGGCGATCTGCCGGGATCGTTAAGGATGACCTTCGGCCTGCTGCCAAAAGCCATTGCGATAAGGGACGAAAGGGCCGTAGCGGCAGGTTACAACGCATTGGGTTTAGACTATGCGGTGCTGAAGGACTACAAAAAGTCGCTTTCTTATTTTATCATGGCAAAAGATGTTGTTGTAAAGGCACGGATACAAGATTTGGGGACTACGGTGTACAATAATATCGCGAAGCAAGACCTGGATATGGGCAAACTGGATTCCGCGCAATATTTTACCAATAAAGCATATCAAATTGCAGTTAAAAGCCATGATGCAAATATTGGCTACCCCATCCGCAATTTTGGCATTATACAGGTATTAAAAGGGAATTATGCAAAGGGGATAGATTTTTTTAGGAAGAGTGTAGGGGCCATCCCGAAAATGGCTAACCACTACCTGCTGAGCGAAGATTACAGGCGGATGGCATTGGCGTACCAGAAACTGTCGCGCAAGGACTCGTGCATCTATTTTGCAAAAAAGGCTTATGACGAAGCCAAACTTGATAAAGACCCCAATATGGTGATGAAGTCGACAAATTTATTAACGGATGAGTACAGGTCGCTCAACGACTATAAGGACGCTTATGATTATGAGCAAATTATGCTGAAAGCAAATGACAGTCTTTTCAGCCAGCAAAAAACGCTTGTAATACAAAACCTGACCTTCGCGCAGGAACAACACAAACAGGAAGCCCAGGAAGCGGAGATAGCCTACCAGAACAGGGTGAGGTTTTATGCGATGCTGGGAATTGTAGGGTTTTTGGTGCTTATCGCGGCAATCCTGCTGTATGCCAATGGGCGGCGAAAGAAAGCCAACGCTGTTTTGCAGAAAACGTTGTCCGCACTCAAAACCACCCAGCGGCAACTGATCCAATCCGAAAAAATGGCATCCCTTGGTGAGCTAACGGCAGGTATCGCACACGAAATCCAAAACCCGCTTAACTTTGTCAACAATTTTGCCGAAATAAATATTGAGCTGCTTGATGAAATGGAAAGCGAGTTAAAATCAGGCGACAAAGATGAGGCCCTCGCCATTGCATCCGACGTAAGGCAAAACCTCGAAAAAATCCGCCATCATGGCCAGCGGGCCGATGGTATTGTAAAAGGTATGCTGCAGCATAGCCGGGCCAGCAGCAATACCAGGGAGCCAACCGACGTGAATAAACTTGCCGACGAGTATTTGCGCCTGGCGTACCACGGCCTGAGGGCAAAGGATAAAAGTTTTAATGCCGAACTGGAAACAAATTTTGATACCGGGCTGCTTTTGGCAAATTTGGTACCGCAGGATATAGGCCGGGTACTGCTCAACCTGTTTACCAACGCTTTTTATGCTACCGAACAAAAGAAAAAACTCCTTGCAGGCAATTATTCGCCGGTTGTTGCAGTTAGCACAGCAATTGCCAATGGCCAGATTGAAATCAGGGTGCGCGATAATGGCATTGGTATACCTGAAAATATAAAGGAAAAAATCATGCAGCCATTCTTCACAACTAAGCCTACCGGCGAAGGAACCGGGCTGGGACTGTCCTTAACTTATGATATAGTGGTTAAAGGCCACGGCGGGAAAATCGATATCAATACTAAAGAAGGCGAGTTTACGGAGTTTATCGTAACCCTGCCGCTATAAATTTATTAATTTGCAGCTATGAAACGGATCAGCGTTTATTTATTACTTGTTTTTTGCCTGGCTGGGATTAGGCCTTGCTTCGCACAAAACGACTTCGCCCATGCCGAAATGGATTCTCTGCAAAAAGTTCTGGCGAAGCAACGCACAGCAAAAGATAGTTTAATCACTATCCAAAAACTGGTAGATTTTACGCCTGTACGGTCGGATGAAACGCTAAGCTACCCCGATCACTACAAGATGCTGCTTGATTTGAACGAAAAAGTAAAATTGATCGATCTGGCGCCTTATCAATTGATGCGCGAGGGCAACCAATATTGGGCTAAACGGGAGTATAATAAGTCGCTAAGGAGTTTTCAGCAGGCCGTTGAATTGTTTGATAAACAGCACAAGGTGATCTTTCCATTGCTGATCAACATACGTATCCTTTATAATTTCCTAAACGATCAGGATGCCCGGCTGCGCTATTTCCAGAAAAAGCTGGAGTACTACCTCGTAAATGGTCCGTATGAAAATACTGCACCCTGCTATCATGGCATCGCGGGTTACTACCTGTACAAAGGCGCCTATAACCAGGCCATCAACAATTATATGAAAGGCGCCGAAGTGTTCAGAAAGTTCGAGCCTACATTTTATGTCCAGATTTTGTACGTGCTGGGCATGACCTATAACCAATGGGGCAATTTTGATAAAGCACGATATTATGCGGACAAAGCCATTCCCTTGTCGCAGAAACAGAAAGATACCAGCGGAATAAATTATGGCTATGCTACCTTAAGCCAGATCGAATTTAATGCCGGCAAGTATGACCAGGCCATGAAATTTGCAGACCAATGCATCCGCACCATGAGTAAAAATGTTACCCAGCGGGTGGTTAGTATTTTTACTATCAAAGCCGGTATTTATCTTAAAATAAACAAACCCGACCTGGCTTTTCCCTTACTGAACAAGGCGCAAAAATGGACGGATTCCGCAGCGTTCAAAACTGTTAGTTCAGTCGGCTATACCGAGATCGACTATGATTTTTATGAGTATTACATAAGCAAGGGGAATACCGGCTTAGCGGAGAAAGCCCTTTTGACGGCCTATCAAAAGTCATCCAACGAACAGGGTGTACCCTTGCAATTAAAATACGCGCGCGAATTGGGTTTTTTTTACCAGAAGCATGGTCAACCTGAAAAATCAGAAAAGTATTTTGAACAATATTTTAAAGTGTATGACGCACGGGAGGCGGGATTACATGATTTTAAGGTGGCCCAATACGAAATTGATCAAAATGACAGGGCACAGCGCGACCACATCAGCCAATTAAAACAGGAAAAAGCAATTCAGGATTACCAGCTCGGTCGCCGTAATGCGCTGCTGTGGGGCTCACTCGTTGTGCTTGCATTGATCAGTGCGTTGCTGGTATTTATATACCGGCAGCTGCAAACAAATAAAAAGACTTTGCTATCGCTTCGCAAGACGCAGCGGCAATTGATCCAGTCGGAAAAAATGGCGTCGCTTGGCGAGTTAACCGCGGGTGTCGCACACGAAATTCAAAATCCCCTCAACTTCGTTAATAACTTTGCCGAAATAAATATTGAGCTGCTTGATGAAATGGAAAGCGAGTTAAAATCAGGCGACAAAGAAGAAGCATTATCTATCGCTTCGGACGTTAAACAGAATTTGGAAAAAATCCGCCATCATGGTCAGCGCGCCGATGGTATTGTAAAAGGCATGCTGCAGCATAGCCGCGCGGGCAGTAACACGAAGGAGCCGACCGACATAAATAAACTTGCCGACGAGTATTTGCGCCTGGCGTACCACGGCCTGAGGGCAAAGGATAAAAGTTTTAATGCCGAACTGGAAACAAATTTTGACACCGGGCTGCCGCTGGCAAATTTGGTACCTCAGGACATTGGCAGGGTGCTGCTTAACCTATTCACTAACGCCTTTTATGCTACCGAACAAAAGAAAACGCTCCTTTCAGACGGTTATTCGCCACTTATTAAGGTCAGCACAGCAATCACTAACGACCAAATTGAAATCAGGGTGCGCGATAATGGGATTGGCATACCCGAGAATATAAGAGAAAAAATAATGCAGCCTTTTTTCACAACCAAGCCTACCGGCGAAGGAACCGGGCTGGGACTCTCGATGAGCTACGATATAATTGTGAAGGGGCATGGAGGAAGTATCGAAATTGACAGCAGAGAAAATGAGTATACAGTATTTATTATTAAATTACCGCTGAATTTTTAATCCTCATTCCTATCATGAAGCTTTTTTTTTGGGTATCAGTTTTTCTTTTATGGAATTCATTTGTCCTGAAAGCGCAAACCAACCTTCCTCCGGTTTATGAGATTAAATCCGATACCTCGGCCAGCGTTGATATCAACGACAAATATTGGCAGTTACTCGAAGATCCTTCAGGAAAACTCACTATCAACCAGGTGAGCAGCGCGGCTTTTGACGCCAGATTTCACGTCAACGCTACACGCGCCAAGGGATACGATTATCATATCGACACTTATTGGCTGCGTTACCGGTTTAAAAACACGCTTAACCGGCCCGTAAAGCTCACTATCCCCGAAAATGTTGCTTATGCCTGGATATATATTGCAGAGCCAAACAATAAATGGAAGGTGCAAAAAACCGGCGAATTTGTGCCGTGGAGCAAGCGCGATGGACTAAAACGGGTAAAACAATTTGTGGTAGAACTAAGTGCAGGACAGGAAATCATGTTATACGAACGGGATATTTTCGATTTTAGAATCTATAAACCCAAGGTTTTTCAATTAAGCATAGGTTTCGCCGATCCTGTAATTAAAAAATCGTATATAGATAACGACAATGATTATTACGCTACGATTATTTATTCAGTAGTAATGGGTGTGCTGCTGCTGGCCGCGTTAACCAATTTGTTGTTTTTTAGAATTGTACGCGAAAAGGTTTACCTGTATTTGGCCCTTTTTGAGCTATTTTTTGGATTGTATTATTTTACAACTTCCAGCGAGAATATAATCCTGCGTGAGCACAGGTATCTCAACTTTTATATGCCTCTGATCATCCTTATAGTCGCATTTTTTTCGATGATGCATTTCATCAGGCATTTTTTATCGACGAATATTCATACACCCAAGTGGGATAAAGTGTTGGTAGGTTTGAGTTTTCTGCAGGCATTGGCCTGGATGAGCGTCGTAGCGTTGCCTTCGTACTGGAACTACCATACCTATGTGGCATGGAACTTAATTAGCGGGGGAATAATATATACGTATATGACCTTTGTTCTCGGCACCTTGCTTTTTTATCTTCCCCGGAGCCGGGGATATATCAGGACAGGTATTTTCGCTGCGTTGCCCTGCTTATTCGTGTGGGGCGTTGGTTATTTCTTTTTATATGTCAGTAGTGAATTGAATATTTTATATAAGATACCTTATACGAAACTTTTTTTATGGTTTAATTCATGGAACAACGTCATCATGCTGGTTTGTTTTTTTTGGCTGGTTATCGTTTTTTCGCGCATTTTATTCCGGCGTTTCCAGGATTTGAAGCAAATGGTGCTGCAAACGTCTCTTGATAATGAACGCCTGGCCAAAGAAAAGGAGATAGAGCGCAGCCAGCTGATCGAAAAGCAAAATGCCGGTTTGGAAAAGCAGGTGGAAGCACGCACGGCCCAGCTTAAAAAATCGATAGACGATTTAAAAACCACCCAACAGCAATTGGTGCAATCGGAAAAGCTGGCCTCGCTCGGCGAGCTGACAGCGGGCATTGCGCACGAAATACAGAACCCGTTGAACTTCGTTAATAATTTTTCGGAAGTCAATACAGAGATGATTGATGAGCTGGAGGGCGAGTTAAAATTGGGAAACATAGATGAGGCTTTAGCCATTGCGGCGGAAATTAAAGGAAACGAACAGAAAATCAATCACCACGGCAAGCGCGCCGACGGCATCGTAAGAAATATGCTTCAGCATTCGCGCAATAACTCCGGCGAAAAAAAGCCAACTGATATTAACGCTTTGGCCGATGAGTATATGCGGTTAAGCTATCACGGCCTGCGGGCTAAGGATAAATCTTTCAATTCGGCCATGGAAACCCACCTGGACAGTACGCTGCCAAAATTAAATGTGGCGCCGCAGGATATAGGCAGGGTTTTGCTGAATTTATTCAATAATGCGTTTTACGCGGTTTACCAAAAGAAAAAGCACAACCCGGAGGGCTATCTGCCGCAGGTTGTTTTAACCACAACAAGCACGAACGGCTTTTTGGAGATATCGATAAAAGATAATGGTAACGGTATTCCAGATAGCATAAAAGACAAGGTAATGCAGCCTTTTTTCACGACCAAACCTACCGGCGAGGGTACCGGCCTGGGACTCTCGATGAGCTACGATATAATTGTGAAGGGGCATGGTGGAAGTATTGATATTGATTCGAAAGAAGGGGAGTATACCGAGTTTATTCTTCACATTCCCATATAATTTCAACAAAAAATATTAAATTGACCACCATGAAAATTTTAGTAGTCGACGACGAAGCTGATATTCAGCCATTGTTTATCCAGCGTTTTCGCCAGGAAATAAAACACGGTGATTTTGACTTTTCTTTTGCGCTTTCAGGCGAGGAAGCACTTTCATACCTGGAAAAAAACCATTCGGAAGTGGTGCTTATTTTATCCGATATCAACATGCCCGGGATGACAGGTATTGAATTGCTGTCGCGCATTCGGCACCAGTACGAGAAACCGCCTCCGGTTGTGATGATGATCACCGCGTACGGAGACGAGGAAAACCGTAACCAGGCCATGCAAAACGGCGCCAATGAATTTTTAACGAAACCATTGGATTTTACCTTACTAAAAGAAAAACTTAAAACCTTTATACACAAAGACTAATGGCTAAAATATTAGTGGTTGACGACGAGGCTGATCTGGAGCTGCTGGTTAAGCAAAAGTTTAGGCGCAAAATAA
>Ga0134126_10010567_pt1 | contig 11634 bp, 10 predicted proteins | sample KB31752_FD_96881 | JGI IMG/M metagenome (GOLD analysis project Ga0134126, IMG submission 96881) | Terrestrial soil microbial communities with excess Nitrogen fertilizer from Kellogg Biological Station, Michigan, USA - KB3-175-2 | ecosystem: Environmental > Terrestrial > Soil > Unclassified ...
CAGGGTCATCGCGACTTACGCCCCGCCAGCCCGCCCCACGCCTTCAGCCTGAGCCCCATCTTCATTTTCAGGCGGGCCGCGTCAGTTAGTTGGTGCTCAAGACGATCGACTCGCTCACCGTGAGGACATCGCCGTCGCCCCCGTGTGTCGTTGGGCCGGCCACAGCCGGCCCAACGACACACGGGGATCTTGACGCCACGCGGCGGCGGTGTGAGTAACGGCTGGTGACCGGGGTACGGGGTGCCGGTTATGGACAGCGCATACGCGACAGACATCACCATGACCGTCAACGGCGAGCCGCGCGCAGTCCGGGTCGACAACCGGATGTCGGTGCTTGACCTGCTTCGCGAACGGCTCGGCCTGACTGGTCCCAAGAAGGGCTGCGATCACGGCCAGTGCGGTGCGTGCACCGTGCTGGCCGGCGGCCGCCGGGTCAACGCCTGCCTCGCTCTCGCGGTCGCCCACGACGGCGCCAGCATCCAGACGATCGAGGGACTCGGCCAACCCGACGACCTTCACCCGCTGCAGCGGGCCTTCCTGCGGCACGACGCGTTCCAGTGCGGCTACTGCACGCCAGGCCAGCTCTGCTCGGCCGTGGGCATGCTCACCGAGCCCGGTCCGAGCGCGGTCACCGCCGACCTCGCCACGGAACCGCCGCTGACCCCAGGGGAGATCAGGGAGCGGATGAGCGGCAACCTGTGCCGGTGCGGCGCCTACGTGAACATCGTGGCGGCGATCGCCGCCGAGGTGCCCAAGAGCGCGACGGGGGCCGGGGCATGAGGCCGTTCACCTACGTCCGCGCGGGCAGCCCGGCCGAGGCCGTCCGTGAGTTCCAGGACGGCGCGGTCTACCTGGGCGGCGGCACCAACCTGGTGGACCTGATGCGCCTCGGCGTGACCGTCCCGGCGCAGGTCATCGACGTGACCGGTGCGGTCAGCGACGAAGTCACCGTAAGGGACAGTGGCGGCCTGACCATCGGCGCCGGCGTGCGCAATAGCGATCTAGGTAGCCACCCGCTGGTCCGCGAGCGTTACCCGATGCTGGCCAGGGCCGTGCTGAACGGTGCTTCCGGGCAGATAAGGAACGCGGCCACGGTGGGCGGGAACCTGCTGCAGCGCACGCGCTGCCCCTACTTCCAGGACGTCACGATGCCGTGCAACAAGCGCAGCCCCGGATCTGGCTGCCAGGCCATGGCACCCGGCGCGGACACCCAGCACTTGGCTATCCTCGGCCACTCGCCGTTCTGCGCCGCCACGCACCCGTCCGACCTGGCGGTCGCGCTCACCGCGCTGAACGCCCGCGTGCACGTCGTCAGCCCGGCCGACGTTGGCCAGAGCGCCGGGCCAGACAACAGCCGGTGGATCGAGATGCCAGGCCTGCACCGGCTGCCCGGCGGCGTGCCCGAGCGGGACACCGTGCTCATGCCGGGAGAACTGATCACCGAGGTCGAGCTTCCGCCGCCGGCCAGGTCCGGTCAGGCACCAGCCAGGCAGACGTACCGCAAGGTCCGCGAGCGCGCGTCGTTCGCGTTCGCGCTGGTTTCCGTCGCGGCCCTGCTCGACATCGGCCCGGACGGCCGGGTGCGGGACTGCCGGGTCGCGCTCGGCGGTGTCGCCCACGTGCCCTGGCGCGCGCACGCCGCGGAGCGGGTGCTGCTCGGCGCGCCGCCCTCCGCCGCGGCCTTCGCCGGGGCGGCCGAGGCCGAGCTGCGCTACGCGCGCCCGCTGCCAGGCAACGAGTACAAGGTCGCGTTGGCCCGTAACCTCATCGCCTCCGTTCTTGAGGAGCTCATGCCATGACGGACACCGTCAGCCACATCAGGCCCGGCGCCCTTGCCGGCATCGCCGAGGGTCACCGCACCGAGGGCGTGGAAAAGGTCACGGGGGCAGCCAGGTACGCCTACGAGCACCCGGTGCCGGACGCGGTCTACGCGTACCCCGTCCAGGCCCCGATCGCGAGCGGCATCATCGGCGCGCTGGACGCCGCCGAGGCGCTCGCCATGCCCGGGGTCATCGCGGTGCTGTGGGGTGGAAACACGAATCCGTTCGGTGAGAACTTTGAACTTTCCCTCTTCAACAGAAGCGAGGTCACCTACCGCGGGCAACTGGTCGCCGCTGTGGTCGCCGACACGCTGGAGAACGCGCGGGCGGCGGCCGCCGCCGTGCATGTCGACTACACAGAAGATGAGCACGACGTGGTGCTCCGCGCGGACCATCCGGGCCTGTACCGGCCGGAGAAGGTGAACCCGGCGCTGCCCACGGACTTCGGCTACGGCGACGTGGCCGCGGGCCTGGCGGGCGCAGCGAGGCAAGTCTCCGTCACCTACACCACGCCCGTGCAGCACAACAACCCGATGGAGCCGCACGCGGCGGTCGCCTCCTGGGATGACGGGGTACTGACCGTCTACGACTCCACCCAGGGACCGACGGCGGACCGCGACACGATCGCGGAAGTCCTCGGGCTCGGCCCGGAGCAGGTGCGGGTCGTCTCGCCGCACGTAGGCGGCGGCTTCGGGTCTAAGGGGACGACCCGGCCGTCGGCCATCCTGGCCGCCATCGCCGCCCGCGCTGTGGGCCGCCCGGTCAAGGTGGCGCTGACCAGGCAGCAGATGTTCACGCTTACCGGTCACCGGACGCCGACCATCCAGCACCTGGAACTCGGCGCGGCCGCCGACGGGCGGCTGACCGCGGTGGCGCACGACGTGATCGAGCACACCGCCACCCGGACCGAGTTCGCGGAGCAGACCGCGACCTGCACCCGCGTCATGTACGGGACGCCGGCGATGCGCACCACCCACCGCCTTGCGCGGCTGAACGTCCCCGCGCCGTCCTGGATGCGCGCGCCGGGGGAGACCCCGGGGATGTACGCGCTTGAGTCGGCGATGGACGAGCTGGCCGTGGAACTCGGCATGGACCCGATCGAGCTGCGCATCATGAACGACCCCGCCGCGGAGCCGGAGAGCGGGCTTACGTTCAGTTCCCGGCATCTGGTCGCCTGCTTGCGCGAGGGCGCGGCCCGCTTCGACTGGGCCGGGCGCGACCCGCGACCGGGGATCCGCCGCCAGGGCCGGTGGCTGTCCGGCACCGGGGTGGCCGCGTCCACCTACCCGGCCCGGCGCCGTCCTTCGAAGGCGACCGCGGCAGCGGTGGACGGCGGATACGAGGTGCGGATCGCCGCCGCCGACATCGGCACCGGCGCGCGGACGGTGCTCGGGGGGCTCGCGGCGTCCGTGCTCGGCGTGGACACCGCCCGTGTCCGGGTGCTACTCGGCAGCAGCGACCTGCCCGACGCGCCGCTGGCCGGCGGCTCCATGGGCACCGCCTCGTGGGGCTCGGCGGTCGCGGCGGCCTGCGAGGCGCTGCTGAAGGACGGGCAGCACGGCAGCGCGGACACCACAGAGGACGTGGCGGAAGACGCAGGCTGGGCCAGGCACTCGTTCGGCGCGCAGTTCGCTGAGGTGCTCGTCGACCCGCTGACCGGGGAGGTCCGAGTGCCGCGGCTGCTCGGGATGTTCGCCGCCGGGCTGATACTGAACCCGGTTCTCGCCCGGTCGCAGTTCATCGGCGGGATGACGATGGGCCTGTCGATGGCGCTGTTCGAAGAGACGGCGGTGGACGCCGTGGCCGGCGGCTTCGTAAGGACCGACCTCGCCCAGTACCACATCGCGACGTGCGCGGACGTGCCGAGCGTGGAGGCGTTCTGGATCGACGAGGTCGACGCCCACCTGTGGCCGGGCGGGGGCAAGGGGATCGGCGAGATCGGCATCACCGGGACCGCGGCGGCGATCGGCAACGCCGTCTGGCATGCGACAGGGCGTCGCATCCGTGACCTGCCCATCACCCCCGCCAAGCTGCTGGGCTAACGGGTAAGGCGCTGCGCTCCGGCAGGAGGCAGCGGCGGAGCTCCGTCAGGAGGCGCGGCGGACTTCCACCGTCTCCCGGCGGGGCACGCGCGGCGAACGGCGGTGCCGGGCCCGGCGAACGCGGGTGCGCTCCTCCGGCGTGGTGCCACCCCAGATGCCGGCCGGCTCAGGGGCACGCAGCGCGAAGTCAAGGCACTGCTGCCGGACGGGACACTCGGCGCAGATCCGCTGCGCCTTGGCAATCTGCCGGTTGGCAACGGAGCCGACGGCAACGGGGAAGAACAGGTCGGGGTCGGCGGTGCGGCAGGCACCGTCGGCCCGCCAGTCAGGGGCGAACTCGATCATCTGACTTCCTTATCGAAGGATCGCTGAGGCTTTTGTGACGATGGTGATCAATTGCACCCCTGGCTGCCCTGCTACGAGCCCCCTAATCCGGCTGTGGCCAAGGAAAACGATCAAGTTTTTGCGGCAGCCAGTGCTGGCCCGCCGGACGGCTGCGGCGGTGGGCTGTTTGCTCAAGGGGTGCTCGGGTAGCCGGGTCAAGATCACGAATACAACCAGGTCAGAGCAGGGAGGAAGCACATGCCTGACGTGTTCCAGGTCCTCAAGAAGGACCACGACGAGGTGAAGGCCATGCTGGCCCAACTCGAATCGGGCCCCAAGGCGCGCACAGGCGCGACACCCGAGCAGCTCGAGTTCCGTAAGCAAGCCCTCGATGCGGTGATCATCGAGCAGTCCAAGCACGAGGCCGCGGAACAGCAGGTCTTCTGGCCGGCGGTCAAGAAGCTTGGCCCTGACGGGGTCCGGGTCGCGGAGCTAGGGCTAGAGCAGGAGGCGGAGGCAGACAAGCTGCTCGCCGACCTCGACAAGCTCAACGCGGACGACGACGGGTTCGAGGAGCAGGTGATCGCCTTCTCCGCCGACGCCCGCGCGCACATCACGTATGAGGAAGCGCACGCCTGGCCGCTGCTGAAGGCCTCGATCGGCGAGGAAGAGGCGCAAATGCTCGGCAGCCAGATCACCGAGGCGAAGAAGCTCGCGCCTACCAGGCCGCATCCGCACATCCCGCCGCAGGGCGGCCCGGCGAAGACCGCGGGGCCGATGGCCGGGGTCGCTGACCGGCTACGGGACAGCGTGACCGGCCGCGGCAAGCCCGCGTCCTAACACGGCGCCCCGCGCCCCGGCCAGCCACGGCCGGGGCGCGGCAACCCGCCGTTCAGCGCAACGATCATGACGTCACGGGGAGACATCAATGGCATACGGAACCGATGACGACGGCCGCGCCGCGCGGCTCGGCGACCAGCAGATCCACCGCGCCAGCGGCGGCGAGACCCACCAGCGGGCCGGCGACGGCACGGGGCGGCTCACCACCACTCAGGGCGTGCCGGTCAGCGACGACCAGAACACGCTGCGGGCCGGCGAGCGCGGCCCTGGCCTGCTCGAGGACTTCCACTTCCGCGAGAAGATCTTCCACTTCGACCACGAGCGGATCCCCGAGCGCGTCGTGCACGCCCGCGGCTACGGCGCGCACGGCTACTTCGAGAACTACGAGCCGCTCACGGACATCACGCGGGCCGACATCTTCAGCGAAGCGGGCCTGCGCACGCCGGTATTCACCCGGTTCTCCACCGTCGCGGGCAACAAGGGCTCAGGCGACCTCGCCAGGGACGTCCGCGGGTTCGCCACCAAGTTCTACACCCGTGAGGGCAACTGGGACCTGGTCGGCAACAACATCCCGGTGTTCTTCATCCAGGACGCGATCAAGTTCCCTGACATGGTCCACGCGGCCAAGGACGAGCCCGACCGGGGGTTCCCGCAGGCGCAGACCGCGCACGACAACTTCTGGGACTTCGCGTCGCTCACGCCCGAGTCCACGCACATGCTCATGTGGATCATGTCGGACCGGGCCATCCCGCGGTCGTTCCGCTTCATGGAAGGGTTCGGGGTGCACACCTTCCGCCTCGTCAACGCGGCGGGCCACTCCACCTACGTCAAGTTCCACTGGAAGCCGAAGCAGGGCCTGCAGTCTGTCGTCTGGAACGAGGCCGTCAAGATCAACGGGGCCGACCCCGACTTCCACCGGCGTGACCTGTGGGACGCGATCGGCAGCGGCGACTACCCGGAGTGGGAGCTCGGCCTGCAGTTGTTCGACGACGCGTTCGCCGACCAGTTTGAGTTCGACGTGCTCGACCCCACCAAGATCATCCCGGAAGAGCTGGTCCCGGTGCGCCCGGTCGGCCAGCTCGTGCTCAACCGCGTGGTGGACAACTTCTTCGCCGAGACCGAGCAGGTGGCGTTCTGCACGCAGAACATCGTGCCAGGCATCGACTTCACTAACGACCCGCTGCTGCAGGGGCGGAACTTCTCCTACCTCGACACCCAGCTCAAGCGGCTCGGCAGCCCGAACTTCACGCAGCTCCCGGTGAACGCGCCGAAGTGCCCGGTTGCGCACTTCCAGCAGGACGGCCACATGGCCATGACCAACCCGGTCACCCGGGCGAACTACGAGCCCAACTCCTGGCCGGCAGCCGAGGGCGGGCCGCGCGAGGACCCGGTCTCCGGCTTCCGCAGCTACCACGAGGAAGTAGCCGGAACCAAGCGCCGGCTGCGCCCGGAGAGCTTCGCCGACCACTACAGCCAGGCGCACCAGTTCTATGTCAGCCAGACCGCCGTGGAGCGCAGGCACATCGCCGACGCGTTCACGTTCGAGCTGAGCAAGTGCGAGCGGGAGGAGATCAGGACCCGCATGGTGGCCGGGCTGCGCAACGTGGACGAGGAACTCGCCGCCCTAGTGGCCGAGGGCCTTGGCTTGCGCGAGCTGCCTGCCCCCGCCGAGCCGGCCAGGCAGCCGCGGCACGACCTGCCGGTCTCCCCGGCGCTGAGCATCCTCACCCGCCAGACCGCCATGGACAACCCCGGCTTCGCCGGGCGCAAGCTCGGCGTGCTCCTGACCAACGGGGCGGACGCCGAGACCCTGGCGGCGCTGCGCGCCGCGGCGGCGGCCGAGGGCGCAACCGTCGAGATCATCGCGCCGGCCGTCGGCGGCGTGGACGTCAGCGACGGCACCCGGGTACCGGCCGACCAGCAGCTCGACGGCGCGCCGTCCGTGCTGTACGACGCCGTGGCGATCATCGCCGAGTCCGGCGGCGCGCGCGCCCTAGCGGCGCGCCCGACAGCCAGGGACTTCGTGACCGACGCGGTGGCGCACTGCAAGTTCATCGGGTACACCAGCGGCGCAGCCGTGCTCTTCGAGGCCGCTGGGCTGCCCACGGACCCGTCAAGCGCGGATGACGGATTCATCAGCCTCGGCGAGCACCCGGCGGCGGAGTTCGTCGCGCGGTGCCGCCAGCTGCGGTACTGGCATCGTGAGTTCGCCGCGGCGACCTAGGGTGTGACGGAGGTCACATGCGATCAAGTTTATTCATCTCGGTACGGGCACAACAGCCTTCGTCCGGCGTTCCGACCCCACGGAGATGACCATGACGAAGGCAACGTCCACTACCCCCACGCTCGGCTACCGTGCCGAGCTGAGCGGGCTGACCGATGACGAACTGCTCATCCGCTTCCGGGCGCTGCCACGCGACAGCCACGAGCGAGGGATCGCGTGCGAGATTCTGGTCGAGCGGTATGAGCGGCTCGTCCGCTCCTGCGTCAGGCAGTACCGCGGCAGCCCCGAGCCCGTTGAGGACCTGATGCAGGTCGGCTACGTCGGCCTGCTGAAAGCCATCAACAACTTCGACCCGTCGTTCGGGAGCAGCCTGTCCGCGTACGCCGCACCGTGCGTCAGCGGCGAGATCAAGCGGCACTTCCGCGACAAACGCTGGCAGGTCCACGTCCGCCGCTCCGCGCAGGAGCTCCTGCTCGAGCTGCGCAAGGTGAACGAGCAGCTCACCCAGACGCACGGCCGCCAGCCAACCGATGACGAGCTCATCGAGCGGCTCGGCTGCACCAAGGATGACCTGCTTGAGGCCAGGCAGGCCGACATGGTCTTCAGTGCGTACTCCCTGGACGCCCCGCTGTCCGACCGAGACGACCCCGCGCTTCTCGGCGACGTCCTCGGCGACGATGACGCGGAGATGGAGCACACGCTCGACATGGAGGCCGTCTCAACGCACTGGGACGAGCTCCCCGAGCGCGAGCAGCGGATCCTCGTCATGCGCTTCTACGGCAACCTGACCCAGGCGGAGATCGGCGCGCGCCTGGGCATCTCCCAGATGCACGTGTCCCGCCTGCTGTCCAGGGCCCTTAGCCACCTGCGCAGCCGCCTCCTCGACAGCTCCGACGCCCTTGTGACGTCCGCCTGATCCAAGCCAGACCCGCGAAGGGCGGCTAACCCCCCAGGACGGCGGCAACGCGGCCGTCAGGAAGGACACACAATGAAGATCGGATCAAGCCTGGCGCTCATCTGCATCGGCGCGATCCTTGCGTTCGCGGTGACCGGCAACGTCTCTTTCATCAACCTGCACACGGCCGGCTGGGTCCTGATGCTGGTCGGCGTCATCGGGCTGCTGCTGCCCAACAGGACCGCCGGGTGGCTTGGCAGGCGGCTGCTGGTGCGGCGCACCTACCCAGGCGGCCGGGTCGAGCACATCCCGGTCCCGCCGTACGTCGCGCGCAACCCGGGCACAGCGGCGCTTGAGGCCGGGATCCCGTCCCGGCCGACCCTCCTCGACGAGGACGACCGGGACCTGATCGAGGAGACCGAAGGGCCCATCTACCCTGCCGAACCGGGGGCCGCGCCGTCTGGCCGCGCCCGGTACGTCCGTCGGCCGACAGCTGCCACCGAGGTCATCGAGGACCTCTACGAGCAGCCGTAACGCTCCGAGACGGCGATAAGCCAACCCGCACCGCGAGGATCGTGACGTCGTCCTTGAGCTCACCCGAGGAGAACGAGGTGACCAGCTCCTGGACGGCGCGCACGATCTTCGCGGCGGACTGGCCCGCTACCGCCGCGAGCGCGTCCGCCAGCCGGTCCTCGAAGAAACTCAGGTCAGCGCCCCTGGCCTCGGTCACTCCGTCGGTGTAGAAGAACAGCACGTCGCCTTCCCGCAGCTCCAGCTCAAGCCGTCCCTGCTCCGCGTCCTCGAACAGCCCGAGCGGCATCCCGTTGCCTTCCAGGATCTCCACCCGCCCGTCGGCCCGCACGACGGCGGGCCCGGGGTGCCCGGACGAGCCGAGCTGCACCTGCACGCGCCGTCCCCGCGGCCGGAGGAGCGCGACGGACGCCGTGACGAAGCGGTCGTCGTAATCCTCGGCGAGCAGCACCTCGTTCGCGGCGGCGAGCACCTCGGCGGGCCCCTGATGGACGCGCGCGAAGGCGCGGATCGCGTGCCGCGCCGCCGCCGTCATCGCGGCGGCTTCCTGGCCCTTGCCGCAGACGTCACCGATCGCGATGCCCCAGCCGTCGTCGGCCTTGAACACGTCGTAGAAGTCGCCGCTGATCTCCGCGAACTGCGTCGCGCCCACGTAGGCCGCGGCGAACTCAAGCCCGGGCACCTCGTTGGGCAGCCGGGCGGGCAGCAGGCTGGCCTGCAGGGCCTCGGCGACTTGCGACCGCCGCCGGAACACCCGGTCGACCCTGATCGCGATCGCCAGGTGCCTGCCGAGCTCCTCGGCGAGAGCGAGGTCAGCGACCCCGAACGACCCCTTCTTCGCAAGCCGGGTCAAGGTCAGGGTGCCGTAGCTGGTCGTCCCGTCGGAGACCGGCACGCAGATCAGCGACGTCGCGCCAAGCAGCATTACCAGCGGCGTGCCGTCAGGCCCGCGCCCGAGCGCGCCGGGATCATCCAGGTGCGCGAGCAGCACCGACTTGCCCTGCGCGTGCACCTGGGCGGGCAGCGACTCCTGATCGGGGTCGATGCCCCGGGCCACGCGGGCGAGCTGGTCCGCCGCGCCGTCGCGGGGGCCCGCCGCGAACTGGCGCAGCAGCCTGCCGTCCCGGTCGATGTCGATGAGGACCCAGTCCGCGATCTCCCCGGCGAGCAGCCGCGCGCACCGCTGCAGCGTGACGGCCTCGCTGAACGTGCTGTTGTCGAGCAGGACCCGCGTCACGGCGGTCACCGCGTCGAGCCGCCGCGTCATGGCCGCGACCGCGGTGTCGGCCTTCGCGGGCTGCTTCTTGCGCGCGGTCGTCCCGGACGTCCCGGTGGTCTCGGCTGCCGCGGGCACCGTGCTTCCTGGTGTCGCGGTGAGGATCAGCGTGGGCAGGTCACCGGGCAGTTCGGTGGCCGCTGCGGTCAGGGTAACGTCGGCCGTCCCCGCCGAGGTCAGAATCCGGCAGCCCGCCGTGCGCGGCTTGCCCGTCCGGCCGACGGCGGCGAGCAGCGTCTGGACGGCCGCCCGGAAGGGCAGGTCGACGAACGCGGTCAGCGGCTTGCCCGTCGCGTACCCGGGCGGTGACCCGAGCATTTCTGCCGCCTTGTTGTTCGCGCGCCTGATCGTGCCGTCCTGCTCAAGCAGGAACAGCGGAGCCGGGGCCTGCTGGAACACCGCGTGCAGCAGCCGCCGTTCCGCCCGCACAGAATCGGGCAGGCCCTCGCCGCCCTGATCGCCAGGGCCGCTGGCGGCGCCTGTCGGGGCCGCGCCCAGCGCTTCGATCGCTGCGTCGAGTTCTGTGAGGGCCGCGTCGATCAGCGTGCGCGGGTCGGCTCCAGGCAAACTAGCCGCCTGGCGGAGCGCGTCACGCCGCGCCGCCAGGTCCGTCACCGCCTCTTCAGGCCATCCGCCTCGCGGCATATCCCGCCATCCTGCACATCCGTCTCGGTCAAAGGAACCCTATGCCACGTTTATCGCGCTTCGCTCGGGTAGGCGTTACAGCAGACAGAACCACAATCGAGGAGCGCCACTATGGGCCTGATTCTGCTAGTGCTGATCCTAGCGATCCTGTTCGGCGGGCTGGGCTTCGTCCTGCATGCCCTCTGGTGGGTAGCCGCGATCGTGCTGATCGTCTGGCTAGTCGGATTCGCGTTCCGCGCGGGCGAGGGAAGCCGCTGGTATCGCTGGTAGCCCTCCCACAAACTACAAACCTCCCCAAACGGCCCGTCGGCGCACCTGACCCAGCGTCGGCGGGCCCCTCTTGTATCAAAACCCAAAACCAAGATCCCTCAGAACGGCCGCTGGTTCCACAACCAGCCCCCACTGAACCCCCAAGCCGGCCCAGCGTGAGCCGGCGCCTTTACCTAAAGGATAACAGCAAGAAGCGCATCGCGCACTGCCTGACTCGGACCCCCTTCGCGCATGGCGCCGCCGCTCGTAGATAACAGCAAGAAGCGCGAAGCGCACTGCCTGGCGTTGGGCTCCCTCGCGCTTAGCATCACCACGCACAGATAAAGCAAGAAGCGGAGCGCCGCCGCCCGCCCCCCGTGGATGCTTCGCGTCTTAGGGACACTTACCGTCGCGCGGGCATCCGCTTCGGGATGGTATGCGGAACGCTGAGTGGCCCTAAGACACCGGGAGGGGATTCGTTCCCGACCCGGCGCGGGTTGCTGGGGTTTCTGTCGAAGCCAGATTCCGTTCTGGATGTCCTTGATCGTCAGCGGGAGCGGGAACGGCCCGCTTCGGCCCGCGCAGGCCCGTGTTCGGTTCCTGGGTGTTGTCGGCGCCCGTGTCGTCGGGCAGTCGCCGGGGCGAAGCCGGACGCTGCCGTTTCGCCGCTACGGCGCCGGGTAGCCGGCCCGCGCGAACAGACAGCAAGCAGCCGATGAGGAGGGATCATGAAGGCTGTCGTCTACAAGGACGCGTTTACCGTCGCGGTCGAGGACGTGCCGGATCCG
>Ga0134126_10010569_pt1 | contig 11633 bp, 13 predicted proteins | sample KB31752_FD_96881 | JGI IMG/M metagenome (GOLD analysis project Ga0134126, IMG submission 96881) | Terrestrial soil microbial communities with excess Nitrogen fertilizer from Kellogg Biological Station, Michigan, USA - KB3-175-2 | ecosystem: Environmental > Terrestrial > Soil > Unclassified ...
AAGTTCGCGGCTTATTTTTTAATTAAAGTTCCTCCTCCAGGCCCATCTTCGATTTCATAACCAAGTTCGAGTATTTTATCCCGAATCTCATTAGATTTTTGAAAATCTTTTTTAGATCTAGCTTTTTCTCTTTCAACCATTAATCTGCGTACTTCAGCAGGAAATTCACTCGTTATTGAAATAGTTAAGTTATCCGTTAATTTAATTGTATCTTGAACATTTATCTGTAAACGTTTTGGGACTTTATATTCATTTATGCCTAGACCCAATATTTTGTCAGCTTCAATTAGTGAGGCGCGTTTGTCGGCCGGCGAAACGCTTTCGTCTTTCATAAGATCCCAAACTCTTGCAAGCGCTTTGGGCGTGTCTAAGTCTTGCAGTATAAATCCATAAAATTCATCTAAAAACTTTTGATTGGCAGCGCCGCCTTTGGCTGGCATCTCTAAAAATGCGCGCTGCAGGCGTTTAAGCGCGGTGTTGGCGCCGTCGAGTGCATCCCAGGTAAAGTTCATTGGCGTACGATAGTGCCCGGTCAAAAACCAGTAGCGTAAGGCGCGCGCATTGAGCCCGCGGTCGGTAATATTATGCAGGTACACCGTGTTGCCGAGCGACTTGGATATTTTTTTGCCTTCAATAGTGATGTGGTCGTTGTGGAGCCAGTAGCGGACAAACTGTTTGCCTGTCACCGCCTCGGCCTGCGCTATTTCATTGTTGTGGTGCACGGGGATATGCTCGATGCCGCCGGTGTGTATGTCGATTTGACGGCCAAGCAGCGTAAAGATCATTGCGGTGCACTCTATGTGCCAACCGGGGAAGCCTTTGCCCCATGGCGAGTCCCAACCTAAACTATTTTCAGAATCTTTTTTGGTATCAAACTTCCACAGCGCAAAGTCTGCAGGGTTTTTCTTTTCAGAATTTGCTTCAACACGCGCACCTTCTTTAAGCGCGCTGATAGGTATGCGGCCAAGCTTGCCGTAGCCGGCAAACTTTGCAGTATCAAAATACACGCCGTCGCTTGTCTTATATGCATAGCTTTTTTCTTCGAGCGCTTTAATGAGCGCGATTTGCTCGGGGATATAATCGCTCGCACGCGGAAAAGTTATTTTAGAAGCATCAATACCAAGCTCGGCAATGTCAGTAAAAAATATTTCGGCGTACTTTTCGGCCAGCTTGCGCATATTTTCCATGGTCATCGACATGCCTTCGCGCTTTAACCCCTGGGTCATTTTGTCGTCGCCCTCGTCGCCGTCAGAAGTTAGATGACCAAAGTCGGTAATGTTGGTGACCTGGTTTACGGGGTAACCTGCCAACTCAAGCGTGCGGCGAAGTACATTTGCCACCACCGGAGGAAAGAGGTTGCCGATATGCTGCTCGTCGTATGGAGTCGGGCCGCAATTGTACATGCGCACCGTGCCGTTTAAGGATTCAAACAGCTCAAGTTTGCCCGAGAGGGTATTGTGCAGATACAACGGCTTTTGCGCCACAGCGCGCGGCATAGATTTTTTGAAGAGAGAAAGCATATGTAATATTGTCCGTTATAGCCAGCCCTTGCGCTTGAAATATACAAAGAAAATTGCCGCCAGCAAAGCCATGAGTCCAAGGATAATCCAAAAGTCGCCCGGCGAGCCGACAATGGGCGTAAACCGGGTGTCCATGGCAAACAGGCTTGCTACGAACGACAGCGGCAAGAAAAAGAATGCAATAACGGTAAATGTCTTTATTGTCTCGTTTTGTTTGGTACTCAGCAATGAGTTGTTGGTTTCGCGCAGTTCAATTAAAGCCTCGCGCAGATTGCCGAGTATAGTGCGTACGCGCTCGTAGTCGCCCTCGATGGTGCGGATATAGTAGCCAAACTCCGGGCCAAACATGCGTATAGCCTGCGGCTCGAGCGAGAGCAACATTTCTTTATGGGGAAGCAGGCGCTGGCGAAAGTCATGGATAATCCTGCCGGTTTGGCTGAGGCGGAATACCATACTGCGCTCATCGCTGTTAAAAATGTGTTCTTCTATATCGCCCAAATGTCGCTCCAGCACGTCGCACTCGTCGCCAAGTGCGCGATACAAGTTACGCGCCATTGCGGCAAAGAGGTGGCCTCCATGCGTTGCGGCGGCATTATGTCCAAGCACCTGGTTGACCTCAAACGCTTTGGCAAAAGAGTGCAGCGGGTCAGACTGTGCATAGCGCGCGGTAATAAGAAAGTTTTTGCCGATTAAAAAATCTATTTCTTCTTCAGGCACTTTGCCCATGCCTCGAAGGAGAGGGAAGTGGAGTATGACGTAAATAAGTTCGCCGCGCCGCTCAACTTTTGGTTTGTAGGAGCTGGTTAACAGTTCGTTGGCAAACGAAGGGTCGATGCCAAACTCATCCATGAGCGAGCGCACCTCGCCGGGTGTAGGCGAAATTAAGTCGACCCATGTCAAATGGCGCTGCACGTAGCGCGTAAGCATGCACTAATTATACACGTACTTTTATGCGGCTGTGATATAATTAAGCAAATGAGTAAAACACGAATGAAGGTGGCGGGGCTTATGTTTGCACTGGTTGTAGCGTTTGTCGGTGGCGTGCTTGTTTCGGCAAGTAACTTGGGCGACATTGTGTCGGCGCAAAGTAACGGCTCGACAACGCCGGCGCTTAAAATATCTGTCTTTAATCAGGTTCAGCAACCATCCGACGTAGATATGTCGCAATTTTGGCAGGCATGGTCTGATTTGCAGGACAACTACGTAGTAACGCATCCTTCAAGCACACTTCCTACCACTCAGCAAAAGGTATATGGCGCTATCGCCGGCTTGGCCGACAGCTATGGCGACCCGTATACCGTCTTTTTCCCTCCTGCACAGGCGGCAGACTTTACTTCGGAAGTAACCGGTTCGTTTGCCGGTGTTGGTATGGAAATGAATCAGGACGACCAGGGCAACCTCATAGTATCCTCGCCTCTTAAAGGATCTCCGGCAGCCGCAGCTGGTGTATTGAGTGGTGATATTATTCTGCAAATTGACGCAACATCGACCGCAGGTATGAGTCTCGACGAAGCAGTTGCCGAAATCCGCGGCCCGGTTGGCAGCACCGTTAAACTTACTATTGCCCGCAAAGGCGAAACGCAACCCGTTGTCGTTTCAATCGTTCGCCAAAATATTGCAATTCCTGAAATTAATGACTACGCACGTGCCGATGGCATCTACGTCATACAGCTCTATACGTTTACCTCAAACTCTGCAGACCTCTTCCGTGATGCACTCCGCCGGTTCGAGCAGTCGGGTGATACGCGCCTTATCTTTGACCTGCGCGGTAACCCGGGCGGCTACCTTGACCAGGCGGTGCAGATGGCCAGCTACTTCTTGCCGGTAGGCGACACTATTGTGACCGAAGACTTTGAAGGCAAGCAGGACAATGTGGTTAACCGCTCGCTTGGCTACAACGTCTTTGCCGGCAAAAACTTGCACATGGCGATTTTGGTAGATCAAAACTCAGCATCCGCTTCAGAAATCTTTTCGGGTGCACTGCAGCAGCATGGCGTTGCAAAACTTGTCGGTACGCGCACCTTTGGCAAAGGCTCGGTGCAGCAGGTTATGGACCTTGGCAACGGTGCTGAGCTTAAAGTCACCATCGCGCGCTGGCTCACGCCAAATGGCCAGTCAATCATGGGCAACGGTATTCAGCCCGACATTGCAGCATCCTCAACTACTCCCGACAACGTTAAAAACGGCCAAGACCCAACCATGGACGCCGCTGCCAACTGGCTTCATACCCAATAATTGGTATAGTGCTTCCATATGAAAGTAATACTATTGAAGGATGTGCGGGGAGTGGGGATGCATGGGGAAGTAAAGAATGTTGCCGACGGATATGCTATCAACAAGCTCTTCCCGCAAAAGATGGCCGAGCCGGCAACGGACGAAAAGATAAAACAATACGAAGCTAAAAAAGTAGAGCACGAGGCGCAGTTGGCCAAAGAAGAGGAGCAGCTTGGTAATAAAATAAAATCTCTCAACGGCAAAAAGGTTACCATTACCGCCAAGGCTACCGAGAAGGGCGGACTGTTTAAAGGCATTATCGAAAAGGACATTGCAAAGGCAATTTTGGCAGAGCACTCGCTCGAAATCCCAACTGACCTCATGACGCTCGAAAATCCCATCAAAACCACCGGCGAGCACACCGTAACTATTGAGTCTAAATCTCAAAAGTCATCACTGACTGTAGAGGTAATAGGTTCAGCAATATAGTAGACAAAAAGGGTTTTTTGGAGTATATTGCAAACAACTGAGCGGGAGAGCCCGCCTTTTTGTTTTCGTTCAGGGCCAAATCATTTATATGGAAATTCGAAACATCGCTATTATTGCGCACGTGGACCATGGGAAAACGACTCTCACGGATGCTTTGCTTGCCCAATGCGGCGTAGGCGAGGACGGCTCAATGGACTCGAACGCCTTGGAGCAAGAGCGCGGTATTACCATTTACTCCAAAAATGCCGCTGTCGAGTACAAAGGCACCAAAATCAACATTGTTGACACCCCGGGCCACTCCGACTTTGGCTCAGAAGTAGAGCGCGTACTTCGCAGCATTGACTCGGTACTGTTGGTGGTAGATGCCCAAGAGGGCCCGATGCCGCAAACCCGCTTTGTACTTAAGAAGTCGCTTGAGCTTGGCCTCAAGCCTATGGTTGTTATCAACAAGATAGACAAGCCGGCTGCCGACCCTGCTAAAGCCGAAGAGCAGGTACTTGAGCTATTTTTAGAGTTGGGGGCTAACGATGAGCAATCTAACTTCCCGGTTATCTACGCAATCGGCCGCCAGGGCATCGCTAAAAAGAATCTTACTGACGACTCAAAGGATTTGACCCCGATGCTCGACATGATCTTGGCACACGTGCCGCCTGCAGGAAAGGATATGGAAAATATGCCGCTGCGCGCGCAGCCTTTTAACTTGGGCTACGACAACTTCTTGGGCCGCCTTGCAATCGTGCGCGTATACGAAGGTACGCTCAAGACGGGCCAAACTGTTTTTATAAAAAAGCCCACGGGCGAAGTTCGCAATGGCAAAGTAATAAAAATGTTTACCTTTAAGGGCCTCCAAAAAGAGGAGTCTACCGAGGTACGTGCCGGCGACATTGCGCTGGTTGCGGGCCTTACCGACATCTTTATCGGCGAAACTATCGCCGACTCTGCCGAGGCAACACCGCTCCCGGCTATTGCTATCGATGAACCGACTATCACTCTTAACTTTTTGGTAAACAATTCGCCGTTTGCCGGCCGCGAAGGCAAGTTTGTGACCAGCCGCCAGATCCGCGAGCGCCTTGAAAAAGAGCTTGAAATAAACGTTGGCCTGCGCGTCGACTTTGGTGACGACACTGCGTACAAAGTGTCGGGCCGCGGCGAATTGCACATCGCAATCCTGCTTGAAAATATGCGCCGCGAAGGATACGAAATGCAGGTATCGCAGCCGCAGGTTATCTTCCAGGAAATTAACGGCGTAAAGTCAGAGCCTTTTGAAGAGGTTACTATCGACACGCCAACCGAGTTCCAGGGCGCCATCATCGAGCGCCTTGGCATGCGCAAGTTTGTTATGAAGGATATGCAATTGCATAGCGAGACTGCTCGCATTTTATTTGAAGGCCCAACACGCGGATTGCTTGGCTACCGCAACCAATTCGTTTTAGATACTAAAGGCGAAGGTATCCTCTCAAGCCGATTTCTTGAATTCCGCCCGTACGCAGGCGAGATAGTTAAGCGCGCTGCAGGCTCAATGATATCGATGGTCAGCGGCAAGACGCTCGGATTTTCATTGGCCAACCTGCAGGACCGTGGTGTGCTGTACATTAAGCCTGCTGAAGAGGTTTACGAAGGCATGGTTATAGGCAACACCTCTAAGGGCGACGAAATGTCCGTAAACCCAACCAAGGGCAAACAACTTACCAACATGCGCGCATCGGGTACCGATGAGGCACTTAACTTGGTGCCGCCGTTTACCATCACCATCGAGCGCGGTTTGGAAGTTATGGCCGACGATGAGTACCTGGAAATCACTCCAAAATCAGTACGTCTGCGCAAACAATTTTTAAACGAGACTGAGCGCATCAAAGCAAACAATAAAAAGAAATAAAAAATCCCCAATCGGGGATTTTTTCTATATAAATTTTTGGGCTTTTTAACTACGCGGTAACTACGTTGACCTGTGAGCGGACTTTGGTGCGACCGGTAAAGTTGGTCTTGCGGACATCTTTAAAGGCAACCACGCCGTCTTTGAGTGCAAAAAGAGTGTGGTCATGGCCAAGGCCGACATTTTTGCCAGGCATCATGGCAGTACCGCGCTGGCGGACGATTACCTGGCCGGTTTTAACAACCTCTCCGGCAAAGAGTTTAACGCCAAGGTATTTTGGCTGTGAAGTATTGAGGTTTTTGGCTGATCCGCCTGCTTTTTTATGTGCCATAGTTGTATTACGGTTATGAGCCAATATCGTACCAAATAAGGTATACTAAGTCAATTATGCTAGTAGTCGACTGCGAAATGACAGGTCTCGAGCCCAACCTGCACTCTATAGTCAGTATTGGGGCCGTAGATCTGACCTACCCGGAAAGGCAGTTATACGAGGAGTGCCGGGCATGGGATGGAGCCAAAATCGAGGATGAAGCCCTGGCGGTTAATGGTTTTACTATGGAGCAGGTACTGGATCCGGCCAAGCAAACCGAGGGAGAGGCACTACAGAAATTTATAGCTTTTGCGCAAACCATCGACGATATTACCATTGCAGGGCAAAACGTCTTTACTGATCAATACTTTTTGCTAGCGGCGGCCAAGCGAGCAGGACACACGGCGTGGCCTTTTGCTCACCGTATTATAGACATCCATACCTTGTGTTACGAGCACATGATTAAAAGGGGAGTGACTCCCCCATTTAATGCCGAGAAAAAGCATACCGCTCTTAACTTGGATGCAGTCTTAAACTATTGCGGTATCCCTGAAGAGCCCAAGCCACACAATGCGCTTACAGGAGCCAAGTGCAATGCCGAAGTGATCTCACGCCTCTTGTACGGCAAAAAGCTGCTCCCGGAGTTTGAGCAATATGCCATCCCCTGGTAAGTTAAATAAATAGAAAAACGGGCCGTAGTATACCGGCAGTACACATGCATGGGGTGCATGTAGACCGGGTTCAATTCCCGGCGGCCCGACATGAGCGAAGCGAATAAGTACGGTAGATAGGTAGATTTCTAGACAAAACCGCACCCGATGTTCTCGGGTGCGGTTTTGCATTATGACACGCCACTCGAGTGCTAAAAAACGTTGCAAAATAAGGCCTTTTTGGTAATTACCATGGGGCCTTTTTTCTTGTCAAGCAGATCGCTTGTAGGGGTTGACAAATAAATGGTACTATTTTCCTATCTCCGGAGCTCTGTTGATGAGCCCGGAGCTTTTTGTTCCCAACGTTTAATCTTAAGTTTCTCTCGAATTACATAAAAATGAACTTTACTGCAGGAATCGCTATAGCCCTTGCCGCTGTATTAAGCGGCGGTACCACGCCTACCGCCCAGGCCCAAACCTTGGCGCAGCCCATGCCGCAGGCACAGTCAGTGCAGGAGTACGTTAAAGAGTACTTTGCCGATGAGCCGGTCATGTATGCTATTGCCGGATGCGAATCAAACTATCGCCAGTACGACGCCGACGGCAGCATTTTGCGTAACCCGGGCAGCTCGGCACTCGGCATCTTCCAGATCATGCAATCTGCCCACGACAAAAGCGCTGCAAGCCTTGGTATCGATATCTACACCATGCAGGGCAACGCCGCCTATGCGCAGTATTTGTACAGCCAAGACGGCACCGCACCTTGGAACTCTTCTAAGGCTTGCTGGAGCAAAACTCTCGCTATTAAGTAAAACAAAAAAATAAAAGCTCAGCAAAAATAGTCTGGCCTGAGAGCCTTCTAGGCGATACAGGAGATCCGAGGACTTTTTTGAGGGGCTTTTATTTTTTTGTTTTTCTCTACCTCTTGTATTTCCAGGCGGTAGACCATGCGCCGGCGCCGTAGGCCGACACGTACAAAAGGCCGCCAATGATGGCCATGTCTTTCAAAAATAAGGCTTGCGCCAAGTCGCTCTGTGGGCCGACTTGTAAAAAGGCTGTGGCAACCACAAACACCACCAACACCAACGCCGCTACGCGGCTCCACAAGCCCACCACCAGCAAAATACCACAAACGATTTCAACACCCAATGCAATAATTGCCAAAGCGATTGGGCTCGGCGAACCTATATTGGCAAAAGTAACGACGGTGTTAGGGAAGTTAAGCGTGGCCTCAATCCCGTTCCATAAAAAGAATCCGCCCATCAGTATGCGCCCAATTAAAGGCGCAAAAATATCCGACCAGTTGTCCATTGCTTTATTATAACTTGAGATTAAACAGGGAAGTGTCCCCTTTTATTGAAATTAAAAGACCCCGCATTGGCGCGGGGTCTTTTGACGAACCGGGACGTATCAGTTGGGCACGATATTCCAACGGAAGTCAGCATTATCATTGTTGCACTCGGTCGTATGTGGAGCGCTGTTGTTATCGACCCAACCCAGGCATTGGTTTCCGCGCGGAGGGTTTGCCGACTTGATGTGTATGCCCTGGAGACTTGGAGCGGCCGGAATCTTGATCGCATCGATTTTTGCTTCCAGGCAGGCCATCCGTTTGGAAGCAGGTTTGACTGCTTGGCAGCTTGTGTCAGCTGCCTGCGTAGAAGCCGCCATTGCGGTAAGCGTCAACGCTACTCCGATCGCCGATGCGTATTTTGTAAGGAACATGTTCACTCCTGTTATAAGAAGAATTGCCGGAACGATTCCAGCAACGATAGTAATATAACACAAACTTTTAAAATGGGAATACTCCTGGCAACGTACTAAAACCTTGCCTTTTAAACAGGGAAGTGAGTTCCCTGTTTTTGGGGAAGGATTTTGGCGGGGTTTGAGACAGAAGTTTTTGGGGAAAGGTGTGGGGAATTGGTAGTAAAAGATATAGAAAAAGACGTGTACTAGTTTGAGATAGGCGTCGCAAAGAGACCTTCTGCGACATAAGGAACATCGCAGAAGGCCAAGACCTTTTGCAACATATCCCTTATGGGATACGTCGCAAAAGGTATATTGTGCGACGTATATACCATAGAGCCGCCAACCGGCTTTGCCTATGCCCTATACTGATATGGATGGCTACAAATAGTTTTAAAAAAGCACTGCTTCCCCACCTAACTCCGGCTGAAATAAAATTGTTAGAAAAACTTTCGTCACCCGCCAAGGTACAAGACTTTTTAGACCACTTCCCCGTTAATTTTTCTGAAATAGGGGAGCCGGTCAAATCTCCAAGATGGGTAATTGAACATAAACGCGCACATTGCATTGAAGCAGCAATATTTGCGGCAACCGCCCTTGCCTATCATGGCCGACCGGCACTTTTGATGGACTTGCGGGCGAGTGATGAGGACGAAGACCACGTAGTCGCATTATTTAAAATTAATGGTTTGTGGGGTGCATTAAGTAAGACCAATCACGCGCAGCTTCGTTATCGCGATGCGATTTATAAAAATGAACGTGAGTTGGCGCTGAGTTACTTTAACGAATACTTTTTGTTTGAGTCATACCACTTTGCAAAAAAAGTTTTGACAGGAAAGTTAGGTACTAAAACACTACGTGAATATTCAAAGCCGTTTGATATAACCAAATTTGATCCAGCAGACTGGTGGGCTGCAAAAAGTTTAGATTGGTTGGCCGAAAAGTTAGACGACTCCCCTCACTTGGCCGTGTTGCCAAAATCTGCAATCAAAAAATTGCGCAAAGTCTCACCGCTTGAAATAAAATCCGCAAAGTTAACGGAGTGGAAAAAACCTAAATAAATTTTATTTAATTCCTGACTCCGGTACCGCTTTTGAAAAGCCACATGAGGATACCTGTAAAGACAATCGTGCAGCCTATCAACACACTAAAACAAATGCCCACGCTGATGTCGGATATACCCAAGAAGCCGTAGCGGAAGGCGTTGACCATATACAGGATCGGATTGAAGAGCGAAACCCCTCTCCAAAACGGGCTAAATTGCTGTATCGAAAAGAAGATGCCGCCCAAATAAGTTAAAGGAGTAAGTACGAACGTCGGAACGATTGAGATGCCGTCAAAGCCTTTGGCAAACACGCCGTTGATGAGGCCGCCAAGTGCAAACACAACTGAAGTTAAAATAACCGCCAGTAAAAGTATAAGCGCATTAAATATTACGAGATGCGTAAAGAAGAGTGAGACGATCAAGACTAGTACGCCGACAATGAGCCCCCGCAATACTCCCCCGCTGACAAAGCCTAATATGACAACCCAGCCCGGCATCGGCGAGACCGAAATTTCGTCGAGGGTTTTTGTCCACTTGGCAAAGTAAAAGGTGCTAACGGTATTCATGTAGCTGCTGGTTATGACCGACATCATAATGAGACCGGGCACAATAAACTGGATGTAAGCAAAGCCGTGTATTGGGGCGAGCTGTGCGCCGATAAATTTACCAAACACTACGAAGTACAAACTGGTGGTGACCACCGGAGGCAAGAGCGTTTGCGACCAGATGCGGATAATGCGCACAAACTCATTGCGCATCATGGTGTAATAGGCTATCCAAATTTTTGCTGGTGTCATACTTTATTTGTTTTGTGTAGACCCTTCCCCTTTAATCAAATCAAGGTAAATCTTTTCAAGCGATGCGTGGCCGCCGCTCTCTAAAAGCTCCTGCATGGATTTGTTAACCACAATTTGCCCATGGTTAATAATGGCAATGTTTCGGCACAATTCCTCTGCCTCTTCCAAATAGTGAGTGGTAAGGATTATTGTGGTCCCCTCTTTGTTGAGTTTGCGCAAAAAGTCCCACATGCCAAGGCGCATCTCAACGTCAACGCCGGCAGTCGGCTCATCAAGGATAAGCAGCTTGGGGTTGTGTATGAGTCCGCGCGCAATCATTAAACGGCGCTTCATGCCGCCCGAGAGGCTCTGCGATGCCTCGTTGCGCTTTTCCCACAGTCCCAACTCTTTGAGTAATTGCTCGGCGCGCGGCATGGCCTCTTTGCGGCCAATACCGTAATAGCCAGCCTGGGTCAGCACAATATCGATGACCTTTTCAAAAATATTAAAATTAAATTCCTGCGGTACAACGCCGATGTATGTTTTGGCACGGCTGGGGTCCGTTTCGATTGAGGCATCAAATATGCGCGCTTCGCCGGAGGATTTATTTACGAGACTGGTAACGATGCCAATGAGGGTTGTCTTCCCTGCCCCGTTGGGACCGAGTAACGCAAAAAAGTCACCTTCTGCAACGGCGAGATTTACCCCTTTGAGCGCCTCGGTGCCGCTGTCGTACGTTTTGCGCAAATCAGTTATATGTAAAGCTTCTGCCATTGAATGATGAGTATATCATAAAATAAAAAATCCTGGCAAAGTCCTGCGTCGTCGGCTTACGCCTCAACCAGACTTCTCCCGGATTTTTTATTTTTTAACTAAGCGTTGCAGGTGCGGCACTCTTTGCGGTGCGTGAACAGGAGCCAAAGCGCGGAAAGGCCTACCAAAATGTAGACAATCCAGAGCACCGTAGGCATCGAGCCGAGCAGCATGCCAAGCACGTCCCAGTTAGCGCCGGC
>Ga0134126_10010570_pt1 | contig 11633 bp, 8 predicted proteins | sample KB31752_FD_96881 | JGI IMG/M metagenome (GOLD analysis project Ga0134126, IMG submission 96881) | Terrestrial soil microbial communities with excess Nitrogen fertilizer from Kellogg Biological Station, Michigan, USA - KB3-175-2 | ecosystem: Environmental > Terrestrial > Soil > Unclassified ...
GCCTCCGCCGTCCCGGAGACGGCATCATCAAAGGTTTGCCAGGTTGCCACACCGGATAGATCTTCTGCCTGGTTCGATGTCGCTCGAGCAAGATCCCTCAGCCAGCGCCAGCTTTCCGTGATATCGCCTTCCGGCACGAAGACTTGGTAAAACCGCTGGGCTCGGCCTTCCTGATTGACGAGGGTTCCATCAGATTCCGGGAATGTTGCCGCCGGCAGAAGGATGTCGGCGCGAGCCGCCGTGCGATGATCAAAGGAGTCGATGGCGACTACGGTTTTTGCCGTGCCGAAAAAGACATCGGCTTCGGCGGGTTTGGTGTGACGATACAGGTCGTTTTCCAAGACGATCACTCCGTCCGCCTGTTTCTGCCGGACGGACTCAAACGCCTCCTTGAGCGTTCCACCGCCCAGGAGAGCGAGTCCCAGGCTATTGCAATCGGGCAGGACGAAGCTGAGACGGGGATGCTTCCCTATAGATTGGAGAGCCCAGGCGACATTGGCGGCGGCTTCGATTGTCGCTTGAGAACCGCTTTCGGTGCCGGCGATCACCAACGGCCGCTCGGCTCGCGTCAGGGTTTCAGCGATGCGATGGGCCCTGTCGCGTACTTCTTTTGAGAGATTCGGAACGGCGGAATTGTCCGTGCCGATGGACTGGGCGACGGAGAACCCCAGCCGGGCAATATCGTCCGGTGGGGCGAAGTAACATTCCGTCGCATAATCGTGGAACCAGGTGCGTCGATAGCCGGCCAAAAAGAGCGGTCCTCGTCTGTCCTGCACGATGTTGCGCGCTGCGGCATCGTCCCAGCGGAATATTTTCAGTTCATCCACCCGCTTCATCGGCTGTTGTCGAACCGATTGCAGGAGGGCGAGCGCCAAACGGGGAGCGCTGTTCAGCAGGTCTTCACCGAGAACGAGGACGGCGTCCGACTCTTCTACTTCACGCATGGAAGCAGACGGCACCGGACCGGTCCGCAGAATGGTCAGGATCGTCGAGAGGAGTCGGTGCTCACGGTCTCCGATGCCTAGAAAAAACCTGTCGGCACCGACGAGCGAGCGGAGAGCGGCATTCGCCTCCAATGAAGCGCGGGGTGAGCCGATTCCCACGATCCCGCGCGCCCGCCGTAAACGATCAGCCGCGGCGGCGAGCACGTCGGGGACTCCCTCAGGTCTTGCCGGGCTGCTGCGGTCATGCTTCGGTCTCAAGAGGGCGCGTCTAATCCGGCCGTCGCTGTTGACGTACTCGTATCCGAATCGACCACGGTCACAGATGAAGTACCCATTGACCTGAGAGTTGTAGCGGTTGACCACTCGGCGCAAGATACCGTAGCGCTCTCCCGGCGTGGTATTGCACCCTAAGCTGCAATGGGGGCAGATCGACTGGGCCGATTGCAGATCCCATTTCCTCGTGTAGTGGGGGAACAGCGTATTATCAGTGAACACGCCGGTCGGACGGACCTCGATCAAATTGCCGCTGAATTCATTTTCCAGGGTGCCGTCCCGTTCCCTGCCGAAATAGACGGCATCGTGGGAACCGAATACGTTGAAGTCACGTCCACCCGCATAGTCTCGGTAGAACCGCACGCAGCGGTAACATTGAATGCAGCGGTTCATCTCGTGCTTGATGAAGGGGCCGAGATACTGGTTGTGATACGTCCGTTTGGGAAACCGGTAGCGGCGGTAAACATGGCCTGTCATGACGGTCATGTCCTGCAGATGGCATTCACCGCCTTCATCGCAGACCGGACAATCGTGCGGATGGTTGACCATCAGCCATTCGACGACCGAGGCTCGAAAGGCCTTGGCTTCGGAATCCTCGATCGAAATGCGGGCGCCGTCGGAGGCGGGTGTCATACAAGCCATGACCAGGCGACCGCGTTGATCACGGTCGTCTTTGAACTGTTTGATCGCGCACTGGCGGCAGGCCCCGACCGATCCCATGGCCGGGTGCCAGCAGAAATACGGCAGGTTCAGCCCCGCCCCTAAGCAGGCCGCGAGCAGGTTCTGTCCTTCATTGACGCTGTAAGGCCGGTTATCAACAATGATGGAAGTCATAGGGCTACACCAACACCTTTTGCCGTTTCAGCGTTACATTCCATGGACATTGTCCCAAGCGGATATGCCGGACAAAGTCGTCGCGGAAATATTTCAATGCGGATTTCAAAGGTTCCACAGCGCCCGGTGCCAATGCACAGAAGGTATGTCCGGGACCGAGGAGTGTCGAATGCATCTCCAGCAACGTCAGATCATCGTGGGTGGCTCGTCCTTCTTCGAAGAGCTGTAATATACGTGCGACCCACGGCAGCCCTTCCCGGCAAGGCGTGCACCAGCCGCAAGACTCGCGGGCAAAGAACTTTTCCAGATTGAGGACGAACCCGACCGGACAGGTACGGTCGTCGAGTACGATCATGGTGCCGGTTCCTAGCCGGCCCACTTGTGGCGGGATCGAGGAAAAATCCATTGGTAGATCGAGGTGCTCTTCAGTGAGGAATGCCGTGGAGGCGCCGCCGGGGAGTAGTCCACGAAAGCCGAAGCCGTCGAACATGCCGTCGGCATACTGTTCCAGCAGTTCGCGTGCCGTCGTCCCGAGAGGGAGTTCCCAGCATCCTGGATGCGCAACGCGGCCGCTCATGCCGTAGAGTTTTGTGCCGCCGTCCTTACTGCGGCTGAGACGGTGATACCATGTCGAGCCATGGTTGACGATGTGAGGAAGGTTGTACAACGTCTCCACATTCTGAACGACGGTAGGTCGGCCCCACAGACCGGCCGCTTGAGGGTAAGGAGGCTTTGCGCGGGGAATCGCCCGTTTGCCTTCCAAGGCATTGAGCAGCGCTGTTTCCTCTCCACAGATGTAACGGCCCGCGCTGGCATGGAGGTGAAGGTCGAAGCGAAAATCCGTTCCAGGAAGCGTTCTTCCGAGAAGCCCTTCCTTGTAGGCTTCGGAGACGGCGTTCGTTAAGTATTGAGCAGACAGATGATACTCGCCGCGTAGAAAGATGAAGCCGATTTCCGCCTGTACGGCATAGCCGGCGAGGATCATGCCCTCCACCAGGCCGTGAGGGTCGCCCTCCATAAGCATGCGATCTTTAAATGTGCCCGGTTCCATCTCGTCGGCATTGGCCACAATATATTTCGGCCTCGGTACATCGGATCCCATCGGGACGAAGCTCCACTTGCTGCCCGTTGGGAATCCGGCGCCACCTCTCCCACGCAGACCCGATTCCGTCACCAGCCGTTGGATGTCTTGAGGGGACAGCCCATCGGCAAGCCGCTTGAGGCTGCGATAGCCGCCGGTCTTGTTATATTCTGATAAAGACCTATACCGGCCGTCCCGGGCGATGTGTTGGGTGAGGGGCTGTTCCATTTCCAACAGTGTTAAGTTGTGAGTGCTGAGTTCTGGGTTGTCCGAAACTAAACACTAAAAATTAAAAACTCATGATTGGCAGCGGGCGTTATTTATATTTCTCCACGATGCATTCAATCTTGTCGGGCGTCACGTTGCCGTAGACATCGCCGTCCATCATGATTGCCGGCGCCCGTTCGCAATGCCCGAGGCACGCAATCGGTAGAATCGTCAGCCGACCATCGTTCGTCGTCTGTCCCATATCCACGCCATAGCGACTGGTCAACTGCTGTCGTACCCGCTCGTATCCCATGATCCAACAACTGATGCTGTCGCACATGAAGAGGACATGGCGGCCGACAGGCCGGCGAAAGATCAGGTTGTAAAAGGTCGCCACCCCATCCACATCTTCACGTGTCATGTCGAGAAATTGTGCGATATCGAGGAGGGATTCATCCGAGATCCATCCTCTATGCCGCTGGAGGAGCAACAAAGCATCGATGGTACCGGCTCGTTTGTCGGGGTAGTGTTTCAAGGCCTCTTCGATTTCGTCGCGTTCAATGTCGCTCAGCATATGTGCTCCGCACTCGTGAGGCGTGAAACGTCAGGCGTTAGGCGTGTTGGAAATTCACGCTCTCACCTGTCCACATCCGACAGGACAAAGTCGACGCTGCCCAAGACGGCCAGCAGATCGGACAGCAACTCGCCTCGCGCCATGAACGGCACCATCTGAATGTGCGCGAACGACGGAGTGCGGATTCTGGTTCGGTACGAAATCTGTGCCCCGTCGCTGGTCAGGTAATAACTGGTCTGGCCCTTCGACGATTCCGTCGGGACTTCCGCCTCGCCCGGCGGAAGCACCGGCCCCCAACTCACCCCTAGGAAGTGATGGATGAGCGTTTCTATATCGTGCATGGTGCGTTCCTTCAGAGGAGGCGTGGCAAGAGGGTCGAGCGATTTGTAGGGACCGGTCGGCATGTGTTCGAGGCATTGCCGAATGATGCGCAACGACTGTCGCATCTCCAGCACGTGCACCACCGCCCGATCGTAACAGTCCCCGTGAGAACCGACCGGAACGTCAAAGTCGAACTGATCGTAGCCGGAATAAGGGCGAACTTTTCGCAGATCCCAAGGGAGTCCACAGGCGCGCAACATCGGTCCGGTGGCGCCCCAGGCGATGGCGTCTTCGAGCGTGAAGGCGCCGATGCCGACAGTCCGTTGCTTGAAGATCGGATTGTCCATCACCAGACGCTCATATTCATCCAGGCGTGCAGGCAAGTAGTCCACGAACTGTCTGACCAATTTGTCCCATCCGACAGGAAGGTCTTGGGAAACGCCGCCGATACGGAACCAATTCGGGTGCATGCGGCCGCCGCAGATGGCTTCCGTGACGGCATGGATCCGCTCGCGATCGTTGAACATGTAGAAGACCGGCGAAAGGGCGCCGACGTCCTGTGCGAAGGTGCCGTACCACACGAGGTGGCTGGCAAGGCGGTAGAACTCGCACATCATGACGCGGATGACCTGCGCCCGCTCGGGAACTGTGATGCCGGCCAGTCGTTCGACCGAGAGACAGTAGGGCATTTCGTTGAGGACGCCTTGGAGGTAGTCGACCCGATCGGTATAGGGAATGAACGTATGCCAGGTCTGCCGCTCGGCGATCTTTTCTTTGGCACGATGGTGGAACCCGATATCGGGCACAATGTCGATGATCTCTTCGCCTGCGAGTTGCGTGACGAGTCGCAAGACACCATGTGTGCCGGTATGGGCGGGACCGAGGTTGATGAACATATAATCGAAGTCCGGATCGTGATGCCTGCGGGCCAACCCCCAGTCGTCGGGATTGAACTGCAACGCCTCCTGTGCCATGGCGAGTTTCTCGGGCGGCAGTTGGAACCGGCCCATTTCTGTTCCGCGTGCGGGATGGTCTTTTCTGAGCGGATGACCGTTCCACCACGGAGGCATGAGGAGGCGGCGGAGAAACGGGTGCCCTTCGAACTGAATGCCGAACATGTCATAGACTTCGCGCTCGTACCAATCGGCATTGGGCCAAAGAGCCACGACCGAAGGCAACGCCAGCGGTTCATCGCGAAGCGACACTTTCAGGCGGATTGATTGTTTTCGATCGAATGAATAGAGATGATAAAAAACAGTGAAGAGACCGATCGGCAGTCCGTCATGGTTTCGGCGTAACCGTTCGTCGATCGCGCTCAAATCGAAGAGCATCGGAAACGGACGAGAAATCTCCGATCTCAAATACTGAAGTGTTTCACGCAGCCGATTCGTATCGACCCATATAGTCGGGATCTCATCTCTTGTGGGTTGGAAGACCAAGATTCCTTCGGAACCGAAGCGACCCTTGAGTTCCTCTACCACGTCGGAACCACTGACCGGCGTGTCTTCAACGGTTGATGGTCGATGGTTCATGGCTGCGAGGCCGGTCGATCGACAAGTTCTCCCGCAAAGTGCGGCGAAAGCAGATCGGTTCTGGGAAGAATGTCCGTGGTCGGATATTCCCGCCGACGGACCCGTTCTTCCTGTTTTGCATCCCGCATCGACGGCATAATGGGTTTCTGGACTTCCTGTGGGCCGAACCACCAGCTTAAAGGCCGTCGCTCCTTGCCGACTTTGTCTTGCAACAACATCAGGCACTCCATGAATGCATGGGGTGGCGGAGGGCAACCCGGCATGTAGACATCCACCGGCAGGAACTTGTCCACGCCCTGCACGACCGAGTATGCATCGAACATTCCGCCGGAGTTTGAGCAGGAACCCATCGAGATCACCCACCGCGGTTCCATCATCTGTTCATACAGCTGTTTGATGATCGGAGCGACCTTGATGAACACGGTTCCGGACACAACGAGCACGTCGGCTTGGCGCGGAGAGCCGCGGACAACTTCGGCGCCGAACCTGGCCACGTCATACACGCTGGTGAGACTCGTCGCCATTTCGACATAGCAACAGGACAGCCCGAAGTTCAGCGGCCATAACGAATTCTTTCGCCCCCAAGCCAGCAGATCTTGCAATTTTGCGAGTAACACCGACTGGCCGATCACGGTGGTCAGGGATCCGTCCCCTCCGTCTCTGATGGAAACGCCCTCAAGTCGTCCGTTACGCCACCCGTGCATCGCCCCGCTCCTTGGCTTGCAGCCGATGAACGCGATGGAGAGACGGTCGTTGGTATTGCGCGCTCCAATCCAGCGCGCCGATGAGCCAGAGATAAGCCAGGGCTGCCAAGAGAATCGCGACAAAGATCACCACCTCGATGAAGCCGAGCCAACCCGTCTCCTTGACGGCCACCGCCCAGGCATAGAGAAAGACGGCTTCCAAGTCGAAAATCACAAAAAACATCGCGACAAGGTAGTACTGGATGGGAAGGCGGATTTGCGCAGTTCCCGTGGGCTGGATACCCGATTCATACGGTACGCCGGTGGCAATCTCGCGTCGACGCTCGGCCTTCCGCCAATATCGTTCTCCCACGAGTGCCGGTAGTCCCAGCATCACCGCAATGACGATGAGAACACCCACCGCATAGAGTCCGATTTGCAACATCCACTGCAATGGCATCCAAGCCTCCATTTGATCGCGAGTTCATGTCGTGACGGTCTTCAAGCCAACAGTACGCTAAGCAAGGGGCGAGCCAGTATCCGGATCGACAAAGGCTAGTGGGGGGGACAATCCTCAGCCTACCGATTGCTCGGGATGAGCATTTATTGCAGACAGTTTGTCCGAGGCGTGGACAGTTTGTCTTGCCCGAATAACCCGAGCAGCCTTCTATAGACCGCTTCTCCAGTGATGTTGAGCGGTATTGTAGAAGACCGGAAAGCACCCGAGACAGCAGCTTCGCTAAGAAAACACTTTGTGCCCCAGGATAATGCCGGCGATCAGAAAGATGAAAAAAATCCCCAAAAACAAATAGAAAAGGATCTTGGCGATACTCGCGGCTCCTGCGGCGATGCCGGTAAAGCCGAACGCGGCCGCAATCAACGCGATCACAAAAAACATGAAAGCCCATTTCAAAAGCATAGCCCCCTCTTCCAGTGTCACTGTACATGGCGCAATATCGATGCCCGGTCCGGTCTCGCAGGCGAGGTTTCAAAACGGAGGATGTTCGATCGTTCCGAATCGGCAGGAGCGAGGTCTTGCTGTGCGAACAATGGTGGGCTCGCCTATTCCTCCGCACTACAACATTTTGAAGAAAAAGACATACATAATGACTTTCGCCGAACGTTCGGTTTAACTTTGTCTTTCCTCGATTGCTTGATGAATCAGTAATTCACGTAACAACGTCTCTAGATCCTGATGCATCAACTGAATGGTCGATTCTAGTTGCTGCAGCATGGCTTCCCGGATGTGAAGATCGTCAGCATCATAAATACCTCCTGACCCGAACAAGAGCAGTTTTCGTTCTTGCTCGCGTCGGGAGCCTAGTTCACCAAGACGACCTTCCTCTTGCCAAGTCGCGATCAGTACATCCCGCAAACTTCGCCCTTCTTGATCCCGGCTGCTCGGCCTCGTCAAGAACCGCCAAACCTGGGGAGGATAGTATTCCCGGCTCTCGTCACCGACCCATATTCGTTCAAGATGATTATGCGGGTGCCTGAATTCTTGCTTCACCTTTGTAAAATTAGCCGATGCTCCGAATAGGATCTCCAACGTTCCTCCCATGACGGAAATGACATTGATGGCGCGCGTCGCGATGCTGAATCCACCGGTAATGGCGTCAATAAAGCCGCCGATCATGATCGCCAAGATGGTTTGGGACATGCTGCGACTGTATTGAATATCTTTGAGCCGATCTTGCACTTCATCGGCGCGATGGACCTCACATTCCAACTCGGCGACGAGGCTCGACACCTCGAGTGTCGCAAGTTGAACCATGTTGAGCAGCCTCTGCCTGACGCGCGCCGCTTCGTTCGCGTCCTCGTGAGCACGTTCGAGAAATGCCAGTCGATTGAGCAACGGGAGCACATGCATGACATCGGCGATGTCTACTGCGATGGGGCTATAGTACTTTTTGGCGTCGCCGTCTTTGATTGCCTCAGTAGAGGAAGGGACCGTTTCAACCTCTGAGAACGGTATGCTCTTGAAGCGGGCCTCCGGTGGAATACACCCTCGATCGAAAGCATGGATAGATTTTGCCGGCGGCAGCGTAGAGACACAGCCGCTCGCGAACAGGTAGGCCGGAAGGAGCAAGCAGAAATATCTTCGACTAGGCAACACAGTTGGTCGTTGCTGACATGCCGTGTCTCCTGGGACATTTCCGTTCCAATCAGAGAATATAGTAGCATTCTGTCCGATTCAGAGACAATCGACCCTCAATACTTCATCGGTCTTGTCAGCCGCCTCTTCATATCGTTCGCAACGCAACGTAATGTGATGAGGTCAGGCTCTCGCACTGCAAACGATCTATGCTGGCACATATCCTGCTGCCTATTATTATGAAGAAGAAGCACCTACGTTTGAACAGTTCGAGCCTACGGATCGGAAATGAATTTTCAACCTACAAGAACCAACAAGGAGGTCTCCATGAAATCAGCCTTGACTGTCCTCATCACAATCATCGCCGGTATTTTGATTGCAGGCTGTTCTTTAGTCCAACGAGCGATGCCCGGCTCCACCATGTCGAATGCTGAAATTATCGGCGTACTCAATGCCATTGATCACAATGAAATCGATGTCGGACAACTTGCCCTGCAGAAGGCACCCACCCCGGAAGTACGCTCATTTGCCTCTCGCATGGTACGCGAACATGAAATGATGATGCAGAACACCGACCGGTTGGCCCATCGTTTGAGCGTGCAGCCCCAAAATCCGGCTCTCGTCTCCACGATGGCGGATACTCACCGGGAGATGATGAAAAAACTCGGTGCCAAATATGGCTCTGACTTTGATAAGGCGTACATCGGATATCAGATCAAAATGCATGAACAGGCGCTCGACCTTGTGAAGGATGTGGCTGAATCTGTTGAAAACCGGAGCCTTAAGCTGCATCTGCGCGAGATGAGGCCGGACCTGCAGAACCACTTGACTTCCGCACAATCCATCGAGCAGCAGGTCGTCGCGCAACAGTAAGAATCCGTGAAGAGGAGACGGACGGAAGCAGTTGTCTCCTCACCACGGTGCGGCGATCGGCTAGCGAAGGGACCGTGACAAATTCACCGCCGAGCATCTTGTCCGACACAAAAAGGCAAACGATATGCCCTTGCCCTATCTCCTTCGCCTTGTTGCAGAGGGAATGTCGTCTCATCTCGAGGGATGAGACGGACAAGGGTTTCTTCTAGCCAGGGGGCGCTATAGGGTTTGCTATGGTTTGCTATTGTTGTTCCGAGAATGCGAATAGCCGCATGACGGACTGCGTCCGATTTGAACCGTTCGACCTGCAATCCTCTTCCGCCACGCAGAGGGGATGAAGACTGGCTTTGGTGGGTCCCAAGCGAATCGGCTGCCATGAAGATTAATCGGCGCTCGCTGCTTCGTTTCTCTCTCGTGTGGCCGGCGACTGCGCCGATGTGGGCCGGTACGTTGTTGCAGGCGGCCGAATCGAAGGATGATCGGCGAAAGGAGACGCTCACGAAGGAACGTCCGGCCGCGACGGACAGCCTCGCCGATGCGATCGTCATCAAGAACGAGAATGTCTTTTTCGTGGCACAGCCGGACGGAAACGTACCCATGAGAGACTCTCATGGCATGGGCCTCTACTATCGCGATTGTCGCTACGTGAACGGCTATGAGTTGGCCCTGGCCGGCAAGCAGCCGGCTCATCTCTCGGCCTCGTCGGCCCAAGGTTCGATCGGCGTCTTTACATTGACGAACCCCAGAATCGAGCTGGTGAACGGCGATATCCTCCATGAAGAGAAACTCGGAATTACATGGCGGCGGCTCATGGACCACGAAACTCCGGCGCTGCGCGATTGTCTGCTCATCCAGAACTTTACGCTCCAGCCGCTCGAGTTTCCCGTCAGCCTGACGATCCAATCCGCCTTCGAGGATATCTTTGCCGTCCGAGGGCTGCTGCCGAAGCAGTTCGGCACCCTTCATCGGCCGTCCTGGGAAGCCGGCACGTTGCTGTGGGTCTACGATGGTAAAGACGGCGTCGTCCGCACTCTCACGGTCCACTTCGATCCGCTCCCCGACAAGCATCAGGGCACGACGGCGGAGTTCGCCGTGCGCTTGAGCCCGCGCGGTCAACAGCGGATCGATGTCTCGCTCGTGATCGGCGAATCCAAGAACCGGACGACGGCCCGCCGTATGAGGCCCGATCCGGCGGACTTCAGTCGATCGGAGAGCGAGCTCGAACGAGAAACGCAGGTTTGGATGGCGCATGTCACCAGGGTGGCGACCAACGGCTCGGCCCTCGACCAACTCATGGAGCGCTCCTTCCGTGGGCTCCGGGTTTTGCGCACACATCTGGGTGACGAGACCTTTTTTGCTGCGGGAGTGCCGTGGTTCGTTACCCTATTCGGGCGCGACAGCCTGATCTCCGCCTGGCAAATGTTGGCTTACCATCCGCGGATCGCCGAACAGACCGTGCGCCTCTTGGCTAAGTATCAAGGCACGAAAGAGGACCGATGGCGTGACGAACAGCCGGGCAAGATTCTCCATGAATTACGGGTCGGCGAGATGGCGAACCTGGACGCGGTTCCCCACACCCCGTTCTATGGAACAATCGATGCCACCCAGCTGTTCTTGATGCTGATCGCGGAACATGCGGCGTGGACCGGTTCTCTGAGCCTCTTCGAGGAATTGCGCGCTCCCGTCGAATGGGCGTTGTCCTGGATGGATACCTACGGCGATCGGCACGGAGAAGCCTATCTCACCTATGCCAGTCTATCGAAAGACAGATTGATCAATCAGGGGTGGAAAGATTCGGGCGATGCCATTGTGACCGCCGACGGCGAAGTCGCCGTGCCGCCGCTCGCGCTGGTTGAGGTGCAGGGCTTCGGCTATGCCGCCAAACTCGGGATTGCCGGGTTGTTCAAGCGGATCGGCGACCAAGACCGGACGGATCGCTTGATTCGCGAGGCGCGGCGGCTGCGTGAGCGGTTCAACCGGGATTTTTGGATGGAGGATGAAGGCTGTTACGCGCTCGCATTGCAGGCGGACGGGCGGCAAGCCGCCGTCGTCTCCTCCAATCCGGGCCAGGCGCTGTGGACCGGCATCGCGGACCAGGACAAAGCCCAGCGGACGATCAGGCGACTCATGGCTGAGGACATGTTCAGCGGATGGGGCGTCCGCACCCTGTCGTCGAAGGAACGCGCCTATAATCCCGTCGGCTATCACCTCGGCAC
>Ga0134126_10010572_pt1 | contig 11631 bp, 9 predicted proteins | sample KB31752_FD_96881 | JGI IMG/M metagenome (GOLD analysis project Ga0134126, IMG submission 96881) | Terrestrial soil microbial communities with excess Nitrogen fertilizer from Kellogg Biological Station, Michigan, USA - KB3-175-2 | ecosystem: Environmental > Terrestrial > Soil > Unclassified ...
GTACTGCGCGTTCTTGACGGGAATGGAGGCGATGACGGCGTTGTTGTCCGGATGCACGGTAATCGCCCCTCCGTCCATGGAAAGCGTGCCGATCGGGATGTGCGCGGGGACCAGGCCGTGACGCGCGGTGAAGCTTTTGTTGATGACGGCGAGCTTGGAATTGGTGTGCAGCTCCTTGATTTTGGACCAGGGAACTTCAATGTCGCCAACCATTTCGCTGCGGAAAGTGACGGTGCCGCCGACCTCGCGGACCAGCGTTCCGGAAAGGCGGTCTCCGTTGGAGAAGACGATGGTATCAGGGGGCGAGCTCTTTTTGGCGTGAGACGCGGAAGCAGGCTTGCTGCCGAAGAGGGTGTCTGAGGCCGCCGCAGCCGATGACGCCGAAACCAGTAGAACAATCGACAAAAGAATAAATTGCAGATAGAACAGCCGTCGCACCAGAATCATGAGGGAATTCTGACTCCAATTCGTTTGAATGTTTTCGGGGCAAAGCCCTGGATTGGCCCGGATCGTGGTATCCAAAGGCGGTGTTTCCCTTATGGTACCGCGAACAACGGGAGGCGCACGAGAACCGTGCGCCTCACCAGACAAGGATGTTCCCAGGTAGGTACGTCAATACGAGGACTTAATGTTGTAGGTGACGCCGGTCGTGAACTGGAATGAGTTGCGCTGGGCGGGCGGGAACGTCGGCGGCACATCGTTCAGATAGGTATCGAGCGTGCCAAGCGAAAAGCTGAAGTTCTTGTACGCCGGGAGCGAAAGCGTGTTCGACTCGTTGAATGAATACGCGTGCATGTTGTTCCAGGCCGGGATGTAGAGCAGTTGCTGCGTGAACAGAATGCCTTTGGTGATGTGACGCAGATACGCGGCGCCGAACGTGGACGCGATGAGGTTCTGGCTGGAGGGCGTGGGCGGAAGCGTGTTGGAGAAGGATTGCCGTTCGTACTGAACAACAGCCTTCACGTCGAGTTCCTGGATCGGGGTCTTCAGAACGGTGTAACCAACTCCTCCACCGTAGATTTGCTGAAGGCTGAGGCTCTGGCTGTAATTGTGGTCGAAGGAAACGGTTCCGAGATAATAGGCCCGCGAGGAGACGTACTGGTCGCGCTCGGCGCCGACGTGGAGGATGGAACTCTTGGTCGAGGTGGAAGGAACCAGGAATCCGCCTGCGTCGATGTAGGCGGGCTGGGTGATTTTTCCATAAGACTGCGCGTAGTCGACGCTGGTGCGGTTGCGAGGGTCAAGCCAGCTTACGGTTGGCACCACGCGCACCAGCGCCAGAGATCCGGCGAAACTGAACTGATTTTGGGTCGCCTGCACCACGGTCAGGCCGACCGTCGCGCCTCCGTTCCAGCCCTGCGAGAGGCTGGGATGCCCATAGACCTGCTTGCGCAGCGTGGCGCCATCGACGATGTACTGCGCGTTGGCAAGCGGGATCGGCGGAATGGTGGCATTGTTCTCCGGCTGGACCGTGATGACGCCCTCCGCGAGGGTGACACTGCCTTCAGGGAGATTGGCGGGGAGATGTCCCCGGCGTATAGAGGTATTTTTGTTGAGAACCGCGACTTTGGTTGCGGTATGCAGTTCGCGAACTTTTGACAATGGAACCGTAATGTCGCCCAGGATGTCGTCGTGAAACGTGAGATTGCCGCCCACGACTCGGACAAATTTCCCGGAGAGGTGGTCGCCGTTGGCGAGCACGAGCTGATCGGGCGCGGCGGCGGCCTGGTCCTGCGCGGCGCCATTCACTGCGGGACCGCTCACGCAAAAGCCGGCGGCGGGCAACATCGCGAACGTGAGAAGAATGGAGAAAGAACGACGAAAGGCCGATTGCATAGTGAATGGCTCCCTGAGATTAGATTTGGGTACCAGACCGCGAAGGGTTTAGATGCTGATTCTGCACCTGGGGACGCCTCGGTTTCCAGGCGAAATTATTTTTTTTCTAGTATTTAGGCACGTTCGATGTGGCGCTAGCGGACCTGGATTTCTCCGCGTCCAATGATTTTTCAGGGGAACATGGGCGAACGCGTCGCTTTTTGACCACACCTTCAGGATGCGGACATACTTTCATGCTATTGCGGGTAGGCGCTGTTGTAGAATTCCGCTGTCCAGGAAAGGCGCGGATTCTGGATGTCGAAAATCGATTTCAGAGAAGTTGCGGATGCGAACGAGCGTGAGCAGATCAACGCGCTGAACCACCGCGTTTTCGCGGAGGAAATTGCGCAGCACCCGGTTCACCCGTCGGGGATGCTGGTTGACCGCTTCGATGCCGGAAACAAGTACTTTGTGGCCGTTGAGGACCGGACGGTAATCGGAATGATCTCGGCGCACGGCGGTCCGGAATTTTCTGTGACGAAGCGGCTGCCGAATCCGGAGATGCTGCAAAGCTTTTCCGTGCCGCTGGAAGTTCGTCTGCTGGCCATTGAGCCGCGCAGCCGGAGCCGGATGGTTTTGGCGGGATTGCTGTGGCAGGTCTATCAACATGCCGTGGAGAACGGCTATTCTCACCTGTTGATTTCAGGCATTGCGGAGAGGGAGCCGATGTACGGAAAGATGGGATTTTCCGCGTTGGGGCCGGCGGTGCCGGAGGGAGACGCGAGCTTTGTTCCGATGGTGATGCCGATTGATGGGCGCGCGGCGGAAGCGAACCAGCGGGTGCGGCTGCATGAACGACACTGGCGGCGCTCGGGGGAGAGACATGAGCCCACCAGCCTGATGCCGGGACCGGTGTGCATTCATCCGGAGATTGCGCGCGCATGGGCCTTGGGGCCGGTGTCCCACCGCTCCCCGGCGTTCACAGAGAGTTATGAGCAGGTCCGCCACAGGCTGAACGGGCTGATGGAGGGAATGGAAGCAACCATCTTTCCGGGCGCCGGGACGCTGGCCAACGATGCCGTTGCCGCGAACCTTAAGGCAATTTTCGGGGAGCGGGAAGGGCTGGTCCTCTCCAATGGAGAATTTGGAGAGCGGATCGCGGAGCAGGCGGTGAGAGCGGGGCTGCGGTTCCGGCAACTCAAGGCCGGCTGGGGAGAACCATGGCCGTTTGGCGCGCTTGCGAATGCGTTGGACCGCGGACCGGCATGGGTGTGGGCGGTGCATCTGGAAACCAGCACGGGCGTGCTGAACGATATGGCGCGGCTGCTGCGGATGGCGCGAGAGGCCAATTGCGCGGTGGCGCTGGATTGTGTGAGCAGCCTGGGCGCGGCGGAGATTGCGAGCGCGGCGGGGAATCTGCTGATGGCCAGCGGGGTTTCTGGAAAATCGCTTGGCGCTTACGCGGGGCTGGGGTTTGTTTATCTGAGCGCGGAATGCAGAAGCCTGCTGGCGGGAAAAAGGCTTTGCCCAACTTTCGATTTGCTGCGTATGTACGAGACACGCGGGCCGCTGACAACCGTTCCTTCGCCGCTGCTGCTTGCGTTGAGCCGGGCGCTGGAGATGAACTATGCGACGGCGGATGACACAGCCAGGCGGGTGCGGGAGTATCGCGCCCTGGGTCAAGCGGTGCGCCGAAGCTTGCGAGCGGCGGGAATGGATCCGCTTGCGCCGGAATCCATTGCCGCGCCGAACATCACGACGTTTGTGCTGCCCGGAGAGGATTTCGCGGATCGATGCCTGGAGGCCGGATACCAGATCGCGCATGAGTCCGGCTACCTGCTAAGCCGGGGCTGGGGACAGATTGCGACCATGGGGAACGTTACGCCGGAGCTGTTGGCGCCGTTGTTTGAAACGCTGCCGAGTTTGGCAACCAAGCAGAGCGTATTTGCGGAGGGCTGAATTGAGCGCCGACGCGGGAAGTTTCGGCTCGCGCGTGGTCAACCGCATCCAACTCTTCTAGAATTTGAGTATGGCGATTACACGCGCAGAGGCTTTGGACTTTTTCCACTCCGACGACCTGATCGGGTTGGGCATGGAGGCGGACGCGGTGCGGCGGAAGCTGCATCCCGAGGGCGTGGTCACCTACATCATTGACCGCAACATCAACTACACGAATTTCTGCACAGAGTACTGCACGTTCTGCGCGTTCTATCGTCCGCTGAAGGGCAAGATGGCGAGCGAGGGGTACATCCTCGACTTTGAAACCATCTACGCGAAGATTGCCGAGACGCTGGAGATGGGCGGCACGGGCGTGCTGATGCAGGGCGGCCTGCATCCGGATTTGAAGATCGATTGGTTCGAGCGGCTGCTGAAGGGCATCAAGCAGCGGTTTCCGTCGATCTGGCTGCACTGCTTTTCAGCGTCGGAGATTCTGGCCATTGCCGAGTACAGCGAGCTGTCGGTGCGCGAGACGATTATCCGGCTGCGGGAGGCGGGGCTGGATTCGATTCCCGGCGGCGGCGCGGAGATTCTGGATGATGAAGTGCGACGCCGGATTGCGCGGCTGAAATGCGGCACCGAAGAGTGGGTGCTGGTGCATCGCACGGCACATGAGCTGGGAATGAGGACCACCGCCACCATGATGTTTGGCGTGGGCGAGACGCTGGAGCAGCGCGTGAACCACTTCGAGCAGGTGCGGCGCTTGCAGGAAGAGACGGGCGGGTTCACGGCGTTTATTCCGTGGAGCTTTCAGCCGCACAACACGGCGCTGGGCGGGCGCGGCTGGGAAGAGGCGACGGCGGTGGAGTATCTGAAGGTGCTGGCGATTTCGCGGCTGTACCTCGACAACATCGAGAACGTGCAGTCGAGCTGGGTGACGCAGGGGCTGAAGGTTCTGCAACTGGGGCTTCGGTTCGGCGGCAACGACGTCGGGTCGGTGATGCTGGAGGAGAACGTCGTCAAGGCCGCGGGTACGTCGAATTGCACGACGGAGGAGGAGCTTCGGCGGGTAATTCGGGACGCGGGTTTCAAGCCGGCGCAGCGGGACACGCTTTATCGGACGATGTTTTTGAATTAAGTTTTTCCGGATGCGTCTTGCTGATTTGCTTTGATGTGGCAACATCAAAGGATGGAACATCCCAACAGATTGCTGGTGGTTGCGAAGCGGGATGCACCCGAGTTCGCCATGCTGGCGGATGTGCCTCATGTGCTGTCGTATGAGGCGACCGCCGCGGCGTCGATGCGGGATGCGACCGCAATTCTGTATTGGTCGGGCTCGCGGGATGACCTGCGGGAGGCGTTTCTCAAGTGCGAGCGCCTGCGCTGGATGCATCTGCGATTTGCGGGCGTGGATGCCCTGCTGTTTCCCGAACTGGTGGTGAGCGAAGTTGTGGTCACCAACGGCAGAGGCGTGTATAGCGCGACGCTGGGGGAATTTGCGCTAGCCGCCATTCTCTATTTTGCGAAAGACATTCCGAGGCTGCGACGCAATCAGGCGGCTCAGGCGTGGGCTCCCTTTCCGATGGAGCGGGTGGAAGGCCAGACCGTGGGCATTGTGGGCTATGGAGACATTGGCCGCGCGGTGGCGGCGCGGGCGCGGGCGCTTGGAATACGGGTTCTGGCGATGAAGCGGCACGCTCCGGAAGCGACGGATCCGGTCGTCGAGCGGTATTATTCTCCCGCCGAGCTTCATGCCATGCTGGCGGCGTCCGATTATGTTGTGGTTGCCGCGCCGCTGACGGCGGAGACGCGGCATATGATGGGCGAAGCGGAGTTTGCGGCCATGAAGCCGTCTGCTGTGCTCATCAACGTAGGACGCGGGCCGGTGGTGGATACGGACGCGCTGGTGCGCGCCTTGACGCGCAAGCAGATCAAGGGCGCTGGGCTGGATGTGGTGGACCCGGAGCCGCTGTCGGCGGGGCATCCGTTGTGGGCCATGGAGAACGTGCTGCTTTCACCCCATAGCGCCGACCAGGTGGTGGGATGGAAAGCCGACGCAATGCAATTTTTTCTGGAGCAGTATGCGAGGTTTGCGAAAAGCGAGCCGCTGCTGAATGTGGTGAACAAGCGGCTGGGATATTGACGGGCAGATTTTCAATCCATGAAAGAAGGTACGGAATGATGTTGAGGAAGCAATGGATGGCGGCGGTAGTCTGCATGGCGCTTTGCGGAATGGCGCAGGCGCAGGCTCCAAACACGCTGACGCAGCAGGAGAAGCAGGACGGATGGCAGTTGCTGTTTAACGGACACGACCTGAGCGGATGGCATTCCTACTTGGAAAAGGGAACGGGCAAGGACTGGTCGGTGGTCGATGGCGCAATTCAATTGAAGAAGACGCATGAAGACCCGGAAGCCGACTATACCGACCTGGTGACGGATGGGGAGTACAGTAATTTCGACCTGAAGCTGGAATGGAAGGCGCGGCCGTGCATCGACAGCGGCGTAATGTTTTATGTTCACGAGTCGCCGGAGTACCACTACTCGTGGGAGACGGGTCCGGAAATGCAGATTGCGGACCTGGCTTGCACGGTTCCGGACAGCCGCGTTTTGAAGGAACGATCCGGCGATCTATTCGACATGATTCCCGATGACGTGGAGTGGGTGAAGCCGGCGGGCGAATGGAATCAGTTCGAAATTATCGCGGACCACGGTCACTTGCAGTTTTTCCAGAACGGGCACAAAGTGGTCGACACGCATTTGTGGGACGCGCACTGGAAGGAACTGGTTGCGGGGGCGAAGTTCTCGCATATGCCGGGATACAGCAAGTACCACACCGGGCGCATCGCCTTGCAGGGCATGGAGCCGAAAGGTGATCCGGGAGTAAAGCTGTGGTTCCGCAATATCAAGGTCAAGAAGCTGTGACCGACGCCGGGCTCAGGCGGCGCGAGGGCTTTCGAGAGATGGTTCTCCCGCCTCCGCCTGGGCGGCTGGCGTGAGCAGCGGCCATCCTTTCTGGAAAGAGATGGTTGAACTGGTCGCTTGGCGTACTGTATGCAATTTGTATTCTGCTTCCGTCAATGGCGCTGATGGCGCCGAAATCGCGCTGAGGATCGACTGGAATTCGAATTCGGAATTTCCGCGCAAATTCCCACTTTCTTGCGTTGCGTGTCCCGGATATAATTGGTTGTGCCCGTCCGGTACGTCCATCAAAAACAATTCAGGAAGGTGAAGCAGAAATGTCCTCGAAGTACATTTTTGTGACAGGCGGAGTTGTGTCCAGCCTTGGCAAGGGTTTGGCCGCGGCCTCGATTGGGTGTCTGCTGGAAAGCCGCGGGTTGCGCATCAACCTGATGAAGTTTGACCCCTATCTGAATGTTGATCCGGGAACCATGTCGCCGTTTCAGCATGGCGAAGTCTTTGTCACCGACGATGGCGCGGAAACCGACCTGGACCTCGGCCACTATGAGCGCTTCACGCACGCGCATCTGTCGCGCGACAACAACCTGACCACCGGCCGCATTTACGAGCAGATCATCACCAAGGAGCGGCGCGGGGATTACCTGGGCAAGACCGTGCAGGTGATTCCGCACGTGACCAACGAGATCAAGAACGCCATGCGCAAGGTGGCTGCGACGAATGACGTGACCATCGTCGAGATTGGCGGGACGGTGGGCGACATTGAGTCGCTGCCGTTTTTGGAGGCGATTCGGCAGATGCGGCAGGAGTTGGGGCGCGAGAATACCGTCTTTGTCCACGTCACGCTGGTTCCGTGGATTTCCGCCGCGCAGGAACTGAAGACCAAGCCCACGCAGCACTCGGTGAAAGAGATGCTGTCGATTGGGATTCAGCCGGACATTCTGCTGTGCCGCACGGACCGGTTTTTGTCGCGCGAGTTGAAGAGCAAGATTGCGCTGTTCTGCAATCTGGAAGAGCAGGCCGTGATTACGGCGAAGGATGTGGACTCGATCTACGAGGTTCCGCTGACGTTTGCGCGCGAGGGCGTGGACGCTCTGGCGTTGAAGTATCTGCATCTGGAAACCAAGGCTCCGGACCTGAGCCGCTGGGAAGAGATTGTGCGGCGATCGTATAACCCGGCAGATGAGGTTTCGATCGGCATTGTTGGGAAATATGTTGAGTACGAAGACAGCTACAAGTCACTGAAAGAGGCGCTGGTGCATGGCGCGCTGGCGCACAACCTGAAGCTGCGCGTGACATGGGTGGAAGCCGAGGGACTGGAGAGCGCGGACTACGAACAACAGCTTGCCGGGTTTGACGGGATTCTGGTTCCGGGCGGATTTGGCAAGCGCGGCATTGAGGGGATGCTGAATGCGATTCGCTACGCGCGGGAGAATCGCGTTCCGTATTTCGGAATTTGCCTGGGAATGCAGACGGCGTGCATTGAATTTGCTCGCAACGTGTGCGGGCTGGCGGACGCGAATTCCAGCGAATTCGACCCGGCGGCCACGCATCGCGTGATCTACAAGCTGCGCGAGTTGACAGGCGTGGAGGAAATGGGCGGAACCATGCGTCTGGGCGCGTGGACCTGCGTGTTGCAACCGGATTCGCTGGCTCATGAGGCCTACGGCGCGACGGAGATCAGCGAACGGCACCGGCACCGGTACGAGTTCAACCGCGAATATGAGGCGCTGCTGACGGGCGCGGGTTTGCGGATTACGGGCACAACTCCTGACGCGACGTATGTGGAGATTGTGGAGGTTCCCGGGCACCCGTTTTTCCTGGGCTGCCAGTTCCATCCGGAGTTCAAGTCAAAGCCGCTGGAGCCGCATCCGCTGTTCAGCGGGTTTGTCAAGGCCAGCTATGCGAATCGGGTGAAGGCGCGGAGCGAGGCTGGGGTTGAGGTGAGCCGGGCTTAGTTCAAGCCGAGAATATCACTCGGCTCCTAGAACTCTCTCTTTCCTACCTTCCGCTCCGGCCTTTATCGCGGAATTGACCGCAAGCAGCATCTCTAAAACACCCTTCAGATTTTTCAAATCCAGTGCATTGGCCCCGTCAGACTTGGCCTCGGCGGGGTTGTCGTGGACTTCGAGGAAAACTCCGTCGACTCCGGCGGCTACGGCGGCGCGGGCCAGCAGCGGGATGAATTCGGGCTGGCCTCCGGAGACTCCGTTAGCGGCGGAGGGAGTCTGGACGGAGTGCGTGGCGTCGAAGACGACGGGAGCAAAGTTGCGCATGATGGCGAGCGAGCGCATATCGACAACCAGGTTGTTGTAGCCGAAGGTGGTGCCGCGCTCGGTGAGAAAGACGCGCGCGTTGCCGGCCTCGGTCACTTTTTCGACGGCGTGCTTCATGTCCTGCGGAGCGACAAACTGGCCCTTCTTCACGTTGACGGCGCGCCCGGTACGTGCGGCGGCGGCAAGCAGGTCAGTCTGGCGGCAGAGGAAGGCGGGAATCTGCAGCACGTCCGCGCCCTCGGCGGCAATTTCGCAGTGGGCGGGCTCGTGAACATCGGTGAGCACGGGCAGTCCGGTGGCTTCGGCAATGCGGCGCAGGATGGCCGTGCCCTCCTTGAGTCCCGGGCCGCGAAAGCTTTTCAGCGAGGTGCGGTTGGCCTTGTCGTAGGACGCCTTAAAGATGTAGGGCACGCCGAGATCCGAGGTGATGCGCTGAATGGCGTCCGCCATTTTCCGCGCATGCGCCTCGCTTTCAATCACGCAGGGTCCGGCGATAAGGAAGAGACGGCCCGCGCCAACGTGGACGGGTCCGATTTCAAATTCGTGGCTCACAGGAGTATTGAATCATGGTTGGACGCGGCCTGGGTTCGGGATTCGCATTTGGCCGCTTTGAGAGCGGGACTCATTCCGGTGCGCGGCTGCGCGGCATCTGAGGGGCTATGGCGAAATCGGAAAAGCAGAAAATGCTGGCCGGGGAGCTTTACTCGGCCCAGGATGCGGAACTACAGGCGGAGAGTTGGAAGGCGCAACGGCTGCTGCTCCGCTACAACCGATCTGAGCCGGAGGAGCGGGAGGCGCTTCTGCGGGCCCTGCTCGGCTCGTGCGGCGAGGGCGTAGTGGTAAAGCCGAGCTTCCAGTGCGACTACGGGTACAACATCCATCTGGAGCGCGGAGTGTTCCTGAACTTCAACTGCGTGCTGCTGGACGTGACGCCGATTCGGATTGGCGAAGGCACGCAGATTGGCCCGGCGGTGCAAATTTACGCCGCCGACCATCCAAGGGACCGCGAGACCCGACTGCGCGGCCTCGAATGCGGCAAGCCGGTCACGATAGGCAAAAATGTCTGGGTCGGCGGCGGAGCCATTCTGCTTCCCGGCATCACGGTCGCAGATGACGCCGGGATCGGCGCAGGGACGGTGGTGACGAAGGACGTTCCGGCAGGAGCGACGGTGGTTGGGAGTGCGGGGCGGGTGATGGGGCGTGGGTTAGCAAGGACGTCTTAACATAATGTGGCCCATGAGGACAACCGCGCCAGCTATCAGCCCACCGACCGATCCTGTCAATATCGAAAGATTTGTCCAAAAATACTTGCGCTTGGCAATTCCGGCGAGTGCGAAGATATGGCGTGAAACATTAAATTCCATCTCATCTGTTGAGAGCTTCTTGCATGCGCCCGCATAGGAGAAGTCTGATCCGTACTCCCTCACACTTTCCCAGAATATGAAGCCTTTGTGTGTCTCCGACTTCAGGCGAGGTTTGATAGCGAGTACAGCGAAAATGAATGAGGAGATGAGAGTCGCCAAGCCTAGAACACCGAGCCAAACTCGGTAATGCAGTTGGGCAAATGGAATTCGCCCTAGAGAATCAAAGGTGTGTGATGCGACTAATGCACCCATCACAGCTAATACAACGCCAGCAGCAAATCCGGCCTTCGTATCTGCGAACCTAATGTAGTCATTCGTGTATCCATGAATTTTCCATAGGTAATCCAGCCTTTCTTTAGCGACATCGCTGTCTGCAACCGATATCGTTTCGGCCGAATCAATGGATGTTTTGGGAACAGTTGTGTCTGACTGCGAAGCGTCAGGCGCGAGAGACTGGGTCGGCAAACTTGTTGATTCCCTCATTACTTCAACTCGATGTACGGTGCACGGTAATTCAAAGTCCATGCTGGATATGGTGCTTGAGTCGCCACATAGACGAACCCTGTTGGCTCACTTATGGCAGCGCATGACTGTCCCCATCCATTCGGGAGATCCCTAAATGTATTCGCTCCGATACAGATTCCGCCATTTGGAATATGCTTCATCAGCTTGCAGGCCAAATTCGCTGTAGTACCAATCGCCACGATGCCTCCGTGGCTCCCGCCATGAATCGCTACTCGCGCGACCGTAATTGGACCAGCATCAATTCCAATACGAAATCTGATTGCGGGGCGCTGCAACTTATTTAGGAAAAACCTTATCAAGTTGTCGTTTACATAGTGCATCATTACCGCAGCTTCAACCGCTGGTTTCACTGCTTCTGCTCGACTATTGGCGCCTTCACCAAAATACGCCATCAAACCATCGCCGGTATTTTTCTCGAACGTCCCACCAAAATCCCGAACGATGGAAAGCATCTCACCCATAAAAAGATTCAGGGTCTTAAGAACTATCTTCTGTTCGTCAGTGGTCCAGTTCGGAAGATCTGAGAAGCCACAGACGTCCAGGAAAAGGACCGCTAATTCATTGAAGTGCTTCCCTTCACCGATGGCCAGCTGCTCTTCTTCGGGGATGACCCTGCCTTGCGTGGATGCGTCCACGCGAGTTTCAAGCTGCGTATTTCTTCTGAATAGTCGGTTCAGACACCTGTCTTGATAGGCGGCGGTATGCTTGCTGGGACCGGAAGGACCAACGTAAGGCCAGGCTGAAATGGCTTGAAGCCAATCGTTCTGGTTTGAAGTCATAGCACCAACTTGAACATA
>Ga0134126_10010573_pt1 | contig 11630 bp, 6 predicted proteins | sample KB31752_FD_96881 | JGI IMG/M metagenome (GOLD analysis project Ga0134126, IMG submission 96881) | Terrestrial soil microbial communities with excess Nitrogen fertilizer from Kellogg Biological Station, Michigan, USA - KB3-175-2 | ecosystem: Environmental > Terrestrial > Soil > Unclassified ...
AACCTGGCCGGGATCACCGGCACTGAGCCTTCCGACAGGTACTTGGCCTCGTAGTCGTAGAACTCCTTGCCCGGAATGATCTCGCCCACCACGCTGGCTTTGGGATCGTCGTTGCCCAGCACCGCCACTTCCAGTTCGCGCGCCTTTGTCCCTCGCGGGCCGCCCACGCCCTGCTCCACAATCAGCTTGCGATCGTATTTCGCCGCCTCATCGAGCGCCGGGCCAAGCTCCTTGCGGTCGTGCGCCTTGCTGATGCCCACCGACGAGCCCAGGTTCGCGGGCTTCACAAAGACCGGGTACTTCAGCACCGCTTCGATCCGCTGCACGGCCTTCTTCGGCGATTTCTCCCATTCGCTGCGCAGCAGGGCGACATGCTTCACAATCGGCAAGCGCGCCTGCGTGAACAGGCGCTTCATCACGTCCTTGTCCATGCCCGCCGACGAGCCCAGCACGCCCGAGCCCACGTAGGGAATCCCTGCCAGTTCGAACAGCCCCTGAATCGTCCCATCTTCGCCAAAGGTGCCGTGCAGAACAGGGAATACCACGTCCAGCGATTGCCCGCTCACCGGGGAATCTGCCGTCGCCAGCGCCCGCCGCTTCGATTCAGGTTCCGCGGGTTCGGGCGCGAGCAGCATCGGCATGCCCTGCTGCAGCAGCCTGGCGCCGGGAGTCGCCTCGGGGTCGCCCGCCCGCAGCCGCCGCGCAATCGCGCTGCTATCGCCCTCCAGCAGCCCCTGCGCATCGGCTGACGCCAGCCAGTGGCCCTCCTTAGTGATGCCGATCGGGACCACGTCAAACTTCTTGCGATCGATTGCCTTCAAAACGGAAGCAGCCGAAAGGAGCGACACCTCATGCTCGCCGCTCCGCCCACCAAACAAAATGCCCACCCGCAGTTTTTTTTCCATGACTCTTTATTGTCGCTCAGGGAAGGGAATGAAACGGGTGCCGGTGGCTAGTTGATAACGCCCAACTGATTTAAGCCTCAGCCGTTCCAAAACCAGATAGAGCTGCGGCCGGGTCTGACCGCTCGGGCCAGGGCTGACGGTTGACGGCCGCTCTAAAGTATCTTCTTCCCAAACGCCGAGCAAGCCAGTTCCACCGCCAGGTCCGCAGTCCGGTTATGCTCATCGATCACCGGATTCACCTCGACGATCTCGAAGCTGAGCAGCCGTCCGTGATCGGCAATGATTTCCATGGCCAGGTGTGCCTCGCGATAGGTGGCCCCGCCCCGAACCGGCGTGCCGACGCCCGGCGCATCCTCCGGATCGATCCAGTCCATATCCAGCGACACATGATACCCCGCCGTTCCGCGTCCCGCCGCCCTCAGCGCTGCGTCCATCACCTCGCTCATCCCGCGTTCATCGATATCGCGCATGGTGTACACCTCGCCTACGCCTGCGCGCTTGATGTTCGCCCGCTCCGCGGAATCGATGTCGCGCACGCCCACCAGCACCGTGTTCTCCGCAGCTACCTTCGGCGCGTAGCCGAAGATGTTCGCCAGCAGGTCCGGCCCCAGTCCCATCAGCGCAGCCAGCGGCATCCCGTGCACGTTCCCTGAGGGAGACGTGTCCGGCGTGTTGATATCAGAGTGCGCGTCGATCCACAACAGCCCGATCTTCTGATTGCGCCGACGGTAGAACTCCGATACGCCCGAAATCGACCCCGCCGCCAGCGAGTGATCGCCGCCCAGCACCAGCGGCGTCATGTCCTTCTCCAGCGCCGCCAGCACCGCTTCCGCGGTGCGCGTGCAAACCTCCGCAATCTGCTCCAGATAATGCGCATTGCCCGCGCCGGAAGCCTGCGTCTCCGGAATCTCCACCTTGATATTGCCGCCGTCTGTAACGCGGTGCCCAAGAGCCTCGAGCCTGGCTTCCAGGCCGGCCACGCGCATCGCCGAGGGACCCATGTCCACGCCGCGGCGGCTGGCTCCCATATCCAGTGGGACGCCCAGGACGCGAATCTGGCGCGTGGGTAGCGATTGCATGCCGCTGCCGGACACACCGGCAGTAGTTTCAATACTCGGAGGGTTCGCCATAAGGGGATCTCAATCGAATCGGCGCCCACCCGGGCAAAGGGCGGTTCCGCCGCACTGCCATCATACTCGCGCGCCACGCCCCGAGGCCCGTTCCAGGTTGGGAACGAAGCACTGCCGTAACCCGAAAGAGCCATTTCGGTCAATGTCTCACCGTGTAAGATAGGCAAAAGAAAATTGCTCGCTTAGTACGAGAAAACTGCACTCAGCAGCTCCCGATGCGGAGCCCATCTTCTCCACAGCGGGCACGGGACGGGGCCATGAGGAGAATCGTCGCAGCAGGAGTGTTTCTGGCGCTGGGCGTCCTTCCATGTGTTCTTCATGCCGCCCCCGTCACATCGCTGGCGCAGGTGAGCACTCTCAGTAACCAGCAGGCCGCGGCCAGTCTCCCCGCCGACTTTGACGCCACGGTCACGTTTTACCGCAGCTACGAGGGCGCACTCTTCGTCCAGGACGGAGATGCTGCGATCTACGTGCAGCCCATCCAGCTGTATCCCCTCTCTCCCGGCGACCGCATCCATGTCCACGGTGTCACGCAGCCCAGCTTCCGTCCCATCATCGCCAAAGCTGAAATCACGGTGCTCAGTCATGGCGAACGTCCTGCTGCCCGGCTCGCTGCCTATGACGAACTCATCCATGCCCGCCTCGACTGCCGCTACGTCCGGATCCGCGGCAGGGTGCTCTCGGCCGATATCTCCAGCAGCTCCGACCGCCCCTATACCAATCTGCAGGTGCTGATCGATGGCGGCACAGTCCGGGTCGAGGTCGAAGCCAACAACCCCGAAGCACTGCCGCCACTGCTCGACGCCGAAGTAGAGATCGCGGGCGTAATCTCAGGCCGCTTCGACGGCAAAATGGAAATGACCGGCATCGTCCTGCACACCCAGAGCCTCGCCGATCTCAAGGTGCTCAAGCCGCAGCAGAATGCCCCCTGGAGCGCGCCCCTTACTCCCATTGATCAGGTGATCTCGGCCTCCCGCCTGCTGAATCAGTCGGGACGGGTGCGCGTCCACGGCGTCGTGACGTACTTCATGCCGGGCTCCGCCGTGGTGTTGCAGAACGGCGATCGCAGCCTGTGGATTAACACCCGCGCCCTCAGCGGCGTGCAGATCGGCCATGAAACCGACGCCACGGGATTCCCCGACGTGCAGGATGGCTTCCTGCGCCTCGCGAATGGCGAAATCCTCGATAGCGGCAAGATTGCACCGCTCGAGCCGATTCCCGTTACCTGGAACGACCTCAGCCGAAGCCTCCACGTCTTTGATCTGGTTTCCATCGACAGCCAGGTGGTCGCCGAAGTCCGCGAAGGCGGCCAGGATGAATACGTGCTGGTCAGCGACGGGCACCTCTTCTCCGCCATCCTGCGGCGTCCGCCCCATACCTCGCAGCCCACCGGCCTGGAGCCGATGAAGCACATCCAACCCGGCTCGCGCGTGCGCGTCACAGGAATCTGCATCCTCGAAGACTCAAACCCATTCAATGCCGAGGTACCCTTCGACCTGCTTCTCCGCTCCACCGATGACATCGCGGTCATCGCCCGCCCGTCGCTGGTAAACATCGAGAATCTGCTTAAGGCCGTTGGTCTGCTGGCCGTGCTCGTGATCGGCATCTTCACCTGGGGCTGGATGCTGAAGCGCAAAGTCGAACGTCAGACCAAAGCCCTGGCAGGCCGCATCGAGGCTGAGGCTGCAATGGAGCGGTTCAACGGGCAGATTGAGCAGCGCCGCAGTCGCATTCTCGAAGACATCAACGGCGTCAGGCCATTGGCTGAAGTCCTCGAAGAGATTACGGAGCTGGTTTCCTTCTGCCTGAAGGGAGCGCCCTGCTGGTGCGAAATCACTGATGGCCCGCGCCTGGGCAGAGTACAGGAGGAGAGAGCCGGCCGCCGCATGGTCCGTGACGAAATCCCCGCCCGCTCCGGCCCGCCGCTCGGCCGGCTTTGCGCCGCACTGCCGTCCGAAAGCGTGAAAGGCTCCGAAGAGGAGCAGGCTTTCTACCAGGGCACCCGCCTGGCGACCCTGGCCATCGAGACCCGCCGCCTTTACTCCGACCTGGTTCACCGCTCTGAGTACGACCTGCTGACGGACGTCCACAACCGATTCTCGCTGGAGAAGCAGTTGGATGCCCTTGTCGCGCACGCCCGTGAGGAGGCCGGAGTTTTCGGCCTCATTTATGTCGACCTGGATGAGTTCAAACAGGTGAATGACATTTACGGCCACCGCATCGGCGATCTTTACCTGCAGGAAGTCAGCACCCGCATGAAACGTCAGCTCCGTTCGCAGGACATCCTCGCCCGGCTGGGCGGCGATGAGTTCGCCATCCTCGTGCCCGGCGCCCACACCCGAGCCGACGTGCAGGAGATCGCTGTGCGTCTCGAGCGCTGCTTCGAGGAGCCCTTTAACGTGGAGGGCTGCACCCTCGAGGGGTCCGCCAGCGTGGGCATTGCGTTCTATCCCGAAGACGGCAGCACCCGCGACAGCCTGTTGAGTTGCGCGGATGCCGCCATGTACGTGTCCAAGCACACCACTGGGACCGCTAGGAGAAGCTAATCTTCCCAGGTTTGTCTCACGCGCCTCATCCGGCCGCTCAGGACACAGAATCGGATGGAAACGACTGAAGCCGCACGTTTTCCGCCATGCGGGATCGCCGCCGGCCCGGCTCTGCTGCACCCCCGATAGACTCCTCATCACTGCCGGCATTCTGCCGATAATCCCCCTGACAGGCAGGAGTTTCCCTTGCTGCGTGCAGCATGCAGATACGCGATCTTGGGCGTGACGCCATAGTGAGCGCAGGCGCGCTTTCCGCGTCAGGCCAGCTCTCCGAGACTCCCCTGCGCTCGCTTCACGACGTGGTTGCGATCAGCCATCAGGACGCCGCGCGCGACCTGCCCGCCGACTTTGAAGCCACCGTCACCTATTTCCGCAGCTATGAAAAGACTCTCTTCGTCCAGGACGGCGAAGACGCAATGTATGTTGGAGCAACCACCACTCTGCCTCTGGCCCCCGGCGACCGCATCTCGATCCGTGGCACCCATGAAACGCCAGTTGCGCCCCGGCGACGTGCTGGCGCGCATCGGCGGGGACGAGTTCGCCGCGGTCGCCTCGCCCGTGCGCGGCCGGGCCGATGTAGAGGAAATCGCCGCACGCATCGAACGCTGCTTCGATGAGCCGTTCTTCCTGGACGGCTACCCGATGCGTGTGTCAGCCAGCGTGGGACTCTCCGTCTACCCGGAAAACGGGTCCACCCGCGACGCGCTCCTTGGCGCAGCCGATGCCGCCATGTATGCAGGAAAATATCGGCGCCGCCAGGCTGAGATCATCGCGCAGTCCGCCGCGCAAACCTGACCCTCGGCTAACGGACGTGCAATTGCGAGATCACCGCTTTGCCGTCGATCATCTCCGTCTTGCGCCAACTGCTCTTGTCATTGAGCGCCACCCAGCGCCGCTCTTCGCTGCGATAGTGCCAGTCCTTGTCGAGCTGGAAATAGATCAGCAGCCCGCTCGACTCCAGCACGTTGAGAATGCTGTTGTCGTGCGAATTGCGCTCGTCGTAATCCGTCGTCGCGCTCTGCCCCATCTCCGAATAGATTTCATTCAGCTCGAAGAGCAGCCCATTCACCGCGTCTTCCATCGGCTCCACGTTCAGCCCGATGCGCTTGGCCTCGCGCAGCGTGATGGGATAGTTATGTGATGGATAGCCGGCGTTGAGGATGTTCGATATCTCCCGCGCGCGGTCGGCGTCTTCCATGTGATACGAGAGGATTTCTTCGCAGATGCGCGTGGACAGCGCGCTCGAGCGGTCGACTGCGCCGATCACCAGCGGATGCACGTACGGAAACAGCGCCTCGTAGGGATTCTTCGTCGAGTCCTTCGCCTGCTCGCTCCACAGGCGAATGACGCGCAGCAGTTCGTCGTTGCTCACGCTTACGCGATCGTTGTCGCGGTCGATGGGCGAAAGGTCGTGGGTGAGGGAAGTATCGACCGCCGAAAGATGCGCCAGCGGACCCATGATGATACGATCCGCGCCCAGTGCCAGCATGGTTGCCGCCGACTGGCACTCGAGCGGCGCCAGTACCGTGAGGTGCGTCGTGTAGCGGCGCAGCAGGTTGACCATGCGCAAGGCCGCCTGTCCCGATCCGCCATCCGATTTGATGAACAACGAGAGCCGGTCTATCTTATTTGCCGAACGCAGCAGCGCATACAGGCCCGCAACGTCGTTCTGACAGATGGCGCCCTTGGTCGAATTCCAGTAGGTAAATACCGGCTCGCCCAAGGCCGCAGACAGCCGCTCGATCACCGGTTGCGTGCGCTCCATCAGCACAGGAGGCTTCACGGGTTCGGGGCGCGCGGGACGAAGCGTTTCGACAGGGGCGGCAATTTTGGGCATGCGCTTGATTCAGATGACGCGAACTGGATTATGGTAGCAAACGGGATTCGTTCTCGAGCGACCGCGAATCGCGCCTTCGCTGATTCACGGCGCGTTTCGCTGCCAGGCCTCGAAGCCGCCGTAAAAAATCTTCACGCAGTGGTACTGACGCCGCAAGAAGTCGCGGAAAGGCTCAAGATTATCGGTCTTGCGGCCTGGGCTTTCCGGCCGAACGATTAACCCCGGTAGGATCAGCAGCGGTGTCTTGACTCGGTCCAGAGCCGCAATCACCACACTCACTTGCTCAGGGCGGGTGTATTCTCCAGGTCCCAGAGCCTCGAGCGGGGTCGGGTTGCGAACTTGCAGCGGCAAATCCAGAACGGTGAATCCAAACAACCACTGTCCCGGTTGAGTATGGTCCGCCGTCCAGCGATAGAGTTCGTAATTCTTCGCATCTGCCACCACGTAAGAGCCGGAAGGCAACGAGATTCGCGCCTTGGGATGAAATTGAACCGCGTAGATCTCGCTTACGGCAATCAAGCAGGAGACCGCCCCCAGCGCGACGGGGATTGCCCGGCGAAGGTTGCGCAGATGGCTCAACTGCCACGCCAGCAAGATCATCGCAGGTGGGCTGACACAGGAGACTCGGCGAATCGAGAGAGCCGGAATCATCACTGCGAGCATGGCCACTCCGATGATCGCAATCAAGAGCAACCGATCCCACGGCTCATCGGGATCGGTCTTCAGTCTTCGTCGCATCCTCACGAAGAACCTGGCATAAACGAGCGGCAGGCCGATGTACAGGAATGGAAAACAAAGCCATTTCAGCAGATTCGGCGACTCCCGGAATTGAGACAGCGTTCCATGGAGGTTATTGGCAGACACCGAGCCGAAATAAAAAACCGGGAAGACGAATACCTGCTTGATCCACTGCACCGGGCCCGCCGCCAGCACAAACGGAAGATTCAAGGCGGCGAATGCGATCGTTGAAACTCCCAGGAACAACCAGACTTTCCGCCATCGCTGCGCGCGGCTCTGACCTTCGTGAATGGACTGCCAAACCAGGAAAATGACGAGTCCAACAGCCGTGGCGATACCCTTGGTCTGCGTAAAGCTGGTCGCCATGCCGATGGAAACAGCGGCCAGCGCAATGCGGAACTGCGAACTGCCCTGCATTAGAACCGCTGCAGCAGTCATGATCAGAACCGTACTGAACCAGTGATGTGTTGCGTCCAGCGATCCGAACAGAACAAAGCCCATCAGCAGAATGGCCGGCAGCGTTACCAGCGGCCCGCGAACAACACGAGCGGCGCAGAAGGTCATCAACCAGGCCGCGTATGCCGCGAGAAAATCCATGACCAGGTTTGGCAGCCATGGCAGGATCCCGAATATGCGGAAGAGAGCTGCGTAGACAAGATCGGTTCCGGGGGTGAGGAACTCGAAGAAGTCGCGATAAGGGATCTCTCCTGCAAGAATCCTGGCTCCTTTCGTCGCAAACCCCGGCTGATCTCCCCAAAATAGAAATGGGGTGTGGGGAAAGACAAATCCGCGCAGGTAGCAAACGGCGAATGTGAGCGCTGCCAAGCCAAGAGCCACGCCCATTCCCGCGGTTGTCATTGGCTTTGAATCTGGGCCGATCGGAACGAGGTTGCCAGCCCCCGCAGAAGCGCGGCTCTCACCTGCCTGCATTACTGCGCTTTCGTCACCGGTCCTACTCCGCGATCTCAGATCCATCGCAACCCTCCGGCTAGCGCCGTTGCTGTCGCTCAACAATTGCACATGCTCCGATTTGAGACAAGACTTGGACTTGAACCCTTACATTCAAGTGACAAGGGGATGAGAAGGTCGATCCCGTCCGTTCGCAACGGAGGCTGAAAAAAGAAGGCCCGACGAGCGCCGGGCCTTTACGACGACCACATGAAGGGATGATTGCCGTTGCGCGGGTCCATCGCTGAGCTGCTGGGTAGAAATCCAGATTCCAGAGATCGACGGCGAGTGTCACTTACTAGGGTGTTTTCCCTCTCGGCTTCGCTCCGCGCGAACTTCCTTTACGAGACGTTCAACGTCTTCCGGCTTGTAGCCCTTGTGGTTATTGCGTCTTCCCTCCTCATTCATCTCACCGATCATCTTTCGGAACTGTTCCACGCGATAGACCCGGAAGGCTTCGCGAAACAACTCGCTGGTGGTGCGGTGTTCGCGCTTGGCCATGGATTCGACCATGACCGCCAGTTCAGGCGGGAAGCTGATGGTGAAAGTGCGTCGGGGTTGGGGAAGAACTTGCCATGTCGAGATCTTACAAATAGGACAATGTAAGACAATTAGTTTCCGCGATTAATTCGTAAATTCAGCCCACGGCGAATAAAGAAAAGGCCCGGCAAACGCCGGGCCTTTCTGTCCTTAACCAAAGAGTGGCCGCACCGCAGGTGCCTTACTCGGCCGCCATCTCTTCCGCTTCGCCTTCCTGGCGCATCATCTCCAGCTCGCGCTCTTCGGCTTCGCGTTCCGCGCTCACTTCCTGCTGCACGCGCTGCGCTGCCTCTTCCAGTTCCGGCGAGAGCTGCACGTTGCGGTAGTACTCCAGGCCCGTTCCCGCGGGAATCAAACGTCCCACGATCACGTTCTCCTTGAGTCCGCGCAGGTTGTCGATGGCCCCGTTGATTGAAGCCTCGGTGAGTACGCGCGTCGTCTCCTGGAACGAGGCAGCCGAGATGAAGCTGTCGGTCGACAGCGACGCCTTGGTGATGCCCAGCAGCAGCGGACGCCCCTGCGGCGGACGGCCGCCTTCCTTCTCCACGCGATTCTTCTCTTCGGTGAAGCGGAAGCGGTCCACCTGCTGTTCGAGCAGGAAGTTCGAATCGCCGATGTCATCGATCCGCACCCAGCGCAGCATCTGGCGGACAATCACTTCGATGTGCTTGTCGCTGATCGCCACGCCCTGCAGACGGTAGACTTCCTGGATCTCGTTCACCAGGTACTTCTGCAGTTCCTTCTCGCCCAGCACGTCCAGGATGTCATGCGGGTTCAGCGGTCCATCCATCAGGGGATCGCCGGCGCGCAGACGCTCGCCTTCCTGCACGTTCACGTGAATGCCGCGCGGCACGGAGTATTCCTTCTCCTCGCCGTTATCGGCCGTTACGTAAATCTTGCGCTGGCCCTTCGTCACTTCGCCGAACCGAACCACGCCATCGATCTCGCTGATGATCGCGGTCTCGCGCGGCTTGCGCGCTTCGAACAGTTCCACCACGCGCGGCAGACCGCCGGTGATGTCCTTCGTACGCGTCGATTCCTTCGGAATCTTCGCCAGGACATCGCCCGGGCCCACTTCCACGCCGTCCTCCACCATGAGGTGAGCGCCGCGCGGCAGCAGGTAGCGCTTGCTGCCTTTCGAGCCCTTCACCACGAACGTAGGCTGGCGCTTCTCATCGGGAGCGTCCGCAACCACCCAGCGCGACAGGCCGGTGACTTCGTCCACTTCCTCGTTGAGCGTGATGCCTTCCTGCAGGTCCTTGAACTGCACATGGCCGCCGATTTCCGTGAGGATCGAATACGTATACGGATCCCACTCGGCGAGCAATTGCCCGAGCTTCACCTGGTCGCCGTCCTTCACGCGAAGGCGCGCGCCATAGACCACCTGGTAACGCTCCTTCTCACGGCCGCGCTCGTCCACCACCGCGACCGATCCCGAACGGTTCATCGCAACCAGCGCGCCATCCTTGCTTTCGACGGTGCTCAGGTTATAGAACCGCACGATACCGTTGTTCTTGGCATCAAGACGCGACTGGTCTGCCACGCGGCTGGCCGTGCCGCCCACGTGGAACGTACGCATGGTGAGCTGCGTGCCCGGTTCGCCGATAGACTGCGCCGCGATCACGCCGCAGGTCTCGCCCAGCTCGACCATCCTGCCCGAACCGAGGTTGCGGCCGTAGCACAGCGCGCACACGCCGCGCCGCGACTCGCAGGTGAGCACGGAACGAATCTTGACCTTCTCCACGCCCGCACCCTGAATCGCCGATGCAATGTCTTCGTTGATCGGCTGATTGATCTCGACCACCACGTTGCCGTCGTAGTCCTTGATCTTCTCGAGCGACACGCGGCCGATGATGCGGTCGCGCAACGGCTCAATGATCTCGCCCGATTCGACAATCGAACCGACATCAATTCCTTCCGAAGTGCCGCAGTCATACTCGGTCACAATCACGTCCTGCGCCACGTCAACGAGCCGGCGGGTCAGGTAACCCGAGTCCGCCGTCTTCAGCGCCGTATCGGCCAGGCCCTTACGCGCGCCGTGCGTCGAAATGAAGTACTCGAGCACCGTCAGCCCTTCGCGGAAGTTCGCGGTAATCGGCGTCTCAATGACTTCGCCCGAAGGCTTGGCCATCAGTCCGCGCATACCGCTCAACTGGCGAATCTGCTGCTTCGAACCGCGGGCGCCGGAGTCGGCCATGATGTAGATCGGGTTCATCGCGCCTTCTTCGTCCGCGCGCTTCATGTTCCCGAACATCTCGTCCGCCACCTTGTCCGTAACTGCCGACCACATCTGGATGACCTTGTTCGAACGCTCGCCGTTGGTGATGGCGCCGTCCATGTACTGCTTCTGGACTTCGATCACCTTTCTGTCGGCGTCTTCCACCACCGTGTACTTGCTCGCCGGGATGACCATGTCGTCCAGCCCGACCGACAAGCCCGAGCGCGTCGCGTACTGGAAACCCAACGACTTGATGTGATCGAGCATCCGCACCGTCGTCTCCAACCCGAGATTCTGGTTGCAGTAATTCACGAGCTGTCCGATGCCCTTCTTCTTGAGCAGGCCATTGACGAAAGGCATGCCACCCGGGAGCGCATCGTTCAGGATCACGCGGCCCACGGTGGTGTTGATGTACTGGTTATCGAAATCGACAGGCTCAGTGTGCGTCAGGTCCTGGTCGTCGTACGCCGTGGTCATGTCCAGCACCTTGCCCGAGTAGCGCAGACGAATCGGAGACAGGGTCTCCAATTCCTTGGCTTCCAGCGCCATCAGCACTTCCTCGGTGTTGGCGAACGTACGGCCTTCACCCTTGGCGCCCTTCTTGGCCTTGGTCAGGTAATAGAGACCGAGCACCATGTCCTGCGTGGGAACGGTGATGGGCTGGCCCGACGCCGGCGACAGAATGTTGTGCGAAGCCAGCATCAGCACCGACGCTTCAATCTGCGCTTCAGGCGACAGCGGAATGTGCACCGCCATCTGGTCGCCGTC
>Ga0134126_10010574_pt1 | contig 11630 bp, 8 predicted proteins | sample KB31752_FD_96881 | JGI IMG/M metagenome (GOLD analysis project Ga0134126, IMG submission 96881) | Terrestrial soil microbial communities with excess Nitrogen fertilizer from Kellogg Biological Station, Michigan, USA - KB3-175-2 | ecosystem: Environmental > Terrestrial > Soil > Unclassified ...
AAACCCGCATTGGGTGTACTGTTCCACTGAAAAGGAGTTCGTCCGTTATCCCTGCTTTCGAAGGCCTGCAATTGCATGAATTTGTTTAAATCTCCGCCAATATTTTTTTGATGCTGATAAGCATTAAGCGTTGCTACATCCCTGTAATCGTTTATACTTTTAAATCTTATGTTCGTCATTCCTAATTCATCTCCATTGTAATAATAAGGCGTACCTCGCATGGTCATTATAAAAGTAGTAAGCATTTCAGAGGAGTGTGCGCGATATTTTGGATCGTCATTTCCAAAGCGGGTCACCATTCGCGCCTGGTCATGATTGGAAAGAAAAATCGATATCCAGCCTTTTTTTTCAAAAGCACTATCCCACCGGCTGAATACTTCTTTGAAATGCAACAAACTGTATCCATTGGGTTGGGCAATTCCAACTCCATCAAAAGCATAAGCCATATTCAGCTCATGGCGATTGCTGTCTACCAAATTGTGTGCATCAGTAAAAGAATTACCGGCACCTTCTGCCACACTCATCACATCGTATTTACTCAGCACTTCTTTATACATCTGTTGCAGGTATCCATGAAGGTTTCCCTGCATGGCATAATACTGCGAAAAGTTTTTTTCAAAACCCTTTGGAAACTCCGGAAAGGTGGTATCTTTTGCCGCAAATTGAAACGCATCTAACCGGTAACCATCGATTCCTTTATCTGCCCAGAATTTCATGATGTCATAAACTTCCTGCCGCAATTTTGGATTTTCCCAGTTTAGATCGGGCTGCTTTACAGAGAAATAGTGGAGATAATACGCATTGGTAAGTGAGTCATATTTCCAGGCGTCGCCATTTACATCAAACAAGCTATAACGGTAAGGCGGCTTTCCATTCTCAGCGTCCCACCAATGATAATATTCGCGATAGGGATTTGTTCTGGAGCTACGACTTTCCTTAAACCACTCATGTTCATCGCTGCTATGATTCACTACCAGGTCCATTATAAGTTTTATACCGCGCGCATGCAGTCCTTTTAATAACGAATCAAAATCTGCCATGGTCCCAAAATCTTTCATGATATCGCGGTAATCACTAACATCATAGCCATTATCTGTATTGGGCGAACTATAAATCGGATTAAGCCAGACCGCAGTAACACCAAGGCTTTTGATATAATCCAGTTTTGAAATAATTCCCTTTAAATCTCCGATCCCGTCGCCATCGTTATCTTTAAAACTGCGTGGATACACCTGGTAAACGATCGCTTCTTTCCACCATTTCCGATCCGGGGAGCTGGTTGATTGACCAAAACTATTTTCTCCTGAAAAAAATAGTACGATAAATGAAATCGATAATAGGAATATTTTTCTCATGATGCTGAATGATTTAATAAGAATAAACAACAATATTAATCGAATTTTTTTCAATTGAGATTATAGCTTTTTTGGTAAAATTCTGAAGCAGGTATTTTCCGTAGCACCTTACGATAGAATTTAATTTCAGTCAATTCCTTTTCTACTGCGTCATTCAGGGATTATAATTTATATAGTAAGACAACAAATAATACTGATTTCTATTTTGGCATGAAGGAAATTAAAATTAAATATTCATATTCTTCTAATTCAACATTTCAATTGTGCTTTTGTAAAAATTTCCATAATATTGATTTGGATACAAAATTTTCATTAAGCAATTGGTATGAAAAAAAATTTATTGGCTGCAGCAGCTTTTTTTCTTTTTGCTTGCAATAATTCGAACAAGGAAGATGCATTACATTCTTCCCCAAATAACTTTTCTACTGAAGGAAAAAAAGTCGTTATCTACACAACTGCAGATAGTACTAACTACAGGCTAACGGCAACGGATACTTTATCATTCACAGAATTAGGCCAGTCAAAAGAATCGCAACCTTGCATCTTCGTTGACCCGCTGCATACTTTTCAAACATTTATCGGAATCGGCGGTGCATTGACCGATGCTGCTGCTGAGACTTTTGCCAAACTTCCGGCCGACAAACAATCATCTTTGTTGCGGGCTTATTATGATACGGTAAATGGAATCGGTTATACGCTCGCCAGGACGAATATGAACAGTTGTGATTTTTCAAGCGATATGTATACTTATGTAAAAGATAATGATACAGCGCTTTCTTCTTTTAATATTGCGCACGATGAAAAATTCAAAATTCCCCTGATTAAAAAAGTACTGGAAGAATCAGATGGTAAACTAAATTTGTTTATCAGCCCATGGAGCCCACCTGCATGGATGAAAACCAACAACGATATGCTTCACGGTGGCAAACTAAAAACAGAGTTTGATCAATCATGGGCAAACTATTATGTGAAATATATTCAGGCACTTGAAAAGGACGGTGTGCTTGTGTGGGGGCTGACGGTACAGAATGAGCCTATGTCCGCCCAGCGATGGGAATCATGTGTGTATACAGCAACTGAAGAGAGGGATTTTATAAAAAATTACCTGGGGCCAACACTACAAAAAAATCATCTTGCAGATAAAAAACTGATTGCATGGGACCATAACCGAAACTGGTTATACCAAAGAGCTTCTACGTTGCTCAATGACCCTGAAGCTGCCAAATACATTTGGGGCCTCGGCTTTCACTGGTACAGCGAATCTCAATTTGATAATGTAAGAAAAGTAGCCGAAGTATTTCCGGGTAAAGCACTGATGCTGACAGAAGGCGGTAATGGCGACTTTGACCCGAAACGCGTTGATGACTGGAGCCTCGGTGAAAATTACGGATTGAATATGATCCATGATTTTAATAACGGCGCTGTGGCATGGACAGACTGGAATATATTACTGGATGAAAACGGTGGGCCAAATCATGTAAAAAATTTTAGTTTTTCACCGATACATTCAAACGTTAAAGAAGGGGTGCTACATTACACCAATTCCTATTATTATATCGGGCATTTTTCAAAGTTCATCAGGCCCGGTGCAAAAAGAATTATCAGTTCATCCAATACATCCCAATTGCTCACAACATCGTTTAAAAATGTGGATGGAAAACTTGCAATAATAGTAATGAATCCTACCGGTGAAAAAATTATATACAGGATGTATATCGGCGCCAAGGGTGTTGAAGTACAATGCTACCCGCATTCAATAGCCACACTGGTAATATTTTGAATAAAAATACCGGCTGTTTACTTTCCGCCAAACCTTTGAATACCGCCAGGAGCGAAATACAGTAAACCAATAAATTCTTCGGATTTCTATTTTGATAAAATAGAGAAATTGAAATACAAAAGTTTCCGCCAGCGGAATGCCACCGTCGAAACGTTTGATAAAATGTTTGAATTGAAGGAAGAATATTGTTAAGTGATCAAGAATGACCTCAATATTTGTTAAAGCCGTTGAAGCAATATATATCACGAGAATCATTGGCTATCAGTAAAAATAATATTGGTTTTACAGCCTTCCCCGGGAGAAGATACTATTTCAACAATGCCATTATATATTTCAGCCCTGTTCTTAATATTTTTTAGCCCAATACCATTTCTTTTTTCTGAATGGTCAAAGCCTTTGCCATTATCGGTTATGCTTACCTGTAAATAATTAGTTTCTTTTTTTAATTCTACTTCTACCTTTGTAGCCTGGGAATGTTTTAAAATATTATTTAACTGTTCCTGAACAATTCTGTAAATAACCATCTTCAGGCCTGCTTCAGTTTCTTCTTCCCTGTAAGTTTCATAGTTGAAATTTATTGCTATTTTTTTCAACGAGGATATATCACCTAGTAATTTGTCAAGCGATGCAATTAGGCCCATTGTTTCGTCATGCGATGGCCCAACCAGTGCGTGAGAAAGTTTGCGTAACTCTTCCATGGCGGAAGCCAGGTATTCCTGGCTCTTTGAAATATATTCAATCCTTTTCACTGGCTCAGTAAGGCTTTGGTGCTGGTACAATTTTGATGCAGCAAGCAATTGGTTTACATTATCGTGTAATTCCCTTCCTATTTCAGCCCTTTCTTTTTCCTGTGCATTGATAACTGCTTTAATAATATTTTGCCGTTCCTGTTTTTTTTGAAAAAGCAATTCTCTTTCAAGTAATTTTCTTTCAGTGATATCCCGGGCAATAAAAAGGATACTTCCCTCGCCGTTTTTTTTTGCGTTCACCTCCACATAAATGATATTCTTATTTTTATCCAATATCTTAATTTCATAAAAAACAGGAATGCCTGTGGACAAAATATCAAAAGGAATAGGTTGTTCTTGTAAATTTTCAGGATCAATAATCGACTTCATATTTAGCTGAAGCAATTCATTTTTTGTATAGCCAAACATCGTGCAGCAACCGGAATTAACATCCTTAAAATCCCCTTTTAAATCAGTTACCATAACAGCATCAGTGGTTTGCTCAAAAAGAGAATTATATTCCATAATTGCTATATCACCTGCCAAACAAATATCGCTTAGCCATTGGAAATTTTTTGGTTATATTAATTATTTTAAAGGCGCAAAGGTCACACTTCTTTTACAAATAAAGTTTTACAAACCGGGCAAACATCTTATATTTTTATAAAAGTGGTGAAATCTATTACTGCGGGAAAAATTTTATTATCATATTTTAAAGGCCAGTAAACCAATAAATACTTCGGATTGTTATTTTGATTACTCCTTTGGGAACCCGCAATTGTGAAATAAAAAAAGACGGAAGGCAAATCCGTCTCTAATAAATATTTCTACAAATTATTGACAATCTTTTCTATTTGCCCGTAATCTTATTCCATAGCCCTTTTGCAGAATTGCTCAATTCATTTAATTTTTCTTCTGCTTCTTCCTTCAATTTGCCTGATTTAAAATCATCCATAATTTCACCGGATTTTTCTTTTAGATTGTTCACTGCCTCAGATGATTTTGCTTTCAGTTCATCAGCTACTTCGCCTGATTTTGCCTTCAGGTCATTGAATTTTTGGGAAGCCTGATCTTTTAAATCATTGGCTTTATCTGCGAAAGATGATTCATTGTTGTCAGCCATAATAAATGTTTTTAGTGGTGAATAAATATCCCGGATTTTTCCCGCGATTAGAGTACAAGGTACTAATTCTTACAAAGGCGAAAATTAAATTCTAACCTTTAACAATTGATTTTAAAAACTCTAAGATTCAATTCAGGTATTTTATCTGAAATGATGTTTACTATTAAATAAGCGTTCTTTTCTTATGGCCAAAAAGCCGGTTTTAGGTTAGAACCTCTGAGTGTACAGTCCAGGCAGTTCTGGTCAGGCGTTGCAAAAAAAGAAACGATACCGACTGGAGTTACCTCAAGAGGGACCGTCGGGAATAGCCCTCCAGCCTTTTTTTTAAGTTCGTCGGGATTATTTTGAAGAGTGAATTCACCACATCCATTATTATAATTCCACCCTGGTACCTCCGGGTTGCTGATGAACAGCCTTTTTTGTTTTTCGCTGCTCACTTCTATAAAGCCTATTACGATTTCCGAAGGATTGGATGTGCAATGAATATTGCCGGTAAGCTGAGATGGCTGGGCTGCGAAAATAGAGCCGATTTCTTCCGTATTATTTTTCAATTTCTGAAGATAAGAATAGGCTTCTTCACTAATAGCATATTGCTTTACATTTATAGAATATAAAACACTTAATTTTTCAGATGCTGATGGTATTGGCATGATTTGAAAATAAATATGGTTGCTACTCAACATTTCTGAAGAACCTATAATGATGTTGGAAGAATTGACCGTTTTCCAACATGTGTGAATCGTTGTATCAATGCTTTTGTCTGGCCTTATATAGTCAACGCCTATAGGCAACTTGGTGATGGGATCTACAATAAACTTAAGTGAGCTGTAATAGGCTGCATGGTATTCCCATGTGTCTTCATATTTCCAATTATAATATCCTACAGGATTCTGATCATCATGAGTATTGATGTAAATTTTTACCCCGTCATTATTCCGCTGCCAACTCAGGCTGTCGATGTCAGGTGTTGCCCTATAACTTGAAAAATCTGAAGTGTATTCTTTTCCATCATGCGTTACTATTTTCAATCGGTATTTCTCACTGGGGTTAAGTTGTAAAGAAGCTGAGGTATATATGCCATCACCTGTTTCATACAACGGATAGCTTTCATTGTTTTCACCCTCAATATTAACTAACGCGCCATGCTCACCAACGTTTGTTGTTGAATCATCATAAATCTTAATAGTGCGTGAAAGCGTAATGATAGTTGGGCCGTTTCCACTATTAATAAACCCTTCCACTACAAGGTAGCCGGTGGCGGGTGATTGTACAGAAGGGCGGTATTCGATTTTACATCCTGTAGCAAAAAATTCAATTAAAAAAAAGCAAATTATATATTTAATGATTCTCATTATTTGTAAGATGCAAGTGAAATTAGAGAATACAATGGCCTTACTGAAAAATTATTTTTTTTTACTCTAATGCATTTTATTTTTTACTTTTTTAAAGGTACCAATTCCTTTGTGGATATTATTAACGCAAGCAATTACTCAGTTTGCTTAATGGCTATCAGAAAAATGAATACAGTAAAGCAAGAAATAACAGTGATTTCTATTTTCATAAAGCAGGAAGAAATTGAAAATGATTATACTTGAAAAAGAAGTGGTATAATCTTCAACGCAACTACAATCCCTAAAAAAAACTGATATTTGGAAAAGTGGAAAAACGGGAATAATTAATTCCAATACAAACGCAGAACAATTGATATGAAAGATGTGAATACCATTAAAATCAATTTTAAAGGAGGCATCATTCCTCCCGCAGACCTTTATAATATTTTACTGGCTGCAGGAAAGTCTGGGCTGGGTTATGCAAGGTTTGGCCTACGCCAGCAACTTTTGCTTGACATAGCAATGGAAGACATAGGTTTTTTCACAAATGAACTCGGCATGTTGGGCATCGGGTACGAAATTAATAAAGAAGAATTTCCCAATATCATCAGTTCATACCCCGCAGAAGAAGTTTTTATTTTAAATACGTGGGTGACGGAAGAAGTGTATCATGAAATTTTTAAATTGTTTAATTATACGCCTCGGTTAAAGATAAATATCTGTGATGCCAACCAAAGTTTTACACCTATGCTTACAGGTAATATTAATTGGGTAGCTTCTCCCGATGAACCTGATTTCTGGTATTTGTTTATTAGATTCCCGAGGACAAATGTTATTTATGAGTGGAAAGAGCTTTTCCATACAAAAAACTTAGCCGGAATGTCAATTTGTATTGAAGAAACAATTCTTCAGAATAAAGAAAAGTTTTATGATAATGATGAAGCCAGTGGCGATGAATTGCACAAGAAAATAAATACAAATACTTTCACTACCAAACCCCTGGAAGTGCCACTGGAGCTGCCTCCATATAACCTTCCTTATTATGAAGGCTTTAATCAATACAATGATAAATACTGGCTGGGCATTTATCGGCGCGATGAATTATTTAATATTCAATTTTTAAAAGAAATATGCCGCCTTTGCCTTGAGGCGCAAATCAGCCAATTATGCTCTACTCCCTGGAAATCTATTATCATAAAAAGGATCATTGATAAAGACAGGGAAGGCTGGAATTACCTGCTGAATAAATACCAGATCAATGTACGCCATGCTGCCAATGAACTCAATTTCCAGGTTGAAGACAATAGTTTGAAAGCTTTGCAATTAAAACAACAACTGGTAAAGTATTTGAACAATGATGATACCAGGACATTTGGCATTTGTATTGGCATTAAAACGAGAAAAAAAAGTGAGGTTTTCAGCACCATACTTGTACGCCGCAAAGCTTTATTCAATTTTGGGAAATGGGGATTTTTTTATACTTATGATATTTTATTTGCCAAAAATTATAACCCCAATGAGCGCACTGGCTTTATATTCAGCAGGGATAACCCTAAGGTAGTAGTGGCAGAACAATTAAGGCGTGCTATTCTCTCTTATTATAATTTTATTGGACCAAAAGAGGTTCCTTATTCAGAAGAATCGGAGGAACAGAATGACATATAGAAGAGCCGCATGATCCCGGGCGGGAAGATATTTATTCAATTTTTATTTTGATAAAGAAGAAAGAAATTGGAAAAGTGTTTTTTTGAGATGAATTGCAGAATAAAATTCATCTTTTTTTATCTCTTATAAACTTTAATTGTTCGATGTCTGTTATATCTTTTGGCCTGGCATTTATCTTTTTATTTTTGATTAGATCATCAAAGCCTATAATCGAAATTTCGGTCTCACTAATATTTATTATTTCTCTTTCTTCAAACGCTACACTAAATCTTCCTAATCCATTTAATTCAGGTAAGAAATCAAGAGTAAATTTTTCGAGTTCGAGCCTGAAATAGGATTTCTTTGGGTCTGGCGAAATTTCATCTTTAAATTCCGATACATCTTGCCCCAAATCTTCCAAAGCATTTAGAAGTTTAAAATAATTATCATAAGCAGGATTATACCAAAAATCAAGATCATATTTTTTGGCAGGTAATCCTGATGAATTAAGTGACATTCTTATGTATCCATGCAGAGCAACGGCAGTACCACCCGCAATTAAATATTGCACAGCATGTTTGTTGAGAATTTTACAAACATTTAAAATACTTTCAGTCAGTTTTTTGTCCATTCAATAAGTTGCTTTTTTTAAACTTGGGTTTCTTTGATGATGCATTTCTTAATGCATTAATAAACTCTTTAAATTCCGAAAGCTCAATTGAATGTTCTGAACCTTTTTTGTTGAGTGAATTTCTGCTCAATTTTAATTTCTTAAAGCTTGTATATCTTGTCAATTTTGCCATGAGTATTATAATTTTTGCCCGGCTATTAAAATAACTAAAAATCTCAGTAAATGTATCAATTTTTGCACTACTGTCCGGCTTATTCCGTACATTAAATTGAATTTAATCATTCCTTTTCTTTGTGGATTCCAGAAACTAAAAATACAGTAAAGCAATAAATTCTCTGGATTTTCATTTTGATGATGCAGAAAGAAATTGAAATTAAATCCTATGAATCTTTTGATCACCAAAATCATAGTTTAGACAATTGCGGGAGTTATCTATTAAATGTCGTTGGTTAGGAAACCAGAAGACGGCATTAATTAAAAAGAAACAACGGCGATTATAATTTCATTCCCCTTTTGTAGTAAACCCACAAATTCCTCCAATTCCAATTCCCCAAAAATACAAAATCCCTACACCTCCTGTCTCAACACCTCCAGCGGCGGCCTGTTTAATAATCCAAAACTATTTACTAAACCTGTTATAACGGTTAATGCACACACGATTAATCCTAAGATCAAAACAGGAATTAAATCAGGATGAAAAAAAGTATCGAAAAAATAATGCGCTAAAGCCCAACTGGCAGCGAGCGCTAAAAGGATACCTGTGAGCGCGGCTAAAGCGCCCAGGAAAAAATATTCAAGCGCTGTGATTGCAAATATTTGTTTGCGGCTGGCACCAAGAGTTCGCAGCAACACACTTTCCTGCAACCGCTGGTATTTACTGATGAGGACAGATGATATCAAAACTACAATGCCGGTAAGAATACTAAAGCCGCCCATAAACCGGATTACAAAACCGATTTTTCCCATGATGGAATTTAAAATACTTAAGATCAACGCGAGGTCGATGATAGAAACATTTGGGTAGTGTTGTACCATTTGCTGTTGAAATTTTGCAGAGGATTGCAGCGATTTTACTTTGGTTAATATTACTTCATACTGCGGTGCATCATTGATTACACCGTCGGGGAAAACGACCAGGAAGTTAGTTCGTATGCGGCTCCAGTCCACTTCCCTGAAACTACCCACAATCGTTTTTACCATCATGCCCTGCACGTTAAAAGTAATGGTATCGCCAAGGGAAATTCCGGCTCTTTTTGCATAATTTTCTTCCATAGAAATTGTGGGAAGCCCCGCAGCCGGTGCTGTTCCTATCCATTTTCCTTTGGTAATTTTTTCTGTCGAAGTAAGCGAATCACGGTAGGTAACACGGTATTCCCTTGTAAAGAGGTAGCGTGGTAGTTTGTGCAAAGAATCATCTTTTACATCTGAAGCGGTGATACCGTTCACTTCTTCTAGGCGCATGTTTACGATCGGAATCATTTCTTTTACCGGCATATCGAAATGCTTTACAAGGCTTGCCACGCCATCTTTCTGATTGCTTTGTATGTCAAACAAAACCATGTTGGGTTGGCCTTCGCCCGCAGCTATCGTAACACGCGTTAGCAAAATAGATTGTATAAAAAATAAGGTGCTGATAAGAGCCGTACCCAACCCGATAGCAATTATTAAAATGGTAGTTTGGTTGTTGGGCCGGAAAAGGTTCGCTAAACCCTGCCGCCATAAATAACTCCATGAAAACGGAAAAAACCTTTTAACAAGCCACATCAGCAAACGCGCTGTGGCAGCAAGAATAGCCAGGGCAACGGCGATGCTTACTGTAAAATAAAAAGCATTTTTTGGATTGCCAATTTGTATCCAGGAAAAACAAAACACAAATAAAATGATGAGGATGTAAACCGCCCATTTTAAAGAATCTTTTTTATTTTCCGCTGCCTCAAATGAAGCGCGAAGCGCCTGCAATGGCGAAATTTTGCGGATAGAAAGTAAAGGCAGCAAAGCAAATAAAATAGAAATGCCTGTACCTAAAAAAATCCCTTCTATAATAGCAGGCCAGGATATAGTGGTTGCAATGGTAACAGGTAAAAAATCTTTTAGCACAAAAGGTAAAAACTGTTGAACAGCAACACCCAAAACTGCACCGGCCAAAGATCCAATAAAGCCGATGCAAACGATCTGTATCAGGAAAATAATAAACGCCTGCGAAGCCCTTGCACCAAGGCAACGGAGGATGGCGATGGAATTTATCTTTTCTTTTACATACACATGCACAGCGCTGGCAACGCCGGTGCAGCCGAGCAACAGCGCGATAAAGCCTACCAGCGATAAAAAACGTGTAAGGTCGGCAAAGGAACGCCCTGTATCCTCTTTCTGAGTTTGGACGGTATTGAAATTATAATCATTTTCTTCAAGTGTAGGTTTTATCTGGCTGGTTAGTTTTTGTTCGTCAACTGCATGTTTGAATTTGATGTAATAATGATAACTGATACGGCTTCCTTTTTGCATCAGGTTGGTTGCTTTCAGATAATGCAAAGGAATATAAACGATGGGCGCGACAGAAGAAGAAAAGCCGGTTTGTCCAGGCGCATTTAATAATTTACCAGCTATTGCAAAAGTTACTTTTCCTACCTTGATTGAGTCACCGGTTTTTGCGCCAAACTGGAGCATCAATGTTTCATCTACCAAAGCCCGTTTTTGATTTCTAAATGAGGTGCCAGCTGATACAGGTTGAGTTTCCAATGAACCATAATAAGGAAATTTTCCGCTGAGCGCGCGCACCTGCACCAATCTTGTCCCGCCATTTTTTGTAAACAAACCCATGGAAGCAAAATTTCTTTGTTCAGATTGCGAGCCGCCCAGGGAATCTAAAAGATGCTGAACAGGCTGGGGCGCAGGCTGGTTTCCCGAAATTTCCAAATCAGCGCCAAGCAGTGCAGCCGCCTGGTTATTAACTTCATCGCGCAAATTATTTCCTAAAGAATATATTGCCACCAGCGCAGCGATGCCTAAAATAATAGATGATATAAAAAGAAAGAGCCGCG
>Ga0134126_10010576_pt1 | contig 11629 bp, 10 predicted proteins | sample KB31752_FD_96881 | JGI IMG/M metagenome (GOLD analysis project Ga0134126, IMG submission 96881) | Terrestrial soil microbial communities with excess Nitrogen fertilizer from Kellogg Biological Station, Michigan, USA - KB3-175-2 | ecosystem: Environmental > Terrestrial > Soil > Unclassified ...
TCAATTCATGCGTCATCCCCAGTTTGACCGCCCCGCAACAGGTTGTTATGATTCAACTGCGGGGTGGAGCAGTCTGGTAGCTCGTTGGGCTCATAACCCAAAGGTCGCTGGTTCAAATCCAGCCCCCGCAACCAAAACCTTCCGCGACTCCTCCCTGCAAGTCTCCCGGATTCTTATAGTTGCGAGTCGAGCCGTGTGCATGAATTTTCTAGTTTGGCGGCGCGCCGTTGTTCCGTGTTCCAAAACGTGGAACAACTTGGAACAGATCGCCAAAGATCGCCTGTTCTAGGGCGAGCGCGGCACTTCGATTTGCATCGGCGGATGTGTGAGTGTAAACATCTGCCGTTGTGCTTAGGTTGGAATGCCCAAGCAACTTCTGTACGAGTTTCAAATTCCCGGTCTTCTGGTTGACGATTGTCGCTGCCGAGTGCCGGAAGGTGTGAAATCCCGCTGCCCTGCTAGTGCGCGGAATTCCAAGACGATCCAATACGGGATAAAGGACATCCCGTCTGAGGACATCGGGGTTGAGCGGCGAACCGTCTTCCTTGCAGAAGACAAAGTTGTCTGGCTTATTGTGATTAGAGTTGTGCTTTTGCGAAATCAAAGCATTCTGAAGCGAAGGCCCAAAGTAGATAGCACGGACACTTCCCTCCGTTTTCGGTAAGACCAATTCACCTTCCCAGAGAGCCTGTCTGATCTCGAGCGTTTGCGTTTCAAGATCGATATGCTTCCATTGAAGGCCCAGCAGTTCTCCCAAACGTGCGCCTGTGAGCATTGCACATTGAAATAGGCTCCGATGGTCTTTCCGAACAGAATCCACGATCAATCGTAACTGCTCTGGACTCCATACAGGCTTTTCAGACCGTATGACACGCGGTTTGTGTCGATCTCGTACGGGTGATCTCGTGATGAGATCACTATCCACGGCCAAAGAGAATATGCTTTGCAGCAACCCTACTAAATTGCGCACCGTCTTCGGAGACGATCCGCCCTTTAATCGCGATTGCAACAAACCCTCTATGTGCAATGGGGACACATCGGAGATTCGGATGGCACCTAGGGTCGGCAAAATATGCACCCTCAGTTCGCAATCATAGGAGCGCTTGGTAGAGGCTTTTACCTGCTTGCGATCCAAGTATGGCCTCCATAAAGCATCGACAACATATTGAACCGTGAAATCGACCGTTTGAATGGGTCGATTCTGCGATTCACGGATTCGCTTTTCAAGAATAGCTCTCGCAGCCTTCTTACCTGAAAGATTATCGAGTGTTTCGGATTTATGAACCCACTTACCGTCAGCAGTCCGCAAACGGTACCGGATACGAAAAACTGGACCTCGGCGCGTCCGGATTAGGTTCGAAATATAACCGTGTTGATACGATTGACGAGTCATTTCCTCTTCTCCTTTCGTTTTGACCCGTCTTTGCCTCTCATGATGTAGAGCTTGGCACCTTTGCGGAAGATTTCGGCTACGGATTCCCCGAGGCGGCGAGACGCGGATTCCAATTCCGCCATTTCGCCAGGCGTAAGCCGTAGAGGAAAGAGTTTGCTGCGCCGCGTGCCTTCCGGTTTGGGTGGTCGCCCCATGCACGGAGTATTTGTATATACATTTACCTCAGATGTCAATTCGTTTTTGTTCCCTAGTTGTTCCATGTGAACCGTAAGTACCTGCATTTAGGACTTCTCCATGAAGTCGTTGGGCTGCGACCCCAATGGCGAACTGTGGAATTCGGGATTCCCGAGTCGTTCCAATACCCGAGGCCAATGAAAGCGCAGGTACTTGCCCACCCGGAGCACACCTATAAGATCTGCGTGGCCATACACCCAGCTCGTCGGAACACGTAACCGGGCGGCAATCTCCGAGACAGTCAGAATTTCTGAACTCGCTACGCGCGCAGGATTATCCTCGTGTGATTTGGGGTGGCCGTTAACTGTCATTGGCAATCTCCTTTCATACCTCACAATTCGAATCGTCAAGCCTCCAAGTGTGTGTTGGCCTCTCGAAGCTTCTTCACTAGGGCTTCCGCCAGGTCATCGACAGAGGATGATGGCAGGTGCGGTGTCGCCAAATTTTTGATGATTGCCGCCTGTCTCTCGTAGGCAACTTCTCCATAGCTGAGGAACGTTGTCAAAGCTTTCTCATGACCGAGGTTTTGACTCCACGCCTTAAACTCTTCCGGGGTCTTGCAAACTTCCTCCCCAAAACACACCAATGTGTTTCTGAAGCTGTGGGGATTGAAATAAGGAAGGCCAGCGTTTGAAAACGATTTCCTAAATATTCCCCGGATTGGCGCTGCACTTGCCCACGGACGTCTGTCAAGCCCTGAGACCTTAAAGCGTCGGTCTTGACCGACTACAACGCATGTGGCCGGGAAAAGAGGGTCATCATTGCCCCAAAGCTTTTCACTCTGGAGATACCCCACCCAGTCCACAATAACCTGGCGAATTTCATCACCAACTGGAAAAAAGAAGGTCGGAAAGCTCTTGCTGAATTTCGTATTCACATCTCGTGCGTCTTGATCCACCCTGTTCGCAATCAGATCAAGATGCTTTAGCTTCATTGAAGCGGTTGCCCGGTCCCTCGCTCCGGTTAGCAATATGAACGCAATGATGGCGCGATTTCTCAGTTCGATTTCTGTGGTGCCAGGCATTGAACGAACTACATACTTGACCTGGTCGATGGTAGGTGCCTTCTGGTGCCTTCGCGCCGTGGCGACACGAACGTCTTTTTCACTTAGGTTGAAGTACTCGGCATCCGAATATTTCAGGCGCGACTTGTAGCCTGGTTGTCCGGACAGCCACTGAAAGAAGTGTTTTAGATGCATTAGTGTTGAATGAAGCGTAGCCTTGCTCAATTCCAAACCGGTTCGTTGCGCTCTTTGGCTGGCCAGATGTCTTTTGAAGGCAATTGCCTGTTCAAAGTGGAATGCTTTGAAGTCTCGGTTTCTGGCGTACGTTTCAAAGCGATTCAGGGCTTTCGCACATGCGTCTACTGAAACATCGCTTTGACGTTTAGCCTCCTTCAAAAATGCGCAGTATTTGTGCTTAATTCGCTCGTTATCTGGATTGTGCGTCGTCATGTTTGTCTCTCCTATCTCAAGTCACTGTTTAGGCTGGGTTGAACAATCTCCCCTATGTGTGGCAGCGCCTGTCGAGAAACAATTGCCATTTCTTCGTAAAATTGTTCTAGTTTGCGAACCCCGATGATCCGATGCATCAAGCAACTGCATGTAGGACAGATCGCGGTAAGGTTGCCGAACGTTGCGGTTATTGGTTTGTACTCAACCATATTGCCGTCAGGTAATTGTGGGGCGCGACACCGCAAACAATAGAGTTCGCCTGGTCCGCAAATCCGCTTGCGCAGTGCCCGCCGCTTTTGCAAGAAACCGACCATTTCTCGTCCCTGAATCAAAATGGGGTGCCGATCGTCTATTGTTACAAGGCCTGTTTTGATCCACGAACGGACGGTGTTTCTGTGAATCCCAAATAATCGGGCAATTTCTTCGACCGTATAGCTTCGATGTATCTTCGCTAAACGATAATTTGGGCGTTGCTTTCTCATGATCGTCCTGGGCTTAGTGACGTATTGAACTTGATACGTCGTGGATATGCCCGCGATGGTTGTTATGCCACGATTGAACGTGAGGTGGAAATGACCAGAATGTCCGGAAAACAGTTAGTGGACAACTTCCAAGGGCAGCTTTCGAGGATGCCACTAGTTGTGATTCAGCGAGAAGGCCATTTTGAGTTGAAAAACCAGTGGACGAATAGAGTTCGATAGAACAATACGGTATTTTTTGTCCGGAATGGCTTTCCGGACACCGGACAAGATCACTGCGAGAGTCTCTTAGAAGACCGCGACAACAGTTTTCTCATCCCACGAAGGTGATCCTTGTCCGCAACGGCCACTAGCCGAGACCAAGTTTGGATCGCGCCGGTTTTCGAATTCGAGTTCTTGCTGTTGAATGCCTTCAGATCTCTCGCCCACTTACCCTCCAAGTAGTCGGCAGGCGGAACATGGCTTTGCTCATCAAGACGCGACGCAATCTCGGCCAGCTGCTCGAGAGTTACGATCGAATTCCCGTTTCTGTTCGCTTCCAGCCACAACCTGCCCGCTAACCCGACGAATTGGTCTGAGCGGGTCGGTTTTCGACCCGATTTACGTGTATCAGGACTCTTTGCCGATTGCATACGAGAATGAACCGTTGCTTGTGAGCGTTCTCCTAGCCCTCTCACCTCTGTCTCCAAGGCGGTTTTTTCGAGTCGTGCACAATGGATGGCAGATGCTTCACAAATTCTAGTGATGATTCCGCCTCCGTCTCTCGTTGCGGCAAAGAGCAACTTGCTCCGGTGTTCTAGTAAATCCAGGAAGACGTCGTGAAGCCAGATTTCAAGTCGCGGGCCCATCCCGCTTGGACGAAGGGTTATGCCAGCACGAGTTGCCGCAACCTCGAAACGCTCTTTGAATCCTTCATTCAAGCCGTTACCGAGGAGCCAGTACCCGTATTCTAAGCTCTGGTCCTCGTATGAAACGTGAGCTCGCAACCATCGGTCGTACCGGTTCTCGGGTTCGAACTTCAATTCCTCGTCACCTAATGCTTTGAATGTCTGGTGAAAGGCCCGCCAAGTGTCACTCGGGGAAATCGGAATTGGTTCATCGATGTGGATGCCTTTGGCACGCGGCAAATCGCGATGGGCCGACTCCGACATCTGTGGAGTCTTTTGTCCATTGCCGTCGTCCGGAATAGAGGTCTTTTGTTTGGCGAACTTTATGTGCGTTTCATCCACAATCCGGTCTAAAGCCACGTCAAGGAGCGCTACGAAATGCGCGCCCTGACTTTCCAGGATCATTTGGGACCGTTCCACATCTTCACGGATCCAACTATGTGTAGGATCGCAAGACGTATTTCCTGCGGGCTGCATGTGGACGAACCTTGGAGCCCTCCATTGTCCCCAATAAAGGCTTTCATCAATGTCTTCAGGGCTATATCCCGGATGCTGATGGTCGCAAACCGCTTTGATCCATTGCTTTACGTCTGATCTTTCAGAGCGAATTAGCATTTGCAGATGACGTTTCGCCCATCTGATGGGATGGGTAGGTAACACGTGAGCGTGTTGATTCGCGATTTCCAGCAGTTCGTGGAATATCACAGAAACGACGATGTTCACTCCAGCTCGGTAGGCGTCGAGATACTTTTTAAATATCGTCGGCGGCTCGGATTTCTCGCTCGTAAATAGCCGACGACCTGTTTCCCCGAGAAATGTTACTAAATATTTTTGATATTTCGGCGCGTCCTCTGGCTTCAATTGCGAAGGCCCCTGCGGGTGTAACGCCTCATAACAAAACACTTCGGTACTTCTTCTCACTTGCCACGCATGATGGTCGAATTTCTTGCGCAATGCCTTCACAGACGGGCGGAGCCCTTCAGGTGTGATCTGCTCCCAATCCTGCATTCCTTCCCATTCCTTAATTGCCGCTAGGTGTACATTCCAGCCAGCCTCACTTTTGTCGAGTGATTTTGAAAATAAAATGGATGCATCAAGTTCCGACCTTACAGTTGAAAGCGATGACGCCGCGTTTTGTCGTTCAATTTCAAATTCTCGGATATACGCTTGTTCGGCTTCTTCAGAACTGTTAGGGATCCTCGACATTTCGTAAGCATTTTTGCTGCCGCTAGACAAAGCGGCTCCCGTCAATTGGCGTTGCCACCTTTCGTGCGCCTTTGCTTTTCCGGCATCAGACCGTGCGAACGCGACCGCACTTTCCTTTTCTGCCAAAGCTTTCTCGCACAGAACAACTCTTTCGCGGAGAGCCAAAGTCTTTAATTGCCTTTGGAGGCTTTCCCTTTGGTGAAAATAATATTGGAGATAAAGATGGCGCTTTTCTTGCGGCAAGCTGTCATCACTATGCAGTTCGTCGATGTGAATATTAACAACGGAGAGTTCGAGACCTAATAGTCCCGGATTTGGAATTTGGCCGTCATCGTCGTTCCCCGAGGCCTCGACTTTGGGAAGATCGGACATCTACTGGCAAGAAACTTTGTGGACGGAAAGAATAACAGAGGAACAAGGCCTTTTCCGCTCGTTCAAGCGCAGATGCTTCTTTTACCCACATATCGCCGTTTTCCCGGCGGCCTCTTATGTCTACAATGCAGTAGGGCAAAGAGTGGAGGGCACCACTGGAGGCTGGGTGGATTACGTTTATGATCAGAATGGCAACGCCACTACATTAGTCAATGCCAATGGGTGGGCGCGTAGCGAACTTTCCGCCGGAGGTATGCACGTCGCCACTTATGCAAACTCGATTACCTATTTTGACCATAGCGATCAGTTAGGCTCAATGCGGGCCAGAACTGACGTGTCTGGGAATGTCGCGGTGACGTGTGCTAATTTGCCGTTTGGAGACGGGCTGAACTGTTCCGGATCAGATCCAAGCTGGTTGCATTTCACTGGGTTGCAATTAGATCAAGAGAGCAACCTTACACATGCATTGTTCCGCCAGCTTTCGACGACACAGGGTCGTTGGATGATGCCGGACCCGGCGGGCATGGCGGCGGTGGACCCCACCAACCCACAGAGTTGGAACCAATACGCCTATGTGATGAACAACCCCATCAATTTTATTGATCTGGTTGGCTTGGAATGCTACGCCTACGATGGTCATGGCAACTGCACGAGCTGGGGCACTGGCGGTGACGGGTTCGGTTCATTTAGCGGTTGCGGCGACTGGATGATGGACGCAAGTTGCAGCGGCGGCTCAAGCTCGTATGGCAATTCCGGCAATCTAGCCACGATGGGAGGCTGGGGCGATCCATTCCAAGTGTCTATGGTATCGAGCTACATCCCGATGCAACCGATTTCGACGCCTATCGATGCAATGAGAAATGAATATGGGCAAGCTGTTTCTGCAACTATTTATGCTTCTGGGTTTTGGGGGCAAATATTAACTGGTATCGCACCCATTAATTGGGGAGTTGATAGGGGAGGAGGTAATAACGGTGAAGCCCAACAACCACAGCAGTCCAAACAGGCACAGCCTAACCCGCCACAACAAATGACTTGCGGGGGGTCGCTTACTGTGCTTGGCATAGGCTTAGGAACAACGGCTGCTGCGGGTATAGGGCTCGTTTATGCACCTGAGTTGGAACCCGAGATATACGAAGGCGCGGAAGGATTGTTAACTCTTATGCACCTTCTTGTTCCCACTACTGCTCCCCTGTTAGTTTTGCGTGAAGGAGCTGTATTGGCTTGGCAAAATTGTCACGGCCACTGATTTGGAGAATAGGGAATGCCGGAATTCAGAATTGAAAACAACGCCCTCAAGCGAGAGACAAGATTCCGAATGCTCTCATGGGGGGTAGTATTGCTGCTCACAGTGATTGCGGCAGTTCTATTTATCCTTCGCGCCTCTGGGTATATAGGCGATAGCTCAAATCTTGGCGGTCTTTTCGTGTTGGCAATTTTTGGCGCCGCTGTTACGGCTATTGTTTTGGCTCCCAGAGAAGGCCTGCACCGGGCGGAACGCAAAATGGTTTTCGTTTTGGAAGACGATGCGATTGTCAGAAAGAGACAAGGATACCCTGATGTAAGGATTCCCTTTCCCGAGATCAATACTCTAAGTGAAGAACTAGGGCGACTGATCATCACAAGTGTCGAACCCAGAAGGAAAATTGGAATCCCGTACAGTGTGAGCCGATATGAGGAAATTCGCACAGAACTAACCAGGCATTGCCATCTCTCTGCTCGCATGGTGCTTCCGTGGAAAAATATCGTCTTGCCGGTAATAACCTTCGTGAGTTGGGGAGCAGTTCTGTGGCTTCAAGCGATACCGGGTGTTATTGCTGCCGGCGGTGTTGCGGTATGCTCTCTTGCTTTTGGCTCATACCGCCTTTGGGCTACGCTGCGTTACAATCGCAAGCGGCCGCTGTTGCTGTGGATTCCACTTGGTTCCATTTGGTTAGCAGCGCTCTTGCTGATCTACATTCGCGTGGTACGGCTTATGAAGTAGCAAGCCGCGCGGGGTCATTCTTCGCGCGGCTTTGCTTCATCTGAAGACGCGCCTCAGGCTCGGCGGGTGGCCCAGCCTTTCGCGCTTTTTGCGAAGGCTGGGGATGTTCATCCGTCGAAGCGAAGGGCACAGGGTAGCCCATTTAAACCTTTTCTGGCTTGAATGGAGTATTTCGTTGTCCGCTGCCTGGAGAGGGTCGTCTAGTGTACGTACAAACCCGCAATCAGCTGATGCCCAATCTTTCTACACATCAGCACGAACAATAAAGTATGTACATTATGTTCCTTAAGGAACATCTGTGGAAAACCCTGGGCGGGTGGCCCACACAACGCGGTGTTCGTTGCGTGCGGGTATTTGAAATGCAGCAGCAAGGCGGCCCGATGGTGCAACCTTTCGCGTTTTTGCGAAGGCTGTGGCAGTTGAATACGCAAAATTCAGCCAGGACCGAACATCCATGTTCTTTGGCTCTTTGCTCACTGAATCCATGGTACTCTGCCGTCTTCTCTTATGGTTGAGATTCTTCAGATCACCCTTCTGATTTTTGTTATTTTGTTTTCGATCTCTTTTGTTAATTTCCGCGAGCGTCTCTCGCTCACCCGAGTACGTTTCGTTGCGGCTAGGCAGCGCATGTCACTAGCTGTAATTGTCTGCACTGTACTGTTGGGCTGCTTTGCCGTCGCGTGCATCCTTCACGAACCAGTTCCGCGCATCCATGATGAATTCAGCTATCTGCTAATGGCGGAAACCTTCGTTTCGGGACATGTCGTCAATCCATCCCCACCGCTATCGCAATTCTTCGACACATTTCACGAATTGATGAACCCCGTTTACGTGTCCAAGTATTTCCCCGCGCAGGGCATCTTTCTTGCGCTGGGGAAAATGCTAACCGGACATCCGATAGCGGGCGTATGGGTGAGTTCGGCTTTGGCCTGTGCAGCGGCGTACTGGATGTTGGATGCCTGGCTCAGTTCAACGTGGGCATTGTTCGGCGCGATCCTGATGATTGCCCAGCTCGGGATCTACAGCTACTGGAGCCAAAGTTATTGGGGCGGCATGGTCGCGGCCCTGGGAGGAGCACTCTTCTTCGGCGCGGCGCGGCGGCTTTGGGATCGCTTCGACTGGCGCAATGGAATTTGGCTGGCGCTTGGCTTCGTGATTCTGGCCAACAGCCGTCCGCTAGAGGGGCTGCTAGTCTCGCTGCCGCTCAGCGCACTCTTGCTCGTACATTTATTGCGCAAGCTTCGCTGGCACGAAGCAGGATTCGTCCCAGCGCTGCTTACCACAGGAATGATTCTTCTGCTAGGTGCGGCCGCTACTGGAGCGTACAACCGCGCGGTGACCGGTTCAGCCCTGAAGACTCCTTATATGGTTCACGAGCAGCAATATCAGGAGAGTCCTCCCTTCATCTTTATGTCTCCGCGCCCGGCGGTGAAGTACAGCAGCTTTTGGCTTTGGGAGTATTACCATTTACAGGAGACGCAGCAGTACACGGCACAACGCTCGCCAGCCTTGTGGCTGGTGGCGAGTGCTCGCAAGCTGCGCTCATGGTGGTTTTTCTACTGCGGCATTCTGCTGACGCCCGCGTTGGTGCTGCCCGGCTTATTGCGCTCCGGGCGCATTCGATACCTGCAACTCGGACTGGTGATTGCCATCACCGTATTGAGCATGAGTATGGGAAAGCCTTCAGCACCCCTCTATGCAATCGTGGACGCTCTTGTTCTAATGCAGATTGGAGTTCTATGGGTGGTCTTCGACGATTTCTGGTCGCGCGTAGCTTTATCCACGATTTGCCTCCTGCTCTTCCAGATACTTTTAGACAAATGGTTCTTCCCGCACTATTTCGCGCCAGCAGCGTGTTTGGTCTTATTTCTGCAAGTTGAGGGATTGAGGCGCATTTGGCGAGGACAACGGCAGCCACATGCTCCTACGGCGACGGTTGTGAGTCGCAGCGAACGCCGCCGCATGGAACGGGAGAGCGCCAAGCTTGGGACATCGGCCTCACCATGGAGGACGTTTGTATTGCTACTTCCCATAATTTGCTTGCTATCGCTTGTTGTGAGAGTCGAAGCGCGAGTCAACGGATGGAGTGAAGACTTCCACGAACCGGAGTGGGGAGCGTTGCCGGTCCAGGACTGGAGCATTCGACGGGCTGAACTCGAACGCTGGCTCGAACAGCAATCCCAGCCGCAACTGGTGTTTGTACGTTATCCCCTGCGCCACAATGTTTACTTTGAATGGGTTTTCAATCACGCCGATCTGGTGCATTCGAAAGTAATCTGGGCGCGGGACTTGGGCACGAAGAATGATGAATTGCTCGTCAAGCAATTTCCCGACAGGACAACATGGATGCTTGATGCCGATGCTCCTGAACCCCAACTCGTGCCCTACGCGGAGGCAGGAATCAGTAGTGGCTTTAGTCCTGCCAGTCGAGCAAACAGAACTGTAGAAAATCAGCCGAACTGGTAAAAGGAGCGCCTCTCGATCTATAGGAAAAACAAAAATTAAGTTTCTGTGGGTATGGCTACAAGCCATGAAATATCTCGGGCAACTTTAGCTAGCTATCGAAGGGACGCCAAGCGTGAGGCGTGATCTGCCAAAAAGCGACGCGGATTTTGGCCGGGACCGGCACGTAGGGACGAATACAACCAAAAGACGATGAAACCTAAGCCAAACTGGTAAACGGATGCCCAATATTCATCCGAAGTAGCTTTGTTATTGAATCTCGACAATGATTCTCCGCCGATAGCGTCCCACTCGAAGCCGGTTTTAATCGATGGCTGCGTCACGCAAGGGAGCTAGAGCGCAAAGAGGACACCCTTGTGCACCACGGAACATATTGTGGAACAAACGTGGAACAGAACACCCCAGAACAACAAACAAAACCGTAACGTACGCAACATCCAAGTGCATGAGAAGCAAAGACGGGCAGTTAATTGTTTCGGCTCATAACCCAAAGGTCGCTGGTTCAAATCCAGCCCCCACAACCAACCATTTCCAATCCCTTCAAGCATTTAACTTTCCACCTAACCACCGAGGTCCAACTGGGGTCCAAAATTCAGGCATTGCCGGCCATAAGCGATTGCCCGAGGTACGCCGCAATGCGACGTCCGTCTTCTGTAACAGCGTGGATATAGCCCATTGTTGTACGTACGTCTGACTGACCGAGTCGGTTCTGCCGGGTAGCAAACGGCACACGTTCTTGATCCATGATCGTTGCGTTCCCGTGTCGAAAGGCATGGAAACCGCAACGCTTAATCCCTAACCTGTGGAGTAGTGGATGGAACTTACGCCTCCGCAATGTATCCGTATCCCAAGGGGTTCCGTTACTCGTAGCGAATAACAATCCGGCGCCACTTGGCCCTAAGCTCAACACATATCCACGAAGATGCGCCACTAATAGCGGTGAGATTTGACAAATACGATTCCCCTTTTTCGACTTTACAGTTTGAATCTTACCGTGCCATACGCTTTGAGAGATTTTGATGGCGCAATCATCCAGAAGCAGGTTAACAACTGGCAATGCACCAATCTCTCCCGCGCGTAAGCCTGTTTCAGCCAAAATCCAGTAATACGTTTTGTATGGTTCTTCCGCCTTCATAATTACGGCGCGCATTTCTTCAA
>Ga0134126_10010577_pt1 | contig 11629 bp, 8 predicted proteins | sample KB31752_FD_96881 | JGI IMG/M metagenome (GOLD analysis project Ga0134126, IMG submission 96881) | Terrestrial soil microbial communities with excess Nitrogen fertilizer from Kellogg Biological Station, Michigan, USA - KB3-175-2 | ecosystem: Environmental > Terrestrial > Soil > Unclassified ...
ACGCAAGCTGGCTTCAGCAGCCATCGGTTTTAGCCTGCGGAGCTGGCCAAGATCGGTGATCCAACCGTCGCCGATTGCTTCTGTGATGATTCGTGACAGAGACGGGTTCGCCAATAACAGCCAGCGCCTGGGCGTGACGCCATTGGTCTTGTTATTGAACCGCTCGGGAAAGATCGCCGCCAGGTCTTTGACTGTCGTTTTCCGGAGCAACTCAGAGTGGATGGACGCGACACCATTCGTGCTGTGTGAGCCGACGATCGCGAGATTGGCCATGCGGATCTTACGGCCGCCGCCTTCCTCAACCAGGCTCACAGACTGAACAATGTCCTCATTACCCGGGAAACGGTATCGAACCTCTTGGAGAAAGCGCCTATTGACCTCGTAAATGATCTCCAACTGGCGAGGAAGCATGCTTTCAAACCATGCAAGCGGCCACTTCTCCAATGCCTCCGGCAACAGTGTGTGATTTGTATACGCCAGCGATCTTTTTGTGATTTCCCAGGCGTGGTCCCATTCCAGATGTGCGTCGTCCAGCAGAATGCGCATTAGCTCTGGAACCGCAATAGCAGGATGCGTATCGTTTAGTTGAATGGCGGCTTTATCAGCAAATGTGTTCCAATCGGCATTGCTGCGCCGGAAACGCCTTACCATGTCAGCCAGGGAGCAGGCTACAAGAAAATACTCCTGCAAAAAGCGCAAGCCCTGCCCCATGCTGGTGGAATCGTCGGGATAGAGCACCCGTGTGAGCGATTCGGCTGATAAGGTTTCCGCCAGCGCGCCTACAAAGTCGCCTCCGCTGAATGCCTGAAAGTTGAAGAAGTCGGGCGAAGCTGCGGCCCAAAGCCGGAGCGTGTTGATCGTTCTGCCGGCGTACCCGACGACGGGGCGGTCAAATGGGATACCAAGCAGACGCGACGGCTGTCCGGGCACGGCACGCAAAGTCCCGCCGTGAACCTCGAACGAACAGTTCAGCGCGATTTCGACTGTTTCGTAGGGGCGCGCGACCTCCCATGGGTCAGGGCGCCGTAGCCAGTTGTCCGGCTGTTCCTCCTGCCAGCCGTTCCGGAAAGATTGTTTGAAGATGCCGTACTCATATCGCAATCCATAGCCCATAGCCGGGAGCTGCATGGTAGCGGCGGATTCCATGAAACACGCCGCCAACCGGCCCAATCCTCCGTTACCCAGTCCCGCGTCGGGTTCCTGCTCCAAAACGTCAACCCAATCGATGTTCTTTTTCCGAATGCCTTCCGTGGTCAGCGGATCGAGCAGAAGATTTGTGACATTGTTGGCGAGCGATCGGCCAATCAAAAATTCCATCGAGAGATAATACAGGCGTTTCGCATTCTGCCGCTCGTATGTGCTCTCAGTAAGTACCCAGCGCTGCGAAAGGACATCTCGCACAGATCGTGCAAAGGCCTCAAACCGATCCCGGGATGTGGCTGCAGCCAGATCGATGACATTATCAAAGAGAAGATGACGTTCGTACAGTGCATTTTCCGTCCCGGCGAACTGAATCGGACCACACCCGTACTGATCAAGGAGCTTCGAAACGCCGCCCGTTTCTCCCGATGCTCGCGGCGCTAGAACCGGCTTTACGGACATCTGTCTGCCCTCCCTCCACAGGCGAGACCTGGAGCCCCTCTGTGCTCGCCCTCAGGGAGCTATGGCAATCCAGGAGTAAGGTCACGCACCAGTGGCTTGTGTCCTCGCTCTCGCTCTCGCAACGATGATGCTGGCGTGTCAGACGCCGCTGCATTTAATTTGGGAGAGGTGTGCCACACCCTACACCGCCTTCAAAGGTTTACCGATCGCGAAGCCTGAGATGTTTCTGATTCGCTGGGATCGTCCTCTATCGCGATTGCGTTAGTCACATGCTGCGTGTCGTTCCAAAGCCGGATAACCGGCCGGGAGAGATCGTGTTCGTAGCCCAGAGCGCTCAAACTTGCTGTGCTTAACATGAAAGACCGGGCATTGATTGTGGGCTCAACGCCGATCCAACGCGCAGCTAACACTCGAATGAAATGTCCGCTTGAAAACAGCAGAACGTCTCCCTGTACAGCGCGCAAGCGGGTCACCACGCGGTCGGCACGGGCTGCTACCTGTTGTGGCGATTCCCCTCCCGGGCATCCGTCCCTAAAGAGCTGCCAGTCCGGACGTTCCGCACGGATCTCGGCGCCGGTACGACCTTCATATTGCCCATAGTTCCACTCCACCAAGTCGTAATCGACTTCGGCGACCGTACCAAACCCAGCGAGTTCGCAAGTCCGCTTCGCGCGCTGCAATGGGCTGGTGAATACTTTGGCAAAGGCCAATACAGCCAAGCGCTTTCTCAACCGGCGGGCAGTGCGTTCACCTGCCTTCGTCAGTGGCAGGTCGGTCATTCCCGTATGCTGACCTGACAGGCTCCAAGCAGTTTCCCCGTGCCGAGCCAGATAAACAATAGGAAGCTTTGTGCTCATGACGTGCAAAGAAGCTGCAGAATAATGGCCCTTACGGCGACTTCAGACTTGCACCAGGGGTTCAATACTTTTCGGGTACAAACCTTCGGCCCTTCAGCGTGGCTTCGTCGTCGTAAGCTCCTTTCGTGGAGCGCTTGGGCATTTTTACCGTCTCCCTGGGAGCCTTCTCGTAGTGAACCAGGCTCAGCAGGTGCGAGATGCAGTTGAGGCGTGCCCGCTTTTTGTCGTCGGATCGCACGATATACCACGGCACAGCCTCGCTATCGGTAGCCTCCAGCATCATGTCCCGTGCCCGGGAATAGTCATACCAACGCGACCGGGACGGCAAGTCCATCGGACTGAGTTTCCACTGCCGCAATGGATCCTCGATGCGAGCTTCGAAGCGCCGTTCCTGTTCTTCGTTACTCACTTCGAGCCAGAATTTAAGCAGGGCAATTCCACTTGATGCAATATAGCTTTCGAATATCGGGCACAACTCGAGAAAACGGCGGTGCTGTCCTTTCGTGCAAAAGCCCATCACATACTCCACGCCCGCGCGGTTATACCAACTGCGATCGAATATGACGATCTCACCAGCAGCGGGTAGGTGCGGAACGTAGCGTTGCATGTACATCTGCGTCTTCTCGCGGTCCGATGGGGCGGGAAGAGCAACCAGTCGGAATATCCGCGGACTCACGCGCTCGGTAATCGCCTTTATCGTTCCGCCCTTCCCTGCCCCGTCACGGCCTTCAAACAGGACCACAACACGCAACCCCTTGTACTTCACCCAATCCTGAAGTCTGCAAAGCTCAACTTGCAGCTTCCGCAGTTCCTTCAGGTACTCTTTGTTGCCCATTTTGGGCTTAGCATCATTGTTCGAGTTTTTCTGATTTTTCATGAGAGCCAACGGAACGCTTACTGTTTCCGGAAGCGCCAGGCGCTGATCGAAAACAAAACGATCGCGCACGCCGCCAGGACAAGGAGGTTCGGCCACAGCGCGCTCCACGGCGCGTTCTTTAGCGTTACGCCCCGGATGATCGTGACCATATAACGCAAGGGATCGATTAACGAGAGCTTCTGAAAGAAATCCGGCATGTTATCGATCGGCGAAGTTGCTCCTGAAAGGAGCGTCATGACTGGGTTCACAAAGAACGTCAACAATTGCGCCTGTTGCTGCGATTTTGAAACAGTCGAAATCATGACACCGATACCTATGCCTGCCAGCGCCGCGCACCCTCCAGCGAGCGCAAACAACCATAAAGATCCTCGGACAGGAAGGCCGAAAATAACAATACCGGTGATCAGTGCGATGAACAGGACAACCATCATGAGCACGAAGACCGGTGAAGTCTTGGCGAGCAACATTTCGGAAGTCTGGGCCGGTGTCATCATCAACTGTTCGATGGTGCCGGTCTCTTTTTCTTTCACGGCCAGGGCGGAGGCCACTAGCGAAGCAGTGATGAACATGATGATGCTCATAATGCCGGTAACGTAATACCAAGTTGTTACTAAGCCTGGATTGTAGAGATAGGCGGGCCGCACGTCCACCGCGCCTGGAGGTGGGGCCGGATGCGCAGCCCGATTTAGCGTTCGTCGTGGAACGTAATAAGCAACCGGCAGGATGTTGGCCGAACTGTTATAATCGCCCAAGGCTTTCCCCAAGTAGCCCTGCGCGATCTGCGCGGTATTGGCATCCACTGCGTCGATCACTACTTGTACGTCGGCCGTCTGCCCTCTGTTCAGGGTGCGTGCGAAGTCCGCTGGAATGACCATAAATAGGTCCAGGTCCAGATTGTTGAGTGCGGCTTCAGCATCTTCCGGGCGAGTATAGACCTCCGTCACGTTAAAATTTACGTTGCCGGTCAGAGCATCGATGAAGCCACGGCTCTCATACGTCATACTTTCGTCCACCACTCCCAGCCGCAAGTTGCGGACCTTGGGATTCAGAGCGAATCCGAAGATGACCAGCACGAGAGTTGGCGGCAATAGCAACTGAATCACCAGCCCGCGGTTGCGTCTCAGTTGCTGAACTTCTTTGGTAGCCAACGCGAAATAGCGTCTGAGGAATGCATTCATATCGAACTCCTACGCCTTGAACTGCATCTTGCGCATCTGCAGCACATTTATGAAGTAGAAGGCAAAGGCGAGACCCACTAACGCCAACACGGGCCCAAACGACGTTCCCCACCCAACGTTGCGCAGGATCGAGTTACGAACAATCTGAACGTAGAAGGTCGCCGGGAGGGTATAGGAGAACCAGCGAATCTGGACCGGTATGTTCACGATTGCGAATAGATAACCAGACAGCAGCAATGAGAGGAGGAATGAGCCCATTTGCACGCCCTGTATCGCGGCGCTCTGTGTCCCTGTGCCGATGCCTAGCATCATTCCGAAGAACACTCCAGCCATTAAGTAAAGGACAGTAGCAACCAGCAGTACGGTGGGATCGGTCGGGATGTGATAGCTGAAAAAGATCATTCCGACCACAAAGCACATGAGGAATTCCATAAATCCGATCGCGACGTACAGCAGCGCTTTACCCAAAACCCATTGCGCCGCTGTAAGGCTGGAAGCGTAGGCCTGAATGATGGTACCCATCTCATATTCCTTCGCCGTTGCCAGCGCACCAAGCAGCGCAGGGAAAATGATGAGAATCATGCCCAGCCCGCCGGTGCCGAAATAGATGCGGCTGACGAGGCCCGGGTTATACCATAGCCGCTGCTGAAGGCTGACCGTCTGCTGCGGCGGAGGAGCCAAACCATTCTTCTGATTGAAACTGCCGTTAAGAGCTGCGGACATGTTGCCGAGCGCAGTGGCCGAGTTCGAGTCCGAAGCGTCAATCAGCAGTTGCACGATTGGCCCACCACCACGGCGCGCATCCCGTTCAAAGTTTTGCGGAATAATCAGAGCCGCGCGTCCTAATCCGCTGGCAAGCGCGCGCTCGGGAGATTCGCCTTTATTGGAGACGAAGCGAAATGTCAGAGCTGCGCCATACGTTTCGATGTAGGTCCGGCTAAGGGGTGTGTTGTCGAAGTCATAGACAAGAACCGGCACATTGCGCAGTCGCAGAGACTGCGTCCCGCCGGCCAGGAGTATCAATACCACCGGCATCAACACGGCCAGCATGATGAGCAGTTTGTCGCGGCGGAACAGTCGAAACTCCTTCATTGCCTGGGCGAGGATCTTTTTCATAGCGGGATCGCCGATCTGCGTGATTCGATGAGCGAAATGAAAACGTCTTCGAGAGAGAACTCAGCCGGATTCCACGCCAGCACCTTGACACCGGCGTTTTGCAGTTCCGCGGCTGCCTCTTTTTCCTGCGCGTCATTCTCTGCTACAAAGTGCAGTTTGTCGCCAAACAGCGACACGCGAGATGCGCCAAATTTCTTTTTCAGCGTGGTAAGCGCACGATCCGGTTGATCCGTCAGGATCTCGGAAAGCGTTCCCTTCATGCGTGCCTTTACTTCGCTCGGCGAACCATCTTCGATAATTTCGCCCGCCACCATGAACCCAATCCGGTTACACTGCTCGGCTTCCTCCAGATAATGAGTCACCACGCAAATGCCTGCTCCGCGGTCGGCAAATTCGTTGATCATTCTCCACATGGAGCGGCGTGCCAGCGGGTCCACTCCAGAGGTAGGCTCATCCAGAAAGATTGCCTCGGGTTCGTGCATGCACGCGGCGCCGAACGCGACGCGCTGCTTCCAGCCGCCAGGAAGAGCTTTCGTGATCATTCGCTCCTCGCCTTTCAGTTCGGAAGCTTCGAGCACCCATTTCTTGCGCTCCTCGCGCACTCGCTCATCCACACCGTACAGGCGGGCGTAGAAATCGAGGTTTTCACCGATGGTCAGATCGTCATAGAGCGCAAACTTCTGCGACATGTATCCGATCCGGGAGCGCACGGCGGCGGAGCGCAGACCTTTGGATTGCCCCAGCAAAGTAACGCTGCCTGAGGTCGGGGGGATCAATCCACAGATGATCTTGATTGAAGTGGTTTTTCCGGCGCCGTTCGCTCCCAGCAATCCATAAATGTCGCCGTTACGGATCTCGAGCTGAAAGTTCTTTACCGCCTGGAATGAGCCGAATCGTCTGTTCAAGTCCTTAGCGCCGATTACGATGTCTTTCTTCTTCAGCGGCGGAGAAGGATGCGGAAAATGAGGAGTTGTTTGCGCACCCCGCATTTGTCTCAACACGCCGACGAATGCATTTTCAAGCGTCGGCTGCGAGCGGCGGACCTCGGTTATTCGCAGGCCATTTGCTTCCGCGCGTTGGCGTAATTCGGCCTCCGCTGCATCGGGGCGTGCCGCCATTATGTCCAGGCGATCGCCAAATCGCTGGACGGACTCTGCCTCGGGCGATTTAGAGAGAATATCCTCCGCCTGGGCCAGGGGTTCCACCTTCACTTCAAGCCGCGTGAGCCCCATTTTGGAGCGAAAACGCGCGGGCGTGTCGATATCGTAGATCTTGCCTCGCTCTATGAGCGCCACACGGTGGCATCGTTCCGCCTCATCCAGGTAGGGAGTGGCGACGACGATGCTCATCCCTCCCGTCGCGAGCGAGGTCAGGGCATCCCAAAAATCCCGTCGGGTTACCGGATCTACACCGGTCGTTGGCTCATCCAGCAGGAGCAGTGCCGGGTCCGCAATCAGGGCACTGGAGAGGGCAAGTTTTTGCTTCATGCCGCCACTCAACCGGCCAGCAAGCCGATCCGTAAAACGGTCCAGGTCGAAAAGCTTGAAGTAACGCTCCCTCCGCGCGGCGTAGTCCGCCGGCGCTACCTCGCGCAACCCGCCCGCATATTCGAGATTTTCATCTACACTCATGTCCTGGTAGAGGCTGAAAGGCTGGGTGAGATATCCAACGCGCGGGCCCGCCTCGCGAGGTGTTTTGCCCAATACGCGAACTTCCCCGCCGCCTTGCGCCAGGACACCGGCAATGATTCGAAACGCGGTCGTTTTGCCGGCGCCATCCGCCCCAATAAACCCGAAGATTTCTCCTGGCGCGACGCGGAAACTGACCTCGTCGAGAGCCTTGATATCACCGTAGCTTTTGGCGAGTGAAGTGGCTTCGACGACCGCCTCCGCAGGCATCATGCCCCTCCGGCTTGCGTCTGCGATTGTGTCTGAAGCTGTATCCGGCCATCGGCCGGCATTCCCGGCTTGGCATAGCCGTAAGCACCACGCAACCCGAGTTTCAGGCCCATCACCTGCTTCACGCGATCTTCTTTGAAATAGGTGTTTTCCGGCGTGAACATCACCTCGGGATCAATACGGATCACTTCTGCCGGTACTGCCTCCTTTGGGTTCGAGTCCAGGTAAACTTGCGCTTGCTGTCCGACCTTCACTCTGCCGACCACGCCTTCTGGAACAAAGCCGCGCAAATAAAGCTTTTTCAAATCAACCATGGTGAAGATCGTCTGCCCGGGCTGAATGACTCTACCCGGCTCAGCCGAGCGTGTCAGAATAGTGCCCGCGATGGGCGCGCGCACTGTCAAGTCGGCCAAGTCGGCTTCAACCTTACGCAGCGCAGCCTGATCGGCTTTCACATTTGCCTGCGCTGAGGCGATCTGTGCCTTCAATTCATCTACCTCGCGTTCTAGAGTCACGCGGTCCGCGGCTTTGATCGCGATATTCTGCATTTGCGCCTGCGCCCGCTGCAGCGCAGCCTCCGATGCTGCCACCTGCTTGCGGCCCGCGTCTACGGAAGCAAGAGCCACGTCCTCCTTTGTTTGGTACTGTTCAGCTACTTGGACGGCAACCGAACCCTCTTTAGCAAGGGGAACATACCTCTTGGCATCGACCTCGACTTGCTTCAGTTCCGCTTCCCAGCGCACGAGGTCTGCCTTACTAACTGCAACATTGGCCTCCGCCTGCTTAACCTGGCCTGGAGCGTCAGACTCAGCCTGGACCTCATAGAGTTGAGCCTGCTTGATCTTCTCGCCGTAGGTGTCAAGCTCCCGCCGCAACTGGTCCAGCAAGCGCTCATCACTGACTATGCGCGCCATCTGGGCGTCGCGTATTGCTTCCTCTTGAGTGCTGTCGAGGACCGCGACTACCTGATTGGCTTCCACCGAGTCACCTTCGCGCGCCGTCAGTTCCCGGATTCGCCCAGCGATCTTCGACGAGATATCCACCGTGTCGCCGTCAATACGTCCGCTGACGAAAACGGTGCCCTCCTCGTGCTTCCGCCCGCATCCAGATAGAACGAGGAGAGTCGCAGTCAGCAGCATGCAGGTTCGTTTCATACGTTTCTCACTTGCGGTAAGTCTGTTGGGCAGCACCAGTAGCTCGCGCGAAATTCGCGCGCGCCAGTCCGAGCGCATATTGGGCTCGAATCTGCGCGTCGTCCGCCTTTTGGAGGCGATCTTGCGCATTCACCACTTCTGTGTTATCGGCGATTCCCTGAGAGAAGCGCGATCGTGTAAAAGCCACTTCTTGGCGGGATAGCTTCACATTACTGGCGCTCGTTTCAACCTCCAGAAGAGCCCACTGGATGCCCGAAATCGCCGCCTGAACGTCTGCCTCAATTTGCTCCCGGTTCGCGTCAAGAGCAGCTTGCGCTTCGCGAAGCGCGCCCTCCGCTTCTTGAACTTCACCTCGGATGCGTCCTCCGGTGAATATTGGGAACTCAATCGAGCCCCCCACGTCGTAGGTGTTCACGTTGTGCACCGGTGTGAACCCGCTTTGGCCGTCGCTGGCCCTTAGCGTAAGCGTGGGCAGGCGGGTCGCCTTAATTGACCGGATTTGTAGCTCGGCCGCCTTGACGTTTGCTTCAGCCGACTGATAGTCGGCGCGGGAAGCAAGGGCTGTTTGGAGGGCCGATGAGCGATCCGGTGTCGTTCCCGTACCGTACGCCGCTTCATCGGCCACATCGAAATCCGCCGTGACGCGAGCCTGAAGAAGGTTAGCAAGGTTGAGTTTCGCGTCGACGTAGCTGTGCTCGGCTTCTTGCCGCTGTTGCAGGAGCGAGTTGGACTGCTGCATGGCCCGATTTGCGTCGAGTTCAGCTGCGACGCCCTGGTTTACCCGGCTTCTCGTGAGCCTATAAAGGTCATCTGCCAGCTTCGTCTGCGCCAGCAGACTGTCCCGGGATGCTTTCGCCTTCAGCGCGTCGAGATACGTCGCAACTACTCTCAGGGCAACAAGCTCACGCGCATTGTCCAACAGCAGGCGCGAGGATTCCTGCCGCGACCGGGAACTCTGCCAACCCCGGATGCTGGACAGACTAATTTCCTGTGTCACGAAAGCCCGCGCATCCATGGACGCGAAGGGCCCGATCTTTCCAGTCGTGGTGCCTGGCACGAGCAACCCCAAGCCGGCCAAATTGACGGTCAGATAATCTTGGTGGGCCTTTATGTCCAATTGAGGAAGAAGCGGGCTTCGCGACTGCTCGTATTGGCCAGAGGCTTGTTCCAACTGAGCCAGCGCCGTCCGGATGTTAGTGCTGTTTTGAAGCGCGATGTTGAGAGCTTCGGCGAGGGTGAGCGGCGAGGGCAGATTCGGCTGGTCTGCCGCCGCCGCGAAAGTCGTCGCCAACATGAGCAATACACAAACGCGCCCCATTCGCTGGAATGATTCCCGGCGGATCTTTACGGGCTCATTTTTTTGGTGGCGTGTAGGTTTTGTGCAGCGATGTTCCGAAATCCGAACGAAAGAGGTGTTCACCTAGTCCGTTCGATTCCTCAAAAGCCGATTTTTCTGAATCCGGTCTATTAGAGAAGAAATCAGGTACACGACACAGACGCGTGGAAGGGGATTGCTTCATTTTGATCGAGAGAAGATCGGCAACGCCAGAATACTGAACCGCAATGGAAATCATGCACAACTGCTGTGAACGTGACCAGCCAGACGAACGTTTTCGGCTAGCAGTAGAGGCGACTCCTAACGCCATGGTTATGTCGAATCAGGAAGGAAAGATCATTCTGGTCAATTCGCGGGCCGAAACGCTCTTCGGCTATAAGCGCGAGGAACTTCTCGGGCAGCCCGCCGAGATCCTATTGACGGAAGAGTCTCGTACCAAACACCCGGATATTCGGCAAAGCTTCTTGGGGCACCCGCAGGCACGCCCGATGGGACTTGGAAGAGATTTGCGCGCGCAACGCAAGGATGGCACACAATTTCCCGTCGAGATCGGTCTAAACCCGATCAGAGCTACCGAAGGAACCTGGGTTTTAAGCTCGATTGTGAACCTGGCGTTAGACCGGCAAAAGCTGGAGAGCATTGGCGTGCTAGCAGGAGGAATCGCACATGACTTCAATAACTTTCTGGGCAGTATCCTTTCGGATGCGGACCTCGCGTTAGCGGAGTTTAGCTCGGGATCGTCCCCTGTGGAGGAGATTCGGAGAATCAGGACAGTTGCTATTCGTGCCGCGGAGATTGTTCACCAGTTGATGATTTATGCAGCACAGGAGAAAGCGCATCGCGAGTTGGTCGATATCTCGTGGCTGATGGAAGAAATGCGGGAACTTCTTAAGGTTTCCATCTCCAAACGTAGCTCATTGAAGATAGACCTCGGCAAGAACCTTCCTCCGGTGCTAGGTAGCCGAGCGCAGATCCGCCAGATCGTGATGAATTTGGTCATCAATGCATCAGATGCCATCGCGGAGAGCGGTGTGATTACGATCGCCACATCGCGCGTTATCGGTGGGCGAGATCTAGCCCCGAACAGTCCTACTGACTTGCCTGAGGGTGCTTACCTTCGGCTCTCGATCTCAGATACCGGCCGGGCGCTGACCGAAGCGGAACGTGACAGGATTTTCGATCCATTCTTTAGCACAAAATTCGCGGGCCGGGGTCTAGGGCTTGCAGTAGTGCAAGGCATTGTCCGCTCACATGGCGGCGGCATCGATGTAGTAAGCGTTCGCGGTCAGGGAACGACGTTTCATATTTTCTTTCCCTGCGCCGGCGTACCGGAAGAACAGGAGCGCGATGTCGTCTGATCGGCCTTCCTCTACCGCAACGGTGCTTTTAGTCGAAGACGAAGAGACCCTTCGCCTCTCGGTATCAAAAATACTTCGCCGGAATGGATTCTCGGTTATCGAAGCCGGTGATGGATCTGCTGCGATTGAGTATCTGCAGGCGGGCACAGCGCCTCCTATCGACGTTGTTCTGTTGGACCTCACATTGCCTGGAGCCTCGAGCCTCGAAGTGATTGAGCAGACTAGGTGCGCCCGGGCGGGAATCAAAGTTGTG
>Ga0134126_10010578_pt1 | contig 11628 bp, 5 predicted proteins | sample KB31752_FD_96881 | JGI IMG/M metagenome (GOLD analysis project Ga0134126, IMG submission 96881) | Terrestrial soil microbial communities with excess Nitrogen fertilizer from Kellogg Biological Station, Michigan, USA - KB3-175-2 | ecosystem: Environmental > Terrestrial > Soil > Unclassified ...
CGGCTACTTCTTCAACCACCCTTCCATCTCCATCCACTCGGCAAAGCGGTCAATCCAGTGATCGGTGGGCAGGCCGTGTGGGCGCGCGCCAAAGCCGTGACCTCCTTTGGCGTAGATGTGCAGTTCCGCGGATTTCTTTGCTGTCAACCATTTCATGTAGAGGCCAACAGCAGCCGGCGCAAGACCAAATTGGTCGTCAGATGCTACGACCATGAAGATTGGCGGCGCGTCGGCGGGAACAGTTGCGTCTTTGAACGATTCTCCCCCCGGATAAATCGGCGCGACGAAAGCTGGGCGGCCTTCGGGCGAATACTTGAAAGCGACACCTGCCGTCACGGCTCCCCCCGCCGAGAAACCCATAATTCCCACGCGATCGGGAGAGACGCCAAACTCTGACGCATGCTTGCGCACGTATTTCACCGCCGCCAAGCCGTCATCAATTGCGAGTGGAACGACAGCACTCACCGCTTGGTGGAACTTCTCCCGGTCGGCAACAGCGGTCACAAATTCCTGCGTCGCATCTTCTCCGGTGTGCGCGAGGCGGTACTTCAGCACAAATGCGGTGACGCCCCTCTTAACCAAGTATTGCGCGACTTCGGTGCCTTCGCTCGCGATCGAAAGCGCCATGAAGCCGCCGCCCGGGCAAATCACGACAGCCGTGCCATTCTTCAACTCCGGGGAAGGCCTGAAAACCGTCAGGCTCGGCTTGGTGACGTTGCTGACCACCTCGGTGTTCCAAACCTTCGAGAAGTATTGCTTCTCCGGGTACGTCTCAGCACTCGAGCCTGGCGGCGTGCCGGGATAAAGGGGGATCACCTCCTGGGAGAAGGCTCCCGTTACCAGAACAATGACGACGCAAGCAATACGAAGCAAAGGGTTTCTCATGGCCGCATAGTCTAGCAGAGCAAAGGGGAGCCACGGAATTTTCGTTGTAAGATTTCGCATCACGAACTTGGCTCAAAGTCTTCAATTGTCGAGTTGGTAAACGTCTGCGATAATCGTTTGGCTCTGGTGTAAACGCGTTGGCGTGGAATGTGGCGGAAAGCGCTCTAGCGAGCGCGAGCCGGGCAAGAATGCCCGGCCCACACGAACCGTGCCATTTATGACGTTCATCGCGCGTGTTTTCAATCCGACGAACAACCGGCGGCTGAATGAGCTGCTCGGGTTCCTGCTGTGCGTCTCCGCGCTCCTCCTTTTCCTTGCGCTGGCTTCGTACTCCCCGCTTGATCCGTCGCTGAATAGCGCTTCGGTGCTCACCGGTTCGCGCGTGGCGCGAAACTGGATCGGCATTCTTGGAGCGATCGGCGCTGACCTGCTGCTGCAGTTCTTCGGCATCGCGGCCTTTCTGTTGCCGGTGTTTGCTCTTGGCCTTGGGATTCGCTGGTTCCGCTCCCGGAAGGTAGTCTCGCCAGTCGCCAAACTGCTAGGCGGAATCTGGCTGCTGATGTTTGTCCCTGCGCTGCTTGCGCTTTTGCCAGGTCAGTGGCGATGGTTTGGCGGACCGCCGGCAGAAGGCTTGCTGGGACGGGTATTCGGCGACTTCCTGATCCATTACCTAAACCTGATTGGCGCCTACATCGTCTCGACCAGCATGTTGGCGGTGGCGCTCTACTTCTGCACCGCATTTTCGTTCTCGCAAGTTCGAGTTTGGGCGACGACCAGGTTTGCTTTTGCACTTGCCCTGCGCGACCGCTGGAAAGACTGGCAGGAAGAGCGGCTGCGCAAGAAGATGCAGAAGGAACTGGAGAAGCGTCGTGCGCAAAAGCCGGTGGTGCAGACACCAATGGTTCCTGCCCGGGCAGCAGCCGCGCTTCCGATACCGCAAGTTCCAGTTGAGCCCAGAAAAACCGGCATTGAGCGATTCGCGGAAGAAGAGATCGCACCCGCAAGGACTGGAACTGACGACCTCGCGGACAGGAATGTCCGTCCCACACCAGCACAACCGACGGTAGAGGTAGCAGAACGCGCAGATAGTTCCGCGAAGCCGAAGACCACGATGCCGAAGCTTGCAGGAAGCTTCAAGCTTCCGCCAAGCAGCCTGCTGCACCGTGCGGATGAGCAGCAGGCCGTCGATGCCGACGAACTGAAGATTCTTGCGCAGGTTCTCACCGAAAAATACGCTGAGTTCGAGGTCCACGGGCAGGTCACGCAGATTAATCCCGGACCCGTGGTCACGACCTTCGAGTTCAAGCCGGAAGCGGGCATCAAGTACAGCCGCCTGACGGGTCTCACCGACGATTTGTGCCTTGCCTTACGTGCCGAAAGCATCCTGATCGAGCGCATGGCGGGCAAGAGCACGGTCGGAATTCAGGTTCCAAACCGCGAACGCGAGATCATCTGGTTGCGCGAGAACATTGAGTCCAACGAATTCATCGGATCGAAATCGAAACTGACGTTGGCGCTTGGCAAAGATATCAACGGGCGCATTGTTACGGCGGACATGGCTGGCATGCCCCACCTGCTGATCGCCGGTTCGACTGGCTCCGGCAAGAGCGTGGCCATCAATGCCATGATCATGTCCATCCTGTACAAAGCGACTCCGGACCAAGTGCGTTTGATTCTTGTCGATCCCAAGCGGCTGGAACTTGGTAATTACGAGGGCGTTCCGCACCTTTACACGCCCATCATCACCGAACCGAAGCTTGCGGCTAACGCTCTGCGGAATGCAGTACGAGAGATGGAGCGCCGCCTGAAACTGCTGGCGGAAAAAGGCGTCCGCAATATCGAGGGATACAACAAACTCTTCGACGATGCTGATACGCCCAGCTTGTTCGGCGAGCAGAGCGAAGAGAAACCGATTCCGTACATTGTCATTATCATCGATGAATTGGCCGACCTGATGATGCTTGACGGCAACAACGTGGAAGAATCCATCACTCGTCTGGCGCAGATGGCGCGCGCGGTGGGAATCCACCTGGTACTCGCGACACAGCGGCCGTCGGTGGATGTGATCACGGGATTGATCAAGGCCAACTTCCCTGCCCGCATGTCGTTCCGGGTGGCAACCAAAGTCGACTCGCGCACGATTCTTGACGCCAACGGCGCCGAAGCCCTGCTTGGTCGCGGCGACATGCTGTACTTGCCGTCAGGATCAGCCCGCGTTCATCGGCTGCATGCACCGTTCGTTACGGAAAAAGAAATTGCTGCCGTTGTCGAGTTCTGGAAGTCGCAAGGCGCGGCTGAATACGAAGCCAAGTTCCTTGAAGCTCCGAAAGAAGAACGCGAGGCCGGAGCGGCGGGTGGTGCGGACGGCGAGATTAATGGCGACGAAAACGATCCGATGTTCGAGGATGCGGTCCGCCTGGTTTTGGAATTCGGGAAGGCATCTACTTCCCTACTGCAGCGCCGTTTGAGAATTGGCTACGGACGCGCGGCGCATCTGATCGATTTGATGGAGCGCGACGGGATCGTCGGTGCCGCAGATGGTCCGAAGCCGCGAGAGGTGCTCAAGCGGCCCGACTGGTACAACGAAGTCGAACAGTCGATGCGATAACTCGCCTGCCTGAGAGAAACTATTCCTTTGGAATCGCTGCTTGTTGAACTTCTTGCGATAAAAAGTACTCTGCCTGCTTTGCCACATCGGGATTGTGGCTGCTCTTGAGTTCCTGCAACAACGCCACTGCCGCAGCCCAGTCATGTTTCTTGATTTCGAGATCTGCGAGGGCAAGTTCGTAAATTTCGCTTCGTGGGGCAAGAACAGAAGCTTTCCGAATAACGGCCGTGGCTTGATCGAATAGCCCTGATCGAGACAATGCCAGCGCTTGCATCCGATACACATCCGCAAAATCGGGATCGAGTTGAACGCAAGCTGCCAATTCACGATCGAGCAAGCCTGCAAACTGACGCCCCGAAGGCTTGTCACCATCACTCAGGAAGGCCAGCGCCAGCGCGTAGTGGTTCAACACTTCCGCCGGTTCGGCTTTCACTGCTCGCCTCAGAAAATCGAGAGCTTCCTCCTTTTTCCCGAGCAGGACCAGAACCATCCCAAGTTGTCGAAGTACAACTGGATTACTTGGCTCGTCCTGCAGGAGGGCGCGCAGGTCTGCGGCATGGAGTTCAACATCGGCGTCAGAATGCTGCAATTTCGCATGCCAGCGCACATCCGCTGCCAGGGCCTGAGCGGTCTTCAAAGTCAATTCATTGACAGTAGTTTCGGCTGGTATATCCGTTGCCGGCAGTGAGAAATAGCGAAAGCGCTCTCCTTTCGCGTACTCCAGCAAATCGGACTCAAGACGAGCAGGAGACATGCCGAAGTCGGCCTGCGTTGCCTCGTCCAGAGATGTGCCACTTGCCATTCGGGTGAAGAAAGGCTCAGCGTGCGAAATCAGCTGATGATCAAAAAGGTAATGAACCAGCAGCCACGATTCGGCATAGAACATCGCAACCGTGGTCCCATTCTGGTTGTAGGCTTGCGAATCCTGGCGAACGGCAACCAGGTCGGACAGCCGCATGAGCTTGCCATTCCTCCGCAGAAACTCAAGCTCAGCCACTGATACCATGCCGAGTCGAGTTCCCTTTGAAGTAGCTTCCAGGGTCGAGAAATATTCCGCAAAACCTTCGTCGAACCACGTCTGAACAGCTGTACTGGTATTCGCGTTCAGAAGCTCGTGAGCGTATTCGTGATAGACGGCATGCCATGGATCACCCGAGGCGTCGAGCAGAATGAAACTTTCGTCCGTGCCGGGCGAAAACAGTCCTGTGTGCTTGCCGCGGTTCGCGTCGCCGGCAAACTCATCGACCTCTTTCTGCCCATCCAATGCAAAAATCAGCAACGGCGCAGGATCGTGGGTTCTGGCACGGTTCATCAGCAAGGCAAAAGCGGAGCGCATCTGCTCGCAATGGCGCGCAACTTCAACACCGCGTTTCGCGCTCACATCAGTTACAACTCTGAAGTGAGCGCTGCGAACGTTGAACCAGTGTTTGTCGGACGAATGCGCCGGTAGCGCACACAGCGAGGCAAGAAGTGAAATGCAAACTACGTTGAAACGGCGCATTGGAACAACTCCGGCCAGAGTTGCTCGCAAGTTTCCCACGTATGTTGCCGCTGGGCAATAACAATGTTGCGGGAGCGGCGGTGGAAAAGCGCAGTTCTGAACTAATTTCTAAGAGTTTTGACCTATTTAGGGCACTCCAGAAGACAGAAGTGCGACAGGGAAGGAGCGGAGAAGTTCCGATACGTGCAAACGTACGCCGGACGGTTTATGACGCTCTGCGGTGAAAACATTCAACCATTCACTGCCAACCAGATCTTGCAATTCGATTTCGCAATCGCCCCAGACCTGTTGTTCGAGAGGAAGTCGTAATTCGCCGGCGGTCAATTGAGAACAGAGCCGAGGAACCACCACCAGAACCGCTGCCCTCTCTGACTTCCGCAGAAAAGCCAGAGCGTGCTTTGCTTTTTCTCCAGTGACTGGGACAGGAATGTATGTGCCTCCTTGAAATAATTCCGGCATCCGGTTGCGCAAGTCCAGAGCTTGCCAGAGGACGTACATCTTTATGCAGCCGTCCTCCAGGTTTGCGGTCAAATTTCGCACAACACCGGCACGCTGTGACCCCGAGCTGATCATCTGTTGAATCTGCTGCAAGCCTTTTTGCTTGGCGTCATAATCCACGGGCCGGCGGTTGTCGGGATCGACGAGGCTGAAGTTCCAAGTCTCAGTTCCTTGGTAGACATCGGGGACACCGGGGACCGTAAGCCGAATAAGCATCTGGCCCAGGCTGTTTAGCATGCCGAAGTACGATACCTTGCGCTGGAATGGCAGGAAGTCGGCGCGGAACTCTTCGGAGCAGATGACGGCTTTCACAAAATTGCCGACGCCTTCTTCATACGCTTGATTTGTATTGGCCCAGCTTGTACGATCTTTTGCTTCGCGGAGAGCTTTGATCATGTATTCAGTAATTCGCGGCGCAAACGACTCGGGAAGGCAATCCCTCTCCTCGCCCAGCGGCCACGCACCGATCAGCGTTTGATACAAGAGGTACTCATCATTAGCCGAAGGCACCTCGCTCGCGAACGAAGCTCCAGTGCTTTCGCGGATTTTGAATTTTTCATTCAATTTCCGCCAGCGGAACACATGGCCGCCCCATTTATCCGGCATCTCCGAGAGCACATTGATGCGAGCGCGAACATCTTCCGAGCGCTTGGAGTCATGGGTTGAACCAGACAGCATGCTGTGCGGCCACAAGGCAGCGCGCTGTTGCGTTTCAGCGTGGAATTCTTCAGGCGTGATACCGAAACGCGTGGGATCGCCGCCCACATCATTCAGCGAAACTAGCCGGTTGTAGCGATAGAAACTCGTGTCCTCGAGACCCTTGGCCATCAACGCGCTCGTGTACTGCTGAAACCGCATGGCGAAATGAATAACCGAGCGCTCGTAATACGGCACATGGCCTTCTGCCTGCCGCGTCAGGAGAATGTCGCGAATAAAATCGAAGACCGACAGATCCGCCGCAGCCGAACTCAATTTCGCACACTCGACCGCCTCGTCGATGTACTTGCGATCGGTTTCCGACACTTCGCGCTCGGCTACATAGGTGCGATACACGGGGAAGCAGGCGACGATCTCAGTCAAGGCATCGCGCAGGCTTTTCACGGTGAAATCGCAGGTGTGGCGGTCAGAAAGAGCAATACGGCTCAAATGATTCGCAAGGACGTTCAGTTCGCTGTTCAGCGAGCGGTCCATCACCAGCTTTTTGCACTCATACACAAGTTGTCGGAAATCGACGTGCTCGCCGATGAACTCCTCGTAAGTACCATCGAGCGCTTCCTCAGCACCGGGGTCAATGAAAAGGCCGTTTACCAGGGTGGCAAATTCGTATCCTGTGGTTCCGTGGATGGGCCAGTCTCGGGCTAATTGCTCGTCGTCGGTCAGAATCTTTTCTGCAATCACGTAGTGTGGTTTCGCACTGCATGTTTGGCCAGTGGCCATGGCTTCAATGCCGCATTGCAGGCGGCCAAAATAGTCGCGCGGATTGTAGAGCCCATCAGGATGATCTATTCGCAGCCCATCAATTTTCCCCTCGCGAAGCAGTTGCTCCACGAAGGCGTGGGTCTCGGTGAATACCTGCGGGTTTTCCTGACGAAGCGCGGCAAGATCATTGACGTCGAAAAAGCGGCGGTAGTTGATGTCATCAGCAGCAACCCGCCAGTAAGCGAGGCGGAACGCTTGCGCTTTGATCAGTTCATGGAGTTGCTCAAAGGAGGCAGGATCCCCCGCGGAGCCGTTGACGGATTGCAGCGTTTCGGCAATGGACTGAACCGTTTCGTGCGATCGCTCACACAGTGCCGCAAGGCGGCGCTTGTGAATTTCTTTGTCGCGCATTCGCTCCGCGCGTTTCTCGGGCTGCTTCTCTTCGCGGCCGGGCAAGTGTCCGAACGCCGCAATTAGGCTCTGCAATTCAAGTAGATTTTCATTCTGCGGGTCTACTCGTTTGGCGAGGCGATCGGCAACCGGAGTTAGAACCCGCGGATACTCCCTTGGGTTCACAGGAAATCTGTGCTGGAAGTAGAAGATGCTGAACTCGCCCTTGGACTCGTCAAATGTCAGCTTGAGATCGCCGCGCTCGAGAATGGTTCCGTACTGATCGCCGAGGACGGGAACGAGAACCTTGGCTTGCAGTTCGTCCTTCAACGGTTCCCAGTCGATATCGAAAAACTCGGCGTAATTGGAAGCTTCGCCATTCTCCAGAACATCAAGCCACCATGCGTTATCGGCACCCATTACTCCCATATGGTTTGGGACGATGTCGAGAATCTGCCCCATGCCACGATCATGCAAAGCGGATACGAAGCGCTCGTATTCCTCCGGCGAGCCGATCTCCGGGTTCAGATTATGGTGATCAATGATGTCGTAGCCGTGCATGCTGCCGGGACGCGCGCGCAGGTAGGGAGACGCGTAGCAATGAGAAATACCAAGGGCAGCGAGGTAAGGGACGATCTCCGCAGCTTGCGCGAAAGTGAAGCTGCGGTTGAACTGCAAACGGTATGTGGAGATCGGGATGCGCGTCATTCGTTCAGCGCCCATACGGCCGAGAGCGGCGGTAGAGTTTCCTTCTGAGCCGCTGTTTCCGGCTCACTGTGCAAAATTCGTCTCCCCGCCTGTGCATCTGGGATGCGGGTTTCAGCGTCCGCGAAGTTGGCACGAAGGTGCAAGCTGCCTTTGCGAAGCGGCCAATCGACCGAAAGAGCGCGGTTGCCGTACGTCTTATATTTGGCTCCGCCGAGCTGGATCTCAGGTGTGCGCGCCACGATTTCACGTCGCCGAATATCCAGCATATGCCGATAAAAATCCAGCCACTGCCGGTGTGTTGCTCGGTCAACTGACGTCCAGTCGAGCTTAGAGGCAAGAAACGTCTCGATATCACCGGGATCAGGAATTCTGGATTGCGCTTCTGACGAACTGAATTGCGCAAATTTTGCGAACTCCGCGCGGCGTCCTTCGGTCACCTTGGGAGCGAGGTCCGGACCGAAATCGCAGAAGAATAGAAACGGTGTCGTGGCACCGAATTCCTCTCCCATAAACAGCAATGGAGGTGAGGGCGCGAGAAGAAGAACGGTCATCATCGCGCGCAGCGTGGCCTGGTCAGCCAACTCCGAGACCCGCTCGCCAAAGGCACGATTGCCGATCTGGTCGTGATTCTGAAGGAATGCCACGAATGCCTCTGGGGGCAAGTCGCAGCTTGCTTCGCCGCGGCGCGCACCATCACGATAGTCGGAAGCATCGCCCTGAAAGCTGAAGCCTTCCGCCAGACAGCGCGCAAGATGTTCCGCGGGATTCTGCGCGTAGTCTCTGTAATAGCCGTCCGACTCGCCGGTAACGAGCACGTGGGCAGCGTGATGAATGTCATCGTTCCACTGCGCCGAGTAAAGTACCGGCTTGCGTCGCGGGTCGCGGCGCAGGTAGTGGGCAGCGTTGTCGTCATTCTCGAGCACGAGATGGACGTGACGCTTGCCATCGAACTGCTGGTGAACCGCTGACGCAATCTCTTCCAGGATGTCAGGATGCGAGTCGTCTTTGATCGCGTGCACCGCGTCGAAACGCAAGCCGTCGAAGTGGAATTCCTCAAGCCAGTAGAGTGCGTTGTGGATGAAGAAATCGCGCACGGTGCGGCTGCATGGGCCATCGAAATTGATTGCCTGCCCCCATGGAGTTTTGTGGCGATCAGTGAAGAACTGCGGCGCGTAAAGCGGCAAGTAATTCCCTTCCGGTCCAAAGTGGTTGTAAACCACATCAAGGAAGACCATCAGGTTCTTCGAATGCGCGGCATCGATGAGATGTTTCAGTTCATCCGGACGCCCGTATGCGATCGAAGGAGCAAACGGTAGCACGCCGTCGTAGCCCCAGTTGCGCATCCCAGGGAAGCTCGACAAGGGCATCAGTTCAACCGCAGTAATTCCTAAATCGGCCAGATAGTCGAGCTTCTTTTCTGCTGCGGCAAACGTGCCGTCTGGCGTAAACGTCCCGACGTGAAGTTCGTAAAGAACAGCCTCTTCCCAGGGACGACCGCGCCACTTCGCGTCACTCCAGTCGTAAGAGTGAGGGTCGATCACCTCGCTCGAACCATGTACTCCCTCAGGCTGAAAGCGAGACGAGGGATCGGGAACAAGTTGGTCGTCATTGATTCGGAACTGATACCGTGCGCCCGCGTGCGCACCTGACGTCAGCTCGAACCAGCCCTCACCCATGGAAGCCATCGGAACATCGATGTCGTCGCCGTGTAGGAACAAGCTGGCCCGCGACGCCTGCGGCGCCCACAGTCGAAAGCGAACGCCGTCCGGCAGACACTCGGCGCCAAATTGCATTTCGTGCTTGCGCTTCATGCAGCGGAGGAGCGTCTCCGATCCGTCCTGCGCACGCGATTGGGATCACGTTCTACCAGGAGCGCCAGAGATCTGGCCTGCAATGGATACTTCGCAGCCGCGGGATAATATGCGTCCGGATTGCGCGTGGTTTGGCAGGAAGTGTCGAGAATCGCGAACCAACCCGATCCTGACGGAGCCTCCGGCACCACGAAGGGGATCTCCTCGTGGTGAGCATTCATCAGCAGCAGGAAATTGTCATCATGAACCGGTTGACCACGTTCATCGACTTCATCCGCTGCCTGCCCGCTCAGAGACACACCGAGGCAGCGGGCAAATTCCTGGTTCCATTCCTCGTCGGTCATCTCCTCGCCATCGGGACGCAGCCACGCGATGTCCTTAATCCCCGCACCACGAATTTGCCTACCCTGAAAGAAGTTTCTGCGGCGAAAGACAGAATGATCCTTCCGTAGCGCGATTAAGCGTCGCACGAACGACAGGAGTTCGGTGTCCATGTGCTCCGGCGACCAATCCAACCAGCTGATTTCGTTGTCCTGGCAATAGGCATTGTTATTCCCCCCCTGTGTATGGCCGATTGCGTCGCCGGCAAGCAACATCGGCACTCCCTGTGAGAGAAACAATGTCGCCAGAAGATTCCGCTTCTGCAGCGCCCGCAGCCGTTTGATTTCCGGATCATCGGTCGGGCCCTCGACACCGCAGTTCCAGCTGCGATTGTTGTCCGTGCCGTCCCGATTCTCTTCGCCGTTTGCCTCGTTGTGCTTGGAGTTGTAGCTGACCAGGTCCTGCAATGTGAAGCCGTCGTGGGCAGTGACGAAGTTAACGCTGGCGTAGGGACGCCGACCGCTGCGCGCGTAAAGGTCGCTCGAACCGGTAACGCGATAAGCGAGTTCTCCTATGATGCCGCCATCGCCTTTCCAATAGGAACGGACTGCATCGCGATACTTGTCGTTCCACTCGGCCCAGCCCACGGGAAATTTGCCGACCTGATATCCGCCTTCGCCGAGATCCCAGGGCTCAGCAATCAGCTTCACCTGCGAGAGCACCGGGTCCTGATGAATGATGTCGAGGAACGCGCCGAGCCGATCCACTTCGTGTAATTCGCGCGCAAGGGTTGCCGCCAGGTCAAAGCGGAAGCCGTCGACGTGCATTTCGAGCGCCCAGTACCGCAAGCTGTCCATGATCAACTGCAGCACTCGCGGATGGCGCATGTTCAGCGTGTTGCCGGTGCCGGTGTAATCCATGTAGTAGCGCGGATTGTCTCCAACCAAGCGGTAGTAGACGGAGTTGTCGATACCGCGGAACGACAGTGTCGGGCCAAGCTGATTGCCCTCCGCCGTGTGGTTGTAAACCACGTCAAGAATGACTTCGATTCCGGCGGAGTGAAGCGTCTTCACCATCGTTTTAAATTCATTGACGGATCCGGTAGCACAATAGCGCGGCTCCGGTGCAAAGAATCCGATGGTGTTATAGCCCCAATAATTGCGTAGCCCACGCTCGATCAGGTGCCGGTCGTCGATGAAGGTGTGCACCGGCATCAATTCAACCGCCGTCACACCGAGCCGAGTCAAGTAGTCAATCACCGGCGCTGTGGCCAGCCCGGCATAGGTGCCGCGGAGCGCGGGCGAGACATCAGGATGGCGGGCCGTAAATCCCTTCACATGCACTTCGTAAATCACTGTGCGATGCCAGGGAATGTTGGGCGCGCGATCCGAACCCCAGGTGAACGCCGGGTCAATGACTACGCTCTTCAGCATTCCCGGAGCGCTGTCACGACGGTCAAAGGACAAGTCCTCGTTGCGATGTCCCAC
>Ga0134126_10010579_pt1 | contig 11628 bp, 11 predicted proteins | sample KB31752_FD_96881 | JGI IMG/M metagenome (GOLD analysis project Ga0134126, IMG submission 96881) | Terrestrial soil microbial communities with excess Nitrogen fertilizer from Kellogg Biological Station, Michigan, USA - KB3-175-2 | ecosystem: Environmental > Terrestrial > Soil > Unclassified ...
AGCTGCATTTTATCTACCATGCACCAGGTATTATAATACGGAATAAGTCCCTTCCATGGAGTAATACCGGCTTTCTTAAACATTCCATAAAGGCCGATAAGAACCGCAATAGTAGCAACAATAAATAAAAGTAAACCTACACTCATGAGTTAATTTTTTTTGACGGAAACAAAAATAGGATATTAAAGATCCTATTCTAAAATTGTATAAAAATTGTTACCATTAGTTTAACAAAAACTTTTCAGGGCATCCACAATGCCCTATCATAAAGCGTTTGCGCTATTATAAACCAGGAATGAAAATGGTTTATCCAAGAAAATACATTTGTAAAAGTTTCTTTGCAAAGAATATGGTGGCTTTATTGAAACGATCGGCTAACTCTTATTGTTTACAGATTTAGCAGTTATTCCGTTTGAGCGCCGTCTATTTTGTTTGTTGCCCACTTGCGAAAGTAAGTGGCAATTGATTTAAGGCAGTTATCCTACCTAATGTTTTCAAATTTTATAACTAAGAAAGCAAAAAAATTAAGCTGTTTCAAGAATAGTACTTACTTCGGTTATAGGCACTTGAGCATTTCTCAAAGCAATTCCCCTTATGGCATTATCACTGAAATCGACAAACGCTTTTTTTGAAATTTCATCATCGCCGATCATTACAGGAATGCCAATGTCGCCGCCTTCGCGTATGGATTGCACCAACGGTATTTCTCCAAGAAAAGGAATATCAAATTCGCTGGCAAGATTCTTACCACCTTCTTTTCCAAAAATATAATATTTGCTATCGGGCAGTTCTTTAGGAGTAAAGTAGCTCATGTTTTCCACAAGGCCGATCACAGGAACTTTAAGGCCCGGCTGGTTAAACATAGCAATTCCTTTTTTGGCATCTGCCAGCGCTACCAATTGTGGTGTAGTCACTACTATCACGCCTGTAACCGGAACCGATTGAGTAATGGTAAGATGAATGTCGCCTGTTCCGGGTGGCATGTCAATGACCAGGTAATCCAACTCGCCCCAATCTACGTCTGTTACAAACTGCCTGATAGCGCTACTTACCATTGGGCCGCGCCACACCACCGCCTGCCTTTCATCTACTAATAAACCAATGCTCATTATCTTTATGCCGTACCGCTCAATAGGTACAATTTTTCCTTTCCCATCCACATCTCGCATCTGTGGCCGCTGACCGCGAATCCCAAACATGATATGGCCGCTCGGCCCATAAATATCCGCGTCCATAAATCCTACCTTGGCACCACCCGCCGCTATTGCGAGCGCAAGATTGGATGCAACAGTGCTCTTGCCTACCCCCCCTTTTCCACTTACGACGGCCACAATATTTTTTACGTCTTTCAGTACATCCTTCTTATCTGTTCGCAGCGAAGTTGTTTTGCTGGTGAAGTTTATTTTTATTTCTACATCTTCATTTATCATCGAATGTATCGCATCAAAACACCTGCTTTTTATCAGTTCCTTTAAAGGGCAGGCCGGTGTTGTAAGGATTACTGTAAACGAAACACTATTGTTTTCAATCTTAATATCCTCCACCATATTAAGTGTTACAAGGTCTTTTTTAAAATCCGGTTCTTCTACGGTGCTTAGCGCTTTCAATATATCATTTTCCGTCATGGTTCAATTTTTTGTTAAAAAGAATTACTGCCTGCAAATTTAGCAATTGATACCCTTACTTTGTTTACTTAAAAAGGAACTTATGGTAATAATTTCCGAACTTTACTTTGCATATGAAAAAATTAGTACTATATTTTTTATTTCTCCTTTTTGCAGTTCCTTTTGGAGTAAAGGCGCAATTCGAAAATTATAAAGACTCAGTAATTCAATTGTATGGAGTCGTGATGTCAGCTGATAGCCTGCAGGCTTTGCCTTCAGTAAGTATTATGGTTAAGGGCCGCAACCAGGGCACACTTTCCAACGACCAGGGTGTTTTTTCTATCGTCGTTTTGAAGGGCGATGAGATAGAATTTTCCAGCGTGGGCTACAAGCCTAAAATAGTAAAGATTCCGGCAAACCTTGACGGCAACCAGCAAAGCATGATACAATTAATGGTACAGGATACCGTATATCTGCCGGCCACCATCATTAAAAAATATCCGACACGGGAAGAATTTGAGCGCGACTTTGCCAATATACAAGTTCCTGATGACCAGCTGGAAATCGCGAGGCAAAATCTTTCGGAGGCGAATCGAAAAGCGCTGTTAGCTGCTTACCCAAAAGATGGACGAGAGGCTACCAATTATTATCTACAACAGAATTCACGGAAATATTATTCAGCCGGACAACTTCCGCCACAAAATATCTTTAATCCTCTTGCCTGGGCTGAGTTTATTAAAGCATGGAAAAGGGGCGATTTTAAGAGTAGTAACAATTAGGATAGTTGGGATTAAAATCTGTAATATTTCCCTGTCTGCCGTCAGGCAGGTTCGTTTGCTGTGATATATTCAATTGCTAAATTGTTGGAGCGCAATTGCCGGAATAGAAATCCTCTATATTCGTTTGTTTGCTGTAAGTGATTTTTTTTAAAACTTTTTATCTTTTAAAAATAATTATGACGATAAAAAATATTGCTGTCATTGGTGCGGGCACAATGGGGAATGGCATCGCACATGTATTTGCCCAAAATAATTTTTCAGTAAATCTCATTGATATTTCACATGACCAACTGGACAAAGCAATTAATACTATCAAAAAAAACCTTGACCGCCAGGTTTCAAAAAATATTATTTCTGAAGAAATAAAAAACAAAACGATCAGCAATATTTCAACTGTTACTTCGCTGAAAAATGGCGTGCAAAATACCGGACTGGTAATAGAAGCGGCGACAGAAAATACAGATTTGAAATTGAAAATTTTTAAAGACCTCGATGAAGCTGCCCCCACTGCTTGTATCCTTGCATCCAATACTTCGTCCATTTCTATTACGAAAATTGCATCCGCTACCAAAAGGCCTTCACAGGTAATTGGCATGCATTTTATGAACCCGGTGCCGGTAATGAAACTGGTAGAAATTATAAATGGATATGCTACTGATAAAGAAGTTTCTAAAACTATTGTGGCACTTGCCCGCCAAATAGATAAAATCCCCTGCGAGGTAAATGATTATCCTGGTTTTGTATCCAATCGAATCCTAATGCCGATGATCAATGAAGCTATTTACAGCTTATACGAAGGCGTCGCCGGCGTTGAAGAAATAGATACGATAATGAAACTTGGAATGGCTCATCCCATGGGGCCTTTGCAGTTGGCTGATTTTATTGGGCTTGACGTTTGCCATTCTATTTTAAAAGTTTTACAGGATGGATTTGGCAATCCGAAATATGCCCCCTGCCCTCTTCTAACCAACATGGTAAGCGCCCACAATCTGGGAATAAAAACGGGGGAAGGATTTTATAAATACACTCCCGGCAAAAAGGAATTGGAAGTAAGTTCGCGGTTTCAATAACTTCCCGGAACGTTTAACTTCCTTGCATTGATTTCATCCATCGCGATTTGTTTTTTCAATTCTTCCAGGTTTGGGAATTTCTCTTCAGACCGCAGGTAGTGCGTTACGTACACTCTTAAATTGCGGCCGTAGATGTCGGCATCAAAGTCAAAAATATTTATCTCAATCATTTTTTTATTGTCCCCAATTGTGGGTCTTATGCCAATGCTCATCATTCCGTAATGATTCGATTCGGGAATAAACTCGTCCGGGTTCCCATTTTCTTTACCAATACTAATCTTAACTGCATAAATTCCATTAGACGGAATTAATTTATTTTTATTCTCAATCTCAAGATTGGCTGTTGGGTAGCCCAGCGTTCTGCCTAATTTATTGCCATCTATTACTTTTCCTTCAAAAAAATAGTTGTAGCCGAGGCATTCATTTGCAGTACTGATATCGCCTTCACTCAATGCCTCCCGTATTTTTGTGGAACTTATCGACACATGGTGCAACACATGTTCGGGAATTTCTTTAACGGTAAAATGCAACTCATCCTGGAATTGCTCCAATAATTTATAATCACCGCGCCTGTCTTTCCCAAAACGATGATCGTAGCCGGTAATAATGGTTTTGGGATGAAAATTTGCCACGAGAAAATCCCTGATATATGCTTCGGCGGAAATGTTAGAAAAATCATCCGTGAAAGGAACGATTACCAAATGATCAATTTGCTGACGACCAAGAAGTTCAATTTTTTCGGAAAGCGTATTTAACAGGTGGATAGACGGCTGATGCTTTTTCGCATTAATCACCATCCGCGGATGCGGATTAAACGTGATGATTATCGATTCTCCATTATTCTGTTGCGCCTCTTTTTTTAGCTGGTGAATAATTTGAAGGTGTCCCGTGTGGACTCCATCAAAAGTGCCAACAGTAACTGCAGCTTTTTTAAAAGCTGGTAAGTTATTTATATCCCGGTGTACCTGCATAGAGCGACAAAATTAAATTATTTATACAATGATATTTCCGATCGGATCAGAAGCTGAGATGTTTTATTTTCGCAGCCAATAAAATCAAATCATGTCTTTATATTCCAAACGCGGTGTTTCCGCCCAAAAAGAAGAAGTGCATGCGGCGGTAAAAAACCTTGACCAGGGTATTTTTCCAAATGCGTTTTGCAAAATTTATCCTGATTACCTGGGCAACGATGCTGAATTCATTAACGTAATGCATGCGGATGGCGCAGGCACTAAAAGTATTCTTGCCTATTTATACTGGAAAGAAACCGGCGACATTTCCGTATGGAAAGGTATTGCGCAGGATGCCGTAGTAATGAACATGGACGATCTTTTATGTGTAGGTATTTATGATAATATTATTTTCAATTCTACTATTGACAGGAATAAAAACTTAATTCCGGGTGAAGTATTGGAGCAAATTATTAATAGCACGCAGGAATTTTTTGATTTGATGAAGACCTTCGGAATCAATATTCATTATCTCGGCGGAGAAACTGCAGACGTGGGAGATGTGGTTAGAACGATTGCTGTTAACGGTACTATGACTGCAAGATGGCCGAAATCAAAAATCATTTCCAACGAAAATATAAAGGCCGGAAATGTAATTGTCGGCCTCGCGTCATTTGGAAAATCTACTTATGAAAAAGATTTTAATAGCGGCATAGGCAGCAATGGATTGACTTCCGCGCGCCATGACATTTTGGATAAAACTTATGCTAAAAATTTCAAAGAAAGTTACGATACCAATTTAGCGGAGGAAGTAGTTTACATTGGGAAACATAAAATCAGCGAAGCGCCGGGTTTGCTTTCTCCTACCAGGACTTATGCACCGGTAATAAAAAATCTTTTGGAAAATAATTTTGATAAAATTCACGGACTTATCCATTGCAGTGGCGGCGGACAAACGAAATGTTTAAAATACATTCCTGAAAATGTAAGAGTGATAAAAGACAATCTATTTGAGCCGCCCGGAATATTCAAAAAAATACAAGAGGCCAGCCACGCCGACAACCGGGAAATGTACCAGGTATTTAATATGGGCTGCCGGATGGAAATATATACTGATGAAGAATTTGCCGAAAATGTCGTTTTACTGGCGAAGTCATTTAATATCGACGCACAAATAATTGGGAGAGTAGAAGCAAGTGATAAAAAAGAATTGGTGATAAAAACAGCAGAAAGTGAATTGAAATTTTAGGTGCTATCAGGTGTCAGGCCACTTAAAGTGGCCAGACACTTATTGTGAAACGACCAGACACCTAAAGTAAAGTGGCCAGACACCTAAATCATATTGTGCAACCTTAAAATTTTTAAAATGCATTTTACTCCAAATGAAGTTTACCATATATACAACAGGGGCAATAACAGGCAAATTATTTTCTTTAATGATGCCAATTATATTTTCTTTTTAAAAAAGATAAGAGAAGAGTGGAGAGAATATGGGGAGATAATTGCTTATTGCCTGATGCCCAATCATTTTCATTTAATGATGGTACCTAATGAGAAAGCTTGTATTCATGTCTCCTTAGGTGAAAGGTTGACCCACATTCAGAACCTTTCCAAGGCGATTGGTAAAACTTTGAGTTCCTATACAAAAGCGATCAATATACAGAATAAGACTACGGGTAATCTTTTTCAGCAGAAAACAAAGGCCAAATGTTTAAATGAAAATGAGGCTGATCTTCATAAATTTTCAGTAAGAGATTATGCGCTTACCTGCTTTCATTATATTCATCAAAATCCGTTACTTGCTAATCTTGTGAAAGAACTCAGTACATGGAAATATTCGTCCTATCCAGATTACTATGGTTACCGTAATGGTACATTGTGTAATAAAAATATGGCGATGGAATTATTAAACCTTTCTCCTTTAGATTTTAATAAGGAACCTTTCTCCCTGGATGATACTATTATTAAAGGGTTGTTTTAGGTGTATAGGTATCTGGTCACTCGGAGTGTATGCTACATAGGTGTCTGGCCACTTGAAGTGGCCTGACACCTATAATGGGCTGCCGGATGGAAATATATACTGATGAAGAATTTGCCGAAAATGTTGTTTTACTGGCGAAGTCATTTAATATCGACGGGCAAATTATAGGGAGAGTAGAATCGAGTGATAAAAAAGAATTGGTGATTGATTTGAAAGGAGAAAAATTGGTTTTTTAAAAAAATATTTTTACTTCTTTGTATATTCTTTTAGGATGTCTTCAATTCTTTCATCAGGAATAAGATCAGTTACTTCAATCAACTTTACTTTTTTATAGTCCGGATGCATAGTATTTATTACGTAGCTGGCATATCGTAGTTTCATTTTAAGATATAGTTAGTTGAAAATTTTCAACTTTAAAATGAAAAAAATTCAATCGTAGATTAGATTTATTTTAATTCCATTCTTCCGCAGGGCAATCCCGCCAGGGTGATAAAGGTGTCTGGCCACTCCGAGTGGTTTGATACCTAAGAGAACCTAAGATTTACTCTTTATAGTGATCTCTATCGCACCATCTTTTCCTTTCTCTCCATATTTTTCTATCGCGCTTTCGCCTTTTAAAACATTTATGGATTGAATATTGTCTGGTGGAATGTTTTTCATTTCGTTTGAGGAAATCTCTTTTCCATCAGCAAATATCAAAGCGCTTTGTGGAATTTTCGATTTAATGAAAGTGATATCGCCTTTAAATTTACCTTTGACTGAAATTGGTTTAAAAGAAGAATCACTTCTAAAATAAATGGTATCAGCGACAGCCGCAAAGGCTTTATCTATTTTTGAAGTAATTTCAACAGCTCCATTTTCTCCTTTGGCTCCATATTTTTCTTCAGCACTTTTTCCTTTCAAAACATTTATAGAATAAATAGTATTAGGTGGAATATTTTTCAGTTCAGCATTAGAAATTTCTTTCCCATCAAGAAAAATAATAGGAGAATTTGCTGTGTTTGTACCATTTATATTTATGATACTTTCTCCCGGAGCTTTTTTAGTAGTGATTTCTACTGCTCCTTCTTTTGCTTTCTCTCCATATTTTTTGATGGCGGTTTCTCCTTTTAAAATATTTACTGATTGGATATTATTTGGCGAAATATTTTTCATTTCTTCTTGTGAAATCTCTTTTCCATCAGCCAGTATTAAAGTGCCCTCAGGAAATTTTGAGTTAATGTAGATAGCTTTGCCATAAAATTTTTCAATGCCTGAAAAATTTTTATTGCCTGAAAATGCTTTTGCAGAAGAATCACGGCCAATATAAACGGTATCTGCCGTAGCCGTAAAAATTTCATCTTTTTTTGTAGCAATTTCAATCACCCCTTTCTTTCCTTTATCACCGTATTTTTTTATTGCGTCTTCTCCTTTGATGACATTGATACTTTCTATATTTTTCGGATCGATCGTTTTAGCTTGTTTGTTCGTATAAATCTTTCCGTCAATAATATAAAGAGGATTCGATTTAAAATTAGACAATGTTAAGCCCGGCAGCTGCTGTGGTGACGGAATAAAACCTCTTTTTAAGGCTTCTTCCTTTGTAATTGTTTCTTTAGAACCATCTGAATAAGTTGCTTCGACCTTTTTGTCGTTATCGACATCGTCTGTGTATTTCAATTTTTTCCCTTTGTAAAAAATTGCGTAAGGAATTGAATCGCGTATTGAACCAGGTATGGTATCGGAAATATTTATTGAACTTTCACCATCAGCATTTTCTTTTGAAGAAGCATAACTATTAATCGCATCCAACACATTTTTTGCAATTTTTTCCTGGTTGGCGCTATTGCTGATAAAATCCGCGTCTGCATTGTTACTGAGAAACCCACATTCAATAAGAGCTGCCGGACAAATATTTTTGTCGAGAACAAACACACCGTTCTTTCTGACGCCAATTTTGTCTTCAGTTTTATAGGTTTCTTTTAATGCATTAATTAACGAGGACCCGAGCGCCAGATTTTGTTCGGTGTTTTGCTTATCAACCAAAACAGAAAATCCGTTTATTTGTTTGTCTGCTGATGAATTAATATGAATGGAGATAAACAAATCCGCCTTATTATTTTTCGCGTAAGCAACTCTGTCATTCACCGGAATCGTCTCGTCATTATCTCTTGAAAGTAAAATTTTAATATGTTGATTAGAATTGAATGCAGCAATATTTTTCGCTATAGAAAGCGTAATATCTTTTTCTTTTAAGCCGTTCGCAGAAACTGCGCCATTATCAGATCCGCCATGCCCGGCATCTATCACGACGGTAATTGCTTTTCCATTATAAAGAGTAACGCTGCTATTTTTCACTTTGAGTGCAAAAGCAAAAAATACAATTGCTGCAAGCGGTAAAACCAATAACCTGCTTATATAGTTGACTTTCGGATTTTTATTTTTGGTGAGCATGAGAATTCTTCTTTTTATAGGTGAATAAAAAAAGCTGTTGGTGGATGAAAAATGTTGGCCGGGATAAACAGTTTGTAATATCATTTCTGCAAAAGAGCTGATATCACTGTCTTCCAGCGCTTCTTTGTCTGCAATGAATTCGTGTATCATGTACAATTCTTTTCGCATCAGCCAAAAGAATGGATTGAGCCAAAAAAATATTAAAACGATATTCATAAATATTTTATCGTAAGAATGTTTCTCTTTTACATGCGCTATCTCATGATTAAAAATTTGTTGGCCAGACCTGGAATGAAGATCAATTGCCTGGTTCCAGAAAATAAATCTGAAGAATGAGAACGGGGTACCTTTTTCATTAGTATTTATAAAACTGACGTCTTCAATTTTTGTTTCAGGATATTTTTTTCTCAATCTTTTTATTTTATAAATAGAAAGTAAAAAGATACATAAGAAGATCGCCGAAATTAGTAGATAGGCGGCTTGGGCCATGTTTTCGGTAGTGAGTTCAAAACCACTGTTGTGACTGTATTCTATTACTGCTTCATCTCCATAGCTGATGGTTTGGAGTACCTGCACTACTGCTCCATTGTCTTCTCCGCTTTGAAAAATATTAATCTTCATTATCGGAGCCAATAATGAAATTACTATTGCTGCAAGAAGATAGAATCTGTTCCACCGATGGAAAGCTTTATTTCTTAGTGTCAAAAAATAATAGCCGCATAAAATGCCGGAGCAGATAATTACTTTAAACAAATACCAGGCAAGTGTTATCATAAAAAATGTTTTTTTAGGTCTGACCGTCCCTGTCGGACCTGATGTGGTAAGCCCAAATAAGTCAGATGGAGACCGTCAGACTTATTTGGATTTCTTCAATTTTTTCACAAGTATTTCGAGTTCTTCAATGCTTAGGTTATTTTCTTTCACCATAGAAGAAACGATGTTGCTGAAGGAACCTTCGTAATATTTTTTTACCAAAGATTTCACCCTTCCTTTGGAATAAACATCCTTTTCAACCAAGGGATAATAGCGATGCATTCTTCCAAAAACTTCAATACCTACAAATTCTTTTTCTACCAGGATTTTTAAGATGGTAGCCACGGTATTTTGATGCGGTTTAGGCTCCGGCATTTCATTGGTAATGTCTTTCAAAAAAGCACCGCCGATTTTCCAAAGCACCTGCATGATTTCTTCTTCTGCTTTTGTTAATGTCTTCATTTTTATCAATTTTAATTTTCTAAAAACAAATGTATAACTAATATTATAGTTTAACAACTATTTTTTTAGTTTTATTAAAAATGTTGACAATCTGTGGAAAGTTTTTTTTGAATTGGCCCAACAGTACCAGGCAATTATGTTGAAGTGGCGATTACTCTTCCAATGTTCAAACCGATGGCGAATAAGAAAATCCATTCTCTTAATATACTGATTCTACAGGGCCAACCGAGAACAGATTCGTTTTTTTGGCTATTAACAGTCGCTCACTGCGATCCAAAGGAAAAAATTATTCTTTACTTTGCGACATCAAATTATCTTTATCAGAATGGTTAATTTCAAAAAAGGATTAATAGTAATTACCGCGTTTTTATTATTTGTATTTCCGTTTTGTTCGCACGCCCAGTTGGTAAGCGATTCGATACAGTTGAATCAATCAGGCTTTTATCCTTATGGACCTAAAGAAGCCGCAGTTACCGGAAACGCTTTATCCGATGATTTTTTTATTACTTCTACCAATTTAAGAGATACCGTCTTCAGAGGCAAATTGACCGGACAAAAGGAGTCGGCCTATTCATCTGCCAAAGCAAGAATGGCCATTTTTACGAAACTGAATGCAAAAGGTAGTTTCGTCGTTTGTGTTCCCGGAATTGGCAATTCTTACGTTTTTGAAATTAATGATAATGCGAACAGGAATACGGCAATAGCATCGCTTAAAGGATATTTTTATCAAAGAGCCTCCATGCCTTTGGAAGAAAAATATGCAGGCAAATGGCATCGTTCCGCCGGTCATCCGGATACGGTTGTTTACATTCATGCCTCAGCGGCGACAAAAGCGCGGCCTGAAGGGACAATTATTTCCACGCCTGGTGGCTGGTATGATGCTGGCGACTATAATAAATACATTGTGAATTCAGGAATCACAATGGGAACATTGCTGTCGGCTTATGAAGATTTTCCCGCCTATTTTAAAACGCTCAATACTAACATTCCGGAAAATGGCAATGGTGTTCCGGACATTTTGAATGAAATTATTTATAACCTCAGATGGATGCTAACCATGCAGGATCCCAATGATGGCGGCGTTTACAACAAATGTACCAATGCGGCTTTTGATGGAATGGTAATGCCGGGAGTGACGCGCGCACCAAGATATGTAGTTCAAAAAGGCACTGCCGCCACACTGGATTTTGCGGCTGTAACGGCGCAGGCTACACGCATTTTAAAGAACTATAAAAAACAATTACCCGGATTGGCAGACAGTTGCCTCGCCGCATCTAAAAAGGCATGGGAATGGGCGATGCTTTATCCTGACCTGGTTTATAATCAGAATTTAATGAACAAGACTTTTAAGCCTCAGATCACAACAGGCGCCTATGGCGATAATAATTTTAATGATGAATGGTTTTGGGCGGCCTCTGAATTATTTATTACGACAGGGCAAAAGCAATTTTATGAGATAGCTGAAAAGCATTTAAACGACAAGTTGGTGTTGCCATCATGGAGTAATGTGGGCATGCTTGCTTATTATTCTCTGTTGCGTTTTAAAAACGAGCTTCCGTCTTACACAAAGACCAATCTTTCTATAATGAAGGATAA
>Ga0134126_10010580_pt1 | contig 11628 bp, 4 predicted proteins | sample KB31752_FD_96881 | JGI IMG/M metagenome (GOLD analysis project Ga0134126, IMG submission 96881) | Terrestrial soil microbial communities with excess Nitrogen fertilizer from Kellogg Biological Station, Michigan, USA - KB3-175-2 | ecosystem: Environmental > Terrestrial > Soil > Unclassified ...
CCTTGCGCGCGCCGTCGCCGGTGAAGTACATGCCGTGAATGTCGGACCAGTATTGCTTCTTGAAGCGCTCCGGATCGTTGAAGATCGTCCGCGCCATCGCCGGCCAGGGCTTGCGGAGCACGAGCAAGCCGCCCGAGCCTTTCGGCACCGACTTGCCGTCGCGCGTTACCACATCGGGAAAGACTCCCGGCAGCGGCAGCGTTGCCGAGCCCGGCTTTGTGGGAACCGCGCCAGGCAAAGGCGAGATCATGATCATTCCCGTTTCGGTCTGCCACCAGGTATCGACGATCGGGCAGCGATTCTTGCCGATCACTTCGCGGTACCACATCCACGCCTCAGGATTGATCGGCTCTCCGACAGTCCCGAGGAGCCGAAGGCTGTCGAGGCGATGGCGCTTGGGGTATTCGCTTCCCCACTTGATAAACGCGCGAATCGCCGTCGGCGCCGTATAGAAAATGTTGACCTTGTGTCGATCGATCATCTGCCAGAAGCGGTCGAAATCGGGAAAGTTCGGAGCGCCTTCGTACATCAGCGCAGTCGCGCCGTTCTGCAGCGGACCGTAGACGATGTATGAGTGTCCCGTGACCCAACCGATGTCAGCCGTGCACCAGTACGTATCTTCTTCGCGAAGGTCGAAGACCATTTTGGTCGTGTAGTACACGCCGACCGAATATCCGCCGATGGTGTGCACAATGCCCTTCGGCTTTCCGGTTGTGCCCGAGGTGTAAAGAATGAAGAGCGGATCTTCCGAGTCGAGAGCCACGGCAGGACAGGAATCTGAAGCTTTGTCGACAAGCTCGTGCCACCAGTGATCGCGTCCGGCTTTCATGTCAATCTGCGATCCTGTGCGTCGATATACGAGCACGTGCTTCACCGAAGGACACGACGCGAGCGCCTCATCGACCGTCGCCTTCAGCTTGATCTCGTTTCCGCGACGCCAGCCGGTATCCTGCGTGATGACAGCGACACACTGCGCGTCGTTGACGCGATCGACGATGGCGTGTGCTGAGAATCCACCGAAGATTACCGAGTGCACTGCGCCGATGCGCGCGCAGGCCAGCAGCGCAATTGCGAGTTCGGGCGTCATGCCCATGTAGATAGCAACGCGATCACCGGCCTTGATACCAAGCTGCTTCAGCGCATTCGCACATTTCGACACTTCGCCAAGAAGCTGTTGATAGGTGAGCGTGCGCACATCGCCCGGCTCGCCTTCCCAGACGATCGCGGCCTTGTTCTTACGCGGACCGCTCACATGTCGATCGAGGCAGTTGTAAGAAAGATTGATCTTTCCGCCAACGAACCACTTCGCCCAGGGCAGATCCCACTCGAGAACTTTGTTCCATTTTTGGAACCAGTGCAGCTCGCCTGCCACGCCCGCCCAAAACTTCTCCGGATCAGCCGCAGCGGCGTCGTACATCTTCTGGTATTCGGCCATGCTCTTGATGCGCGCATGCTGGGCAAATTCCGCGGGCGGATCGAACTTGCGTCCTTCGCGAAGGATCGATTGGATATCGTGTTCTTGCGTGGCTACCTGGGTTTCCGGCATGAATCACCTGATGGGAATTGGAGTTTTCGAGCGCAACGATTTTATAGGCTGCAAGGGCATCACTTCCAATCGCGCCATGAACGACAGAACCGGCGCCGGTAGGCGGTGGGTCGGAGATGGCCGAATGGCCAGCTCCGAGTCCGAGAATGGTGCCGGCAATCACGTCATGCGCAGCCGCAAACGCGCGGCTGCCCCACCGCCTACCGGCGCCGGTTCCGTTACGTCTTTGCTGCTCGCGTCTCGTGCAGCTCTTCCAGTACCGAAATGGGAGGCGGCGCAGTCGACTCGCGCACAATCAGCTCCGGTTCAACGGCGACGACCTTCGGGAATTCGGCGCCGCGAATGTGTTTCAGCAGGGTCTCGGCGGCGAGTTCGCCCATGCGCCGCAGCGGCTGACGAATTGTCGTCAGGCGCGGGTTTTGGAATGCTGCGCTCTGGATGTCATCGAACCCAATCACAGAAACTTCGCCCGGCACTTTGACGCCGGAATCGAGCAGAGCGCGCACCGCGCCGATCGCCGAGATGTCGTTGAAGGCGAACATCGCCGTGAAGTGCCGATGCTTCGCCAGTAGAGATTTGGTCACGTCGTATCCCGGCTCCGGCGTTGGCGTGTCGGCCTGAAGCTGCGTTACCAAATCGGGATCGATCGTCAGCCCCAGCTTGCGCGCCGCCTCGCGAATCGAGGCCCAGCGCGTTTCCGTATCGGAACTGAACGGCTGTCCCTTGATGAACGCGATGTGCCGATGCCCAAGCTGGAGCAGGTGTTCGAGCGCAAGAATTGCCGCCTGGCGATGATCGAGCACGACGTTCGTAATTCCTGGCAAACGCCGGTGTCCAGAGACCACCGTCATGGGAACGTTCGGCACGAAGGGAAGCTCCGCCGTATCGAGCGCGATGATGCCCTCGACCAGCCGCTCCATGAACAAGCGCGGATACTGCTCCAGCAAATGCGTCTTATGGCGATGGCTGACAACGAAATAAAAGTACCCAGCCTGCAGCAGATAGTCTTCGATACCCGCCAGCACCAGCGCCGCATAGCCTTCGCTGACCTCCGGGACGAGCACGCCGATGGTGAACGTCTGCTGCTTGCGCAATGAGCGCGCGACAAAGTTCGGCCGATAGTTGAATTTGGCAGCCGCAGCGAGAATGCGCTTCCTGGTCTTCTCGGGAAAGCGCTTGGCTTTGGGCGTCGAGTTCAACACCATCGAGACCGCCGCCGGCGAGAGCTTGAGATACTTCGCCAGGCTGCGAATCGTGACCACCTGATTCGAGCCTTCCGAACTGCGCTTCCGTGAATGCTTTTCCTGACTCATAGGTGACGGCGCTTCTGCAACTTCAAGCAACTCCTACTTTTATCGCATTGACTACGAAAGCTTTACAGCGCAAATCCGCGATTTTGAGCCCTGGGGGCTAACGCCCTTTTTTCCACGGCGTTAACCCCCAGATTTCCACGGCGTTAACGCCGAATTTTCCACGGCGTTAACCCCATCCGACTTCGGCGTTAACGCCGACAGAATCAGCTCCCGCGAAGCCATCATTTGCTGTCATATATACAGACAAGGCATGACTGGTCGGATTGGCTAGAGATGCGGCAGGCCAAATCGGGACGAGCCACGCCTCGATCGCTACCGTGCGTGGCATAAACGTCATTGTCTAATCCCATCAAATCTCATCCGATCTCATCGGATCTCATCAGACATCACATCGCGAATAATGAGATATCTCATGTCGCGATCTCATCTGATCTCATGCAATCTCACCTGATCTCATGAACTCTCACGAAATCCATCTTCAGGATCCGCCTTGCCGGCCTCAGCGCTGGGCACTTGAGACCCGCAAAGCGACCACATGACCGCGAACATGGCGCGGCCACGCATTCCGAGCCCCTACTTCTGTGCTATGACGAAACCGGGCGAAAGTCAAGCGAAATCTTGCTTGCTATGTAGTGCCAGGATGGAACTGTGCTCATTTTATCCAGTACATATGTTCCCTAGCGCTTGCAGTTCTTGACCCCATTGAAACGATTTCCTCGTGCAACAGTTCTGATTGAGAAGTCGGCAAGGGTTCTGTTGCCAGCATTGCTGCAGAATGCCTCGAGCCGCCAGCTCTCCATTCGTCCCGCCCTGTCTTGACTTCGTTTGCAGCTCGGTGCTACGAATACAGGTTTGCTGGTTAATCGTTTTACCGATTAATCGTTTCACCAGCTCTTCAGAGTTTCCCAAATTGGCCCGCCACGATGCGGGCCGGAGGTCGAGAAAATGCTTCGTGTCCGCAGCGTGCTCCTTGCGTTGGCTTGCTTCCTGTTTTCTTTTCCAGCATTCGCGCAATTCAATGCTTCGATTCAGGGCACGGTGACTGATGCCTCCGGAGCCGTAATTCCGAACGCGACTGTCAAAGCCACAAACCAGGAAACTGGCGTTTCTTCGAGCACGCAGACGACCGGTGCAGGAGTTTATCGCCTCGCGGGTTTGCCGCCCGGTATTTACACCGTGATGGTAAGCGCCACCAGCTTCCAGGACCATACCGACAAGGATGTGCGCGTAGCTGCAGAGACGCCCCGCGGACTGAACGTTCAACTCACCGCCGGAGCAGCGACGGAGAGTGTAACGGTCAGCGCAAGCACCACGCCTGAATTGCAAACCGAGAACGCGAACGTGAGTGGAACCATTACCAGTCAGCAAGTCGTGCAACTGCCGTCTTTCGGTCGCGATCCCTACGAACTGCTGCGTCTTGCTCCTGGCGTTTTTGGCAACGCCGCGCGGACCGGAACCGGAACAGGAGGCTTCTTTCCGAACAATGTAGGTGTTGGATCGTCGGCTAATTCGCTCTACCAAGTCGAAAACCAACCCCAGATTTCCGCCAACGGGCAGCGCGTTGCGCAAAATAATTTCACCATCGACGGAGTGGACGTAAACAGCCTCACCCACGGCGGCGCAGCCGTCGTTACCCCGACCGAAGAATCCATCCAGGAAATCAAGGTTTTATCCAGTAGTTACGAAGCCGAAGACGGACGCAACAGTGGAGCGCAAGTGAAGGTCATCTCGAAGACGGGAACAAACAGCCTGCACGGCAGCGGCTTTTTCAAATATGACGAACCAGGTTTGAATAGTTTCAATAAATACTCGGGCCCGCCTCTGGCTGCCGGTGCAAAGGCCATAACGTGCACAGATGGATTAACGACTTTCACCAGCGGTGGTTCTCAGTGTCCGGTTCGAGTAGACAACAAATTACGCAATTACGGCGGCAGCGTCGGCGGTCCGATCAAGAAGGATAAGCTCTTTTTCTTTTTTGCATACGAAGGTGAGCATCGCAACAACATCACCTACGGCAACAACTACGTCTATACACCGCAGTTCATCAACATCGTCAAGCAAGCCGCCCCGAACAGCATCGCAGCAAAAATTGTTTCGCAGCCGGGGATTCAGCCCCGCGTGGTTGGTGTGCTTCCCTCGTCCTGCGCCGACTTCAACGTGGATGCTACTCAATGCCAGATGGTGAATGGGGGCGTAGATCTCGGCTCTCCGGACACGGCGGGAAGTGGGCCGGGAAATCCATACTTGCCGCTCAACACCGCGGGAGTAGGCGGAGCCAGACTCGGCGGAGGCCTGGATGGCATTCCTGATCTGGAACTCGCAGAGATGGGATATCCGAATCCGGGAAGGGGCAACCAGTTCAACGGGCGGGTTGACTGGAATCCCAGCAGCAGGCACACGATCGCGGCTAGTACGTATCTGACTTATGCGAATAATACGAACCCGCCAGGCACGGATCAGACCTCAGCTCCAAGCCGGGATGTCGTGAACAAGCCCTTCAGTCCAGCAGGCACTTTGCTGTGGAACTGGATCCTCTCACCGACAACCCTAAATGAAGTCCGCGTGAACTTCAGCCATTTCGGTTTCAACGAAGTCAGCTCCAATCCAAGCGCGAACTTCGGTATTCCCGATGTGGAGATTCAAGACTTGCTCAAGAACGGACGGCGCATCTGGTTCGGGGTGCCGCAGGGAGCGAACACTCCGGGTCTCATCAGCCAGAATACCTACGGATTTGGCGACAACCTGACCAGGACATTCTCCAGGCACAATTTGAAATTTGGATTTGAGTATCGCAAAGAACAGAACAACAACAATCAGGTCGGCTTCGCTCGACCTCTGTTCACGATCAGTCGTCTGTGGAATTTCGTAAACGATGCGCCGATCTTCGAGCAGAACGAAGTTGATCCGGTTAACGGCAACCCGAACGTCTCTTTCCGGCATTTCCGAACCAGCTACTATGGAGGCTTCGCTCAAGACGATTGGAAGCTTTCCCCTACTCTGACCTTAAACCTTGGACTACGGTACGAGTACTACACGCCAGTATCCGAGACCAACAACCTGCTGAGCAATCTCGTGCTGCCGAGCAATACTGCGTCGGCCTATGCCAATGCTGGTCTCATAACGGGAAACACGGTGTACACGATGGATAAGACCAATTTCGCTCCGCGATTTGGTTTTGCCTGGAGTCCAGATGTATACGACCAGAAGGTGGTCTTCCGTGGCGGCTTCGGAATGTACTACGACTACATCCCGGAGGCGACCTTCGATCCTGCGCGCGATAACCCTCCGTTCAGCGCGTTTGAAGCAAACTGCTGCGGGACCGCTGGTGCTGCCGATGGCTTCGGTAGTCCGTTTGACGGCGGACTCATTCTCTATTCTCTGGGGGCGAGCAATTCACCCACGAGTTATCCCGGCAATCCTCTCTTAGGCGGCGGCATCAATCCGGCGACGAATTTACCGAAGAATGGCGGAACCGTTCAGGTGTACTTCACGCCGCCTCATATCCAAGTGCCGTACGTGTACGGTTACTCGCTGGAAACCGAGATGCAGATGCCGGCACAGGTTGTGGTGACGCTTGGTTACCAGGGCAGCATTAGCAAGCACATGCTGCGCATCTTCGACGCCAACCAGATATTCGACGTTGTTGCGCCTCTCAAAACGCAGGTTAATCCGGGCTTCTACATCAAGAACGACGTAAACGCGAATTACAACTCGCTGAACGTTCGAGTCGTGCGCAACTTCGTAAATAACTTTCAGGTGGCACTCAAATACCGCTGGAGCAAGAGTCTCGACACGGCGTCGTTTGGCGAGGGGGCGAACGCCTCAGCGAACGAGACCTATCCTCGAGACTTGGCGACGGAATATGGACCATCGGACTACGACGCGACCAACGTTATAGTTCTCTCGGCAGTCGCACGATCGCCTTATCTTGGAGGACGCAGTTCATTGCTGGGTAAGATTGTCGGCGGTTGGGAACTCAGCCCGATTTACACGTATCAGACCGGGTTCCCATGGACGCCCGTCAGCAATAACTGCATAAACACTATTGCCCAGGTTGGTATCTGCCCGATTCGCCCAATCGCGTATTTTGGTGGAGCGGGAACAGATACGGGCAACAGTGCATTAATTAAGGGGGCTAACTTTCCTGGTGGAGGCCTGAAGTTTTTTAATCCGGGTCCTAACAATTGCACGCCTTTAACGTGCGCTCCTGGAGTCGGCCGCAATTCTTTTCGCGGGCCAAATTATGAACAGGTTGACCTCACATTCGGTAAGCAATTTCCGGTTTCCTTCGTTCGCGAGGGCTCTTTCCTGGAACTGCGGATGAATGCGTTCAACGTGTTCAATCATTTGAATCTCGCACCGTACACGTTCAATACGGCGAGCACCGTCATTCAGACTCCTCAGTTCGGAACACCGGGGACCTCGAACGCATTGGCTGGCAGGGTGCTTGAACTTCAGGCACGTCTCCAGTTCTGATATTTGGGGCGGGCACTTCGGATTGCTAAGGTGGCGCGCAGCCACGAAATTCGCGGGCTGCCGCACCGCGTAGCACTCTAGCAATCGCAACACCGGCGATTGCTAGGGACCCCGCCTACCGGCGGCGGCGGTTCTGCTTACTCTGGCTTGAATCCGACCTTCTGCATGGCGGATTTTGCTTCCGCGTTCTTCATGAACATTTTCCACACGAACCCTGTCCGGTGATTCTCCGCCATCAGCATCGTGATTCCCAGATCGATACCTAGCACATCTTTGTCGTACCAGCCATTGAGTGGGTTGAAGGCATCGACGAAGCTGTATGGAGTCCAGGCTCTTTCCCGATACGGTCCGCGGATGGTTCTCAGCACCTTGATGCAATCTTCGAACAAAAACGGCAATGATCCGCCGGTGGCGCAGGGGACGATGCTGCCGTCGATTGGGCCGATACGCGGCGGGCCTCCCCAGGCGGTGTATCCCTTTTCGTAGTCGGAGGCGCTTATGCCCCAGAGATTCTCGGAGTAATCGGGAAATTCGTCGTGTAACGACAGGCAGAACAGTTTGTGCGCTTTCGTGGCTTGGACCGAGTTTTCGAAGTAGTTGGCGTATTTATCGCGTTTGTGGCGGAAATCGAACCACGCGTGCGAATACTGGTGGGTGAATAGAGGATCTTTGCCGGAGATGTATTCGGTGCCCTCATAGGAGATCGTTGGACGAGTCCACGCATCCCATGTCGCCGGTGAAACCGGATGAGTTGGTGAGCCGATCGCGAGCAGGTAGATCATCATCAGCTCGCAATAGTGCTCCCATCGCCCTTTCAGGAAACCCGTTTCCGGCTTCCAGCCCATCGAGAAGGTTTGGCCGCCATTGAGCATCCATGGCCAGTCCACACGCTCGTAGATTTTTGTTGCGAGATCTTTGATCTGCTGGTCGGGGAAGTGCTGCCGCGTTGTGAGCACTCCGCAGAGCAGGAGGGACGAATCGATCGACGAGAGCTCGCAGTTCCAGGCCCGCTGTCCGGTCTCCATGTCGACGAAGTGATAGAAGAAGCCGTGCTCGTGCGGCATATCGGCGATGAACTGCAAAGTCTTGCAGACACGATCGCCAATCTCAGACGACTTTCGGTATTCGCGCTGGTCGCCGATGCACAACGCGGTCAGTCCGAAGCCCGTCGCGGCGATACTCGAGATGCTCCGCTGATCGCCGCCGCGAGCCAGTGCGCGATCTTTTACCTGGCCTGTTTGCGCGCTTGCTTCCTTCCAGAAGAAATCAAAACTCGCGCGCTGGGTTTCGTCGAGCAATTGCTCGTCAGTGCCCTCATAGGGAGGCGCGGAAGGAGGATTGAATGTTTTCTGAGCAAAGCTGCACGACGGCAACGCCAGCCCAACGGCAGCTCCGGTGGCGAGGCGCATGAGTTCTCGACGCGTCAGCAAGTATTCCTCTGTTCCATTCTGCATTCTCAATCTAATCGAAGTCTGCAGTAATCACCTCTTCAAGTTCTTTGCCAATGCCTTTAACGCCTGTCATCCTGAGCGCCTCTTTGCGCGAAGGATCTCCCGCAATGCGTCAGAATGAAAATGCCCCTTGTCGGGCTCTTTGCCCATGAACGCGAGGTTTTCTGCTGAGACCACGCGACAGCATTTAAGTCGGAACATCACCGGGATCCTTCGGCCAAAAGAGGGCCTCAGGATGACAGTCTCAGAAGGCGTGAACCTTGTTATCACTTGGATTCTTCCTTGATCCGCACAAACTCAGACATTGGCATGATTCGGCTGCCGTCTTGACAGTTATCTAAGCAGAGTGATACTGATTCTTCACTGGTAAAACGTTTTACCACAGGCTTTCGTTTTACCCATTGCCCAGTACCGAGACCGAAAATGATCAAGAGCTCTTCCGTGCTGCGCCTTATTGTGCTGCTGCTCGTAACCTTACCCCTCATATCGCAGCAGGCATCGAATGGCGCTAGTAATGAAGTTGTGCGCGTGGATCTTTCCGCTGCGTCTACTCCGTTTCCTCACTTTTGGGAGGAGATGTTCGGTTCCGGCCGCGCGAACCTCACCCTGCGCGACAGCTATCGGCGCGATCTTGACTGGGTGCGCGGCATCACCGGATTCAAGTATGTCCGCTTCCACGCCATCTTCCAGGACGAGAATGGAGTTTACGACGAGGACGCGCAGGGCAATCCCGTCTACAACTTTTCTTATGTCGATCAGATCTATGACGGGCTGCTGGCGCATGGAATAAAGCCATTCGTCGAAATCAGCTTCATGCCGAAGAAGCTGGCGGCGAGTCCGGTGCTGCATGCGTTCTGGTACAAGCCTTCTCCTGCGCCTCCGAAGGACTATGCCAAATGGGATGGGCTGATTACTGCTTTTGCCCAACATCTTCTTTCCCGTTATGGGATCGATGAGCTGAGCCAGTGGTACTTCGAGGTGTGGAACGAGCCGAATATTGATTTCTGGGCGGGCGAGCCGAAGCAGGCTACGTATTTCGAGCTGTACGACCACACCGCGCGTGCTTTGAAGGCGGTGAGTCCGCGATTGCGCGTAGGCGGCCCGGCGACGGCGCAGGCCGCATGGGCGGACGCGTTCATTCAGCATGTAGTCAGCGCCAACGTTCCCGCGGATTTCGTCTCCACTCACGTGTACGGAAACGACCGTGCGCAGGATGTTTTTGGCACCAATGAATTCATCCCTCGCGACAAGATGGTCTGCCGCGCGGTGAAGAAAGTTCACGAGCAGATCAAGGCGTCAGCGCGTCCGAACCTGCCGCTGATCTGGAGCGAGTTCAACGCCAGCTACGCCAACGAGCCGGATATTACCGACGCGGTTTTTATGGCGCCGTGGCTCGCCGATACTATTCGCCAGTGCGATGGACTGGTCGACATCATGTCGTATTGGACGTTCTCCGATGTCTTCGAGGAGCAGGGCGTCGTGAAGCAGCCGTTCTATGGAGGATTCGGCCTAGTGGCTAATGGTGGATTGCCGAAGCCTTCTTACAATGCCTTCAAGATTCTGCACTTGCTTGGAGATCGGCGGTTGCCGATCAGTTCCGATTCGGCACTCGCTACCACGAAGGGCGGTTTGCCGGTGCTTGCGGCGTGGAACCTGGTGCTCCCCGACGCTCAAGGTTCGCCAAAGACGGTTACATTTCAGTTCGCGGGATTGACGGGGAATCACACGGCTTTCATTTACCGCGTCGATGCTACGCATGGTTCGCTGTTGAATGCTTATCGGCAGATGGGGAGCCCGAGGTATCCGACGCAGTCCCAAATTGAGACTCTACGCAAAGCTGCGGAGGAGCCCGCGCCGGAGCAGCGGGCGATCAGCGGGAATCAGATCAGTGTGGAGTTGCCCGCGCAGAGTTTGGCCGTTATTGAAGTGAAGTAATTGTCAGTAGTGGTATCGCGCTTGTAGAAAATCAATGCGATGTCCACTCACGCGATAAACGACGCGGTGTTCTTGCGTAATCCGTCGCGACCAACAACCTGCTAGCGAGAACCGGAGCGGCTCAGGTTTGCCAATTCCGGAAAACGGGTCGCGCAAAATCGCTTCAACTAGCTCCAGAACGCGAATGGCTATCTTGCGGTCATTTTGGATCCACCAACGCAGATCCTCCCGAAACTCGGGGTGGAAGACAGCCTCACGATCAACGCGACTTACCAAATCCCAAGTCCCGTTTGAGCGAGGCTAGCGATTCCGGTTTCCCCTTCCCTTGGGAAGCTCGCTTGAGGGCGGATAACAGCCGTTCGGCGTTTCTTGGTGACCGCAGCAGATGGGCAGTCTCGAGAAGGCTGTTCAACTCATCCGCTGCGACTAGCGCCACGTCCTTCGATTTACGCCGCCGTACTATCACGATCTCTCGGTCGTCTGCGACCTGGTCGAGCACGGAGGCCAACTGCTCACGCAACGCTGTATATGTAGTCTCAACCGGCATCACTAGTAAGCGTACAGCATTTCTGTACAGATGTCCCGCGATTTCTTGCCGCACAGATGGCACATACGAGCTTCCAGCTACTGCGTGCTCGCGGGTAGCTCTACCCTACGTGCGATGTGGTCTTTGATCCAGTGCGCGTCCCACCACTCCTTCGGGTCGATCTGGACGCCGTCCAGCTGCATGCTGAAGTGAATGTGATCGCCTCCGGCCATTCCGGTCATGCCGCTCTTGCCCATTACCTGGCCGCGCTTGACCATGTCGCCATCGTGAACGTCGATTTCGCTCATGTGCCCGTAGACTGTCTGCAGTCCGTAGCCATGATCGACGACGACGCAGTTGCCATAGATGCCGAGCGGCGCA
>Ga0134126_10010581_pt1 | contig 11627 bp, 7 predicted proteins | sample KB31752_FD_96881 | JGI IMG/M metagenome (GOLD analysis project Ga0134126, IMG submission 96881) | Terrestrial soil microbial communities with excess Nitrogen fertilizer from Kellogg Biological Station, Michigan, USA - KB3-175-2 | ecosystem: Environmental > Terrestrial > Soil > Unclassified ...
CGCACAGCGCTCCTTCATCGCCGATGCGGCCCATGAGCTGCGCTCGCCGCTCACGGCCGTGCGGCTGCAATTGCAGCTGCTCGAGCGTGCGCCCGATGAGAGCGCGCGCGAGCAGGCGCGCGGCGCCCTGGGGGCCGCGGTGGAGCGGGCGGTGCACCTGGTCTCCCAGCTGCTCACGCTGGCGCGCAACGAGCCACAGGATGCGCGCGCCCGGGAGCTCGTGCCGCTGCCCCTGGCTGAGCCGGCTGCCGAGGCCGTGGCGGACACCCACGCGCTGGCACTGTCGCGCGGCGTCGAGTTGTCGCTCGATGCGCCCGTCACCGACGCAGTCTGCGGCGTCGCCGCTGGCGCGGGCGCAGCCGTGGTGCGAGGCGATCGAGAGGCGCTCCGGATCCTGGTGCGCAACCTCGTCGACAACGCGGTGCGCTACACGCCCACGGGCGGCCGGGTGGAGGTGCGCATTGGCGCCGAGGCGCCCAACACTGCCGAGACGGGCGCCGGCCCCGGCCCCCGGTACGGTGTGCTGTTGCAGGTCGACGATACCGGTCCGGGCATCCCGGCCGCCGAGCGCCAGCATGCCTTCGACCGCTTCCATCGCCGCGCTTCGGCCGCCGAAGAGGGCTGCGGGCTGGGGCTCGCCATCGTGCAGGTCATTGCGCAGCGTCATGGGGCGAGCGTCAGCCTGCAGGATGCGCCGCAGGGCGGGCTGCGCGTCACGGTTCGCTTTCCACCCGTCTGAGGGGTCAAGCCGCTCTTAAGGCTGGCTTAAGACTGGGCGCAGACACTACGCGCATTCGCCATCCAGCGGATGGCCTGCGCTACAGGAGATACCCATGAACCCTCACGCCAAGCATTTGGGCTGGGCGGCGGCCGGACTCTTCACAGTCGGGGTGGTGAGCGGCTGGTCTGCCCCCTCACTGCTGCACGTCGCCCAGGCGGCAGAAACCCCTCCCGCCGTGGCCGCTACGGCTGACGCCTCGCCGAATTCGATTCCTCCGGGCACATCGCCCGACTATCACGCGATCTTCGCGCACAACCAGGCGGCCGTGGTCAGCATCACCACACTCGGGGAAACACACATCGCCGAGCAGCAGCAGCCGTTCGACTTCGGTCAATTCTTCGGCAACGACGGCGACAATCCATTCGCGCAGCTGTTCCGCAACCTGCCGAACCGGCCCAACGAGGTGCCCACCCGTGCACTGGGCTCGGGCTTCATCGTCAGCCGTGACGGCATCATTCTGACCAACGCCCACGTGGTCAATGGTGCCAAGCAAGTCACCGTGACGCTGTCGGACCATCGCCAGTACAAGGCGCACGTGCTCGGCTCCGATCGAGCCAGCGACATCGCGGTGCTGAAGATCGATGCGCACGATCTGCCCACGGTGCACCTGGGTAACTCGGACCAGCTCGCGGTCGGTGACTATGTGATGGCAATCGGCGCCCCCTTCGGGCTGACCGAGTCGGCCACGGCCGGCATCGTCAGCGCCAAGAGTCGCTCGCTGCCGAACGACGGCTATGTCTCCTTCATCCAGACGGACGTCGCCGTCAACCCGGGCAACTCCGGCGGGCCGCTGTTCAATGCGACCGGCTCGGTGGTCGGTATCAACTCGCAGATCTACAGCAACTCCGGTGGCTACCAGGGCGTGGCCTTCGCGATTCCCATCAACTATGCCGAGCAGGTGGAGGCGCAGATCCTCAAGAGCGGCAAGGTCGAGCACGGCAAGCTCGGCGTAGCCGTGCAGACGGTCGATCAGTCGCTGGCCAGCTCGTTCGGCCTCACGGCACCGGGCGGCGCATTGGTTTCCAAGGTGGAGCCCGACAGCGCGGCGGCGCATGCCGGACTGAGCGCCGGCGACGTGATTCTCAAGTATAACGGTGCACCCATCGCGGACGCCGCGGCACTATCCATGCGCGTCAATACCACCGCACCGGGTGAGAAGGCGACGCTGGTCGTGTGGCGACATGGCAAGACGCTCACGCTAACGGCCACCGTGGGCTCGACCGATCAGCGGCTCGCTTCGGCCAGTGGTTCGGGTGCCAGCGCCGCACAGACACATCTGGGTCTGACGGTGCGTCCGCTGACGCCTGACGAGCAGGATCAGGCCGGCGTCAATCATGGGCTCGTGGTCGAGTCCGCACAGGGACACGCGGCCGATGCCGGCATTCAGCAGGGTGATGTGGTGCTGGCCGTCAACGGCACGCCGGTCGATAGCGTCAGCCAGTTGCGCCAGGCGGTCAGTCATCAGCATGGCGGGGACGTGGCGCTGCTCATCCAGCGCGGCAACGACCGGCTCTTCGTGCCGGTCGATGTCGACTGACAAGGGCGCTGACGATCCAGCCTGATCCAGGGCAGATCTGCGCCGCCGGTGGTGCCGCATGCAGTGCGGTGCGCCGGCGGCGCTCCATTATCTGCAGTTCAAGAGGGGCGCGAGCCCGGAGCGGGCGCCCGCGGGCTTCCACTGGCAGGTATGCGGCGCTCTGCTAGTAGGCTTGTGTCTCGCTATATAGTAAGTAATATAGCGCAGCTACTGGACTGCGGGGATGCGGATGAGGGAGACACGGGCCATGCGAGATTCCGTGTACGCTTCAGTAGGTTCGCTATTGCTGTTGCTCGGGACCGCGGGAGCCTGGGCGCAGAGCGCGACGACGGATGCAGGCGCATCGCATGGTTCCAACGGCAATTCGCTGGATCAGGTGATCGTCACCGGCGCGCGTGAGCCCGGCACCCGGGCGGCCGAGAGCGCCTCGCCGGTGCAGGTCATCAGCCCGGCGGCGCTGCGGGCGGCCTCGGGCAATCCGGACCTGCTCTCGACGCTGGCGCAGGTCCTGCCGTCCTTCACCATGCAGGGTTTCGGCAACGACATGGCCGGCCAGACCCTGCAGGCCAGGTTGCGTGGCCTCAGCCCCAATGACGTGCTAGTACTCGTGGACGGCAAGCGGCGACACACCACGGCGAACGTGGAGGTCGACAGCGGACCCTACCAGGGCGGAGCGGGCGTGGATTTCGATTTCATTCCGCTCGATGCGATTGATCACATCGAGGTGCTGACTGATGGGGCGGCGGCCCAGTACGGCAGCGACGCCATCGCCGGCGTGATCAATATCATTCTTAAGAAGCAGCCCACCGGACTGACGATACGCGGCACCTACGGTGACTATATCGATGGCGGTGGGAATACGGGGGACATATTGGCCAACGCCGGATTTGCACCGAGCGCAGACAGCTTCGTCAATATCACCGGCGAGATCCATCATCACGGCGACAGCAATCGCAGCGCCATCGATGAGCGCGTCATCAATCCGGCGAATCTGGGGACCTATCCGGATTCCAATATGCCCGAGGTGGCCCACTATCCCTACCTCGGTGCGGAGGAGGGTGATGCCGATTACGAACTGAAGACCTTCTCGCTCAACTCGGGCGTGAACGTCGATGGCGGCACGCAGTTCTATGCCCTTGCAACCTATGGCAACAAGGACGCGCAGTCCTATCAGAAGTATCGACTCCCGAGCAAGGTGTCCTATACCGACCGGTCCACGGGGGTAACCACCTATCCGTTCCCCTTCGGCTTCGATCCGCTCGAGGCAAGCGTGGAGAACGACTATTCGGTCGCCGGTGGCTTCAGGGGTGATCTCTCCGCCTGGCACTGGGACCTGAGCGGCACGTGGGGCAGCGATCACTTCGTCGCCGAAACGCTGCACTCGGCCAACGCCGGCATCTATGGCTCAACGGGCAATCCCACGCCGAGCGATTACTACGACGGTCTGCTGCAGACCACGCAGTGGATCACCGCACTGGATGTGAACCGCGCTCTGGAAATCGGGCTGGCTGCGCCATTGAACATCGCGGCAGGTCTGGAGTATCGCCGCGACGGCTACAAGATCCGTGCCGGCATTCCGATCTCCTATCTGGACGGTGGCGCGCAGTCCTATCCCGGCTTTACGCCCACGGATGCCGGCTCGCACAGCCGCGATAGCCAGGCGGTATATGTCGACCTGGCGGGCGAGCCTGTGGCGCCGCTTCGCGTGGACCTCGCGGGCCGCTACGAGCATTACAGCGACTTCGGCAGCGATACGGTCGGCAAACTCTCGGCGCGCTACGACATCACCCCGCAGTTCGCGCTGCGTGGCACGGCCAGCAGCGGCTTTCGCGCTCCCACGCTGGCCGAGGAGTACTTTTCCTCGACGAACGTCACGCCCAGCAGCGCCTTCGTGCAACTGCCCCCCGATTCAGCTGGCGGCAAGCTGCTCGGACTGGGCAGCGGCCTTAAGCCCGAGCATTCGGTGAATCTGAGCCTCGGGCTGGTCTGGCAACCGCTGTCATCGCTCGTCACGACGCTCGACGTCTACCACATCGAGGTTACCCATCGCATCGTGCGAACCGGGGATCTGTACAGCTCAATCAATGGTGTGGCGCAGCCCTCCCGAACCGCGATCGACGCCGCCATCGCCGCTAATGGCAATCAGCTCGACCCCTCGGTCATCGCCAGCGGCAACACCGGCGTCGTGCTGTTCGTCAACGGCATCGATACGCGCACACAGGGGGCGGACCTCGTGGTCACGATGCCGGTGGACTATGCCATCGGTCACATCGACTGGTCGCTGGGCGGGACTTTCAACGAGACGGCGGTGACGCGTGTGCCCGCGGCACCGGGGCAGCTTGCCGGCCAGACCCTCTACGATGCGACGGCCATCTCGGACCTGACCACGGCCAGTCCCAAGTACGTGCTCGATCTGGCTGCGCTGTGGACGCGCGACAGGTTGTCGCTCAACGTGCAGGAGCAGCTCTACGGTCCCTCGTCGGAATGGGAGAGCGACGACGGCGACAATCCCGCCAACAACCCCGAGTACTTCCTCACGACCGTGGGTGCGGCGCCGATCACCAATCTGGAGGTCGGATATCAGGTCGCGGAGCACTTTCGGCTGAGCGCGGGAGCCAAGAATCTCTTCAATCGCTATCCGGACAAGTACAACGGCACGCTGTTGGCGCACTACGACAACTTCAAATACAGCGATACGCTCGGCGTATTTCAGTACCCGATGTTCTCCCCATTTGGCATCGATGGCGGTTACTACTACGTGCGCGGCGCGCTCACGTTTTAGAGCCGCTCACCGCCGTGTTACAGATATCACCGAGACGTTACCGAAGCTGACCAAACTGCTACCAGCCTGATACCGACTTGTAACTGCCGTCTCTGCAATATGGCGATGGGGCTGCGGACCGTGCCTGCAGCAATCGGGAGCGACAGTCCATGCAAGCAGTCATTCGAGCGCACCGCGCAGTGATCGGCAGCGCCGCATTCAGCGTCACGCTGCTGGTCTGCAATGGCGCGGCCTTTGCGCAGGCGAGCGCTTACGCAAGTGCGCCGGCCGACACGCACACGCTGCAGCAGCAGCTGCAGCAACAGGAGGCGCAGCTGCGCGCCCTGCAGCGGCAGCTCGCCGACGATGAGTCGAAGCAGCAGGCTGCCGCCGCGCCTAGCAGCGCACAGGCCGCCCAGGCCAACGCTGCCGGCCACGGCTCCCTGGCAAGTCACTTCGGCAACGACGGCTTCACACTCAGCGATGAGGATGGCGCCAACCAGCTGCACTTTCGTGGCAACATTGCGGTCGACGGGCGCTATTACAGCGATGCCTACTCCCCACAGACCAACGACACGTGGCTGATCCGCAAGCTGCGTCCGACGCTGGAGGGCACGCTCGCGAGCCGATATGACTTTCGTATCATGCCGGATTTCGCCCAGGGCAAGGCGATCCTGCAGGACGGCTGGGCGGACGCGCGCGTGCGGCCGTGGCTGGTATTCCAATTCGGCAAGTTCAAGGCGCCGGTGGGCCTGGAGCGCCTGCAACTCGAGCAGTTTCAGCGCTTCATCGAGGCGTCGCTGCCCTCGGATCTGTTGCCGTACCGCGATCTGGGTACCAAGGTCGGTGGAAGCGTCCTGGCCGGCGTGCTGAACTACGACGTCGGAGTCTTCGATGGCGACGTAGACGGTGGCAGCAGCGATACCAACAGCCTGCCCGATGAAAATTCCACCGGGAAATTCGCCTGGCAGGCACGCCTGTTCGCCGTGCCATTTCTGAAATCGGGCATCGCGGGATTGAAGAAACTGGGCTTCGGTGTCGCCGAAACCTATGTGCGCGACAGAGGCGTGGCCACCACCGGCACGACCACGAGTCTGCTGGCGGACTATAAGACCACCGGGCAGCAGTCGATGTTCAGCTACCGCAGCAACACGGCGACGGGCTACAACAACGCCACGATCGCCAACGGGCTGGAGCGTCGCCTGGTACCGCAGCTCTACTACTACTACGGTCCATTCGGTCTCATGAGCGAATACGTGACCGAGACACAGCAGGTCTCACGCAATCTCAGCGCAGCCTCGGTGCGTCATGGCACGTTGCGAAATGACGCCTGGCAGATCCAGACTTATTGGTCCATCACGGGCGAGGACGAGGGGTACGACATTGCCGGGCCGCGCCACCCGGTGGGGCAGGGTGGGGTCGGTGCCTGGGAGCTTGCCCTGCGCTATCACGCGATCGAATTCGATCCGCAGGCTTTCACGGACGGCACGGGCTCCTTTGCCAATCCGACCAGCGCTCCGCGGGCCGCGCGCGCCCTGGGTGCCGCGGTGAACTGGTATGTGACCTACAACTTCAAAATCCAGCTCGATTACGAGGTGACGCACTTCACCGGCGGCGCCCTCGTCGGCAACCGCCCTGCCGAGCACGTGCTGACCTCGCAGTTCTCGCTGGTGTTCTAGAGGTTGTTCCAGAGGTCAGTGCGTGTGCCGATGGTGCAGATCCGGGTAGTGAGAATGGCTGTGCACGAGCGGTGCGTGCTCGTGCCAGTGACTGTGGGGCTCGCCCTCGGGATCATCGGGGCCATGAACATGATCATGCATCTCGTCGTGGTAGTGTCGATGCTCGTGGGCGAGCGCCTCGTGCACATGCCGGTGCTCATGCTGTTCGGTGAGATGCAGATACACGCCGACGGCCATGAGCGCCCCGGCGATGAGCAGACGGGCTGTCAGCGGATCGTGCAGTAACAGCACGGCCAGCACCGCGCCGATGAAGGGCGCGGTGGCGTAATAGGCACCCGTGCGCGCGGTGCCCAGGTGCCTGAGCGCCAGCATGAAGAGCACCAGGCTCGCGCCATAGCCCAGAAGCCCCACGACGGCGACCATCGAGAGCGTGAGGGCGTGCGGCATCGGCGCGCCGCCGAGGCGCGCGATGCCCAGATTGATCCCGCCCGCGACCAGTCCCTTCAGACAGGCGATTTGCACCGGGTCTGCGCCGGAGAGCTTGCGGGTGAAATTATTGTCGAGCGCCCAGCACAGGCAGGCCGCTGCGACCATCACAGCCCCATAGCCGATGCGTGCACCGCCCTGTGGCCAGGAGAGCAGCGCCGCGCCGATCAGAATTGCACCGGCGCCGATCAGCAGGCGCACGTCCACGTGCTCGCGAAACACCGTCCAGGCGATGACCAGCGTCAACAGCGATTCGAGATTGAGCAGCAGCGCCGCGGGGGCGGCCCGCATGTGCGAGAGGCCCTGCATCAGCAGCAGCGGTCCGAGAATGCCACCGAACAATATGACCAGCGCAAGCACGGGCAGGGCCGTGGCCCGCAGCGGCGCCTCGACGGGGCGATTGCCTGCTGCACGTGTGCCGAGGAATACCAGACCGAGGCCGATGCCCGAAGCCAGGTAGAGCAGACCCGCGAGCAGCCACGCGTCGACGCCCCGGCCCAGCAGCAGCTTGGCGAGTGGCGTACTGGCCCCGAACAGGGCGGCTGAGAGCAGCGCCAGAGTCGGGCCGCGCAGGGCTGTCATACTGGAGGGCATGGGAGGACTCATGCTCACTATACGCGTGGATCGCGTCATGCCCCCCGCGCGCTCACGCTGATGCCCGGGCAGGCGCTCGCGCACGCAGTGGTGTGGAGCGTGACGGCGTTGGCGACGCTCGGGGTGCTGCTGCGCCCCTGGCGGCTGCCCGAGGCCACCTGGCCGGTCGTCGGCGCGCTGCTGCTCATGGCCGGCGCGCTGTTGCCGCTGCCGGCCGCCTGGCACGCCGTGGCGCAGGGCACGGACGTTTACCTGTTCCTGGTGGGAATGATGCTGCTGGCCGAACTGGCACGCCGCGAGGGGCTGTTCGACTGGTTGGCCGCGCTGGCCGCACGGCGTGCCGGTGGCAGCGCGAGTCGGCTTTTCGATCTGGTCTACCTGGTGGGCATCGTGGTCACCATGCTGCTGTCCAACGATGCCACCGCGGTCGTGCTGACGCCGGCCGTGTATGCCGTCGCGCGCGCGGCGCGCGCTCCGCCGCTACCGTATCTGTACATCTGCGCCTTCATCGCCAACGCCGCCAGTTTCCTGTTGCCGATCTCCAATCCGGCCAACCTGGTGGTGTTCGATGCGCATCTGCCGCCGTTGGGTGCCTGGCTGGCGCGTTTCGCGCTGCCCTCGCTGGTGGCCATTGTCATGACCTATGGCGTGCTGCGAGTAGCGCAACGTCGCAACCTCGATGCAGAGCTGGCCAGCGCGGTTCCGGTACTCGTGTTGGGCCCTGGCGGTCGGGTGGCTGCAGGCGGCATCGTGGCGACGGCGGCAGTACTGCTGGTGGCGTCGGCCCGCGGCATGACGCTGGGCTTGCCGACGTTCGCGGCGGGCTCGCTGAGTGTGCTCGTGGCGTTGTGGCGCGCGCGTCAGCCGCCCTGGCCACTGCTGCGCGGCATCTCCTGGGGCGTGTTGCCACTGGTGGCAGGCCTGTTTGCACTGGTGGCCGCGGTGCAGCGCACCGGGCTGCTGATGAGCCTGGGGACGTTACTGCGCCAGGCGGCCACGCACACGCCCGGCGCCACCTGGATGGTCGGCATTTCCACGGCGCTCGCCTGCAACGTCGCCAACAACCTGCCCGTGGCGCTCGTCGCGGGCGGGGTACTGCATGCGCCGCCGGCACTGCCCGCGTCGGTGGTCAGCGTGCTGCTCGTCGCCGTGGATCTTGGGCCGAACCTGTCGGTGACCGGCTCGCTGGCCACGATTCTCTGGCTGGTCGCCTTGCGGCGCGAGGGTGCACACGTGGGCGGTTGGCAGTTCCTGCGCCTCGGCGCGTGCGTCATGTTTCCGGCCCTGATGGCGGCCCTCGCGGCGCTGAGCTGGACCGCTCGATAGTTGTGCGCGGGCTGCCGCCGCAGGCGCTTCAATGCGACATCATGACCGGCAGCGTTCGCGGCAGCATCAGATCCAGCAGCAGCAGATCGTAGCTGTAAGCCTCCAGATGCTGCAGACCTGCCAGTCCATCGGCCGCAACATCGACGGCGAAGCGCTCCGCAGGCAGGCCGCGGGCCGCGAAATCGGCCAGTTTCGGGTCGTCCTCGATGATCAGCAGACGCACTTGGAGCCTCCAGGACGCATATTGGATCGTGTGTCAATTAGAAACGCCTTAGCAACGCATTAAGAAGCTCTCATAAAGTGTCTCGATGGCAGGATGGTGCTGCACACCTGCATCGTCGGCACGCACCTGCATCGTCGGCCCGTCGCGGCTCGGGCTCGCGGCTCGCGGGCGCCGGCGATGCTGTCACGCAATTGCCACATTGCTGTCGCCGCCCTGTAACGGAGCCGAAACACACTTCCCGCGCCGGGAGTCAGGCGAGGAATGCAACATTCCTGCGCAACTCCCGGCGTTGCCCAGGGGGCAGCCCTAACAAGCCTGCAGAAGGAACCTTCATGATACCCTCAGCGACCGAATCCAATGCCTCGCCGCGACCGGTGGGACTGCTTCGCCCTGCGCTTACGGTGGGCCTGCTGACCGTTGCGGGCGCGCTGGCCGCGCCGCTCGCCCAGGCGCAGACCGACACAGTATCCAACAGCCCGATCGCCCCGGGGGCAACCCCGGTATTTTCCGCGGGCCCGCTGAACGTCAGCATCGGCGGCTTCACGGCCGGTGAGTCGGTCTATCGTTCCAAGGACGAGACCGCCGATATCGGCACCAATTACAACACCGGTATTCCCTACGCGTATCAACCCCAGGCCCACTTCAACGAGGTGCGCGAAAGCGGCCGCCAGAGCCGCTTCGCCCTGCTGGTGCAGGGGCCCGCCGAGGATGGCTGGAGCGCCGAGAGCTACATGGAGACGGACTTCCTCAGCGGCGGGGTGACCTCGAACTCGAGCGAGAGCAACAGCTACACGCTGCGCATCCGGCACTTCTATGGTGATTTGCGCAATTCCAACAACAACTGGTATCTGATGGCCGGACAGGACTGGAGCCTTGCGACGCTGACGACCTCCGGGACGCTGAAGCTGCGCAGCGAGCAGGTCCCGCTGACGATCGACGCGCAGTACGTCGTCGGCTTTAATTGGACGCGCAATGCGCAGCTGCGCTTCGTCAAGGCGATCGGCGATCGCGCCGCCTTCGGCTTCTCCCTCGAGAGCCCGGCCACGGCGTTCACGGGTGCCACGCCCGCCACCACCGTGACCACCGAGCCGGGCGTTGGCGGCGGCCTGCTGCCCAGCACGAACAACTATTCGATCGACTTCGCCCCGGACATGATCGCCAAATTCGCCTTCGATCCGGGCTGGGGTCATTACGAGATCTACGGCATGGAGCGTGGCTTCCGCGATCGCTACGAGCCGACGGTTGCGAGCGGCAGCGCCGCCAATGGCACCGGCACCAACAACACCACTTGGGGAGGCAGCGGCGGCGCCGGGATGATCCTGCCGCTGGACAAGATGTTCTCCTTCCAGGCGAGCGGCCTGGTTGGCCATGGTATCGGCCGCTATGGCTCGGGTGGACTGCCGGATGTCACGGTGGAGCCCAACGGCGATCTGGCCGCGATCGGCGAGGCCGACATTCTGCTCGGCCTGCAGTTCAAGCCGATCACCCGCCTGACGATCTATGCGTATGGTGGTGAGGAGCAGGCCGAGCGCACGGCCTTCACCAGCGCCACGGGCACTCTCTACGGCTACGGCAACCTCGGCTACAACAACAGCGGCTGCTACAAGCTGACCGGCACGTCGGCGAGTTGCATCGCCAACACCCAGCGGCTGCAGCAGCTCATCATCGGCGAGTGGTGGAAGGCCTACCAGGGCACCATCGGCAACTTCCAGATCGGTCTGCAGTACACCTATGAGGATCGGGTGGCCTTCCGCGGAGTCGGCGGCGCACCGAGCACAAACCTTAACATGGGGTTTGTATCCTTCCGTTACTATCCCTATCAGCGTTGAGCGCCATCCAATGGAGCAGACATCATGAACGACACCATGAAGCGATGGATTACTGCCACGGCGGTTGCACTGAGCGCGCTGTCGGTGATGGTCGGCGCAGGCGGCGTCGCCCGTGCGCAGGACATCTCCGGCGCCGGGGCAACCTTTCCAGCTCCCATCTACGCAAAGTGGGCAGAAGCCTACAAGCAGCAGACCGGCGTGGCGCTGAACTATCAGTCGATCGGCTCGGGCGGTGGCATCAAGCAGATCGAGGCCTCGACCGTGACGTTCGGCGCGTCGGACATGCCGTTGATGCCGCAGGTGCTGCAGCAGAACGGACTGATGCAGTGGCCGATGATCATCGGCGGGGCGATCCCCGTGGTGAACCTCGCCGGCGTGCAGCCCGGGCAGCTGTTGCTGGACGGCCCGACG
>Ga0134126_10010582_pt1 | contig 11625 bp, 13 predicted proteins | sample KB31752_FD_96881 | JGI IMG/M metagenome (GOLD analysis project Ga0134126, IMG submission 96881) | Terrestrial soil microbial communities with excess Nitrogen fertilizer from Kellogg Biological Station, Michigan, USA - KB3-175-2 | ecosystem: Environmental > Terrestrial > Soil > Unclassified ...
CCCTTGGCGCAGAGCACGCCCCGGTTCACCGGGTGGTCCCGGTCACCCTCGATGTAGCGAAGCTTGCCGTGCTCGAGGTGCACCTTGATGCCGCAGCGGCAGGCGCACATGTAACACGTCGTCCGGGCAACCGTTTTCATGGATACCCCGCCATCCGGTCTGCAGGAGACCCATGATGCGTCAGGCCCAAGCTATCCATCCAATGCAAATATGGCAGCCTAGATATATACTGAATGCATATATGAACCTGCATCATCTCTCGATCTTCTGCGCGGTGGCCTCGCTGGGCAGCCTGACGGCTTCGGCGCGCAAACTGCACATCTCCCAGCCCGCCCTGTCGCGCGAGCTGAAGGTCTTCGAGGAGCGCCTGGGTGTCGCCCTGTTCGAGCGGCACTCGCGCGGCATGCGCCTGACCCAGGCCGGTGAAGTCCTCAACCAGTACGCGCAGCGCCTCTTCGAGCTGGAGCGCGCCGCCGAGGGGGCCATGCGAGAGATCGCCGGCGGGGAGCGCGGCCGACTGGCAATCGGTGCAAGCAATACGATCGGCACGTACGTGTTGCCGCGCATTCTGGCGGCGTTCCGCAGAGCGCGGCCCCGGGTCAACGTGACTCTCTTCGTGGGCAACACGGAGCAGGTGTCACAGGGCGTCGATGACCTGCGCTTCATGCTGGGCTTCATCGAAGGACCCTTGCACTTCGAGGGACTGCGCGCCGCGGTCTTCCAGGAGGATGAGATCGTTCCGGTCGCCTCGCCCGACCAACCGCTCTTCGGCAAGCGGCGGCTGACGGTCGCCGATCTGCGCGGACAACCGCTGCTCGTGCGCGAAAGCGGCTCGGGAACGCGGGAAGTCATCTGGGCGCGGCTGCGCCGCTGGAGCCTCGAGCAGAACCCCACCATGGAATTCGGCAACACCGAAGCGCTGAAGCGCGCGGCCGTGTATGGCGGCGGAATCGCCTGGCTGCCGCGCATCTGCATGTTGAGCGAATTGCGCGAAGGCGCGCTTCGTGAGTTGCCGCTGCGGGATCTGCGGATCGTCCGGCCCCTCACGGTCCTCAGCCGCGACGGCGCGCCGGTGCAGCCGGTGGCGGAAGCGTTCCTGCACCTCTTGAGACAGACCGGCGAACCGCTCACCTAGCCCCTATACTACCTCTCCATGCACATCGACCTGAGCAACACGAGCGTGCTCGTCACCGGCGCCAGCCGGGGAATCGGCGCGGCGGTGGCGCGCGCCATGGGAAAAGCGGGCGCGAGGGTCGCGCTTCACTACCGCGACCAGCGTGAGCGGGCAGCGGCTCTGGCTGCGCAGATCGGTCCCTCCGCGGAGATCTTTCAGGCGGACCTGTCCCGTGTCGAAGAGTGCGCCGCGCTATGGCAAGCCGTGGTCGCGCGATTCGGACGCGTGAACGCGCTGGTCAACAACGCCGGGATTGCCTTGTCCACTCCGTTGGAGGCCGCCGTCGGAGAATGGGCGGAGCCGTGGGACGCCACCATGGCAGTGAACCTTCGCGCGCCGGGCATTCTCTCCAAACTTGCGATCGAGCACTTCCTCGGGAAAGGCGGCGGTCGCATCATCAACATCTCGTCGCGCGCGGCCTTCCGCGGCGATCAGCCTGACTATCTGGCGTACGCTGCGTCCAAGGGGGGATTGGTCGCCCTGACGCGGTCCATTGCCAGGGGCTTCGGCAAGGCCGGCATCCTCGCCTTCAATGTGGCGCCGGGCTTCGTGAGGACAGACATGGCGAAGGACTTCCTCGATCAGTACGGGGACGACTACGCCACCAACGACATCGCGCTCGAGCGGCTGACCGAGCCCGAAGACGTCGCCCCCTTCGTCGTGTTCCTCGCGAGCGGTCTCGGCGATCACTCGACGGGTTGCACGATCGACGTCAACGCAGGCTCCTACGTCCACTGACCCCGGGGCCGACCCGCCAGGTCATCGACCCCCAGCGGCCACGAGCAGGTTGGCGGGAGCGGCATCCGCCTGCCCCAGGCGATACCGTCCCATCAACTTCATCAGGCTGGTCGCCTGCTCGCTCAGCGCCCGCGCGGCGGCTGTCGCCTCTTCCACCAGAGCCGCATTCTGCTGCGTCATCGCGTCCATCGAAGTCACGGCCCTGTTGACCTGCTCGATTCCCGACGCCTGCTCGCGACTTGAGTCCGCTATCTCCGCCATGACGTCCGTGACTTTCTTCACCCGAGTCACGATCTCGCCGAGCACTCTGCCCGACTCGTCCACCAGCTTCGTTCCCTCGTTGACTTTGCCTACCGAGTCCTGAATCAGCGCTTTGATCTCTTTGGCCGCCCCGGCGCTGCGCGATGCGAGGTTGCGCACCTCGGAGGCCACCACCGCGAAACCCCTGCCCTGCTCGCCGGCCCGCGCCGCCTCCACTGCGGCATTGAGCGCCAGGAGGTTCGTCTGGAACGCGATCTCATCGATCACGCCGATGATTTCCGCGATTCTGTTGCTCGCGGTGCTGATCTCGCTCATGGCCGCGACGGCCGAGCCCACGACGCTGCCGCCGCGATCGGCGTGCTCGCGTGCCGCGACCGCCAGCTGGTTGGCTTGTACCGCGTTGTCGGCGTTGTTCTTCACCCTGGAAGTCATCTGCTCCATCGATGCGGCCGTCTCAGCGAGACTCGACGCCTGCTCCTCCGTGCGCTGGCTCAAATCGAGGTTGCCGCGGCAGATCTCCTCGGCACCCGACTGCACGGCCTGACAGGTCCGGGAAAGACCGGTTACGACATCCGCCATGGCCTGGACCAGGGAATTGACCGAGGCGGCCAGCGCCTCGAAGTCGCCCGACTTGTCGGCGACGCTCATTCTCGCCGTGAGATCGCCTTCCACGGCTTGCCCGACCACCCGCATCGTTTCCGCGACAGTGCTCGAGACGCTGTCGATCAGCTCATTGACGCTCTGTGCGAGAAGGAGGAGGTTGCCGGCCTTGCCGTGCATGGCGATGCGCCGATCGCTCGCGCCATCGAGCACCGACTGGATGATTTCACGCGACTCGCGCACCGCTCCATCCAGGGCCCGCGCCTCCGCGACCCGCTGGGTGATGTCGCGGCCGATTCCGACCAGGCCCGTCACTTTGCCGGCGGCATCGCGCAGTGGCACCTTGGTCGTCTCCAGCTGCATGAGATTGCCCGCCGGATCGCGGCATTCCTCCTCGCGCGCCAGGAGCGGCTTGCCGGAGCGGATCACCACCTGCTCGTCCTCATGATAGAGAGTCGCGAGCTCCTTGGAGTGGAAGTCGAAGTCGTTCTTGCCGAGCAGCTCGCCCGGTGTCCTGGCGCCCATGATGCGCGCGACGGCGACATTGGCCAGGAGAAAGCGCCCATCGACATCCTTCACATAGATCAGGTCCGGAAGATTGTCGATCAGCGTCCGCAGCATTGCGCCGTCGCGGCTCGCCGTAGTCTCCGTTCCGGGCCGCCATTTGCGGGCCAGCATGTAACCGGCGACCGCGGCGATGGCCGCGATCACGAGGCTCGAGATGAAGAATGCGTACGCAGTCATCGGGCTTTCCCCGACCCCCTTTGATATGGGGTCCAAGGATTCCCGATCTGCTATCAGTTCACCGAGACCGCTATCACGGGAAAAAGACCTGATTCCGTGACCCGCGTCTAAGCCCTGGGGGCTCAGGCATGCGCCGCGGGGAGAAGGGCCCTCTCAGTGCAGGGCCACCACGGCCACGGATTTGGGCGGCAGGCGGAACACGAGGCTTGCGCCCGCGCGCACACCCTTGAACGGCGCCGGCTCGACGGCATCGGGATGCTCGAACGTATTGTGGGCATCCATCGCGCTTGCGCTGAGGACCTGGCCCGTCGCCGTACGCGCGCTGATGCCCTCGATCCGCGCCGACACGGTCGCCGCATGATGGGGGTCGAGATTCACGAGCGCCAGGTGGATCGTGCCCGAAGTGTCCCGTGCGGCCGTGGCATCGACGGCTGGCAGCGTGATCCCGCCGTAGCGGTAGGACGGCGTATCGATCCTGACCGGCAGGTAAGTGGCGTCCTGAAACGGCACGTACATGCGAAACACCTGGTACGTCGGTGTCAGGACCATTTTGTCGCCGCGGGTAAGGATCATGGCCTGCAGGACGTTGATCATCTGGGCGATGTTGGCCATGCGCACACGGTCCGCGTGGCGCTCGAAGATATTCAGCGAGATCGCCGCCACCAGGGCATCGCGCAGCGAATTCTGCTGATAGAGGAAGCCGGGGTGCGAGCCGGGCTCCGAGTCGTACCATGCGCCCCACTCATCGACGAACAGAGCGACGCGCTTGCGCGGGTCGTACTTGTCCATGATGGCGCTGTGGCGGGTGATGAATTCATCGATGCGGGCGGCAGCCTTCAATGTGGAGGCCCATTCGCCCTCGTCGAATCCGGTGGCGGCGCCCTTGTGCTTCCAGTTGCCCGTCGGAATCGAATAGTAGTGCAGCGACAACGCGTCCATCAGGTCACCCGCGCGGGCCATCACGACGTCCGTCCAGTGATAGTCGTTGTCGTGCGCTCCACTGGCGACGACCTCTATCCCCTCGGGAGCATGATCTCTGACGAACGTGGCGTAGCGGCGGAAGAGATCGGCGTAGTACTCCGGCCTCATGTTGCCGCCGCAACCCCAGGCTTCGTTGCCGATGCCGAAGAAAGGCAGACGCCAGGGCCGGTCCCGCCCGTTCCCGCGGCGCAGCTGCGCGAGCGTGCCGCGCGAATCGGACGTGATGTACTCGACCCAATCCGCCATCTGCTGCGGGGTATCCGAGCCGACATTGCCGGTGACGTAGGGGTCGGCGCCGATCATCTGCGCGAAGTCGAGGAACTCGTTGGTGCCGAAGGAATCAGGCTCGATGACACCGCCCCAATGCGTGTTGATCCGCACCGGACGCTGCGCCCGCGGGCCGATTCCGTCGCGCCAGTGATAATCGTCGGCAAAGCATCCGCCCGGCCAGCGGATCACGGGGACGTGAAGCGCCTTCAGTGCGGCGAGCACGTCGTTGCGATAGCCCTGCGTGTTGGGAATGGCGGAGCCCGGCCCCACCCAGAGGCCGCCGTAGATGCCCCGGCCGAGGTGCTCGGCGAACTGGCCGAAGATGTGCCGGTCGATCTTCGGTCCCGGCGCGTCGGCCTGAACGGCAACGGAGACCCGCGTCTCGCCGGCCGCGTGGGCGGGACCTGCGGTCATGGCGCCACAGAACATCAGCGCGCATGCGCTGAGCATCGTCAGCCCGCCCGGCTTGCTCATCGATCTCCCCCCTGCTCCGCGTGGACCTGTTGGTAGCGCTACCGTCGGCCCCGAAGTATTGTCTTAGTTATTGCGGGTGTCAAGACGGCCGCGGCCAGCGCAATTGGCTGTCGTCCAGGAGGTCCTCGGTATTTTCGGGAAACCACCTCATGTAGCGCACGATGAAAGGACAGAGCGGAATGATTCTGTCGCCCTGCTCGCGCACCAGCGCAAACATGCCCTTGACCAACGCCGTTCCGAGGCCGCGGCCACGCAGGGCGAGCGGCACCTCGGCATGCGTCAGGGTCACGACGCGGCCCTCACGGCGATAGTCGATGAAAGCCACTTCACTGCCGATTTCGAGCTCATAGCGCTGACGCGCGGGATTGTCGCGGACCGTCGCCTTCATCGGACTCTCGCATTCTCACCGGGACGTCGGGCGAGTCCTGCCATTCTACGGCTCCTCGCCCGTCACGGCGACGTCCCAGCCGCTGCGCGGGACGCTTCATGCTACGGTCTCCCGTCGAGAGACCCGGAGCCGTTCCCGCGATCAGCTGACGCGGCCGGAACGCTTACGGGCGGAGCGAGCCTTCGGGATCCTGCCGATCCGGGGGTCGCGCGCGAGTACGAGCTTGCACGCGCGCCTGGCGGCTTCCTCGAAGTCCGGATCGTCGGCCGCAAGTACCTGCCACTGCGTCGGCTTCTTGCCGAAAACGCGGATGGATCGCATCCGCGGGAATTCGCGCCGCAGGCTCTCGTGGTGCTCGGCTGTGGTCGCCAGCCAGATACCGTTGTCGGCCCGCGATTCCCGTTTGTCGCGCAGGATGAGCACGATCTTGTCCTCGACGTACACCGCGAGGCAACCAAACATCGGGCGCGTCACCGGCGAGAGAGAGGCGATCTCATCGAGCACGAACTCGTGAGGCAAGGGCTTCTCTCTCCTGGCGCCGAGTATGGCGTCATCGAATGGATGACGACGTTCCTGACGGGGTCGGCGTGCTTTCGAAATGACCTCTGCCTCCCCCGCGCAGCCTATGTGGAGGCAGCTGCCAGGATGGTGCCGTCCGCCCTTTGCAGGACGACGGCGAAACGCGTGCCGGCGGGCGGCTGGGTACGCAACTCCAGGGTGCGGCCTCGCCAGTCACCGAGCCGGGTGATGCTGCTCACGACATTCGCCTCGGTGATGCGGGCGCCGGCGTTCTCTCCTCCCTCAACTTTCGTCGTCCGCACCGGCTCGAAGCCGAACAACCAGACGGTACCCGCACCAGTGCCGGAACCTATCGTGACGGTGAGCCCCCGCGCGGTCCCACGAATGGACGCCGCAACGGACGGCGCGACGGCAATCCGTGCCTTTGCCTGAGCGATCGCGGCCGCCATGGCGCCGGCGTCCGACCCGACGAAGGGCTGCCCGCCGTCGACCACCGCTTCGGGTGTGTAGACTTGCGAGTCATGCCGCAGCGCGGCATATCCATTCTGCAGTTGATCGACGCCCCGCAGCGAGTACGGGTCGGCCCAGGACGCATCGTTCCAGTACGTAACGTGCAGGTCGAGCGCAAGGACATCGTGATCCCGCCCGCTGAGGCGGGCGAGCAGCGCATCGGCCGGTGGACAGTCGGAACAGCCCAATGACGTGAAGAGCTGCACCACCACCGGCCGCTGCGCCGCGAGCCCCGGAAGGGGCCCGATCGCGAGAAGCGCCCACAGCGCAATGCATCCGATCGTGTTTCGGCTTCGTCCCGGACTCATTCGCTGATTGCAACACCGTTGAACGTGGGCACCCCGATCGGACTGGACGTGGCTTCCGGCGTGAGGTCACCGTAGGCATCTATCGAGAACACCGCCACATAGCCGTTGCCGTTCGCGGAGTAAATGACCGCAAGCCATTTACGATCTCTCGACACGGTGATGTCCGTAGGCACTCCCGGCAGCGGTACCGACTTGTAGAATACTCCACCCTTGCCGTCGCTGAAAAATATGGAGATCGCGTGGCCCGGGCTGTTGCCGGTATACCAGACGTTTCCGGGCCCTTTCGCGACCCAGCACGGCGCATTGGCGGGATAGGGCGGCGTTGGTCCGACGACGGGATGGACGTTCCGCTGCGCATCGACGATGGCGAAGCTGTCGGGACTGTGGGCCGGGGTGAATCCCAGCGTGTCACGCCAGAATGCCGCGCCGAGCGGCGTGTCATGCGCGTCGGCCGGCAGCGCAATCGAGGCGACGGATCCGCTCAACGCGCCCCAGCGCGTAAGACCCACCTGCGCCACGGCGCCGGAAGTGAAGGTGACGGCGCCCCAGGTCTTGCCGATGGCGACCTGAGCGGCGGATGCGTCCGAAAGATGAACGACCGATCCATCCAGAAGACCCGACGGCCAGGCATGGCTCTCGACGCAATTCGCTCCCGCAACGAAGAGCTGCTCATCCGTGAGGGCCACGGAATCGGGCTTCAAACACCCGGATGCGAGCCTGACCTGTCCGCGGACCTGGATGAAATCTCCGTCTCTCACGAGCTCGCTGACGCTGCCCGACCCGTAATTCGCCACGGCGCCGAACTCGTCCCTCATTTGCAGGATGCCGGCATTTCCGCTCGCACCGCCCTGGCCGCCCGTGCGCAGCGTCTGCACCAACGAGAGGGCGGGCGCGGTCCCGGCTTCCAATTGGTACACGAGCACCTGATTGGTGCCCGGATCGTTCGTACTGGTCAGCACGAGGATGCCGCGATCGCGGTCCGCGGCAATCGCCAGACTGGCCGCGAAGAGGGAGGAGGTCAAAACCATCGCGGCGAGCCTGGTCTTGGGTCGGGTCATTTCTTGCATTCGCATGGTGATCTCCGTTCTTGGGGTTCGTTCGGGGAGGTCGGACGTCGGACAATGGGACCTGGAGCGCCGCAGGGTCTGTTGCGCTGTCGGTGCGCCGCCAGGATCGAATCGAGCGCGAAGGGGCCGCTGCCGCCGAGCACGAGCGCGGCCAGGCAGGCAAGGTAGAGCAAGTCCGTCTCGTACCCGGGCTGTCCGAAGTGCGCGCCGGCCGGCGTGATGGCCAGCAGCTTGATCGAGCTGAAGCCGTTCGGAAGGTGTACGGTGCAGATGGCGACGACGAGCACGATCGCCATCGGAACGCTCAAGAGCGGCACGCCGGCGCCGATCAGCACTGCGAAGCCGCCGACGAGCTCGGTCAGAATGGTCGCCCAGGCGAGCAGCGGCGCCGCCGGCATGTGCAGCTGCTGCAGGATGCGCGTGAATGCCTCGGGACCGCGCGCGAGCTTGGCAAAGCCGTGCTCCATGAACCCGTAGCCGACGATCAAGCGCAGCGGCAGGGCCCACCATGCGTGGCGGAGCGCGGCGGGCGGATGGATGTCGGGCTCGAGCGGCGTTTCCATGTCCGCTGAGTTCGCTGCAGACCGGCCGGTGTTACAGCGCGGTGCAGTCTTCCCGGTTTGTCGATGGCGGATCGCCCGCGTTAGAATGGTGAGGCTTGCGCGCCGCGAGCGAGTCGACCTTCCAGTGCCGCAGCAGGATCAGACCGAAGAGCGCCTCCGGCCCCTGATGATTCGCAGCCTGGAGGGGGACTCGGGCGCGCACCGTCAGCTCCTCGGCGTCCTCGGCCGTTACCTGCGTGGATATTTCTCGCGGCGCATCGGCGCAACCTCCGGCGAAGTCGAGGATCTCGTCCAGGAGACTCTCCTTGCGGTGCATTTGAAGCGCGAGAGCTACGACCGCTCTCTTCCGTTCACGCCCTGGGCGTACGCCCTCGCCCGCTACAAGCTGATCGACCACCTGCGCCGCCGCAAGAGGGCGCACCAAGTCCCCCTCGAGGATGCCGGCGCTCTCTTCGCGGCCGAAGATGCCGAGGAGGGGGCGCTGCGCACCGATCTCGACCGGCTGTTGCAACGTTTACCCGACCGGCAGCGAAGTCTGGTCGAGGATGTGAAGCTGCAGGGCCTCTCCGTCGAGGAGGCGGCGCAGAAGCGTGGCGTGAGCGCCGTGTCCGCGCGCGTCATGTTGCATCGAAGCCTCAAATGGCTGAATCAGGCTCTACGCGATGAGAACGAGTGACCTCATAGAGATCCTCGCACGTGATGTGAGGGCGACCCCGCCGGGGATCGTGAACAAAAGACTGCTGGCGGCCCTGCTCGCGGGCGGCCTCGTGACCTTCGCCATCGTCGCGCTCGGGCTGCGATGCCAGCCGCTTCTCGCAGCCGTGCAACAGCCGTGGTTCTGGATGAAGGCCGCCTATACCTGCCTGCTCACGCTGGCAGGCGCCGTCATCGTGAGACGGCTGTCGGTGCCGGGCGCAAGGGTCGGCGCGGCCCCGCTCGCCGCGGGGCTGGTCATCCTGGCCATGCTCGCCCTCGGGACCGGTCAGATTCTTTTCACCGCGCCGGCCGACCGCGCGGCGCTATGGTTGGGCCACACGTGGAAGGTTTGCTCGCCGCTCATTCTGCTGCTCGCCGTGCCGGTTTACGCCTGCCTCATCGCGGCGATCCGCAGGCTGGCGCCCACGCGCCCCGCGCTGACGGGTGCGGCGGCCGGGTTCGCCGCCGGCGCACTCGCGGCGACGCTTTATGGACTACACTGTCCCGAGCAGGCCGCGGCCTTCGTTGCGAGCTGGTACACCCTCGGAATCGCCGCCGCGACGGCCCTGGGTGCCATCGGCGGAAGGCGGCTGCTGCGCTGGTGAACGCGATCCGCTGAAGCCTCTGTAACACGCCGCCCACCGCATGCGAATAGCCCGTGTCAATCCAAGGTGCCCCATGCCAACCCCCAGCGACGCCATCTCCGAGACCGGGCGGCGAGCAGCCCGGCCGCGGGAAATCATCCATCGCCATAGGTGGCCGGTTCGCCTGACGCATTGGATCAACGCCCTGACGATCTTCATCATGGTCGGCAGCGGGCTCAACATCTTCAACGCGCACCCGCGGCTCTACTGGGGCCAGGCCGGGGCTGACTTCGACAAGGCCTTCCTGGCGCTCGGGCCCTGGCCGGATTGGCTCACCCTGCCCGGCTACATGGATCTGGCGGATGCGCGGCACTGGCATTTCTTCTTCGCCTGGGTGTTGGTCATCAATGGCGCGCTGTACCTGGCATGGAGTCTCGCGAGCCGGCACGTTCAGCGGGATCTCTGGCCGACCGCGGGCGATCTTCGCGCCATTCCGCGCTCGGTCATCGACCATATCAGGCTGAGGCATCCGCAAGGCGAGGCGGCCAAGCGTTACAACGTCCTGCAGCGGCTCGCTTATGTCGGCCTGCTGGCGCTGGTGGTCGGCATGGTGGTGACGGGACTTTGCATGTCTCCGGGGTTCGATGCGTTTGCGCCCTGGCTGGTCGCGGCGCTCGGCGGGCGCCAGTCGGCGCGCACCCTGCACTTCCTCTTCGCCGCCGCGATCGTGCTCTTCATCGCGGTGCACCTCATCGAAGTGGTGCTCGCGGGACCGCTCAACGAGGTGCGCTCGATGATCACCGGCCGCTATGCCGTCCCCGGGGAGCACGACTGACATGACGATCATCACCCGACCACAGACGTTGATGACGCGGCGTCAGGCATTGATCGGCGGACTCGCCGGCAGCGGGCTGCTGCTCACCGGCTGCAGCAAGGTCCTGCAGATCGATGCGCTCACGGACAGCATGAGCTTTCAGCGCGTGCTGGCGGTCGCTCAGAGCTGGACCCGCGCCACTCAGCGTTTCCTCCTGGGCGGCGGCCAGATGGCAAGGGAATACGAGCCGTCCGACATCTCTCCCCATTTCAAGGCGAACGGAACGTTGGATCCGGGCGGCCAGGACTACGAGCGCCACGTCGCTGAAGGTTTCGTCAACTGGCACCTGAAGATCGATGGCATGGTGGCGCATCCACTGACGTTGAGCGTTGCGGACCTTCGCCGACTCCCCTCCCGAAGTCAGATCACCCGACATGACTGCGTGGAAGGGTGGAGCGCGATCGGCGGCTGGCGCGGAGTACCGCTGGGTCTGTTGCTCCGCGCGGCCGGCGTGCGCGCCGGAGCGAGGTACGTGGTCTTCTACTGCGCGGACAACCTCGACGGCGATCCTGCGAAAGGCGGCGAGCAGAGTCCCGGTCAGTACTACGAAAGCATCGGACTGGCGGATGCGATGCATCCGCAGACGATCATCGCCTACGACATGAACGGCAAGCCTCTCGATGTAGCCCACGGGGCACCGCTGCGGCTGCGGGTCGAGCGACAGCTCGGCTACAAGATGGCCAAGTACGTCCGGCACATCCAGCTGGTCAGCGACTTCCGCGCAATCGCCGGCGGCCACGGCGGCTACTGGGAGGATCAGGGCTACGACTGGTATGCCGGGATCTAGCGCCATGCTGCCGGTCCCAAGCCTCTCATGACAATCGCTCAAGCCCTCATCGCCTTCTGTATCGCGGCGGGTCTGCTCACGATCGCA
>Ga0134126_10010583_pt1 | contig 11625 bp, 8 predicted proteins | sample KB31752_FD_96881 | JGI IMG/M metagenome (GOLD analysis project Ga0134126, IMG submission 96881) | Terrestrial soil microbial communities with excess Nitrogen fertilizer from Kellogg Biological Station, Michigan, USA - KB3-175-2 | ecosystem: Environmental > Terrestrial > Soil > Unclassified ...
AGGTATAGATCAGCACCGAATTCTGAAATGCCGAGCTGTTAATGAGCGGTCCGACGTTATTTTTCACCCAGTCGTCAATGTTCGACAGTTTTTGCGCGTCCGTACAATTTCCAGCTTCCCCCGGGCAGTCATGCCCGTCGTTCGAAAGATCCGGCACTATCATCGCGTAATCCGGTAGCGTTCCATTCTGCAAGTCGGTTGCAAGCTGCGTAAACGGAACAATGTTGGCGGTTTGCGAGGAACTGTTCAGCACGTCGGAAAAGTAGGTGAAGGGATTGTGGTCGCGCGCATAAGGCGCGTTCGCCGCGACGGTGAACCCCGGCTGTGGCAGCGACTCGGCATAGACCTTCCAACTCTTGCCGGCTGACGTCAAGGCCCGCACAACGTTGTCTTGCGACACGGTGCCTGTGAAGAGATCGTTGGTGGTCACGAGGTCACCAACCGTCAACATGAAGTAGTTTGGTAGCGAGTTGTGCCGGTCGGCAAAGTACTGCGTCGCCAATGCGTATTTCTGCGCCAAGCTGTTCGTATACGGCATGGCGGAGTTCCCGATCACATTGCCGTACGAATGGTTCTCTTCCACCAGGACAAAAACGTGCGCCACCACTGGGATCTTACCGGTGCCGTGGGGCACGCCACCACCACAAGCTGTTTGCAACACCAGAGCAGCGACTGCCACAAATGACAGGCGCAAAATGACATTTAGTTTTGTGCAACCCTTGTCCATCGGGATTTAGAGAGGCCTTTGTGGCCGCAAGTTGCTCACCCGACGCCAGTTTCAGATCGGAATTGACCAGTATTTTGGGTAGGAATTTCCTGAATGCCCCGGCGTGAACGCGAATTTTGTTCCGTCGTTTAAGAGCGGGTGTAGAATCGCCGTGTAGCAAAGCTTCACGGGACCTTCTCCCGATCCGAGGCAAGCATGAATGTGCATTTTAGCTACAAGCTTTCTCGAACCCCCGACATAGACCGCGAAATTCAACATGGAACAGAAAAGGTAAGAAGAAGGCTACAGGTATTCCGGCCAGAGTTGGTACACCTGAAAGGACTGGTCGAGCAGAATTCCTCGCGCGAAGGAGTCGTTGTCTCCCTGAACTTGCGTTTGCCTTCCGGGCAGATGGCGTCACAGGAATCGGCTTCCAGTGCTGCCACTGCAATCAAAGCAGCGTACGAGAGTTTGTTGACCCAGATCGGCAAGCACAAAGAACTGCTCCGCAATTCCCACAACTGGCGACGGCGCAGGGCGCCGGAGGGCCGTCCTGTCCCGCAAGTGCCTTTCGAGCAAACGGTGGCGTCCGTTCCTCCGCTTACCGCTACTCCCGACGATGTACGTACGTATGTGAACGCGAATTTCCGGCGGCTGCAAATTTACGTAGAGCGCGAATTGTACTTCCGCGAGAGTTCCGGCGATATCGAGCCTGATTCAATCAGTGCGGAAGAGATCGTTGATCAAGCTGTGGCCGATGCACTGGACGAAAAGGTCGACAAGCCGGATCGTATCGGAATCGAGCCATGGCTTTACCGCTTGGCTATTCGAGCTATCGATGACGCTGTGTCGCGCCGCTCGGAAGCCGATACAGAAGTGGAGTTGCGCGGCGTGCGCCAGCGTCGCAGAGAGCGCGCCAGTGACGAGGCGCGCCTGCAATTCCATCAACCGGATGAAGCCATGACCAACGAGAGCGGCATTCCCGACCGCGGCGCGCCCACGCCTGAAGAGGTCGCGTATACCGACGAGATGGTCGCGCTGGTGCAGGTTGCGCTGAATGGGGCTGCGCCACAGGATCGCGAGACTTTTGTGCTGCACGCGCTGGAGGGTTTCACAGTCGAAGAAATTGCGGCGATTACGGACCGCAATCGCGACGAGATCGAACAGTCCATTGCACGCGCCCGCGAGAAGCTGCGTAATGGCTTTGCTGCCAACAACCCGTTTCAAAGAAAACTCCTACAAGCCACTGCAACACGCTAACGAGGTGCTCATGATTACTCGTGAAGACCTGCGCCAACTTGCCGACTTTGAATGCCGTGCGAATGAATACGCCATCAGCTTCTACTTTCAGCCCGGTGTTCCTAAGGACAAATCACATCGCGAGGAAGGGATTCAAGCCAAAGAATTAGTGCGGAAGACAATTCAGGAGCTTCAGCAAAATGGACGCAGCGCAAAGGCGATCCAGGACCTGGAACGAATTTTGCGCATTGCCGAGGCATTGCATGGCAATGAAGGTTTCGCAAAGGTCGTGTTCAGCTGCGCCGAGCGCAACCTCTGGCGCGAGTTCGATGTGCCACCCGTGCAACTCTCGACACGACTGTTTGTGAACCGGCGATTCCATTTGAAGCCACTAGCCGCGCTGTTTTCGGAGTATCCGAAGCTTTGGGTGGCGCTAGTGGACAGACAGAGTGCACGGGTTCTCGAAGTGGAGTTCGGCGAAATCAGGCAGCAAATGTCGATCACCAATCCGATCCCGCGGCACGGGCGAAGCGATGGTTTTGGCGGATACGACGGCGGACACGCACAACGCCACAAGGAAGATGAGGTACGGCGGCACTACCGTGAGTTAGCGGAGTTCCTGAAGAACGGCGATCAGCGGCGGCTGTTCGATGCGGTCGTGCTTGGTTGCAACGATGTGAACTGGCCTGAACTGCAGGCGCAACTTCATCCGGATGTCGCGAAGAAGACGCTGGGACATTTCTCGGGCGAGATTGCAGCGATGCCGGACGAGAGAGCTGTTTCTGAAGCATTGCGCGTTGCCCAAGCCACCTTGCGAAAGCACCATTCTTCCTTGCTCGGCGAAACTCTCGACGAAGCGCGGGCGCATCGACGCGGAGTTACCGGTTTGCGGCGCGTGCTGCGCGCTCTGGAGTTGGGAGAAATCGACACGCTGCTGATGTCGCAGGACTACTCGGCCCGCGCGGTCGAGTGCACGAATTGCCGGCATCTGGATTCGCACCTTGTGGCCTATTGCCCTGTTTGCGGACACGCCACCCGCGAATTGGAGGACGTCTGCGAGGTACTAGTCCCCATTGCAGTGCGAAACAATTTGGGCCTTGTGCTGCTTCCGCGAGACGAAACGATCGACAAAGTAGGAAACATCGCGGCGTTGTTGCGCTTCCGAGCCGACCGCAACACCAATCAGCTGCGTGCGGCTTCGTGATTCTGGTAGGCCGTCGGGATCACGGCGTCCCCCGAACGGCGGCGGAGTTCAGCTGACGGAGGGATCTCGCGCGGCCGAACTGGCAACAAAAGAAATTTGCTCTGTTTTTGGGCCGCTGTCACTCCACGCCAGATCCCTCGCCCCGCCGGTGAAAACGCGCGGCTTCGGCATGACTTCAGACCCCTAACGCTTTTATGCGCTACCTGTCGCTGCCTTCATCGTTTCGAAATCCCTCAACGACAACTCAATCCCACCGAATTCAGGGTGGTCGTTGTGGTCAAGCGTAAAAGCAACTTCGAGAGTGTCACCTGCCAGAAGTTTTTCCTGTTCGACACGCTCGGCCAATCGCCACGCCATCGCTTTGTACTTTAGCGACTTCCTCCATCCTGCTGCATCGCTATCGACCGGCGACAGTTTCAGTTGCACGTGCTTGTCTTTGAGGATGCGCGGAGGTTCCGCCACACGCGCAGTCGCGCTGAAAACGGGTTCTGGATTGCCCGTGCCGAACGGTTCCAATTTGCCTAGTGCTTCCATGAATCGTGGAGTAATAGCTTCAATCGGAACATGTGCATCGATGTTGACCACGGGAGTAAAGTCGTCAAGCGTGAGCCGCGAGCGCGCATATGCATCGAGACTCTGCTGGAGTTGCAGGATCTGCGACGAGGGCAGAGAGAATCCAACTGCGTGCGCGTGTCCTCCGAAGCGGCTGAACAGTTGCGGGCAGGACTCTAACGCTTGCAGAAGGTGAAATGCGGGGATGGAGCGGCCGGAGCCGTGCGCTTCCTCGCCATCGCGTGACACCACCAATGCGGGGCGCCCGTAGCGCTCCACCACCCGCGTTGCGGTAATGCCAATGACTCCACGATGCCAGCCGTCCCCGTCGATCACCATGCAGTAGGCGTCGCGCAGGGCAGCATCTTCGGCGAGGCGTTTCTCGATGGCCTCGACAATTCTGCGTTCCTCTTCCTGGCGCTCGCTGTTGAGCTTGTCAAGACGATCCGCTATTTCTTTCGCGCGAACTCCATCTTTTGTGCTGAAGAGATCAATCACATCTCGCGCGATGTCCATGCGTCCGGCAGCGTTGATACGCGGTGCAATGCGGAAAGCCACTTCTCCAGAGCTTAGCGGTTTTCCGCCGAGTCGAGAGACCTCAAGCAATGCTTTAAGTCCGGGGTTTACAGCGGAGCGCAGTGCGTTGAGCCCAAGGCTGGCGATGACGCGGTTCTCGCCATGGAGCGGGACGCAGTCGGCGATGGTCGCGATTGCGGCCACTTTCATGAAGGAAAGCAGCAGCGCCTTCTGATCGCGGTGAGAGAGGCGTTTTTCCAGCAGTGCTTGCGCGAGCTTGAACGCGATGCCGGCCCCGCAGAGCGATTTGCAGGGATAATCGCATCCTGGCTGATTCGGATTCACGACGGATAGAGCGTGTGGTAAACCGTCCGGACCAGGAAGGTGATGATCGGTGATGATGAGATCAATTCCAGCGCGGCGAGCGCTTTCGGCGGCGGCAAAGGCGCGAGTGCCAGCGTCGACGCTAATGACGAGACGAATGCCTGCGGCCGCGGCTCGCTCGATCACATCGCCGCGTAAGTCGTATCCTTCGCGGATTCGGTGCGGCACATGGAAGTCCGCTTCGCCACCACAGAGTGCAATGGCGGTCTTCAGGATGACTACAGCAGTCGTGCCATCCACGTCGTAGTCGCCGTAGATGAGAATGCCTTCTTTACGCTCGATGGCCGAGTCGAGGCGATCGATGGCAGCTCTCATGCCAGTGAGGAGATAAGGCGAGTGGAGTTGATCGATGGATGGGGAGAGGAACGCCCTGGCATTTTCAGACGAATCGATTCCGCGCAAGACAAGCAATTTGGCGAGAGTCGAACGAGCTTCCGGATCGCATCCGAGCAGGGGAGCAATCTCCTGCTGGAGGGCTTGCACGCGTTCGGGGTTCGCTTCTCGAAAATTCCAGCGCAAAGTAAAAACCTTCACCACAGAGGACACAGAGTAAAACCACAGAGGTGATTAGCGTAACAGAGGTTCCCGAGATGCCGAAGGTGGCAGCCCTGCGGTTCGGTCGTTACAGAACTTGCGTCATCCCTCGTGCCGCGCTTTCACCAGCGGGACGAGGGATCTGGCGCGGAGTGAGTCTTGTCTCGATATGCTGCGCGCAAGATCCCTCCGTCGGGTGAAGTGCGCCGCCGTTCGGGATGACCCAGTATTTTGCGAATCTTTGACGATGAGAAAGAATTGTGGAATATCCACGGCTCATCTTTTTGCTGGCTTTGCTTCTTGGAACTTCCTCTGTGGCGTTCCTCTGTGTACCTTCGTGTCCTCTGTGGTAAAGGTGTTCGGAAGGTGTTTGGAAGTCCTTCGCGCCTACGGTTCGTCTTCTGTTCCGGACTCATCAATCGCGATGCTGCCGAAATCGTCTGCAACTTCGACCAGTCGCTGATAGTGCTCGTACCAGCCGGTGGAAACCTCGTAGAGCATCATCACGCCCTGGAAGGCGAATCCGAGTTGCAGGAACCCGGTCTTGCCCAGGTAGGTCTTGAGCCACTTGGCGTCTTCGACGTCCTCGTCGCTGGTGAACTCAGCGTTGGTGAGCCGGGTAATCATCTCGTCCAGCTCGGTTTTGTCGAGCTGCCAGGAATCCATGGTGAGGAATGGCGAGCCTGCGGCCTTGGCTAGTTCGACGAAATCCTTCCAGCTTTCGGTGTCGTCGGCGGGCTTCCACATGACGGTCTGGACCTCTTCGTGGTCCACGTAGCCGGGGAAGCGGCGCATGCCATGGCCCTCGATGAAGGCCACCATGTCATCTTTCATCGTCGCAAGATCGTCGGGGAGTTGCGGCATGGGTGCTTGGGTAATTGTAGTGCAAAAGAAGGTGAAGGGTGTCAGCAATGGCCCTGTGGGGACGGGCGCCCTCGCCCGTCCGGTCGAGCGAAGCTCGACAGCGCTTTGTCATCGGACCAAGCAACACCATCGCACGTCGCACGTCGCGCGTCGGACCGGAAGACCGTCGTTGGTCGTTGATCCTTGGTCTTTGGCGAAAGCTATGTGGAGACGGGGACACTTGCTATAGGCAGCTACCGAGGAGTAACGAATGTAACCATCTTTCGGACCTAATGCCTCTGGTGGTCCTAGCACCGGTGTCTAATTCTGGTATGGACGAAGCGCCACCTTCGAGCGTGGGCTGGAAAATGTCCATTCCGCCTTTCCTCTCCGCGGCCGCTCTTGTGTGGATGCTCAGCTTATTCCGTATCGCGCGCGACCTCTTGCCTTATAGAGGGGTTGCTTGGTTTGCAACTCTTCTTGCTCCCCTTGTGTTGGTAGCTGCGGCAATCTTGTTACCCAGGCATCGACGTGCCGGTTACGCAGTAGCAGCCATCGGTGCAGCTCTCCCTCTATGTTGGATGTTCCTTACGGAATCCCGAGGATCCGGCCAAAATTCATGGATTACTATGAATGCTTCCGATTCCTACGCTGGCTTGTACCTGCTTTACTCCGAATCAAGAATCATCACCGCGGCTGTGTTGATCACGACTTTGGTCTGGGCGGGACTGAGGTCGCTTCCACATGGGTGGCAACTGCTGCAACGCCCCGTTAATCAACGAACTTGGCCTGCATTCCTAATGACAGCTGGGGTACTGTTCTACTGGTTCGTAACCTTTGCATATCCTTACCGCGAGCCAATCATCGTTGACGGGCCGCGACCCGAGCTTGGCATTCTGCACGTGAAAAAAGATGGGCTTGGTTTCCGCGAGACCCGCATCAGCCTATATCGGAATGGAACGTACTACCTCTACAGAAACGAGCGCCATCTTTTCAGTTACAAGTTTTGGGAGGTCCACTCTGAGGGAGCCCTCAATACCGATCTCCGCACGCGGGTGAATGCAATAAAGAACCTTCCCGAACTAAGAGGCACCGTGAGTAGAGCGCCACGATCGCTGGTGTCGCTTCACGGCGAGGGTTGGTACACGGAGGCCGATTCACCTGAGATCGCCGCATTCACAACCGAGAATTCCGTCGCACCGCCGCGAGAGTTGGTTGAGCTATTCAACGAGACGAAGGAATGCCAGTGACGAGAACCAGTGTGCGATATCAGGTCAAAGACGTTTGTCTCGGATTCTGTTATGACCCCAAAGCCGGTCTAGGCTATCGCGCTGAGAATGTGCGTTGCTCAGAGTGGCCGGACGGTAAAGAACATTGTTACTGACGATCATAACTGTCAAGCTTAGCTCGACCTGGACGGGCGTGGGCGCCCGTCCCCACACTGCCTCTGCCAACGACCGACGACGCTGCCCCGTGCGACGTGCGACGCTCGGCGGGGGACGTTCTCACAGTGGGCTCTCAACAACCCTGGGTTTCTCAATGCTTCAATCTCTCAATGATTCAATGATTCAATTCAGGACCCACCGACTGAGCGGTCGTTTGCCTCGCTTGCTCGTGATCAGGGTGTCTCCTATGATCGTGAAGACAACATGGCCGAAAAAAAACCTACGGTTACCGACAGCCCAATAGCGGATCTCAGCGAGAATCGCCGCCCGTCAGAACACGAGAGACGCTGGGCGGAGAAGACCCTGCTTCCCACCCTCGAAAAGGCATCCGAAAAGCCAATTGGTGCCCGAACGGGTGTCAACGTCGACGAGCAGGGGCGAGCGCGGTTTACGACGATCTCCGGTGTTCCGGTGCGCCGGCTCTACACGCCAGCCGACCTTCCCGAAGAGTGGAATTACGACCAGCACCTGGGATACCCGGGGGAGCCTCCATTTACGCGGGGCATTCATTCGACCGGGTACCGGGGAAAGCTTTATACCATGCGGCAATTCTCGGGCTTCGCGTCGCCCGAGGAGACCAACCGTAGATACAAATACTTGCTTGAGCATGGCGGCAGCGGGCTGTCGGTGGCTTTCGATTTGCCTACGCTGATGGGATACGACTCGGATCATCCCGCGAGCGAAGGAGAAGTTGGAAAGTGCGGTGTCGCCATCGATTCCCTCGAGGATATGGAAATCCTGTTCAGTGGGATTGACCTGGAAAACACCACGATCTCAATGACGATCAATTCGCCGGCGTCGGTGCTGTGGGCGATGTACCTGGTGGTGGCGGAGAAACACGGCGCCGACTGGAAGAAGATTTCAGGCACGATCCAGAACGACATTTTGAAGGAATACATTGCCCAGAAGGAATACATTTTTCCGCCGGCGCCGTCGATGCGGCTGGTGATCGATACATTTGAGTTCGGATCGAAGTTCACACCTCGCTTCAACACGATTTCCATTAGCGGATATCACATTCGCGAGGCAGGTTCGACAGCACTGCAAGAACTGGCGTTCACGCTCTATGACGGGGTGGAATATGTCGAATGGGCGAGGAGACGCGGACTGGACGTCGACGAGTTCGGACCAAGGTTGAGCTTCTTCTTCAACGCGCACAACGATTTCTTCGAAGAAATCGCGAAATACCGCGCAGCCCGAAAGATTTGGTACCAAGTCATGAAAGACCGGTTTGGGGCGAAGCACCAGCGCACGTGGTTGATGCGGTTTCACACCCAAACCGCCGGCGTTTCCCTTCCCGCGCAGCAACCGATGAACAACATCGCACGCGTTGCGTTGCAGGCGCTTGCGGCCGTGCTGGGCGGAACCCAGTCGCTGCACACCGACGCTTATGACGAAGCCCTGGCGCTTCCCACGGAAGATGCAGCGAGAATTGCGCTTCGCACGCAGCAGATTATCGCCTACGAGTCAGGCGTGACACAGACCGTCGATCCGCTCGGAGGCTCCTACTTTTTAGAGAATCTGACCCTGCAAATGGAAAAGGGAGCGTTCGACTACTTCGGCAAACTGGACGCGATGGGCGGAATGGTGAAGGCGATTGAGCGTGGATATCCGCAAAAAGAGATTGCGGAGGCCTCGTACAACTATCAACGGGCGGTCGAGGCGCGAGAGAAGATCATCGTCGGGGTGAATGATTTCGTGGTAGAGGAAGACCCGCCCAAGATCCTTTACATCGATGAAACGGTTGCGAGGCAACAGACTGCGAAATTGAAGGCGCTTCGCGCGCGACGGTCAAACGAGGAAGTCGCGCGATGCCTTGAGGCGCTAAAGGGGGCGGCTGCGCAAGAACCTGAATCTCATGTAGGCAGCGTGTCCGCAGCGAACACCATGCCCTATATCATCGACGCTGTACGCGCCTACGCTACAATCGGCGAGATCTGCGGTGCGCTGCGGCAGGTGTATGGAACTTACACGGAAGTCAGCGTAACGTAAAAGCGGAACCGCCCCTGACCGGCTCCGTTGTGCGGTAGACTAGCGTCCCCTGTGCTGCTGGTAGTACGCTTCGCCCTGCTGGACCTGCTGGATGGCCTCGTCGACTGCCCTCATGGCTCTCTCGCGATGACCACCCTTATTGGGCGTCGCCTTTTCCAGTTCTGCCCGCGCTTGCTGCAGATGCCCAAGGGCAGCGCTCATATGTGGCTCATGTTCGCCCATTTCACGGTTCTGTGCCGGACGACCCAGAGAATAAACGCTTAGTCCGATCAATACCACCAGGGTGCTCGCAATCGTGATGATTCTGGTGCGCATACTTCCTCCTCGATCAAGTTGAGAACGGAAGTCTGAGACGCAGAGGTGCGGGAGAGGGTTGCTCAGCAAGCACTCTGCATTCAGAAGGTGTTAGTCCTTGGTCGTTAGTCGTTGGTCCTTGGTCGTTGACGACAGGACCGCGGGCGTTTATAGCTAGATCGATTCAGACAAGGCAATCTGCTACACTGACTCGCTCGCAATTACTTTATTCATCAGGAACTTCAGGCACTTATGGACTACGTTCTGGGCGTTGATGTGGGTACAGGCGGCACCCGAGCGGTGATTGTCGATCGCAAAGGGAAAATCGCCAGTTCGGCAACTTGTGAACACATTCCCTTCGCTTCCCCGAAAACGGGATGGGCAGAGCAGGATCCGCATGATTGGTGGAAGGCGACGGGCGAGGCGATTCAATCGGCGCTGGCGGCGGTTCCCGGGGCGAACGTCGTGTGCGCGGGACTGGCGGGCCAGATGCATGGGGCAGTGTTGCTCGACGAAGCTGGTGAAGTGCTCAGGCCTTCGCTGATCTGGTGCGATGTGCGCACGCAGCCGCAGTGCGACTGGCTGAATTCCAAGCTGGGCGAGAGAAAAATTATTGAACTTACCTGCAATCCCGCGCTCGCGAACTTCACTTTGACCAAGCTGCTGTGGGTACGCGACAACGAACCGGATCTCTGGAAGAAATTTCGCCACGTGCTCCTTCCCAAGGACTACGTCCGGTTCCGCATGACGGGCGAGCGCGCGATGGATGTGGCGGAAGCGTCGGGCACTTTGATGCTCGATGTCTCGAAACGCCAGTGGTCGGAAGAAATGATGTCAGCAGTAGGGATTCCCATGAGCAGCTTGCCCAAGCTCTGCGAGTCGCCCGAAGTGTGCGCGCGCATTTCGGATAAGGGCGCGGCACATACCGGATTGAAAGCAGGCACACCAATTGTCGGGGGTGCAGGCGATCAGGCCGGGGGCGCGGTTGGAATGGGAATTGTCCGCGCTGGAGCCGTGAGCGCGACCATTGGCACTTCCGGCGTGGTGTTTGCCGCAACCGACAATCCAGCGATGGATGTAAAGGGACGCGTGCACACCTTCTGTCATGCGGTCCCGGGACGCTGGCATGTGATGGGCGTGACGCAGGCGGCGGGACAGTCGCTACGCTGGATGCGCGACCTGCTGCAGAACGGCGGAACTCTAACTTACGACCAACTCACTCGTGAGGCCGCGCAAGTGCCAGCGGGATCAGACGGAGTTTTGTGGGCGCCGTATCTGATGGGCGAACGTACGCCGCATCTAGACCCTAAAGCGCGAGGAACACTCACCGGATTGGCAGCCAGCCACACGCGCGGGCATGTTACGCGAGCGGTTCTGGAAGGCGTGGCATTCAGTTTAAAGGACACGTTCTCGTTGTTCAACGAGATGAAGGTTCCGGTGAACAACGTGCGGCTAGGCGGAGGCGGTGCGCGCTCCGACCTATGGCGCCAGATTCAGGCGGACGCTTACGGATATGAAGTCGAAATTCTTGCGGCAGAAGAGGGCGCGGCATACGGTGGCGCGCTGCTGGCGGGAGTTGGCGCGGGCTGGTGGAAGTCGGTCGAGGAAGCCTGCGATGCGGTTGTCGAGGTGCAAAAGCGTGTAAAGCCGGATGCGGGCGCTGAAACTGCGATGAAGAAGCAGTATGAGAACTACCGAATGTTGTACCCGGCGCTGAAACCGCTGTTCGCGAGGATAGCTTAAGGATTCCTCGCAGCGACAGTGTTCTTTTGCGTGCGAGTTCCAATAATCCCAGACTTTGGATTTGCCATTCGACCCGCACGGCCACCCGCCTCTATCGGGAGAAAACGACTCCGTGCGGAAGCCCCGACCCCCTCCATCCGTGGGGCCACTCGCGATTGGCAAAGTTGAAGCCC
>Ga0134126_10010584_pt1 | contig 11624 bp, 10 predicted proteins | sample KB31752_FD_96881 | JGI IMG/M metagenome (GOLD analysis project Ga0134126, IMG submission 96881) | Terrestrial soil microbial communities with excess Nitrogen fertilizer from Kellogg Biological Station, Michigan, USA - KB3-175-2 | ecosystem: Environmental > Terrestrial > Soil > Unclassified ...
GATCACTTGTCCATCGCCGACGATAATGCGGGCATTGGAGATGACGAGGTTCTGCGCCGAGACGGCGCCGGCGGCGCACGCCGTCACCAGCACGGCCGAAACGATTGCCATGAGCCGCATGTCCTGAAGTCCCCCCTTGAATGGCGCGCACCGGCCGAAACTGTGCCCGGACGGATGCCATTCTTTTATAATAACTTATGACCTGCTCATCAGCACTGACCGCGCTGCGAGCCTGCAGCCGCGTCCTCGGCCTGCTCCTGCTCACGAGTGGCGTTGCCCCTGCGGCCGGAGCGACTGCGCATCCGGCCGCCTCGGCAAATAGCGCCGATGGCGCATTTCAGCGCCGGTTCGGCGAGCGATTCTTCTCCGACTGGTGGCGACTGTATCCGGACTCTGCGATCGAGAATGGCTACTACAAGGGCGCCGATCGGCTCGGCGTGCCCGACGAGCGCGCACGCGCGGACGAGCTGGAGCACGTGCGGCGTTGGCTCGGGCAACTCCAGGAGATCGACCCGAAGAAGCTGAGCCCGCCGGTACGAGCGGACTGGGTGCTGCTGGACAATCTGTTCAAAAGCACCCGCTGGCAGATCACCGAGCTGCGCGATTGGCAATGGAATCCCTCTGTCTACAACGTCGCCGACGCGTTTGCTCTGCTGCTGACGACGGACTACGCACCTCTCGACGAGCGCCTGCGTACCGTGATGCGGCGTCTGGTAAAAGTGCCGGACTACTACGCAGCCGCGCAGCGCAGTGTCAAAGACCCGACGCCGGAACACGTTGACCTGGCGATCCAGCAGAACCGAGGGGCCCTGGAAGTTCTCGGGGACAGCCTCACGAAGCAGATTCGCGACTCGCACCTGAGCGCCGCCGAGCGCCGCGTCTTCGATCGGCGCATCACCGCCGCACGCGCGGCAATCAGCGGCTATATGAGCTGGCTCGAGTCCGTGCAGAAGCAGATGTCAGCAACGCTGAAGCCGGCGGGACCTCAGGATTTCGGTGCCGGCGAGGGCCGGGTTCGCTCCTTCCGCATCGGGCGCGAGCTCTACGAGCAGGAGTTCGCGTACCAGATCCAGTCGGGCGAGAGCGCCGCCGCGCTCTATCACCGTGCGCAGCAGGAAAAGGAGCGCCTGCTCGAGCGCATGGGGTTGCTGGCGCAGCTCCTTTGGCCAAAGTATTTCCCCAACGAGGCGCCACCCGGCGACCGCCAGGAGCTCACCGCGCGAGTGATCGGGGAGATCTCCAAGCAACACGCCACGCCCGCGGACTTCGTTCCGGAGGTGAAGCGGCTGATCCCGCAGCTCGAGGACTGGGTCAACGAGCATGGACTGCTGGACGTGGATCGCAGCAAACCCCTGCTGGTTCGCGACACACCGCAGTACGAACGGGGCATCGCCGGCGGCAGTCTCGACCCGCCGGGCCCCTACAATCCCGGAGCCCAGAGCTACTTCAACATCGATCCGTTCAGCGAGCTGACCGCGGAGCAGGCCGAGAGCTTCCTGCGGGAATACAACCGTTGGATGCTGCCGATCTTCGTCATCCACGAGACGGTGCCCGGCCATTACGTGCAGCTGATGTACTCCAACCGGTCCGCGAGCTTGATCAAGAGCGTGTTCGGTAACGGCGCGACGATCGAAGGTTGGGCCGTCTATGGCGAGCGGATGATGATGGAGTCAGGCTTCGGTGACGAGAGCGCCGAGCAGTGGCTCATCTACTCGAAGTGGAACCTGCGCTCGGTATGCAACACGATCCTGGACTACGGCGTACACGTGCTCGGCATGAGTGAGGAGCAAGCCCGCGGCCTGCTGGTCCATGACGCGTTTCAGGGGGAACAGGAGTTTCGCGAGAAATGGCACCGCGTGAAGGTGACGAGCGTTCAGCTGGATATGTACTTCGCAGGATACTCGGCCATCTATGATTTCCGAGAGCGGCTGAAGAAGCAGCAGGGATCGGCCTTCGATCTGAAGCGCTTCCACGAGCGGTTCCTGAGCTTCGGAAGCGCGCCGGTGCCGTTGATCGAGGAGATGATGACGAGCAGCCGTTAGCTCTTCGCCAGCTTGTCGAAATCGCTCGCATCGTGCCTTTCGGGCAGCTGGCCTTCCGAGCCGAAGGTTCGATTGACGATCTGGCCCCGCTTCACCGCCGGGCGGCTGGCGATCCGATCCACCCAGCGATTGAGGTTGCGGTATTCGCCGGCGGACAGGAACTCCTGCGCGTTGTAGGCGCTGCGCACGATCGCCCCGTACCAGGGCCAGATCGCGATGTCGGCGATCGTATACTCATCGCCGATCATGTACTCGTTGTTGGCAAGGTGCGTATCGAGCAGGTGCAGGTGCCGCTTGGTCTCCATGGCATAGCGGTTGATCGCATACTCGATCTTGTAGGGCGCGTAAGCGTAGAAGTGCCCGAATCCACCGCCGACGAACGGCGCCGCCCCCATCTGCCACATGAGCCAGTTCATGGTGGCCGCGCGCTTGTAGTGCTCGGTGGGCAGGAACGCGCCGAACTTCTCCGCCAGATAAAAGAGGATCGAACCGCTCTCGAACAGCCGCGTCGGCGGCTCCGTCGAGCGGTCGAGCATGGCGGGAATCTTGGAATTGGGATTGATCGCGACGAAGCCGCTGGAGAACTGTTCCCCGTCGCCGATCTTGATCAGCCAGGCATCGTACTCCGCGCCTCGGTGGCCGGCGGCGAGCAGCTCCTCCAGCAGAATCGTCACCTTCTGGCCGTTCGGTGTGCCCAGCGAATACAGCTGCAGCGGGTGCTTGCCGACCGGCAGTTCCTTCTGATGCGTCGCGCCCGAGACGGGGCGATTGATGCTCGAGAACTGGCCGCCGTTCTCTTTGTCCCAGACCCAGACCTTTGGCGGAACATAGCCCGGTGGCTGATTGGCGCTGGCGGAATCGCTGTCGGGCATGGTGTCGTCCTCGGGTGAGAGCTCGTCGAGCCCGGCAAGCCCATTGCCGAGCATCAGGTGCGGCGATCCAACGCGTACGCCGTGGTCGCGGCCGGCAGAGTATCATGCGCACCACCATGCGGTCCGTCAAACACGAAACAGCATGACGAGGAACAGGCGACTCACTTCGGCGAGACCATCGCATTCGTGTGGGTGCCCATGACCGAGATCGCTCCCTATGGCGCCACTTACGCTGCGCTGGGCGCCGAAGTCGACGTACGCGACTGTGAAATCGACGGAAAGATTCCAGAGAGCCTGAGCGGTGGGTTCTACGCGGTTGGGCCGGATCCGCAGTATCCCCTGGCGCCGGGAAACATCCCCTTCGACGGTGAGGGGCACGTGCGGCTGTTCCGGATCAGGGGCGGCCGCGTCGACTATCGCACCCGCTACGTGAGAACGGAGCGCTACCTTGCGCAGGACAGGGCGCGCCGGGCTCTGATGCCGATGTATCGCAACCCTTCCCTGGACGACCCAAGCGTCAAGGGACTCAGTCGCAGCACGGCCAACACTCACGTCATCCAACACAAGAACCTGCTCCTCGCGCTGAAGGAGGACAGTGCGCCCTCCGCGCTCGATCTCAACACCCTGGAGACGCTCGAACCGGTATATACGTTCGACGGCCAGCTGCCGCGTGAGCAACCCTTCACGGCGCACCCGAAGGTGTGCTCGAGAACGGGAAACATCGTCGCCTTCGGCTACGAAGCCCGCGGCTTTGGCAGCGATGCGATCGCGGTATTCGAAATCGACCGCGGCGGCCGGAAGGTATGGGGCGCCGAGGTCAGGATGCCCTTCGTGAGCAGCGTGCATGATTTTGCGGTGACCGAGAATCACATCGCCTTCTTCCTGATTCCGCTGGCCATCGACCACGAGCAGATGCGTCGTGGCGGCATTCACTGGTCGTGGGACAAGGACAGGAAGAGCTATCTGGGATTCATGCGCCGCTACGGAGATGGCAAGGACCTGCGCTGGATCGAGGGCCCGCCGCGAGGCGGAAGCCACACGCTCGGGGCCTTCGAAGACGGCGACAGGCTGTACTTTGACAGGGAAATCACCGCGGGAAATCCGTACGTCGTGATTCCCAACAAGGACGGAGCGCCCTATGACGCAGCCGCCGGCACGAGCTACCTGCATCGACTGTCGGTGAGCCTGAAGGCCGGCAACGAGGGTTATGGCGTGGAAAAGCTGTTCCCGCTCATAGCGCCGCTGCCGCGGCAGGACGATCGTTATCACACCGTGCCGTACCGCTACGGGTACATGGGATGTCCGGACCCTGCCGATCCGGTGCGCTGGAAGGCAGCCTGCTACGCGCGCATCGATCATCAAACGCGCGCCTACGAGCTGTGGAAGGCGCCGCCTACCGTGTCACTGGGCGAGCCTTTGTTTGCTCCCAGAAGCATCCATGCCCGCGAGGGTGAGGGCTATCTGCTGGGCGTGGCCTGGCATCTGGATCAGCAGCTGCGTTCGGACCTGCTGATCTTCGACGCCGAGCACCTCGGCGAGGGGCCCATGGCCACGGTCCGGCTGCCCGTGCAAGCCTCTCCCCAGATTCATGGGTGGTGGGTACGTGAGGATCAGTATCCGCGGTAGCCCCGGCGGCCCGGGAGCGCCAGCCGTCCAGGGGGCGCCAGCGGTCCCGGCAGTGCCAGCGCCCCGGCGGCCGGGAGCGCGAGGCGGCCCCGGCCCATCGCGGAAATGGCGCTACTTCTTCGGCTTGCGGAACTTGAAGACCGTCTGATCGGTGAGGCCCCGCAGCCCCGGGGCGAACACCATCTTGGTGTGATCATCCTCCGGATGCGCGAGCAGGTGGCTCTCCTCCACCAGCTCGAATCCCGCCGCGGTGACTTCCTGCCTGATCAGCTCCGGATCGATCCGATGCAGCTTGTTGGTATCGCGCCGCCCCGACCCGGGGGCTGCGTTGTGATCGACGACGAAGAAAATACCGCCGGGCTTGAGAGCCTTGAAGATGCGGGCATTGAGGCTCGCCACGTCGATGTCGTTGATGGACAGGTCATGGTAGTAGAGAACGTTGAAGACGATGTCGAGGTGCTGCGGCAGCTCGAGCTTGTTGTAGTCGACCAGCTCGTAGGTGCAGTTCGGGTGCGCAGCGACGAAGGCGCGACTGGCCGCCCCGGAACGCTTTTCGGTGTACGGCAGGTCGTACATGTAGACCTTGCCCTTGGGTCCGACGATGTCGGAGAGGAAAGAGGTGAAATACTGGCCGAAGGAGGCGAACTCCACCACGTGATCGCCCGGTTTGATCCCTGACAGGGTGAGCAGCTCCGCCGGCTTGCGGTTGGCGTCTCTGGCTTTCTGGTCCGCGGGGCGGGCCGGGGATTCGATCGCGCTGCGGATGTACTTGGGCGTCCCCGCCGGAATCGCATACTCGGGCGCTGCGGCCGTTGCCGGCTCCGCCGCCACTGCCCAGCCACTTGCGGACCCCAGCGCAACGAGCGAGCAGACGATCGCGAGAGTTCGTGAGCGGATCATTGTTCAGTGCCCCCTGGGTTATTGCGGACCCGATGCGCTGCTTGCGGTTCGCAGTGCGTGCAAGGATATTACTTCAATTGTCCACGTCCGCGCCGCCCGGAGTTGACCTCGATGCGACTGGGGTTCCAGCACACTTATGCCGCCCTGCCGGGCCGCTTCTACGCGCAGGTCCCTCCGACCCCGGTGCGCGATCCGCAGCTCGTTGTCCTCAATACCCCGCTCGCGGCCGAGCTGGGACTCGATCCACGCCTCATCGAGCCGCAGGCCGCTGGCCTGTTCTCGGGAAATCAGCTGCCGGAGGATGCCAATCCGATCTCCATGGCTTATGCGGGGCATCAGTTCGGTGTGTTCGTACCTCGCCTGGGTGACGGGCGCGCGATCCTGCTGGGGGAGATCAAGGACCGGCAAGGAGTGCTGCGCGATATCCAGCTCAAGGGCGCGGGCCTCACGCCGTTCTCGCGGGGCGGCGATGGTAGAGCAGTCATTGGGCCGATGCTGCGCGAATACCTGGTCAGCGAGACCATGCATGCCTTGGGCGTCCCCACCACTCGTTCGCTTGCGGTGGTAACGACCGGAGAGCCGGTGTATCGCGAGGAGCCGCTGCCAGGCGCCATACTCACGCGGGTCGCCGCCAGTCACGTCCGCGTCGGAACATTTCAGTATTTCGCCGCCCGGGGCGACCACGACGCACTGCGCGAGCTGCTGGATTACGTGATTGCGCGACACTACCCCGAGGCACGCGATGCGGACTCGCCTGCGCTCGCCCTCCTGCAGGAGGTCACGCGGCGCCAACTGGCTCTGGTGAGCCAGTGGATGTTGTTGGGCTTCATCCACGGTGTCATGAACACCGACAACATGGCGATCTCGGGAGAGACGATCGACTACGGCCCGTGCGCATTCATGGATCAGTACGATCCCCAAACGGTCTTCAGCTCGATCGACCGCAACGGCCGGTATGCCTACGGCAACCAACCGGCCATCGCGCAGTGGAATCTGACGCGCCTGGCCGAATCGCTGTTGCCGCTCCTCCATCCGGAGAGCGAAAAAGCGATCGGACTAGCCCAAAGTGTGCTCGATCCGTTCATGGGGCAATTTGACGAGCAGATCCTGGCAGGGCTGTGCCGCAAGATCGGGCTGGCCTCGCCCGCGGAGGGCGACACCGCGCTCGTGCGGGCCCTGCTGACGACCATGCAGCATTCTCAGGCCGACTTTACCCTCACATTCCGTGTGCTCTCACGCATAGCCGGGCAGCCGAGTGAGGACTCGGAGCTTCGCAGGCTGTTCTCGAGGTCGTCTGAGATAGAGGCGTGGCTGCGCGACTGGCACGCGCGAGTGGCACGTGATCCCCAAAGCCCAGCCGAGCGTGCCAGCAGCATGCGAGCCGTGAATCCCGCGTTCATTCCCCGCAATCACCGCGTGGAGTCGGCCCTGAAGGCGGCCGAGACCGGTGACTATAGCCTGTTCCACAGGCTTCTTTCGGTCCTGAGCCGTCCCTGCGACGAGCAGCCGGAAATGGCCGATCTGGCTCAACCTCCTGAGCCCTCGGAGCGGGTGTTGCAGACCTTTTGCGGCACCTGACGGGCGATCGCGGACCGTGCCGCCGCGGCACCGGGAAATCGCGCGCTTTAGCGCGGAGGCGCGGTCGCGGCCTCGATCGACTTCATCGCCTCCAGCATGGCGGGGGTCGGAGCGTCCCCGATGTCCTGAGTGTGGAAGATCACGACGTAGCGCTTGCGTACGATTGCACAGTACATGACACCCACCGCTTCGACACCGCCGATCTTGCCCGTCCAGGTGGCGCTGGCCGCCGGCCCGCTGGCGAGTCTCAGTTCCCGGACAGGCGAGGCGCTGTACTCGGTGCGCCGACGCTGGACTCCGCCAAGGAACTGCTGCAGATAGGCCTGCGCGGCGTGGGATAACTCCTGCGGCGTAGAAGTGTCGGCCGTGGCGCCCATGTCATAGAGGGTCACCTGCAAGAGCGTCTTGGATGAGCCGGTGCTCTTGGTCCACGCGGAGACTTCCGCGCCATCGTGATGCCCGGACCGTGCAAATTCGAACCCCTCGGGAACCGTGAACCGGATAGGCCCCACGCTTGCGGCTGTCGCTTGCGCAGAGCTCGCCGCCGCGATCGCGCAAGCCGCCACCCCCATGATCATCCTTGCGCGCCGAAGAATGTGCCGCATCGGAGGAGCGTAGCGCGCTCCCCCATCGCTCGCTCAGCAGGTTGGAGAACGTGCGAAATGCGTCTCACCGGAGGCCACCACCGGCTCTAGGCCAGTCAGGCCCGCGGCCCTGCCGGAACCGGCTAAGCGCTCATTCCCGCAAAGACGCTCACGGCAATGATCGCCAACACCGCAACACACCAGGCCATGAACTTGCGATCGCCCGCAACCAGGAAATGCCCGAGCACCGTCACTATACGCATGATCGGAAGCAGCACGACCAGCAGGATGCCCGCGGTCGTCACGGCCTTACCTGCGCTCAGCGCACCTGCCCAGCCCATCAGCAGTCCGGCCGCGATGACGAGCGAGGCAACCCACGTGCCAACGCTCAACAGTCGCGCCAGCGAGCGTGCAATGCCTGGGCCGGAGCTATCCATGCAGCAGCGCCCCCAGGTCCACGCCGAGCGCTTTGATGAGCATCTCGACCGCCAGCAGGACCAGGACAGCGACGAAGAAAATGCGCAGCTTGTCGCCCGAGAGACGCAGCATGACGTGCGCGCCCAGCGCCGCACCGAGGACCGACCCCAACACCACGGGCCCGGCGATCGACGGAGCCACCAGCCCGCGGGCCATGTAGGCTCCGGCGCTGGCCACCCCGGTGACGCCGATCATGAACGTCGAGGTGGCTGTCGACACCTTGATGGGCAAGCGCAGAGCCGTGTCCATTGCGGGAATCTTGAGTACGCCGCTGCCGATGCCGAGCAGCGCCGAAACCAGGCCGGCTCCGTACATCAAGCCCATGCCCAGCGGCAGGCGCTCCACACGATACGGCACGCGTTTGCCATCGGCGCCATCGGGATACGCGCCATCGAATGCAGCCCAGGGATGCCTGACGGAGACCTCGTGCTCGGCGAGCTCGCGCCGCGGCCGCAGCATCTGGTACGCGGAGAGCACCAGGATGGCCGCGAACAGGCCGTACAGGCCGCTCTTTGGCACGAGGCCGAAGATCAACACCCCGCTCAAGGCCCCGAGCGTGGTGGCCACTTCCAACACCACGGCGAGGCGAATGTTCACCAGGCCGGCGCGCAGGGCCGCACCAGCTCCACCACACGAGCAGGCCACGACCGAAATGATGCTGGCGGTGATGGCGGTGCGGATATCCAAGGCCAGCAGTCCGACCAGCAGCGGCACGATGAAGATGCCGCTGGCCATTCCCAGCACACCGCCCAGAAGGCTCGACAGCAGCGAGATCGAGAACAATTGCGCGCCGAGCGCCAGCGTCATTGCCTCGCGCCTCAGGCCAACTGCAGGCGCGGAGCCGGGATCGGGCCCAATACCTTCTCCAGGGACAGACCGATCCCGAGCAGCTTTCGGTCCATGCCCGGTTGCGCGTCGAACTCCAGGCCGACGGGCAGCCCTGCGGCGGTGATGCCCGCCGGAAGCACCAGGCAGGACAGGCTTGCGCAGCTTCCGATGGCCACCTGCCGTCCAATCGCGGTGAACGGCGGCATGGGCTGGCCGTTGATCTGCAAGGTGGCGGGGTCCCCCTGCGGAAATGCCGGCGTCAGCGAAGGCGCAAAGGCGAGCAGGTCGATGCGGTTCGCACGCCAGAACGCGATCGCCTCCGCTTTCATCTGCCGCTGCTTGCGATCCTGCCGGCGATACTCCTCCTCGCTGAGCGGGTGGCGGCTCTCGTTCAGAAGCCCCCGGAGGTTGGCGCCCGCCTGGGAGAGCAGCTGATCCAGGGTTACTCCGGTTCCCTCCTCGGCCAGGAAGCTCGTCATGCCCGGGAACAGCTCGTTCCTGAGCAAAGGCAGCTCCACGTCCACGGCGCCGCGCAAGGAGGCGGGCAACTCCACGGGTACGATCTGCGCGCCAGCGGCCTTGAGCCGCTCGATCGCGGCCGTGACGATCCGTCCGCACTCGGCATCGATGCCTTGCATCAGATACTCGGAGGTTCCGATCCTCACTCCCTCCAAGGGCGCGGCGCTCACCGCCGAGTGCTCTCCGGTGAGGACGGAATCGAACAGGAGGATATCGGCGACGGAGCGCGCGAGCGGGCCGACCTGGTCGAAACGCCTGTGGCTGAGGGGCATCATTCCCCCATCCGGGTATCGCTCGAAGGTGGGCCGTAAACCCACGAGGCCGCAGAACGTCGACGGCACGCGGATCGAGCCGAACGTATCCTCGCCAATCGCAATGGGAGCGAATCGCGCCGCTACCGCCGCAGCGGAGCCCCCACTGCTACCCCCCGGAGTCCGCGTTCGATCGTAAGGGTTCAAGACGGGACCGAAGGTCGCGTTGTTGCTGGTCCAGCCGCAGGAGAGCTCGTGGAGGTTGGTCTTGCCCATCACGATCGCGCCCTCGGCAAGCAACGGACGCAGCACCGGGGCATCCGCCTTGGGCGTAAAGCCCTTCAGGGCGCGCGTGCCGTTGGATGTGGGCAGAGATTTAGTATCGATGCTGTCTTTGACTGCGATGGGCAAGCCATGCAGCAGTCCGAGCCGCCCGCCACGCGCTCGCAACTGGTCTGCGGCCCGTGCGGCTTGCATCACCTCGTCCGGACGCAGAGTAATGAATGCATTGAGCGCCGACAGTTTCTCCGCGCGACTCAACAGTGCCTGTGCGTAGTCCTCCGCCTTGACGTCGCCGTTGCGCAGCGCCGTCACGGCCTCCGTCGCGGTGAGATCCGTCAGACCGGCGCGAGCAGGACGCGGCGGCGTGGCGCCGCTGACCAACGGCGCAACCGTCGCCGCGAGCGCTAGCAGGGACGACTGCTGCATGAAGTCACGCCGGGTGAATGAGCGCTGGATGGATTTTCGGTTCATTGTTTTCCCGCCGAAGAGTAACGCAGAGGACAGGGGCGGCCCTGACCGTCAAGCGCAGAACGGCCGTTGCGTATGAATGATGAGCGCATCGCCCGCACGCCGCCAGACTTCCGTGACCCGCGCGCCGTCAGCCGGTGTCGATTGATTTCAGGTGGCAGCGCCGAGCGAAGGGGCTCGGGGAGGTGATGCGGACCGGAGGGCAGGCTATCATTCGCCCTCTTCCATAGCCAATGCCAAGGGGAAGGTCCGCATGAACATCCGCGTCCTCGCCATGACCGCAGTGACCGTCGCGCTCTCGAGCGCTCTGCCGGTGCTCGCCGCACCGCCCACCGGCGTGTCGCTGAATGCCGCCCGGGTGGGGGCCGTCAATGTTGCCGCCGACGAGAAGTTCTATGAGGCCGCCTTCGGCCTGCACGAGGTGCGACGCTTCGAGTTTCCGGGAGGCGTGGAGGTGCTGATGAACTTCGGCAGCACTCCGGATGCGGCCAAGATCAACAGCGCGCCGCAGATTGTCATCATGCAGCGCAAGTCGGATGCGATCGATGATTCGATCCCGCATCTGATCTTCACCGTCACGGACATCAATGCCACCGTCGCCGCCATCAAGGCCGCCGGCGGCAAGATGGACAGCGAGCCGAAAGAGTTCGGCAAGACCGGCATCATGATCGGCATGGGCATCGACCCGGCCGGCAATCGCATCGAGATGATCCAGCAGCCGAAGAAGTAATGTCAGTGAGCCAGCGGCCGCTCGCCGGCCGCTGGCCTCAGCAGGTCCTCTGCCCGCGGCGCATCCCAGGGCACGTGGATCGAGCAACGTGCCGGGGTGTCCTGTCCGAGCTGGAACTGGAACCCGGCGTCGCGGTTGAAGCGCAAATCGCCCAGATACCAGAGGTCGCCCTGTTGAAACGCAAACGGGGCCCGCGCGAATTGCATCATGGCCGCGGCATCACAGTTGCCGTCGACCAGCCGCACGAGTTGTGCGCGCGACATCGAATGCTCGCCGAACCAGACAGTCGAGGGTGAATTGGGCGCGGGCACGGGCGTCATCGGTGGCGCCGCCTGCCGCCTCGCGGGCGGGCGCCGGGGAAAGACTACCGGACAGCGGCCGATGGGAACGACCTCCGGCGTGATCGACAGTACGCCGTCGCGAACCATGTACAGATCGCCGCGAGTCTGCAGGGCCAGCACTTCCCA
>Ga0134126_10010585_pt1 | contig 11623 bp, 9 predicted proteins | sample KB31752_FD_96881 | JGI IMG/M metagenome (GOLD analysis project Ga0134126, IMG submission 96881) | Terrestrial soil microbial communities with excess Nitrogen fertilizer from Kellogg Biological Station, Michigan, USA - KB3-175-2 | ecosystem: Environmental > Terrestrial > Soil > Unclassified ...
AGGCGGTCGGCTGCCTCATAGGTGGGGATGCCTTCGGCGCGCGCGATGTCGAACACGCCGAGCGTGGTGGCGTAGATCTCGTCCGCCTTGCGGAGCGCGCGCGCCGGATCCCAGTTCGCGAGCTCGCTGTAGACGTTGATCACACCGCCCGCGTTCGCGACGTAGTCGGGAGCGTATAGAATGCCGCGCTCCTCGAGGGCCACGCCGTGGCGCTCCTCGAGCAGCACGTTGTTCGCCGCGCCGGCCACGATCTCCACCTTGAGCTGCGGGATGGTCTTGTCGTTGATCACCGCGCCTAACGCACACGGCGCGAAGATGTCGGCCTTTACACCGTAGATCTCGCCCGGCTCGACCGCGCGTGCGCCCAGGTCGGTCACCACGCGCTTGACGCGCTCGGCGTCGATGTCGGTGACGACGAGGCCCGCGCCTGCATCGTGCAGCTCCTTGGCGAGGTAGTAGCCGACGTGTCCACAGCCTTGAATGGCGACGGTTTTGCCCGAGAGCGCGTCGCTGCCCCAGCGATGTTTGGCCGCGGCCTGGATCGCGCGGAACACACCGTGTGCGGTGACCGGGGATGGATCGCCCGAGCGTCCCGCGAGACCGGTGACATACTCGGTCTCCATGTGGACGAAGTCCATATCGCTCGTGCTCGTGCCCACGTCTTCGGCCGTCACGTAGCGTCCGCCCAGGCCTTCGACGAAGCGTCCGTGCGCGCGAAAGAGCATCTCGCGATTGGTGGTGCGGTTGTCGCCAATGATGACGGACTTGCCGCCGCCGAGGTTGAGGCCGGCCACGGCATTCTTGTAGGTCATGCCGCGCGCCAAGCGAAGCGCATCGATGATCGCTTCTTCGTCGGACGCATAATTCCAGAACCGCGTGCCGCCTAACGCAGGGCCCAACGTGGTGCTGTGGACCGCGATGATGCCGCGGTATCCGGCGGACGGATCGCTGCACAGGACGAGCTGCTCGTGTCCCATGTCGGCGAGCCGCTCGAACAGGCTCTGCGTGCCGGACGGAGGAGCGATTTCGGTGATTGTCATAAGTGGGATAGCCGGTGAAAAGGCGCTCGGCAGGGTGCCCGCGCCATCAATTCGCGTACAACTCTCGTGCGATCACAATGCGCTGTATCTCGGACGTCCCTTCGTAGATCTCGGTCACCTTCGCATCGCGGAACAGCCGCTCGACGGGATAATCACGCACGTACCCGTACCCGCCAAGAATCTGAATGGCCTGCGTCGTGACCCACATGGCGGTCTCGCTCGCCATCAGCTTGCTCATGCTGCTGAACTGGGTAATGGGCTCGCCCCGATCCTTGGCCGACGCAGCAGCATACAGCAGCGCCCGTGCCGCCGTAATACGCGTGGCCATGTCGGCGAGCTTGAATTGGATGGCCTGGAACTCCTTGATCGGCTTGCCGAATTGGCGCCGCTCGGCGGCATACGCCGTGGAGACCTCGAGGGCGGCGCGCGCGATGCCAATCGACTGCGCCGAGATGCCGAGCCGCCCGTTGTCGAGCGACTGCATGGCATAGACGAAACCGCTGCCCTCTTCGCCTAACAGATTGGCCGCCGGGACGCGCATGTTCTCGAACACGAGCTGGACGGTGGGCGACGCGCGCAGCCCCATCTTGTCTTCTTTCTTGCCGACCTTGAAGCCCGGCATGTCGGGCGTGACGATGAACGCGCTGATGCCGCGCGCGCCACGCCGGTCGCCCGGTTTGTCGGTGCGGGCCATGGCGAGGATCACCTCGGCGTCGCTGCCGCTCGAGACCCACGCTTTGGTGCCGTTCAGCACAAAGCAATCGCCGTCGCGTACGGCCTGCGCGTGCATGGACGCGGCGTCGGAACCGGCGTCGGGCTCGGACAGCGCGAACGCGCCTAACCATTCGCCGCGCGCCATGGGCATCAGGTAGCGCTTCTTCTGCTCGTCGGTGCCCCAGCGGAGGATCATCTGCGTGGGGAGCGAGTTGTGCACGCTCATGGCGACGGCCACGGATGCATCGACCGCCGCGATCTCCTCCAGCGCGACGAGGTACGTGCACGTATCGAGGCCGAGCCCGCCTAACTCATCGGGGATGAGCATGCCGAGGAATCCGAGCTCGCCTAACCGATTGATGATGCCGCGGTCGAAGACGGCGTCGCGGTCCCACGCGTCGGTGTGCGGGGCGATCTCCTCGCGCGCGAAGTCGCGCGCAAGCTGCTGGATGCCGCGCTGTTCTTCGGTGAGTGGGATGAGAGCCCAGGACATAAATCGGTCTCAGTAGGAGAAGAAGCCGCGTCCAGTCTTGCGGCCCAGCCATCCGGCCGCGACGTACTTGCGGAGCAACGGACACGGCCGGTACTTGGGGTCGCCGAGGCCGCGGTGCAGCACCTCGAGAATCGACACGCAGGTGTCGAGTCCGATGAGGTCCGCGAGCGCGAGCGGTCCCATGGGGTGGTTCATGCCGAGCTTCATGACCGTATCGATCGCCTCGGCGCTGCCCACGCCTTCCATGAGGCAGTAGACGGCCTCGTTGATCATCGGCATGAGGACGCGGTTGCTCACGAAGCCCGGATAGTCGCTCACTTCGACGGGCGTCTTGCCCAGGCGCTTGGCCAGATCGAGCACGCGTGTGGTCGTCTCGTCGGACGTGGCGAGCCCGCGGATGACCTCGACCAACTGCATCACCGGCACCGGATTCATGAAGTGCATGCCGATCACCTGCGCCGCCCGTCCCGTGCGGGCCGCGATCTCGGTGATGGAGATGGAGCTCGTATTCGACGCCAGGATCGCTCCGTTAGGCGCCGCGGCATCGAGGTCGCCGAAGATGCGGAACTTGAGGTCGGCGTTCTCCGTGGCCGCCTCGATCACGATGTCGGCTTCGCGTACCGGCTCCAGCGTTTCCGAGACGGTGATGCGTCCCAGCGCGGCGTCGCGCTCTTCGGCGCCCAAGCTGCCTTTCTGCACCTGGCGCGCCATGTTCTTCTCGATGGTCGCGCGTCCGCGGGCCAGCGCGTCGCGCGACACGTCGATCATCGTCACGCGATGTCCCGCCGCGGCGAACACGTGCGCGATCCCGTTTCCCATCTGCCCTGCGCCGACCACGACTATGCGTTCGCTCATGTCTCGATGCGTTCAAAGGGTGCGGCGAGCGGCGACTTGCGCCGCCACGCGACGAGTGCGGTCATACACAGTACCATGCTCAGCGCGGCCGCAGCGCCGCCTTCCGGTCCCCATACGCCGCCCGTGAGCCACGCTGGTCCGCTGTCCACCACGCGATAGTCCGGCGGTCGCGACGGGAGGCCGCTCACCGTAGCATGTAGCAGCGCGGCCATGGACCAGTTCCACGCGAAGTGCGCCATCCACGCCGCGTAGAGACTGTCCGTCACCAACAAGATGCCGCCGAGAAAACCGCCTGCGAGCATCACGATCACGACGCTCTGCGGCGACGCGCCCGGATTGAACGAGTGCAAGAGGCCGAAGCCCACGCTGGTGATCGCGAGGGCGGCCGGCCATCCGATCGCGGCGCGCGTCGACGCGAACAGGTAGCCGCGTGAGAGCAGCTCTTCGGCGAGCGACTGGGGCAGAAAGAACGCCGCCAACGACAGCGCGTAGTGCGCCCACGACGCCGGAGCGACGGCGGGCTCGTCGCCGAGCCAGTGCCCGAGCAGCAGCAGCCCGGACGGCACGAGGATGCCTAACGATCCGGCGGCGAAGCCTAACGCGAGCCGCGCCGGCGTCGCCTGGCGGCGCGCCAGTCCGATCGGCGCCCACGACCCGCGATCGACCACGCGCACCATCACGACGTGCGCCACCACGAGTCCCGCGAGCAGGCACCAGAAGACCACCGCCTCCCGCGACAGGACGCGCAGCGCGAACGGCGCCACGGCCGCAGCCGTGAGGCGACTCGCCGCCAGCGCTACGACGATGAAGCCGATCCACTGCCACGGTGCGCGGAGTGATCCGGAGGGTCGATAAAAGAAATCGCGCGCCGTCAAGCGGGCGCGCGATCGGACGAGCGGGGCGAGTAGAGCGCGGCGAGTACTGCCTTCACCGCGTCCATGCCGAGGAACGGCAACGAGCCCAGAACGAAGGCTCGCGTCAGGCTTCCCGTGAGGACGGCGAGCTGCGCCACGCCGCCCAGGTGAATGAGCGCGATGCCGCACGCGGCGGCGAGCGCGCGCCACGCGAATCGGCGCGGGCCATGGCGCACGATCCAACCGGCGGCGTACGCGCCTAACGGATAGGCGAGGAGGTACCCGCCCGTTGGACCGAGGAGCCGCGCCACCCCGGGCAATCCTTCGGGCGCGAACACGGGGAGTCCGGCGGCGCCGGCCGCGAGGTAGAGCACCATGCTCGTCGCGCCGGCGAGCGGGCCGAGACAGATGCCGGCCAACACGACGGCGAGCGGCTGCAGGGTCATCGGGACGCTCGTTCCCGGGACCGGAATCGCGACCTGCGACGCAGCGGCGAGCGCCGCCGCGAAGCCGACGATCCCAGCGACCGTAATGCGGCGATCGCGCGACGCGAGAACCGCGGTCTGTTGCATCAGTTCACGCGCTCCAGGCTCAGGGCGACGGCGTTGCCGCCGCCGAGGCACAGGGTGGCCATGCCGGTGTGCGCGCCGCGATCGCGCATCGCGTACAACAGCGTGGTGAGGATCCGCGCGCCGGAGGCGCCAATAGGATGGCCTAACGCAATCGCGCCGCCATTCACGTTCACGCGGTCCCAATCCCACTTGAGCGCCTGTCCGTCGGCGAGTGCCTGCGCGGCAAAGGCTTCGTTGGCTTCGATGAGATCGTAGTCGCCGATCTTGGCGCCCGTGCGCTGCATGAGATTGTTGACGGCCACGATCGGCGCGAAAAAGAGATCGCGCGGCTCGCCGCCGCCGGTCGCGTAGCCGGTGATGCGCGCCAGGATCGGCAGCCCGTGCGCGGTGGCGTACGCCTCGGACGTCACGACTAACGCAGACCCGCCGTCGTTGAGGCCGGGGGCGTTGCCGGCGGTGACGGTGAGCTGGTCGGGCGTCATGTCCTTGGGCGCGTCGTTCGGGAAGGCAGGCCGCAGCTTGCCTAACTGCTCGAGCGACGTATCGCGCCGCGGACCCTCGTCCACGCACACGCTCGTCGTGCCCTTCTTGCCGGGGATCTCCACCGGCACGATCTCAGCGTCGAACTTGCCGGCGTCGATCGCGGCCACCGCTTTGCGGTGCGAGGCGAGCGCGAACTCGTCCTGCATCTTCCGCGTAATGCCGGCCTTGCGCGCGGTGTACTCGGCGTGGCCGCCCATGTGGACGTCGCAGAACGAGCACCAGAGGCCGTCCTTGATGAGTCCGTCGACCAACTGCTGGTCGCCGAACTTGATGCCGCCGCGCATGCCGTACACATAGAACGGAGCGTTCGACATCGATTCCTGTCCGCCCGCCACGACGACCTGCTGGTCGCCGGCCTTGATCGACTGGGCGGCGAGCATCACGGCCTTGAGGCCGGAGCCGCACACCTTGTTGATCGTGAGCGCGGGGACCAGGCCCGGAATGCCGGCGTGGATGGCCGCCTGCCGCGCGGGCGCCTGCCCTTCACCGCCCTGGATCACGTTGCCCATGATGACTTCATCGATGTCATCGAGGGGGACCTGCGAGCGGGCGACCGCCGCCTTGATGGCAGTGGCGCCGAGGGACGGGGCCGTAACCGGCGTGAGGGCGCCGAGGAATTTGCCGATCGGGGTCCGAACGGCGCTAACGATGACGGGTGTACGAGTTGGGTCAGCCATGAGTCGCGTGTCGACGGGTCAGCGGGCGCATTACAATCCTATGAAGATTACGCGCAGGACGAATGGCGTACAACACGCGGGAAGGGGGAGCGCTCGCTGGCGCTCGCGTGGGGAATCGCTGGCGCTTGGGGAAGCGGGGGGGTGTAACAAGCAATCGCGTAAAAAGGGCCGTTCTCTCATGGAGAGAACGGCCCTCGGGCGCCTTAGGGTCCACCGACGTGCACCGAGGGTCGCCTTTGCGCGCTGCGCGGGTTTGCGAGACCCAGCTTGCCCCGGCATTTCAAGGTACGAATTCACAGCTGAAAAAGCAACGGAGTACGGTGGACCCTAGGGGAATCGAACCCCTATCTCATGATCCGCAGTCACGCGCCCTCCCATTAGACCAAGGGCCCAAAACATCCCTCGCGATCAAACCTCGCAGGGTGCGATCCCCTGATCGCCAGGGTATCCAGACGCTCACGCGCCTGCCGTTCGTCCGCGCACTTCAGCAAGGCACCGCATGGGACGCGAGCCTAACGCTGCGGTAATGCGCCACACAGACGCATCGCGCATTGCGCCGTCGTGCGCGAGGAGCAAGATGGATTTGGAGGCGGCAGAACCCGGAGCAAATCGTTGCACGACGGGGCGAAAGAATGCGGCGCGGCTCGGTCGGATGGCACTTGAACAGATGTGGGAACTCTCCCGCCGGATCTCGGCCTCGTCCGGTGACGTTGCAGCAGCTGGAGTCAGCGTACGCCACTTCGCACTGTGCCTCGGAGCATTCCCATGAGACGCCTGATCGTACTCGCACTGCTCGCCGTCATCGCCGACAGCACGAACGTCTGCGCGGCACAGTCCAACCCGCTGAGCACCGGCCTACAGTCGGACTACAAGACCATCCGCGATTATTTCATTCGCGCAGCGGAGAAGATGCCGGAGGCGGACTACGGCTTCAAGCCGTCGCCGGACGTGCGCACGTTCGGGCAGCAAGTGGCGCACGTGGCCGACGACCAGTACAACCTCTGCTCACCCGCGAAGGGCGAAGTGCGGAAGGGTGCCTACCGGCAGATCGAGAATTCGTTGTCGAAGAAGAGCGACCTGGTCGAGGCGCTGAGGGCGGCATTCGCCTATTGCGACGGCGCGTACGCGGCGCTGACGGATGCGACGGGCACCGAGATGCTCAAGGACCAGACCCGGACGCGGTTCGGCATGCTGAACTGGAACCTGTGGCACACGTGGGAGCACTACGGGAATATCGTCGTGTACCTGCGCATGAAGGGCCTGGTGCCGCCGTCGAGCGAGCCGACGCACACCAGTTAGGCGCGCGGCTGTGCCCCGCGGCGCACCGACGACAACGCGCCGCGGAGACGATCGCCGAGGCCCGGTCGCGGCGGACGTACCTGAGCGGCCAGATCGAGTCTGGGATAGGCGCCCACGAGATCGATGAATTCTCCCGGGGCCGAATCGCCCTCGTTAGGCAGCACAATGAGGAACTGATTGAACGGGAGGGCGAAGATCGTCGCGCGCATGGCCAGCGCGACGTCCACCGCGACCGGAAACACGAGCGTCGGCTCGTACGCGGGGCCGTGCTGCCACACGTTGGGACAGAAATCATCGCCCGCCAGGAACCCGCCGGCACGGATCTTTGGCCGCATCGCCACCAGATCGGTGACGATGCCGCGGAGCGTGTGGTCGCCGTCGATGTAGGCGAAGTCCAGCGAGCCATCGTCAATGGAACCGACTACCTCGAGCGTCGTCCCGCGCAGCACCTTCCGCCGCTGTACGGCGAACTCGGTTTTCGCCATCGCCTCGGCGCGAATGGCCTCGAACGTGTCCGCCGCGACGTTGGCGGGCTTGTTCCATTCCTCGAGGTGGCGCCACGGGTCGACCATCACATACGTGTCGATCGCCGGGCAGGCCGCGAGAACGGCCGCCGCAAAATCTCCCTTCCACACTCCAACTTCAGCGACGCGCGCGAGCTGTGTTTTCGCGAGAAACGACGTCCACAGGTGCGTGCGCGACGTGGACCCGGCGGCGATCTGTCTGAGAAGCTCGCGACCCGTGGCCGCGCTCAAGCTCTCGTGCGCGGATCGGTCGTGTCGGACGATCGGAGGAATACGGCCCTCGCGAGTTCGGTTGACCAAAGCATCACTGTGCGGGTGGGCGAGAGTCAAGCGAAGAGCTGGGGAATTGGGAAAGCGCTCGTTAACGCGCTCTTAGGGAAGCGCTGCGCAGGGGGAAGCGCTGCGCAGGGGGAAGCGCTGCGCTTCCCCTAACGAGCGACAGCGAGCGCTTTCCCAATTCCCCGGCCTTACGTCGTTCCCACCAGCGCGCGCGACCGGACTTCGTCGGACAGCCGCCTAACGACATCGTCCACCGGCATCACCTGCGGCTTCTGGTCCCTGCCTAACCGGTGCTCGCGCAGCGCCACCGTGCCCGCCGCCGCTTCACGCTTGCCGACGATCGCCATGTACGGCGTCTTGAGCCGCTCGGCTTCGGCGATGCGGTAGTTCAGCGTTTGCGCGCGGTCGTCGAGCGACACGCGCAGTCCGGCTGCCTTCGCGCGCGCGGCGACGGCCGCCGCTGCATCGCGCACCTCGTCCGTGATCGGGATGACGCGCAGCTGTTCCGGTGCAAGCCACAACGGGAACGCACCGGCATAATGCTCGATGAGACCGCCCACGAAACGCTCCATGGACCCCACGAGCACGCGGTGCAGCATCACCGGCCGGTGCGGCGCGTTGTCGGCGCCGATGTACTCGAGGCCGAAGCGCTCCGGCAGATTGAAGTCGAGCTGGACCGTCGGACCCTGCCACTTCCGTCCGATCGCGTCGATCAGCTTGTAGTCCAGCTTGGGTCCGTAGAACGCGCCGCCGCCGGCGTCGATCGTGTACGCCTGTCCGCGCCGATCGAGCGCACGGGCGAGCATGTTCTCGGCGTCCGTCCACACTTCGGGGGCGCCGAGTGCGTTGTCCGGACGCGTCGACAGCTCGATCGTGTACGGATAGCCGAACACGCGCAGCATCTCGTCGACCAGCTCGAGCAATCGGTCGATTTCCGTGTCGACTTGCTCGGGCGTACAGAACACGTGCGCATCGTCCTGCGTGAAGCCGCGCACGCGCAGCATGCCATGCAGCACGCCGCTCCGCTCGTATCGGTACACGGTACCGAACTCGGCGAAGCGCAACGGCAGGTCGCGATACGAGCGTTGATGCGCTTGATAGATGCAGATGTGCCCCGGGCAGTTCATCGGCTTCGCGCGATACGACGCGCCTTCCACCTCCATCGCGCCGAACATGTTCTCGCGGAAGTTCACGATGTGCCCGGAGATCTCGAACAACTTCTCGCTCGTGATGTGCGGCGTGTACACGAGGTCGTAGCCGTGGCGCAGGACGAGCTCGCGCTCGAAGGTCTCGATCTCGTTTCGGATGATGGCGCCGCGCGGATGCCAGAGGATGAGGCCCGGCCCAACGCGCTGGTCCACCGAGAACAGGTCGAGCTCCTTGCCTAACGTACGATGGTCGCGGCGCTTCGCCTCCTCGAGGCGGTGCATGTACGCGTCCAGGTCATCCTTGGAGAACCAGGCCGTGCCGTAGATGCGCTGCAGCTGCTGGCGGTGCTCGTCGCCGCGCCAGTACGCCGCCGCCGTGTGCATCAGCTTGATGTGCTTCACGCGCGACGTGTCGGGCACGTGCGGCCCGCGGCACAGATCGACGAACGGACCGTCCGTGTAGACCGAGATCACCTCGTCGTCGCCGAGCTCTGCCAATCGCTCGAGCTTGAGTGGATCGTCCACAAAGCGGCGCTCGGCATCGGCGCGATTCACCTCCTCGCGCACGAACGGATACTTCTCCTGCGCCACCTTCCGCATCTCGTCCTCGAACGCGTTCAGGTCCTCGGGCGTGAACGGCTGCTCGACCTCGAAGTCGTAGTAGAAGCCGTCTTCGATGGCGGGGCCGAAGCCGATTTTCGCGCGCGGCCGCAGACGCCGCACCGCCGTGGCCAGCATGTGCGCGGCCGAGTGGCGCAACACGGCGAGCGACGCCGCATCTTTTTCCGTGAGCACGCGGAACCGTCCGCCCCGCCTGAGCGGCGTAACGAGATCCTGCACGTCCCCGTCGACCTCCACGGCAACGGCGGCACGCAATAACCCCGCGCCGATGGACGCGACGACGTCGCGCGGCAACGTTCCTGCAGGAACGTGACGCTCGGAGCCATCGGGAAGTGTGAGCGTGAGCTCCTGGTCGCTGCTCACTTGCGGCGCTATGGGCGAACGATCGATCATGTGTCGAGTTCGGGAGGGAGCGCCGGCCATGTTGGTCGCGGCGCGAAGCGGGCGCGCCTCTTGCGCTCACGCTTCTGGTGCTTCACGCTAAATTATCGTTGCGAGTCACCCTCCGCCACAGGTCGGATTATGCCACGGTATCGCATTCGCTACGAGGAGCCGGAATCCGGCGGCACCATCGCGAGTCTCATGATCGGCGCGGTCGCGGGATTCGCCGTCGGGATGATCGTCGCACAGAAGTCCGGCGGCATCGCTGGCATCGCCGCACGCGTGAAGGACCGTTGGGCCGAGCTCGAGGAGAGTGAGGCCGACGAGGAAGAACTCCCGGAGAGCGAAACGGCGCACGAGAGTCACTTCGATGACGAGCTGGAGGAAGCGGAGCTCGAAGACGACGAGTCGCTCGAAGCAGAGTTCGAGGCCGAAGAGGCCGATGAGGAAGACGAGCACGCCGCGCTCGAGGATCACGTGCTCGAAGCATTTCAAGCCGATTCGACGCTGCGCGAGCGTGCGATCGACATCAGCGCAGTGGGCGAGGGGTTGATCGAGCTCTCGGGCTGGGTGGACACCGACGACGAATCGCATCATGCGGCAGCGGTGGCGCGACGCGTGGCGGGAGTCGAGTCGGTGGTAAATCGGTTGGCCATCGGTCAAGCCGACGCCGCGGAGCACACGCACGATGAGCGTCGCGAGCGCGGCGCGATGCGACGGCACGCGGTCGATCGCGACGTGACGCGCAAGGAGCAGGAGTAGCAGGGCGCGGCTGGCCCGTTGGTCGAGGCCAGCCGCGCGAATATCTTTCGAGGTCTATGCGCGCAGACCTCGCTCCACAATACGATCCGTCCCGTCTCGACGCCGCGCTGTACGAGCGGTGGAAGGCCGCCGGCGTGTTCACCGCGCACGCAGACCGCACCACGCGACTCGGCGGCGACCGCGTTCCATTCGTGATCGTGATTCCCCCGCCCAACGTGACGGCGGTGCTGCACATGGGCCACGGATTGAACGACACGGTTCAAGACGTGATCGTGCGGTGGCGTCGCATGACTGGCGACGAGGCGCTCTGGGTGCCTGGCACGGACCACGCCGGCATCGCCACGCAAAACGTGATCGAGCGGCAGCTCGCGCAGGAAGGCCTCACACGGTTCGATCTGGGACGGGACGCGTTCGTCGATCGCACGAAGCAGTTCGTGGCCGAGACCGGCGGCGTGATTCTCGAGCAGCTCGAGGCGATCGGCGCATCGTGCGATTGGACGCGCACCGCCTACACGTTCTCGCCTGAGCTCTCGCGCGCGGTGCGCGAAGCGTTCGTGCGACTCTACGAAGCCGGACTGATCTACAAGGGACACCGCGTGATCCACTGGTGTCCGCGCTGTCTCACGTCGCTGAGCGACGAAGAGGCGGAGTTCGCGGATGAACGCGGCGAGCTGTATCAGATCGCGTATCCGGTGGGCGGCAATCCGAGCCGCAGGCTGGTGGTGGCGACGACACGTCCCGAGACAATGTTAGGCGACGTGGCGGTGGCGGTTCATCCCGACGACGACCGCTATCGCGACCTCGTTGGGCAACGTGTGGTGCTGCCCATCGTGGGTATCGAGATCCCGGTGATCGCGGATC
>Ga0134126_10010586_pt1 | contig 11623 bp, 8 predicted proteins | sample KB31752_FD_96881 | JGI IMG/M metagenome (GOLD analysis project Ga0134126, IMG submission 96881) | Terrestrial soil microbial communities with excess Nitrogen fertilizer from Kellogg Biological Station, Michigan, USA - KB3-175-2 | ecosystem: Environmental > Terrestrial > Soil > Unclassified ...
TGGGAGCCTTTCCGAAACTTGGCCTCTTTGCAGGAACAGGTCAATCGCCTCTTCGAGGGCAACCTGAATCACGACCATGACCAATCCGCCCTTACCGCCTGGTCGCCATCTGTGGATGTGTATGAGACCGAGAACGACCTCGTGATCAAGGCCGATCTGCCCGAAGTGGCCGAGAAGGATATCGACGTTCGCGTCGAAAACAGCATGCTGACCATTCGTGGCGAGCGCAAGCTGGAGAAGGTGAAGGAGGAGAATTACCTCCGCATGGAGCGTTCCTATGGATTCTTCACCCGCAGCTTCTCGCTTCCGAACACGGTCAACACTGAGCAAATTCAGGCACAGTACAACGACGGAGTGTTGACCGTCACGTTGCCCAAGCGAGCCGAGTCAAAGCCGAAGCAGGTGAAGATCAACGTCTCAAATGGCAAGAACGGACAAAACTGACGTCGCTTCGAATCGCATAGGGCCGGGGCGTGAGCACAGCAGATCCTCGGCCCATGCTTGTTTGCAGGGGGTTAGAATGGAAGAGCAGTAGCTAGGAAGAACTATGATCCGCTACGACAAATTGACGGTTAAAGCGCAGGAAGCGCTGCGGAGTGCGCAGGAAATCGCCGCACAAGCCAATCAGCAGCAGATTGAGCCTATGCACCTACTCGCGGCCCTGCTCGCGCAAGGCGATGGCGTGGTGTCTCCATTGCTGGCTAAATTGGGAATTTCGACCGAAAGCATCTCCGCAGAAATTCACCGCGAAATAGAACGGCTGCCGAAGGTTTCTGGCGCGCGGCAGCAGTACCTGAGCCAGGCATCTAATGATGTTCTGAACAAGGCTTTTGACGAGGCCGCACGCTTCAAAGATGAATATGTCTCGACAGAACACATTCTCCTGGGCATTGCCGGATTGGAACGCGATCCTGCTGGAGCTTTGCTGGCGCGCAACGGCGCAAGCCACGATGCGATTTTGCAGGCTCTGGTGAGCGTTCGCGGAAGCCATCGCGTGACTAGCCAAAATCCCGAAGCTACTTATCGCGCCCTCGAGCAATACGCGCGCGACCTCACGGAATTGGCGCGCCGCGGCAAGCTGGATCCGGTGATTGGACGGGATGAGGAAGTCCGCCGCGTGATGCGGATTCTGGCGCGGCGCACGAAAAACAATCCGGTGCTCATTGGCGAACCGGGTGTAGGAAAAACCGCAGTCGTCGAAGGATTGGCACAGCGAATTGTTGCGGGCGACGTGCCGGAAGTGCTGAAGCCAAAAAGAATTGTCGCCCTCGATTTGGCCTCTTTGGTGGCGGGCGCGAAGTATCGCGGCGAATTCGAGGATCGGCTGAAGGCCGTCCTGAAAGAAGTCACGGAATCGGAAGGCCAGATTATATTGTTCATCGACGAGTTGCACACGCTGGTCGGAGCGGGCGCAGCGGAAGGTTCGATGGACGCTTCAAACATGCTGAAGCCGGCGCTGGCTCGCGGCGAACTACGCGCGATTGGTGCGACCACCCTGAACGAATACCGCAAGTACATCGAAAAAGATCCGGCGCTGGAACGCCGCTTCCAGCCGGTGATGGTCGCCGAGCCATCTGTCGAAGACACGATTGCGATTCTGCGCGGGCTTAAAGAGCGCTACGAAGTCCACCACGGCGTGCGCATTCAGGATGCGGCGATTGTCGCCGCGGCCATGCTCTCGCACCGCTACATCTCGGATCGCTTCCTTCCGGACAAGGCGATTGACTTGATTGACGAAGCTGCCGCCGGCCTGCGCATGGAGCTTGACTCCATGCCGGCGGGAATTGATGAAGTTGAGCGCCGCATCCTTCAACTGGAAATCGAGCGCCAGGCTCTCGCCAAGGAGTCCGACCCGCATTCGCGCGATCGGTTTCGCGAGATCGAAAAAGAACTTTCTTCCCTGCGTGAGAAATCGAACGCTCTCAAAGCGCAGTGGCAAATCGAAAAAGAGGCGATTGGCCGCATCCGGCACACGAAAGGCGAAATCGACCAGCTAAAAACAGAAGAGCAGCGCCTCGAACGCGCGGGCGATCTGGCCAAAGTGGCGGAGATTCGCTACGGCAAGCTCGCCGCGGCCGAACGCAAATTGCAGCAGGCGCAGGAGGCGCTCGCTAAACTGCAGAAAGGCCGCGCAATGCTGAAAGAAGAAGTCGGCGAAGAGGACATTGCGCGCATCGTGAGCAAATGGACGGGCATTCCTGTCGGACGGCTGCTCGAGGGCGAAGTGCAAAAGCTCGTTCACATGGAAGAACGCCTTCGCCAGCGCGTTGTGGGCCAGGATGACGCGCTCAGCCGTGTGTCGAACGCTGTTCGCCGCAGCCGCTCAGGCCTTTCCGATCCGCGCCGGCCGATTGGTTCGTTTCTGTTCCTCGGCCCTACCGGCGTCGGAAAAACAGAACTTGCGCGCGCTCTCGCTGAATTCCTGTTTGATGACGAGCGAGCCATGATTCGTCTGGACATGTCCGAATACATGGAAAAGCATTCCGTTGCAAGAATGATTGGAGCGCCTCCGGGATATGTGGGCTATGAGGAAGGCGGCCAGCTCACCGAACAAGTGCGGCGGCATCCCTATTCCGTCGTGCTGCTTGACGAAATCGAGAAAGCGCACCCGGACGTGTTCAATATCCTGCTGCAAATTCTCGAAGACGGCAGGCTGACGGACGGCAAAGGCCGCACGGTCGATTTTCGCAACACGGTGATTGTGATGACGTCCAACGCCGGCTCGACGGCGATTTTCGAACTTGCGGCGACAGACCCGAAGCGCGCAAGAGCGGAAGCCATGGAAGCGTTGCGCCAGATTTTCCGCCCCGAATTTTTGAATCGCGTGGACGACATCGTCATTTTCCGGCCGCTCGGCAAAGAGCAGCTCGAACACATCGTTGACCTGCAGCTTGCGCAAGTATCCAAGCTGCTCGAAGCGAAGCATGTGGCGCTGAGGCTTTCTCCCGCGGCTCGCGAATTCTTGCTCCGCGAAGGATACGACGCGGCTTACGGAGCTCGACCGCTGCGGCGCGCCATTCAGCGAATGGTACAGGACCCGTTGGCGCTCGAGATCCTCGACGGTAAGATTTTGCCAGGGGAAAACGTACTTGTAGATGCGGATCCCGAAACGAGCGAAATGCGCTTCGCGAAAGATAAAGAGGCGCAGAAAAAAGGGGAGAAGCCGGACGCGAAGGCCGCGCGGCGGGCGTAATTTGACCGGCGCAAAACCTGCGCCTAGACTGTTAACGTTTCCCGGAGAGACAAAATGAAAACGCTCAAAACAGCGTTCCTGCTCACAGCTCTCACGCTGTTGCTGATCCTCGGCGGAGGTGCAATTGGCGGCCAGCGCGGCATGACCATTGGTTTGGTCTTAGCCGTAGTGATGAATGCGGTCTCCTACTTTTTCTCGGATAAAATTGCGCTGCGCTCGAGCCACGCACAACCGGTCACGCGTGAGCAGGCTCCTCGGCTTTATGCGGTCATGGAACGCCTCTGCGGCAAATCCGGCATTCCTATGCCGCGCCTCTACGTAAGCCCGCAGCCAGCGCCGAACGCGTTTGCGACCGGGCGAAATCCGCATCATGCGGCCGTTTGCGTCACGGCCGGGCTGATGCAAATCATGACTGACGATGAACTTGAAGGCGTTATCGCGCATGAGCTTTCGCACGTGCGCAACTATGACATTCTGACGTCCTCCATCGCCGCAACTCTAGCCGGCGCGATCACGTGGATAGCCGAGATGGGCCGCTGGGGCCTGATTTTTGGCGGTTACGGCAGCTCACGCGACGAAGGAGAAGGAAACGCTATTACCGCGATTCTGATGCTGATTCTTGCTCCTATCGCGGCGCTGCTTCTGCAGTTAGGCATTTCGCGGCAGCGCGAGTATCAGGCGGATGCTTCCGGTGTGAAACTTATCGGGCATCCCTACGGCCTGATTAGCGCACTCCAAAAACTGGAAGGCTATAACAAGAAGATTCCAATGGATATCTCGCCTTCCACATCGGCGCTATGCATCGTCGCGCCATTGCAGGCGCGCCGCATGCTGGCCAACCTCTTCAGCACCCATCCCCCGCTCGATGATCGCATCGAGGTGTTGAAACAGATGCAGATCACACGCTAAGCTGCCCGGAGCGGTTTGGTGGCAAAGCTGTTCTGGAGGAGGTCTGCTATGTTTCGCCGCGAATTCATTCAGCGCTCCGCAATTGCCGCCGTAATCCTGGGAATCCCTCTTTCTCGCGCCGCTCAAGTTGCCAGTCAAATCGTTGTCGAAAATCCGCCGATGCCGTCGCCGGATCTGTTCGCCTTGGATCCTGCGCGTTACTGGGCACAGATGAGGCGGCAATGGCTGCTTGCGGCCGATCACGTGAATCTGAACTGCGGTTCGGTGGGCTGCGTTCCGGTTCCGGTGCTGCGCGCGATGATTGAGCACATTCTCGAATGCGAGACGTTTCGCGAACCGGCCTATCCGTGGTTTGGCTACGATGAAAACGAACACCTGAAAAAAACATGTGAGGCTTTGGCGGCTTTCGTCCACGCCAATGTGGATGAAATCGCCCTGGTACGCAACGCCACGGAAGCGAACAACATCATCGCCAACGGAATCGACATGAAGCCGGGCGAAGAAGTGCTGATGACCGACCAGGAGCATCCGGGAGGCTATTGTCCGTGGGATGTGAAGGCCGCGCGTTATGGAATAAAGATCAATAAAGTCGCGCTTCCGAAACCGCCGCGCTCAACCGATGAAATCGTCGAGCTGTTTGAACGCGCCATGACGCCGAAGACGCGCATGATTTTCTTCAGTCATATCACGACGGCAACGGGTGTGATTCTGCCTGCGAAAGAGATTTGCGCGGTAGCGCGAAGGCACGGGGCGCTCTCGGCAGTGGATGGCGCGCACGCTATAGGGCAGATCCCCCTTGACCTTCACGAGATCGGTTGCGATTTCTACGGCTCGAGCCCGCACAAATGGCTAATGGCGCCGAAGGGAACCGGATTTTTGTACGTTCGCGAGGAGCGGATGAAGGATTTATGGGCACACACCGCGACGGCCAATTGGAACAATTACGATTTGAAGGCCTACCGCTTTTCATGGATTGGGACTTCGAATTTGTCGGTGATGGTCGGCTTGCGCGCGGCAATCGATTTCTTCGATCAAGTCGGGCCGGCGCGGATATATGCGCGGCAGCATGAGTTGGCGAAGCAAGTGCGCGATCGCGTGCTTCGGTATCCGCATTTGAAGACCACCAATGCCAGCGCCGATCAGTTCTTCAACGCGCTGGTCAGCATCGAAGTGGATCCTCCACTTCCGGCGGGCGCGAAAACTGGAGGGTTGAAGAAAGTGGCCGATGAATGCGCAGCGCGGAACATTCGCGCGGTGTGCGACGTCAATCACATGCGCATATCCACGAATATTTTCACGCAGCCCACTGAGCTCGACCTGTTCTATGACGCAGTCGACGCGGGCTTGCGAGCCTGAATACCTGAAATTTAACAGGGGAAATGCGCGAAACCGCTGTTTCTGCCCCCGCCAGCTTTTTGCCCCTGCGCTGCGGCGAGTTATAATCACGGGATGCCAATTAAGCATAAGAGTCAGCGTATACGCAGCACGACGGTGCTTTGCGTGCGCAAAGATGGCCACGTAGTGATGGCGGGCGACGGGCAGGTCACGCTCGGCGAAGGCGTAGTCAAGCACAATGCAAAAAAAATCCGGCGCCTTTTCAGCGATAAGATTCTGGCGGGATTTGCCGGCAGCACCGCCGACGCACTGTCGCTTTTCACGCGGTTCGAAAACAAGCTGCAGGAGTTCCACGGCAATCTGGCGCGCGCCGCAGTCGAGCTCTCCAAAGAATGGCGCACGGACCGTTCCTTGCGTCACTTGGAAGCTTTGCTGGTAGTGGCTGACAGCAAAGCCACCTTTTTGCTTTCCGGCAATGGCGATGTGATTGAGCCCGACGACGGTATTTGCGCCATTGGTTCCGGCGGGCCGTATGCCCTCTCGGCTGCGCGCGCTCTCTCGAGGCATACGAAAATGGGCAGCAAGGATATCGCGCAAGAGGCGATGCGCATCGCCAGCGAGATTTGCATCTATACAAATGCGAACTTCGTGATCGAAGAACTCTAGGCCATGGGTGAATTTCAGTGAGCGAAAAGGGCAAGGATGGAAAGAACATGGTGATTTACCTCAACGGAGAGCAGCCGGCAGCGGAGCCCGAAGCCCCTCCCTCATTTGACGAACTGACTCCTCGCGAAATCGTCCTGGAATTGGACAAGTACATCGTGGGGCAGAACGGTGCGAAGCGCGCGGTCGCTGTGGCGTTGCGCAATCGTGTGCGACGTCAAAAGTTGCAGCCGGAGATGGCTGAAGAGGTGCTGCCAAAGAACATTTTGATGATTGGCCCGACCGGAGTGGGAAAAACGGAAATTGCACGAAGGCTGGCACGGCTAGCTGGCTGCCCATTCGTGAAAGTGGAAGCGTCAAAATACACGGAAGTCGGTTACGTTGGGCGCGATGTGGAATCCATGGTGCGCGATTTAGTGGAAGTGGCCATCGATATGGTCCGCGAAGAGAAGTTGGATGAAGTAGCGGAACGGGCCGAACAGGCTGCCGAGGAGCGGCTGCTCGATTTGCTGCTGCCAAGCTCACCAATGCCGACATCGATCGAAAGCACCGCGCCCGGTTCAGAGGCGCAGAACCGCGAAGTAGCGCAGCGCACGCGCGACAAGCTGCGAGCGCAACTGCGTGAAGGAAAACTCGACCAGCGCATGGTGGAAGTGGAAGTTCGAGAGCGCATGACGCCGGCGTTCGAGATCGTTTCGAGCCAGGGCGTTGAGGAAATGGACATCAACGTTAAGGACATGCTCTCCGGCATTTTCGGCCAGCAGAAAAAGAAGCGAAAAATGATGGTTGCGGAAGCCTACGATTACTTGATTCAAGAAGAAGAAAACAAGCTGCTGGATATGGACCAGGTGACCCGGATTGCGGTTGATCGCGTCGAGCAGATGGGAATTCTGTTCATAGACGAAGTGGACAAAATTGCCGGGCGCGAATCCGGCCATGGGCCGGATGTCTCCCGCGAAGGCGTGCAGCGCGACATTTTGCCGATTGTGGAAGGCACAACTGTAAATACGCGCTATGGTATGGTGCGCACAGATCATGTTCTGTTTATTGCTGCAGGCGCATTTCACACGACAAAGCCGTCTGATTTGATTCCGGAACTTCAAGGGCGCTTTCCGATTCGCGTCGAACTGAGTTCTCTGAGCGAAGCCGATTTTGTGCGGATCCTGACCGAGCCGAAGAACGCGCTCATCAAGCAATCCATCGCGCTGCTGGATACCGAGAGCCTGAAAATCACTTTTACGGACGACGCGGTTGCGGCGATTGCGCGTTTTGCCGCGCTGGTAAACGAGCAAACCGAAAATATCGGCGCGCGCCGTTTGCACACCATTCTTGAAAAAGTGCTCGAAGAAATTTCCTTCGACGCGCCGGACATGAAGAAGCGCAGCTTCAAGATCGACGCCGCGTACGTGCAGAAACAGCTCGCCGAGGTGGTGAAGGATCAGGATCTGAGCCGTTATATTCTCTAGCGCATGAGGGCCTTCACGTCCTGCCAGCCAACGCCGACGCTAAAGCGTGTGACGTCCTCTCATTCGTTATCAGCCGTTTTTTTGCTTGCCTTGATTTTGCCGGGATGCGCCTCGCCGGGCGCGCCGGTCGCTCGCGAATCGCAGAAACCACAGTCGGTGACGGATCTCACGGCAACGCAGGTGGGCAATTCGATTGTTCTCTCTTTCACTCTACCCAAACATACGATGCGTGGCAGCGTGATAACGGAAACGCCTGCAGTGCAAATTTACCGCATGTTCGAAAATGTTCCGGCCAATTCAGGACGAGCAAAGCCGCGCCTGCTAGTCACTATTCCATCGCAAATGGTGACGCGTTATGAACAAGATGGTCGTGTCGTTTTTCCCGAGATGCTTACACCGGAGGACTTGACGGCGCATAACGGCACGGAGGCCGTCTACGAAGTCCGCACGCGAATTGGCCGGAGCAATTCAGCGCCATCAAATACTTTTCGCATACGAATTCTCGCCGCGCTGGAGCCGATTCAGGATTTGCGAGTGCGAATCGTGGGTAGTGGAATCGAGCTTGCCTGGAGCTCTCCGCAAACTTTGACTGCTGGCTCGGAGCAGCCGGTCGTTGAATATGAGGTCTATCGCGAGGAAGTTTCCGGCGGCGTACACAAATTGCAAGAACAGGAAACGGCACGTCAGCGCGGCGGAGAGGGCGCAGAATTCAAATTGCTGGGCCAAACCTCGCAGCCATCGTACATGGATCGATCCGTCGAATCTGGACGGACTTACGCGTACCTGGTGCGCAGCACGGGGAAATACCCTTCAGGTTCGGTGGAATCGCGAGATTCGGATCGTGTCGAATTAGCTTTTGCTCCGATTTTGCGGCCGGCCACCCCTCAGCACCTTGTCGGCACAATCATTTCGACGAATGAGCCAGTTGTCGGATTTACTGTCGAGCTTTCGTGGGCTATCAGTCCGGAAACCAATGTGGCCGGATATAACGTCTATCGCAGCGAGAAGGAATCCGGTACAGGAGCGCGTGTGAATAGTTCGCCTGTTCTCGTTCCCGTTTTTCGGGACTCTTCCGTTGCGGCAGGGCAGAAGTATTTTTATCACGTGACGGCTGTGAACCGCGCTGGAGACGAGAGCGAGCCCAGCGCGGCAGTCGGCGTGACCGTACCGGAATCGAAATGAGCGGCGGCAAGAAAGTCGGATAATCGAATGAGGCTTTGCCGTTTTTGCTTAAAGACTGCTGGAGCGAACCTCGCAAGATTTTGCGGGATTATCGAAGGCGATCGCGTCTTCGAAATTGCAAGCCCATTCGAACCTCAAAGGAAACTCGGCAAGTCGTGGCCGCTTTCGGAGATTCGTTTGCTGGCGCCAAGCGAGCCTAGCAAGATTGTTTGCGTTGGCCGAAATTACGCCGCACACGCCGCGGAGCTTGGCAACGATGTTCCCAAAGAGCCGCTGATCTTTTTAAAGCCGCCGTCGGCGATCCTCGCGCCCGAGGAGCCTATCATTCTGACTCCATATTCGCATCGAGTTGATCACGAGGGCGAGCTAGCCGCCATTATCGGAAGGCGCTGCAGCCATCTGGGCGACGCGGGATCCGTTTGGCCGTACATTCTCGGGTACACCTGTCTGAACGATGTCACGGCGCGCGATCTCCAAAAAAAGGATGTGCAGTACACGCGCGCAAAAGGATTTGATACGTTCTGTCCGTTCGGTCCGTGGATCGAAACGGATTTGGACTTGAGCCGAGCGCGAGTGGAAGCGCTCGTCAATGGGCAGAAGCGCCAGTCGGCAGCAGTGAGTGAAATGATTTTTTCCGTTGAAACCATTGTGCGCTGGATTTCGCAAATGATGACGCTCGAGCCCGGAGACGTGATTGCAACGGGTACACCTTCGGGAATCGGTCCACTCGCCGCGGGCGATGTGGTCGAAGTTTCGATCGAAGGAATCGGCACATTGCGCAATCCTGTCGCTAGGCCCCAATAAGGCGCAGGTCACCATGGTCGAGTGTTCAGGGATTGTCTTTTCAGACAGAATAGGCTTTGTTCTGCGTCGGGCAATTCTGCTTAGCGGGTATAATTTGCTCAGAAGCAGGCCTGGCGCAAACCACGCGATAGTCCAGAACAAAGAAGCGTGAGTCGCATGCCGCTGCAAGAATTCCCTCGGAGCGTGTCGTGATCGTTTTTGGAGCTTTTAGTCTCGTGCGATTGTTCGGCCGCGTCAAAGACAATTCCGAATCGGAGCGGGAGCGCCGGGCATACCTGAACCGCATCGGGCGTATTGTCGACGGCCACGTGCTTGAGATCGTTGATAAGGCGGATGAATCAGCGCAGGGCCAAGCAGGTCTTTTTGGGAAACGCCGCGCTGATAACTCAAAGCCCGCTATCCGCAAGATGCTTCTTTACACATATTCCATCTCTGGCGTCACTTATGAGGCTGGACAGGACGTCACGGGTCTTGAAGAGCAGGTATGCCTCGATCGCGTCGTTGCGGGACAGCCGGTCGGCGTCCGCTACGATCCCTCAAATCCAAGTAATTCGATCTTGATCGCGGACGATTGGTCCGGCTTGCGATAGTTTTGGCCAAAATGAAGTTCGCTTCTGCGCTGTTCGCCTCTTTCTATTTCACTCGTGTCTGGCGATCCGAATCATTCTCGCCGTTTCGCGAACGCCTTCGCTTGCCGGAGACGCCGCGCTGTGGCACGCTAACGCTCCGGATATGAGCGCACAAAAATCAAAATACCACGCAATCGATGAATTCGCGCTTCGCAACAAAGAAGCGGAAGCCGGGGGCGGAGCAGAGCGCCGCGGGCGCCAGCATAAAGAAGGCAAGTTGAATGCGCGTGAGCGGATTGCGCTTCTTCTCGACGAAGGCACGTTTCAGGAGTTGGATAAATTTGTGAAGCATCGCTGCGCGGATTTTGGAATGGCCGAGCAGCGGCCATCGGGCGATGGATTCGTTTGTGGATTTGGCCACATCGATGGAAGGCTGGTTTACGTTTTTGCGCAAGACTTCACCGTCTTTGGCGGATCCCTCTCGGAAGCCAACGCCGCGAAAATTACAAAAATCATGAAGCTGGCGATGAGCAATGGCGCGCCGGTTATAGGCTTGAACGATTCGGGCGGCGCGCGCATCCAGGAAGGTGTGATGTCGCTCGCAGGATATGCTGACATTTTCCTGCTCAATACTCTCGCCAGCGGTGTTGTGCCGCAAATCAGCGCCATTATGGGGCCGTGCGCGGGTGGCGCCGTTTATTCGCCGGCGATCACGGATTTCATTTTCATGACCGAGAAAGCGTCGTACATGTTCGTCACTGGGCCAGACGTGATCAAAACCGTCACGCATGAAGAGGTCACCAAACATGAACTTGGCGGCGCAACGACTCACAACGTGAAGAGCGGCGTCGCTCATTTCATGGCGCACGATGATGAGGAATGCCTGGCGATGATTCGCGAGCTTTTCAGCTTCCTGCCCTCGAACAACCTGGACGATCCGCCGCGGCGGCCCTGCGACGATCCTATCGATCGCGCAGAACCATCTTTGAATTCCATCGTCCCCGAAGATCCGATGCTCCCGTACAACATCAAAGACGTGATTCACGCGATTGTCGACGACAAATATTTTTTCGAAGTACATGAGCATTTCGCTGCGAATCTCGTCGTTGGTTTCGCGCGGATGGGTGGCGCGCCCGTGGGAATTGTCGCCAATCAACCCGCATTTCTCGCGGGAGTTCTCGATATCAATGCATCGGTGAAAGGCGCGCGTTTTGTGCGTTTCTGCGACGCTTTCAATATTCCGCTGATCACGTTTGAGGATGTGCCGGGATTTCTGCCGGGAACGCAGCAGGAGTACGGCGGAATTATTAGGCATGGAGCGAAGCTGCTATTCGCCTTCGCGGAAGCCACGGTTCCCAAAATCACAGTGATCACGCGCAAGGCCTATGGCGGCGCCTATTGCGTGATGTCATCAAAACACATCCGTACTGATTTCAATTTTGCGTGGCCTACGGCAGAAATCGCCGTGATGGGCCCAGAAGGCGCCGTGAACATCGTTTACA
>Ga0134126_10010587_pt1 | contig 11623 bp, 10 predicted proteins | sample KB31752_FD_96881 | JGI IMG/M metagenome (GOLD analysis project Ga0134126, IMG submission 96881) | Terrestrial soil microbial communities with excess Nitrogen fertilizer from Kellogg Biological Station, Michigan, USA - KB3-175-2 | ecosystem: Environmental > Terrestrial > Soil > Unclassified ...
CCCCTATCTCTTAGGCGCGATCCCCAGCCGCTATCCCAATCACATCTGGGGGATCGACATCACCTACATTCGCCTCCAGACGGGATGGCTCTATTTGGTGGTGGTGTTGGACTGGTATTCGCGGTTCGTCGTCAGTTGGGAGTTGGATCAGACCCTCGAGTTGCCCTTCGTGCTGCGGGCCGCCCGCCGGGCGTTGGTGGACGCCAGGCCAACGATCTGGAACAGCGACCAAGGCAGTCACTTCACCAGCCCGCAGTATCTGGCCCTCCTCCAGGCCGCCGAGGTACGGATCAGCATGGACGGCAAGGGACGGGCGTTGGACAACATCTTCACCGAACGGCTCTGGCGCACGGTCAAATACGAGGAGGTGTACCTGCATAGCTACGAATCCCCACGCGAGGCCCGGCAGCGGCTGAGCCAGTACCTGGCCTTCTATAACCAGGAACGTCCGCACCAGGCACTGGCCTATCGCACCCCGGCGGAGGTCTATCGCGCCGCGCCCGCGAGCGGCCCCGCGGGGCCGCTCGCGTCCCACAACCCAGTGGAGAAAGGAGGATAGTCTAGCTTAGCACCCTTCAATTCGTGGTCTTGACAACGGGGTCCACTATAAACTGACCGGCATCGCCGCCTCATCAGCAGGAGATCGCGGCAAAGGAAGCCGCCCTTCTTTAAGCAATCCTTTCTCTTCATACGTTACCGTGACAATGCCGCCCGGACCGCAAAATCTGGTATTTCAAGTCTTAAACTTGGTATATTAGCAGGACGACTATGCCACGCAAGCAGCGGGAGACGCCGTTGGAACTCGAGGTCCGGAAAAGGAACTTTGCTGGGTTTGCGGCATTCATGTGGATTCTATACTAACGCCGAGTCTGTGAGATCAATGAGATTTGAATGAACTACGTCTCCACTTGGACTTAATCGTTTCCTTGACTGGGGCTGGCATCGGCTCATGAGAACAGGAGAGGGCGCGGCGCGTCGTCATGCTAGTTGGTAGAATATATACTTGGTCGTCTCCCTCTCGCCTATGGCAACGAACCTGACCAGTTAATCGTGATCCGCTACGTCGTCATGACGCGGAACGCGCCTGCACTTGTACCGCATGGGGGACTATTGCATGAAATCCGACAACCCAAAGACGGGCCAGCCCATGTTTCAGCCCCAGCAAGTTTCCTCGTTGCGCGATCAGGTCTATGATGCTTTGCGTGAGACCATTCTCGATGGGTCGCTGTCTCCCGGGCAGCGCCTCAAGGAGCGAGACGTGGCAATGCAAATGCACATTAGCACAACTCCGGTTAAGGAGGCCTTGCGCCGATTAGAACAGGATGGTTTGGTCATTAGTCAGCCGCACAAGGGAGCGATAGTTTCTAATTCAGCGCTGACCTCAGTGGAAGAAATCCTGGAGATTCGCGCCTATCTCGAGGGATTGGCCGCCCAGTTTGCCGCCACCAAGATTAGTGCGTCTGAAATGATTATCCTGGGCGATCAGGTGCGTCAGATGGCCGAACTGACAGAGGTTATGGATGCGGATAGGCTGTTCGTAGCTAACACTGAATTCCACCGCATAATTCGCCGAGCAAGCGGCAATCATTTCATCATGCAGTTCATCAAGCTCCTCGGGCCTTTTGATCGCAGTGTCCGCAAGCGGGCACTGAGCTATCCTGACGAGGCCCAGCGCGGGCTTGAAGAGCACGCGCAAATTTACAACGCCCTCAAGAAGCGTGAAGGGAATGCGGCAGAACTGATCATGCGGAACCATGTCTTGCGCACCGTCAAGTTTGTAATCGAGCAGGTGGAAAGCAACCAGGCGTTGCACGAAGCGGGGTAGTGGAGAGGACAGCGGTGCCTACGAGACCGGCCAGGCTTTGTAAAGGAGAGCTACCATGGATTTGGGCATGCTCTCCTCTCTGATGATCGGGCGAGTTGGGTCAGTCGCGCCAAGGTTCCTGTCGAGAGCATCGTGACGCTAGCCAGTTGTCTCTTACCACAGGGACTGCTTGGCCGACTGTTCTGGTAAAATCGGGTACGACAGGTTGGGCGCCAAGTAGAGATTCTCGACACGGGTGGTGGTCAGTGGGAAGCAACGTTGCAAATTGTGGTCGTCTGTCCACCAAATGATGTCGGTCTCACAATAGTTGATCACCCCATGATTTGCCGGTTGAACATCGGGCTGTGAAAGCCAATTCTGGCGCATAGGAAGTCCAAACCACCGGTATCCCCCTGACCTGAGATGCTCTAACGGCCACCCGTGACCCATGGGGTTGCGGCTAAACCCCGCTCCGCGTACCATCGCGATTTCCTGGGCGGACCCCGAGTTCCACAACGTATGAATGTCCAGTACGTTGAGTGGCACACCTCGATGGGCGAAATAGTAGTCGAAGTCCGCATCAAGCATGACCCATTTGTTCAGTTCCCGGCAGAAAACTTCGCATACGAAGTGGCCGTCCATGCCACGCCGCGTACGCGTGCCGAGCACGACCCCCCGCGCTCGTAAGTTGGCAGCCGTGCATATTTGCGCCAGAGTGACAGCAAAGTGGACGCAGAATCCGGTGACCGCCTTGCTGTTATGGCCTCGCCCTGTTCGCTGCCAGTCCAGGATGGTGGAGGGATGCCAGGGTGTGTAGACGTCATAGCTGTTGTTGTGAATCCATTGCGCATGGACCCACGAGCAGAGAGCCCGCGCCCGCTCTAGATCAGTGGTGGTCTGGGCGATCAGCGGTGCCAGTGACTCGGCTTCCCAAAGCATACGTAGTTCGGGATGATCGGGTTGCTCGAGTGTCAGCTGGTATGCGCCAGTTGGCCAGGGCTGGAGATCGGCGACGAGCGCGTCACATACCGACGTGGCGGGGCGAGTGCCACGATCTATGATCAGCTCGATGCTTCGCAACACTGGCTGAGCGGTTCCCCGGCTCAATCGAGCTTGCCACTGAAAGTAAGGACCCGTCACGGCTAGCGGAAAGGGTTGCCACCCTTTCCAGCTCTGATCACTGGGCTCGACAGTGTCGCCCCATCGGCCGATGAGTTCGATCTCCCCATCTCCAGTCGCAGCGGCATCAACCTTTCCTGGCAGCGGAGTATGCAAGACTGGTGACGTGACCGTCCCATAGGGTGGCGGCGCATCTATCCACCAGCGAATTACGTACTCACCGCGCAAGGTATAATCCAGCCCGAGCCGGTTGTCATGCCAGGTTGCGCCCTGATCCCAGCTCTTGGCACTCTGCCCGCCAGGCGCCCCTACATCCACGGCCAACACCCATGCGCGGAACGGGACGTTCCGTGATCGCACCAGTACCTCATTATTGCCCGGCTGTATAAGACCCGCCCGGAGAAGCATTGTGCGCCAGTTGTAGGTGCCCTGGAGCTCGGGGCTGGGCGCAATCGTGAACACTTCACCGTTGACGACTACTTCAAGCGGTTCGTCGTTTTCCTCATATTCATAGAGGAACAGTGACAGCGCGCCTCCAGCCGGTTGCTCTAGCGGTAGCGTAGCGCACTGCCGCGCCCATACGAAACGTCCTATTTCTTCGTTGTGCGTGTGCAGAACCCGACCCTGGTCAATACACGTCAGGAACGCGGGAGCGAGGCGCGCTCCGTCAGTATCCAGCCGGCAAAATCGATCAGCGGCACAGAGCGGCAGGCCGTCAGTCTCGGTGAATCGTATACGAACAGCGCTCATCGGCAGCGGACCCTTCTTCAATCAGTCGCCGGCAAGGCTACCGGACGTCCTGTCCGTATCGACTTGACGACAGCCGTAGTCAATTGCAAGCTGGCGATCCCAGTTCTAGTATTCGTCTCCGGTTCCTGGTGCGACGTAATGCACTCCAAAAAGTGTGAAAGCTGTGCGTCGAAACACGTACTGTTCCACTCCACGCTCATGTCTTCCCTGATCGTCTCTGTCTGAGTATGCAGCCGCACCCAGCGCTCTGGTCTATTGAGTTCAGCTACACCTTCAGGCCCCCACACGCGGAAATCTCCGTGCGGCATGTGGGGGAAAAACCATCCGATCTCGATTCGAGCCACATCACCGTTGTCGAAGGTGATGACCGCGGCCGTGAAATTCTCGCTGGGAAACTCCGGTCGGGAACGCAGACCCACCGCCATGATCTGTACTGGAATTCCCTGACCGAGGAATCGCAAAAAGTCAGCGGTGTGCGCGCCTTCATGAACGACAGATGGGCCATGATTGAGAAAATGCATGATTCGCCGCTTGTGCGGCGCATCAGTGGGATCGTAACGCTCATCGTAGGATCCTATGGTAAAGACGAGCGGCGCTCCCAGTCGCCCGTCCGCGATCCATCGTTGCAATGTGCGCACGAGTGGCGAAAATCGGTTCTTGAACCCAATCTGCACTATCCGGCCAGCTTCCCGCGCCGCCCACTCCACCCGCTCGGCGCTCGTAAGATCGATGGCCATCGGTTTCTCGCACAAGACATCCTTGCCCTGGGCAATTGCATCCAGCGTGATCTGGGGTGTCGCCTCTGGCGGTGTCGCGACAATCGCGGCATCCACACCAGGCTGAGCCAATGCCGCCCGATAGTCGGTGAACGACGGCACGTCATAACACGCTCCGGCAGCGTGCGCCTGATCGGCGATTCGATCCGCTACCGCAAGCAATCGTGCGCCTGGATGGCGGGCAATCGCCGGCAGATGCCCGCTTTGAGCGATATCCCCGCAGCCGATCACCACCAGCCCCACTTGCTTTGCCATAGTGTGCTCCTCCTCTCGGCGTAGGACGCTCAGCTATCGAGGCGCCACCTGGCGAGGACCGACTCGTTTATTGTAACTCCCAGACCGGGGCCATCTGGCGGACGTAGCACCCCACCGTCATACGACAGGTGCTCATTTATAATGTCGGTTGGATACCGTAGATGGCCGACAATGTCACTCTCATAGGCCAGGTTCGGCATGCATACTCCCAGATGAGCCGCCGCGGAAGTGGCGATGCCCAGTTCGCACTGGCTGCCAATAAGCGCGGGTAACCCAGCGGCCTCACTAATCGCAAATGCCTTTGCGGCCTGCAGCAAGCCACCCGATTCACTCACGTAGATATTGAGTACGTCTGCCGCCCCGGCCCGCGCCACCGCATAGGCATCTTTCCATGTCCACATCGATTCATCTGCCAGTAGCGGCGTGCGAATACGGCTGCGGACAAACGCCATGCCATCGAGCTGACGCGCCTTGAGCGGTTGTTCGACCAGTTGCAGGCGATACTCCTCCATTTCACGGATCTCCTGGACTGCCTGCATCGGCGATGTGTATCCCGTATTGGCATCCACTTTGATGTTAATGTGATCGCCGACCGCCTTGCGTACTGCAGCGATCATTTCGGTGTCGAGCCCTGTTCCCGGCCGGCCTACCTTGATTTTGATCGTCCGAAAACCGCGTTCCACATACGATGTTGCTTCATCGGCACTGGAATCGGGTGGTCCATAGCCTAGCACCCAGCACACGGGGACCACATCCCGCACTTTGCCACCCAACAGCTGATAGACTGGCACGTTGAGCGTCTTGCCAACAATATCCAGAAGGGCCATTTCCACGCCTGCCTTGGCCGCCTCACTGGTATCCAGGAGGTGATCCATTCGTGCGATCAGGCCCTGTACCCGTAATGGATCCTGGTCGACCAAGGCGGGTCCTAACAGGCGGTTCACGTCATCACACAGCAAGGCCCCGTTACGTCCACCGTTCATGGAGATTTCGCCGATGCCCTCGATACCCTCATCAGTTTGAGCGCGCACAATGCCGAAGTCCGAAACAACCAGGGTCGTTCCCGCGGCGGCGATCATAGGCTTGGCGCGGGGCGCACGGATCGGTATCGCAGTGACGGATACGATCTTCAAGACACGAACCTCCCGGTACTAGAGCTATGCTACACCCACTGCGTGAAGAAATCCTTCCAGTTCTCGAAGATAATCCGGTCCTGGATCTCGGTTGGAATCTTGGGCAGATTCGTGCCTTCGACGGGTTTATTTACATTGCGCAGCCCATTGATGACATTCGTGATGGTGGCTGACGGAAAGTCGGATGCCAGCAGGATCTTGTGGGCTATCCCATACTCCATGGCTGTGACCATGGCTTGCCAGTAACGCCAGGGACGGTAGTGCACAGCGGAGATATCGATATAAACATTCGGGCATTTGCGGATCAGCGCGACCGCATCCTCCTCCCAAGGATGGCCCAGGTGAGCGATGATCATCTTCAGGTCTGGGAAGTCCATGGCGATATCTTCTAGCTGAAGCGGGTTTCCCCACTTGAGCCGGGCCTGGCTCGGGAAGGTCGTTCCCTGGTGCCACATGATCGGCAGCCCCAGACGCTGACATGTCGCGAATAGCGGCCAGTGCTTGCGATCTTCAGGGTCAAAGTGCTGGTAGACCGGCCCGAGTTTCAGTCCTTTCAACCCCAGGTCATTGATGCAGTGTTGGAGTTGTTCCACGCAGTCGGCATCGTTAGGATCCACCGAAGCCCATCCCTCCAGCTTTTCCGGATGCTCTCGCACATAGTCGGCTATAAGCTCATTTGGTACCCAAATCCCTGAGGCTCTGGCCTGCAGGCCAAAGACGACGACTTTGTCTGCCGGTTCCGACGCAGCCCAGTGATCCTGGGGCGTGGCATCGTATGAGTGGAGGTCGAGCTTAGCGGAGAAAGCCTCACCACCGGAATACTTCAATTTGACGAGTTTGGATGCCAGTGCCTCTTGGGCGTAGCGCTCGCTCACATGGTCGGGGTACCACATGAGATGGGTATGACAGTCTACGATCACCGCAACACCTCCACAATCCCTTGCATTGCATCATGGCGAGGTAGCAGGTACACACCCACACCAGTCCACGATGAGCAGGGCTAGAGTCTTGACGAAGGGGATTAGATGCCCGTCGATAAGGACCGATTCGTTCGGCTCATGCGCCGCGCCAGAATCGCCCCAGCGACCTGGTCCCATTGCCACTGTAGGCATGGGGCGGGGACTGAACAGATTGAACTGGAACAAATCACTCATCGGGCTGCCTGAACGTCTGGCGGCGCGCTGTGTAGCTGCCGCGTATGCGGCGGCAACCATGTCGACAAATGGATGATCGGCAGCGATGGCCGAGGGAGGCATCAACCGACCGGGCCATTGGATACGCGGCGGTAAGAGGACAGAGTCGTACCGATTGGCGAGTGAGCGGATACGGGTCGCTACCTCTGCCTGGATCATCGCAGGATCCTCACCAGGGAGGATATAGAAGGAAAACTGTATGCGGGCGTTGCCGGAGTTACTCCCATCGGAGGTACCCGCGCTCAACATGGCAGCGCGCACGGCGATCTCGGGCCATTGAGTATTCCTGTACCGTGGATCGGTTTGGAACAGCCTGGCGCGATCCTGGCCGAAGAGACATATATCCTGGTACATGATAGAGAGGATCTCCACGATCCTCTCTATCCCACGCGATGTGGAAACTTCCGGCCGCAACTGGAGGTCGACCAGACAGTGACCACCACCCAAGTTGGCGACATGTATTTCCAGATTCAATCCATCACAATACACGGCGCCGTCCGCGATATGACCGCGCAGGAGCGTCGCCAGCGTGCCATTGCCAGCACCGCTCTCTTCATCGACGACAGATGCCAGAATGACGTTGCCCGCGGTGCGATAGCCCGCCGCCTCGACGCATCTAAGCGCCATAAGCAGAGCAGCGAGGCCACCTTTGTCATCGTTGCTGCCGCGACCTATCAACTCGTCTTTCTCCACTTTGGGCGTGAAGGGCCCGTATCTCCATAGCTCATGGGGGCCCTCCGGAACGACATCCACATGGGCCAGCAGGAGCAGGCTGCGTCCGCCGCCCGCTCCTTGGCGGACGCCAACCACATTGGGCCGGTCGGCGTAGTCATGGCCGCGCATCCAGCCAGGGTGTTCGGTGATACCTGGAATCGCATCAGGCTTGAAGATATCCACATCGAGCGCCATGTTCCGCATGAACCCTTCTACCAGGCGCTGGCAGGCCAGTTCGTCACCGTGTGGGGGATAATTGACGCTTGGAATGCGTACAAGGTCTTGAACAAACTCGATGATCTGATCACGGTGGGCCTCAACGGTTTCTAGGATCTGCGCATGCACCTGCTCCGTCGTCATACCGTAACCTCCTCGCCGTTCAGGCGCCGCCGTGCATGAACACAGCGGTAGCAATGCGGATCGGTGCACAGCAGCCTGGCGGGATCGGCGTGGAGAATCTCGATGGTGGCCGCGATAACGGCCTGGCTCGGTACCAGCTGCACGAGCGCTCGTCCAACGATGCCGTCCCGCACCGAGCCGTGGGCACGCAGTACATTCTCCACGGCGCCAAACGCTTTACTACATCCCGCTCCGGCCTTGATCTCGACGTCCATCGGTCCAGACGGCGTGGCGACGGTCGCCTCAATGGGGCTCTCCAGACTGAATGGAATATCCAGGTAGGGGGCCCGGGCATGAGCTTCACCAATGTGTATAGTCGAATTCGCATTATGGCCAACACCGAGTAACAGAACGTAGCCACCACGCCCAACGAGACGGTCAAGAGTAGAATCGAGGGAGAGTGGTCCGACCGCGTGATGCATGGCACAGAGCACCTCCGCATCCAGGCCGATCGCGGCAACGGAGTGCGTTGGGTGCCAGGAGCGAATAGCTCCGGGCCATTTCCGGGCAACTTCGGTAATGCGACCAGTTTGGCTCGGGGTGGTGTCCGGGTCGAAGAATCGTGACCAGTAGGTGAATGTGGGAAACACAATCAGGCCAGTGGCCCCGATCACGTCGGTCAGCGCGGCCACCACTGCCTCCGCACCGCCCTCAACAGGCCCGAGACTGCGAAGAGAACTATGGACCACTAGGGTGGCACCCAGCCGGATTCCCAGATTGGCAAATTCCGTGGCCATCTGCGCCCGCCCAAATGTCATGATCTATCCCTTCAACGCCCCAGCCGTGAGGCCCTCGGTAATGCGATCCTGCAGCAACGCGAAGATTAGCAGCATTGGAACAGCGGTGATTATGAGACCGGCAAAGAGCGTCACCCAGGCGGAGCTGTATTCTGCCATCTGGGATAGCGTGTAGAGGCCAAGTGGTAGGGTGTAGCGCGACGCATCGGTCAGAAAGGCCAGGGCATAGAAGAATTCGTTCCAGTTATTGAGGATGTTGAGGACCGCCACGGAAACAATTCCAGGGGTACAGAGGGGAAGAAGGATACGCAAGAACGTCTCGAACGGAGTGGCTCCATCCATGGCTGCTGCTTCTTCCAGCTCTGTCGGTAGGGTTTTCATAAATCCGCTTAGCACGAAGATATTGAATGGCATATTGGCAGTTGCATAGACCAGGACCAAGCCGGTGCGCGTGTTCAGCAAGTTCACCTGGTTTAATAGGGTATATAGTGGGATAAAGATGAGAATGGGCGGTACCATCAATCCAATAAGAAAGCCCTGGAGTATTATCTGATTCCACCCGAAAGGAATGCGCGCGATGACATACGCCGCCAAACAGGAGACAGCAACGCTCAGGGCGGTGGCGGCGGCAGTCACCAGTACGCTATTCAAGAAAAACGCTCCGATGTCGGCGATGGTAAATGCGTTCACATAATTCGAGAAGAGCCAGTCTTTCGGCAAACTCCATGGGCTGCTACCTATGAACTCGGGATTACTTTTCAACGACACCAGGAGGACCCAGAGGAACGCAAGGATTGCACCCAGCGCATAAACGCCGAGCAGGAGGTAGATGAGGGCGCGCCCTATCGTATGCCTTCCAGTGAAGGATGCATAGCCCCGACGAATAGAAGCTCGAATCCCGTGCTGCGTGCTGCGAGATACTGATCCCGACATGGTGCTTCCTTGCTTCCTCGTGGATACTAATACTCGTGCGTTTCCCGAGTCAGAGCGCGGTTACTGATGTAGGTGAGAACCAGGATGATGATCAACAGCACAACAGCCATAGCCGAGGCATAACCAAATAGGTGGCTCTGAACTACCGTGGAATAGAGGTAGGTGGAGATTACATCTGTCGCGCCCAGTGGTCCGCCCTGGGTCATCACGAAAATGAGGGTAAACACTTGAAGGCTGCCAATAATCCACAATGCGATTAAGATCCGAATGACATCCCAAAGAAGCGGGAGAATAATTCGCCACCAGAGGGTTGACTCATTTGCACCGTCGATGCGAGCAGCCTCCTGAATCTCTCGTGGGATGCGCTCCAGCCCAGCAGATAACAGGATCACCCATGTACCAATCCCCCACCATATGTCGGTAATGATTACCGCTGGAAGCGCTGTATTGCTATCGCCTAGCCATATTTGCTGCAGAAAATCCAGATGGAGTAGGCCCAGTAGACCGTCGAGCAGACCGAATGTGGGGTTATAGATAAACACCCACAAAATCGCTACCACGGACGCCGAAAGTACAGCTGGGGCAAAAATGATAAAGCGGAAAAACCTCCTACCACGGATAGGCTGATGGAGCGCCCATGCCATACCAAGGGCGACGGGAAACAGGATAAGTCCCCCTACGATCATGAACACGAAAGTGTTCTGTAAGGCATTTCGGAACAGAGCATCCTGAGTTAACTTACTGTAGTTACTGAAGCCGACGACGTGCTTGACGCGTGCAATGCCGTCCCAACTGGTCAGAGAGATGTAGACGGTTTGTACCACCGGGTACACAAAAAAGACCAGAAACATGGCTACAGCCGGGAGAAGGAACGGGACAATCAAGCGCCTGCGAGCTCGTTGGAACACTACTGTATCCCCTTCTCCCTCACCAATCCCAGGTCGTACCGGTGGGGTGATTGCACGCCAAGAAGGTTCTTGTCTTTGATTGATGCTTCGGGCGGTGTGCGACCTGCTATGAACGTGCAACATGCGCCGGCTGGCCGTAGCCATCGTAGTTTGCCCGCTATACGACTGTTCGCAGGGCGCCTCCGAGCACCAGTGATCGGAGGCGCTTTGAACTCGCCGCGAGAGCTGGCACTCAGTTGCTACTTGCTATTTGCCTGCTTGAGCGTTTGGGCCAGATTGTTCAGTGTTTGTTGTGCGTTCTGCTGGCCGAATATCAACTTGCCGACTTGGTCGTAGTACGCGTGCCAGAGCGTTGCGTTATTGATGGTGCCAAGGTAGCGCGGCACCAGACCGGTATGGGCACTAGCCAGGATCTTATCAATACCCGGCAGGCTTGCCGGACTTGGAACACCAAGCACCGGTGACACCAACCCCAAGGCCTGTGCACGATTCGCCTGCATGCTTTGGCTGGTGAACCGGCGGAGGTAGGTGGTGACGAGATCTGGATATTTGGTCTTGGCATTGACTGAGATTTGGTTTGCCGTACCGAACAGTGCCGTCTGGTCGCCTTTTCCACCTGGAATGGTTGGGAACGGAACGATCCCGAGCTGAAAGCCCGCCGGAATAGAATCCTTCATCTCTGCAACCAGCCATGACCCCATCAGGATCATCCCGGCTTTACCCTGGAAGAACTGCAGTTGTGCCGTGGTGAAGTTGGTCCCCTGGAAGCCTTTGAGGAAGAAGTGGCGATCTCGCATATCCTGGATCAGCTGCAGTGCCTTGAGGAAGCCCGGATCGCTCTTTATCGAGGCTTTCCCGTGAACCACGTCGAAGGCCTTTTGGGCACCGACCATTCGCTCGAA